>Ga0190359_1001107_pt1 | contig 17561 bp, 19 predicted proteins | sample 48721823_MG_FD_161269 | JGI IMG/M metagenome (GOLD analysis project Ga0190359, IMG submission 161269) | Hydrothermal vent microbial mat bacterial communities from Southern Trench, Guaymas Basin, Mexico - 4872-18-2-3_MG | ecosystem: Environmental > Aquatic > Marine > Hydrothermal vents >... | reverse complement strand
CGGGGCACAGGTCTCCATGCCCTTTGGCAAAGTCGATGCGCCCCTGGAGGTGCTCAAAGATGTGTTGTAAATGCCGGGTGTGGCTTGTGCTTTTAACTTTTATCAGGCAAGCTGGTTTTTTAAAATCGGGCGGATGATATCAAGAAATTCAGCCAGGATCATGGCTGTGGCACCCCAGATTTTGTGTTTTTCATATAAATAGAAAGGGACTGAAACGTTTCGGCCGTGTAATGGCCAAATCTCTTTGAGTATATTCTTGTCATCGAGCAGGTGAGTCAAGGGGACCTCGATGACCTCTGCCACCTCTTTTGATCTGGGATTATACGAAGGGGGGTGATCCATGATACCAACAGCCGGGTAGACGCAGTAGTTACTTGGGGGAATGTATAAGGGAGTGAGTTGGCCGAGGACCCTAATTTTTTTAGGAGCTATCCCCAGCTCTTCATGCGTTTCCCTTAGGGCAGCATCCAGAGGGCTTTCTTCCGGTTCGCACTGTCCTCCGGGAAGTGATATCTGGTTAGGGTGATACTTCACTTCATCCGTTCTGCGGGTCAGTACGAGACAGAAAGCGCTTTTTTGTGGAAAACAAAGGACAAGAACACCGGCTTTTTTACAGTTGTTTTTCATCTCAGCATAGGTTTTATGACCCGGTCTGGGATCCGTGACCATAGTCAATTGACTTTGAAGACCGGGCCTGGTTGAGTTCACTGCCCTTTTAATAAGAGATGCTTTAGTTTTCCACTCCATAGTTTTTTTTATTTACAAGACGTACTTATTCAGACAAATGCCTTTAGGGATATCCGCCTCTCCTTTATAGATGTTCCAGTAATGGGTGCGGGCTTTTCCCAGTGCTTTATAAAGTTTGTGGTTTTGGTCAGGCCTATGAACCGCCAGGATCTTTCCTTGAGCATCCACAAGAGTGAGTTTGCTGCACCGGTTGAGTATTCCTGCTGTCCCCACACTGCAGATGGTCACGATTTTTTTTGATTGCACATCTTCGACAAGCTTCTGGTAAGAAATATGTTTTTCCTTCACATCGACTCCCATTTTCTTTAAAATCCGTACTATTCCCTGTATGGTGACGGAGGGGAGGATAAGCTCGTTTTCCGGTATTTTGACCACTGTATTGTCGCGCAGGGCAAAGAGACAGCAGGAGGAGTCCCATTCTGTAATGAGCCTTTTCCCGAGTTCTTCATCTGTTTTATCGTCAAGAAACAGGGCGGAAGCTGCTTCAGGGTCAATTTGTCTGGCAGCATCAATAGCTTTCACACTGATCAAATAGTTTATTCCTAACTTAAGGCATCCGGTTTTATTTATTCCCACGGCGCGCACGAGATTTGGAACAACCACTCCGCTGAAGGGTTCTCCCATGTATCGGTCATAGCGGCAGGTCACAGCTCTTATAGATGGTTTTCCGGGAAATGTTACCCCGATGGATTGTTCCTCGTCAACCGTAAAGGGACGCAGATAACCCTGAGCCTTTTTTTCTGCCATCTCTTCCAGGAATTGCTTCATATCCGGTTGTTTGAAATAGTGATGGATAAAGATGTTTTCTAATTCCTCGGTTTTTGGTACAAATTGCTGCTGTTTTTTGCTCAGATTAAAGGCTATTCCCCGCTGAAAACGTTTGAGATTATCATTCCAGTTTAAAAAAGTCACTTCAACGCGGCCTTTATTGTTTTTCCTGCAGAAAAATCGTATCCCTTCAAAGGCAAGGAATTGGCCGTAGTGGATAGAGCGGGATACAGCATAGACTTTGGCACTGCCGTCTAAAATTTCAAATTCCTTTTTGTCGAGCAGATATCTCATTTGTTTGGATGCCCATGTAACACCTTCGAATCCTGCCATTTGTGATCTCCTGTTAAACCAGACCTATTCATAAAAAAATGGCGATGATCATTTCTTTGCCCTGCTTTCCAGGGTATACTTGTTTTCTATAGAAAAGACAACTAAAATATTTTTGTCTGTTTTAAATTTCATTTTAATCGTCATTTTTTTACCTTCCAGGCGAGTCAATTTTACAGCATCTGCTTCGTTACAAGGCATTCGCAGTGAAGGACCACACCTTCATGCCTTGTGCCTTGCATCTGCAGCAACCTTGACTCGTGAATAACCCAGGTTAAAGTATTTTGTTATTAATGAAGATATCACTATACAATATTGGAGGAAAAATTGCTAAAACCATTCTATCAAACGGTTGACATTCTTTCTCCTATCCGATAAATGTAGTTGTCAGGAACAAAAAAAAATGATTGAATCCTTTGGGTGGATTTCCATTCTTCCTCCTTTGATCGCCATCTTTCTGGCCATAAAAACCAAACATGTTTATATTTCACTGACTCTGGGCATCTGGATAGGCTGGACCGCTGTCAGCAGCTGGGATCCGTTTAAAGGGCTGATAAGCGCGGTCAATTCACTGATTCATGTTTTTTCAAGCGCTGATAACACAAGAGTCATACTGTTCAGCTGTATGATCGGGGCTGTCATCACATTTACCCAGTATTCAGGAGGGATGAAGGGATTCGTCAACTGGATCGTCGGAAAAGGGCTGGTAAGAAAAAGGAAATCCGCAGGTTTGTTAGCCTGGTTTTTAGGTGTTGTTATTTTCATAGAATCAAGTATCTGTATCCTTATTTCAGGGGCTGTGACGCGTCCTATTTTTGACAGACTGAAGATATCCAGAGAGAAGCTGGCCTATATACTTGATTCGACCTCCGCCCCAAAATGTGTCCTTATCCCTTTCAATGCCTGGGGTGCTTTGGTCTTGGGCCTTCTGGCCCGCCAGGGGATTGAGAATCCAGTAAAAGTATTTATCTCTTCTATACCTTTGAATTTTTATGCCATCCTTGCGTTGATGATTGTTTTGTTTGTCATTCTCACGGGCACAGATATAGGCCCAATGAAAAAAGCAGAAAAGAGAGTGAGGGATCAGGGCAAGCTGCTGCGTGACGGAGCCGAGCCTTTGATTTCAGAGGAAGTGGTGATGATGAAGGAAAAACAGGGTATACCGCAGAGGCCGTTGAATATGCTCATCCCGGTAGGGGTTATGATATCCATGATGCCGGTGGCCCTTTTCATTTCAGGAAAAGGCCATATTATGAAAGGTTCTGGCTCTATGGCTGTGCTTTGGTCTGTGATATCAGGACTTGTGGTGGCGGCTGTGGCATACAGAGCGCAGGGAATCATGAGTACAAAAGAGCTGACAGATACGTTTATGAAGGGAGTCGGAGGAATGATTCCCTTGGCTGTTCTGATGATGCTAGCTTTTGCCATTGGGGATATCTGCGATGTTTTGGGTACTGGAGCTTATTTAGCCCAGGCCGTCAAATCCACTCTTCCTTCTGAGATCATACCGGCCCTTGTTTTTACCGTATCTTCCGTGATCGCTTTTTCTACAGGAACCTCCTGGGGAACTTTTGCCATAATGATACCCATTGGAATCCCTATGGTTTCTTTGATCGGCCTTAATCCCGCTTTAATCACAGCAGCGGTTTTAGGAGGAGGGGTGTTCGGAGATCACTGTTCACCAATATCCGACACCACGATCATTTCTTCCATGGCTTCTGCCACAGACCACATAGATCATGTGCGGACCCAGATCCCCTATGCCCTGATTGCCGGAGGAGGGGCCGTGGTTCTTTTCCTCGTATTCGGGACTTTTTTTTAGGGTTTATTTTGTTCCGGTTGGCTCTTCTCAGCTTCAGATGGTTCGGATTTTATGAGTCCTACTTTTTTTCTGACAGCCTTATCGATTTCATTCGCAAGGTCTTTTTTTTCTTGGAGCAGTTTTTTCACATTATCTTTTCCCTGGCCCAACCTTTCGTTTTTGTAGGAATACCAGGTTCCTGCTCTTTCAATAACACCGGACTCCACACCGCAGTCTATCAGATCTGATTCCCGTGAGATTCCTTCACCATAGATTATGTCGAACAATGCCTTTTTAAACGGAGGGGCCATTTTGTTTTTTACTATTTTGACTTTCACCCGGTTTCCGATAATATCATCCCCTTCTTTTATTGAGGCTATCCTTCTTATATCGATACGGAGAGATGAGTAGAATTTGAGAGCTCTTCCTCCGCTTGTTGTTTCAGGACTTCCTAAAAAGAAGCCGATTTTTTCTCTGATCTGATTGATAAATATGAAACATGTTTTAGACCGGCTGACAATGGCGGTTAGTTTACGAAGGGCTTGGGACATAAGCCGGGCCTGGAGTCCGACATGCGCATCACCCATTTCACCTTCCAGCTCTGCTTTTGGAACCAGGGCTGCCACAGAATCGACGACTATGACATCCACGGCACCGCTTCTAACCAGTACTTCTGCGATCTCAAGGGCCTGTTCTCCGTAGTCCGGTTGAGATATCAACAGGTCATCGATATTGACACCTATGCTCGCGACATAATTGGGGTCCATAGCATGTTCAGCATCAATGAAAGCTGCCTGACCTCCTTGTTTCTGTGCTTCAGCAATAACGTGGATTGCCAGTGTGGTCTTTCCTGTGGCTTCAGGGCCGAATATCTCAACCACCCGTCCCCTTGGAAATCCTCCGATTCCTAGAGCCAGGTCAAAAGCAATGGACCCGGTTGGGATGGACGGGACTTTGACTGCAGCTTCCTTCTGCCCCATTCTCATGACAGCCCCTTTTCCGAACTGCTTTTCTATCTGGGAAAGAGCGGTATCTATAGCCTTTTCTCTTGCGGTGTTATTGTTTGGTTTTGGCTGTTGGTTCATTTATTTCTCCTCACTCTATTAAGATTATATAAAATCTGCCTTCTAAAAATAAAGTCCTTCACAGAACAGGTGGGGGTTATAATGGTCCTTTTCTATTTGGTGTAGTCGTAAAATCCTTTCCCTGTCTTTCTTCCGAGATAACCGGCATCGACCATTTTTTTCAAAAGAGGGCAGGGTCTGTATTTCGGGTCTTTAAATCCATCGTAAAGGACTTCAATGATATAAAGGCACACATCCAATCCGATAAGGTCAGCAAGAGCTAAAGGCCCCATGGGATGGTTCGCTCCCAATTTCATGACCTGGTCAATAGCTTCCTTTGTCCCCACGCCTTCCATAAGGGCAAAAACCGCTTCATTGATCATGGGCATAAGAACCCTGTTGGCAATAAATCCCGGATAATCGTTTGATTCCACAGGAACTTTCCCCATTTGTTCAGCTATGGACTTAACAAGGTCATAGGTTTCCTGATTCGTATCCATGCCCTTTATCAGTTCCACAAGGACCATTAAAGGGACGGGATTCATGAAATGCATTCCCATAAATTTATCAGACCGCTTTATCAGTGCACCCAGTTTTGTTATTGAAATGGAAGAAGTGTTTGATGTCACTGTCACTTCCGGGGGAAGTATTTCATCCAGTTTAAGCAGTACTTCTTTTTTTACTTCAAAGTTTTCAAAGACGGCTTCGATAATAAAATCGCAGTCTTTTAGGTTTTGGATTGAAGCAGTAGTCTCTATCCTTGCTTTTATTTTCTCTTTGTCTTCTTTAAGCTTTCCCTTTTCCTGGAATTTAGAAAGGCTTTTGTCTATTCTTTTAAGGGAAGTTTGCAGAAGGTCCTCTTTAATGTCATTAAGGATCACGTCAAATCCCGATGCAGCGGCAGTCTGGGCGATTCCTGTGCCCATTGTTCCTGCGCCGACAACGCCTATTTTTTTTATGTTCATGAGTCTCTCCTTTTTATATCGTTTCGACAGCCATGGCCACCGCGTCTCCCCCGCCCAGACAGAGGGAAGCTATTCCTTTTTTAAGCCCTCTGTGTTTGAGAGCATAGATCAAAGTGGTGAGGATTCGGGCGCCTGTGGCTCCTATGGGGTGCCCTAGTGCCACCGCTCCTCCGTGAACGTTTACTTTTTCTTTGTCAAGCCCCAGTTGTTTGATCAAGACCACCAGTTGAGAGGAGAATGCTTCGTTTATTTCAAAAAGGTCCACGTCTTCTATTTTCCAGCCCAGATTGTCCAATAGATTCTCTATAGCTCCTTTGGGTGCATACATAACCATACTTGGTTCAAGGGCATTTGAAGTCATCCCTAAGATTTTGGCTAGGGGCGTTAGTTTTTTTTCTTTAACCGCGTCTTCCGAGGCGATCACTAAAGCTGAAGCCCCGTCATTAAGACTGGAGGCATTTCCTGCGGTCACTGTCCCGTCCTTTTTGAACACAGGCCTCAGTTTGGCTAGCTTTTCCAGTTGAGCGTCTTTTCGAGGCCCTTCATCGACTTTAAATAGGATGGGGTCTCCTTTCCTCTGGGGGACCTCAACAGGAACGATCTCATCTTTGAAGTACCCTTTTTCAATAGCGTTCACTGCTTTTTTATGGCTGTTTACTGCATACTGGTCTTGTTCTTCCCGGGTCGCGCCAAACTTTTCAGCAATGATTTCTCCCGTTATGCCCATATGATGGTCGTCAAACGCGCACCACAGCCCATCATAGATCATGGAGTCTATGAGTTTTAGGTCTCCCATTTTTTGGCCTTCTCTGACCTTCCATAGTAAATGGGGGCTCTGGCTCATGCTTTCCATCCCTCCGGCCACCACGATCTCATTTTGTTCCAGCCAGATAGAATTTGCAGCAAGCCAGACAGCCTTTAATCCGGAGCCGCACACTTTATTTATGGCAAAAGAATTGACAGTTGGCGGGATGCCACCGTTCACGGATGCCTGTTTGGCAGGTGCCTGCCCTAATCCGGCGGATACAACATTCCCCATGATGACTTCGTTGACATCCGAACCTGATATTTGAGCTCTTTTTAAGGCTTCCCGGATAGCAAACCCTCCGAGTTTTGTGGCCTTAAAGCCTTTTAGGCTTCCTAAAAAACTACCGATAGGAGTACGGGCGGCTCCAACGATATAAACGTCCCTCAGTTCACACATTTTTTTTCCTTTCGCATTGGATTATAAAATTCTTCTTCCTTTTACCATAATTCAGATATGACTGTAAACCATAATAACCAGGATTATTCATAAAAATTCAAAAATTATTTTTTGTGGTCTGGTAGAGAAGTTCATACTCTTCAATCAATCCCTCATCCGCAAAGCTGAAATAACAGTTATTCCCAATAATGATATGGTCCAGGACTTTGATCTGCATGACCTGTGCTGTAAAGACCAGCTCTTTTGTTATTTCCTTGTCGCTCTCGGATGGAGAGGGGTCCCCTGATGGATGGTTGTGCACAAAGATCATGGAGGATGCACGGTACTGGAGAGAAGCTAAGATTATTTCCCTGGGATACACAGCGCTGGAGTCCACGGTTCCTTCTGAAAAAGTCTTTTCGTCTATGATTTGATTCTTGGCATTCATAAAAAAGACTTTAAATTTTTCCCGGCGGCACTCTCTGAGAGTGAGGTAAAGATAGTCGAATACCTCTTTTGATGAGTTGCATACGGGTTTGTTCATCATACGTGATCTTAAAAAGCGGCGTGAGACATCTCTAACCAGTTTTATTCCGAACACATTGTTGGGCCCGATTCCTTTTATCTCCTGAAGTTCACTGGGATCTGCTTCCAATACGGAACCGAGGGTTTTGAATTTTCTTATGGCTTCTTTGGCCTGATTCTTGCAGTCCCGCCGGGGAGTCCCCAGAGTTAAGAGGAGCTCTATAACTTCATAGTCAAGAAAACTGTCAATTCCTCCTCTTAAGAATTTTGTTTTGAGCCTCTGGCGGTGTCCCTTTTGTTTTTCCATTTATGTTTTCTGCAAACAAGGATTTGCTATTATATAGACGGTGCGCAGGAAGCAATAATCCCACTTGTAGATTAAGATGGCTGATCCCGGCTGTTCACAAGTCGAGATTTCTGCGGGATTTATTTCTAATATAGTTGCGTATTGATTCGGCTGCTTTTCTCCCATCTCCCAGAGCCAGAATCACGGTTGCGTTTCCCCTTATAGCATCTCCCCCGGCGTAGACGCCTTCAATGTTTGTCCTTAAATTGAGGTCGACATTTATCTGGCCCCATTTATTCACTTCAAGTTCCGGGGTTCTTGAGAGAAAAAGTCTGTTGGGCATGGAGCCAAGCGCTTCCACGATTGTGTTGACTTTTATTTTGAATTCGCTTCCTTCTATCTTTATGGGGCGGGGTCGGCCGCTCTTATCAGGTTCTCCAAGCTCCATTTCATAGAGCTCGGTCTCCTTAAGCCAGCCGTCTCCATCGCCTATTAGCCTTTTTGGGGCGACAAGTTCTTTAAGGATAATGCCTTCTTCAAGGGCATGCTGGATCTCTTCGGCCCTGGCAGGAGATTCTTTTTTTGTGCGCCTGTAGAGAACATAAACTCTTTCAACGCCTAACCTGAGTGCGCATCTGGCTGCATCCATAGCCACATTTCCGGCTCCGATAATTCCGATGGTTCCGCTGCAGATGATAGGCGTATCATAGTCTAAGAATTTATAGGCCTTCATAAGATTAACCCTTATGAGGAATTCGTTCGCAGAATAAACTCCTTTTAAGTTTTCTCCGGGAATGTTCATGAACATGGGGGCTCCCGCACCTGTGGCTATAAATATAGAATCAAATTCTCTCCTTAATTCATCGAATTTAATGTTTTGTCCTACGAAAAAGTTAAGTTTGATGTCCACTCCAATATCATTGAGGTATTGGATTTCATAATCAACCACTTCTGTCGGCAGACGGAAGGCAGGAATTCCATACTGCAGTACTCCTCCCGCTTTATGCAGAGCTTCAAACATGGTGACCTGAAAACCGAATTTTCTTAAATCCACGGCACAGCTTATCCCTGCTGGTCCGGAGCCTATCACTGCTACTTTCTCCTCTTTTTCCTTAATGTGGAATTCCTCTTTTATCTTATTTTTACGAGCCCAGTCAGCAACAAAGGCCTCAAGTTTGCCTATGTTGATTCCATGGCCGCGTTTTGAGAGAGGGCAGGCACCTTCACATTGACTCTCTTGAGGACAAACTCGGCCTGTGATAGCAGGAATAGGATTGTCTTCCTTTACTAGGAAAAAAGCTTTTTTAAAATTACCATTGGCTATTTCCCTTATCATTTCCAGTATTTTCATATTGATGGGACACTCGGTTTCGCAGGGAAGGCCTTTACACTGAATGCATCTTTGAGCTTCTTTAATGACTTCTTCTTCATTATATCCAAGAGGGACTGATTTAAAGTTCTTGATTCTTTCTCTGGGATCCTGTTCGCGCATAGGGACACGCGTTCCGCCGAGTTTGATCATTTGAGTCTCATCCTTTTCTTGAAATCCTTGTAAGCCAACACTTCTTTTTGTCGAAACATAGACAGACGGCTTATAACTGAATCAAAATCGACTTTATGGGCATCGAATTCAGGGCCGTCAATACAGGCCAGCTTCATTTCTCCGTTGACATATGTGCGGCAGCATCCGCACATGCCGGTTCCATCAATCATGATTGTGTTCAAACTGGCTATTGTTTTTATCTGATAGGGACGCGTCACCTCTGCAGCTGCCTTCATCATCTGAGGGGGGCCTATCACAAGAATACGGTTTATGGTTTTGGCTGTATGATTTTCCTTTAGAATAATTTTTAGCACGTCCGTGACAAAGCCATGATGTCCTTTGGAACCGTCATCCGTAGAAATATAAGTTTTTGAGCTTATCTCCTTTATTTCACTTTCGAGTATCAGCATTCTATCTGTCCTGGCGCCGAGAATCGATATGACTTTGTTTCCAGCTTCAACCAATGCTTTGACAATCGGGTAGATACAGGCTATGCCGGTGCCGCCTCCAATACATATCACTCTCCCGAAGAGTTTTATCTCGGTAGGATTACCAAGGGGTCCCACACAGTTTAAAATCGAATCTCCAGCATTCAAAGTACTGAGCTCAAAAGTGGTCTTTCCCACTACCTGGAAAATCAAGGTTATGGTTCCTTTTTTAGAATCCGTACTGGAGACTGTAAGAGGGATCCTTTCACCTTTATCATGAATACGGATTATGACGAACTGTCCTGCTCTAAATCTTTCTGCGACATGTGCTGCTTTGATTTCTATTTTGTAAGTATCATGGTTTAATTTTTTTTTACTGACTATTTTGTGTATCATCCGAGAACACTTTCTTTCTCTATGGTTGCCCATATGGCGAAATCAGGGCAGAACATCTCACACAGGCCGCAGTTCAAGCAGCGGTCCGCATTTATGACAACAGGATGTCTGTAACCGAGGGAGTTTTTTTCTTTAGAAAGTTCAAGGACTTCTGTCTGGCAAACAGCCACACATATACCGCATCCTTTGCATCTTTCTTTTAAGACGAAAACCTCGACCTTTTGTCCCTTAATCATCATTAATCCTGTTTTTATCTAAAAACTTGCCTATAATGATTTTTTTTTGTCTTCGGATGTCAAGATTTTTAATGGGTACCCAGAACTGGATCTCAGAATTGTCATTATAAAAGGCCATTTTTTCAACCGGGTCTAAAATTCTTCCTTTATTTGCATCGTATATAAGACATGGAGAAAGAACCTCAACAACTGATAATCCTATTACCGAAAAAGACTCCACAAAAGACTGTTTCATCCAACCGGCTCTAATAGGAGTCCATCTTGCAACAAATGAGGCTCCTATAGAACAGGCCATATACGGAATGTTGAAAGGGATCTCGAATTCACCCTGGATTGATGTACGCATATAGGGAGTCATAGGAAAAGCCTGATCTCTGCTTAACGTATATATAAGATTATTGATATAGATGATCAGTATGTTCAGGTTCTTTCTTCTTGCTTTTTTGAATTCTTTTCCTCCGGATATGAGGAAGTCAGCATTGTTGAGAAAAAGCACGATTTTTTTTTCTGGATTGTGCTCATTTATATGCACAGCCTTTTCAATAATATGCCCGTCAGTTACTGAACAGGAGGGAAGGGATAAAAATTCAGCTATCTTGCCCGTACACCCCACTCCGCTGATTATGTAGAGGTCGTCTCTGTCGATATCTTTTTCTTTGCAGGCTTCGAAAAAACTGTATACAGCGGTTCCGATACCACAACCGGGACACCACACTGTAGGGAATATATCTGATTCAAGAAAATAGTCTGTGGGATGAAAGATGTTTTCCAGGGAGGAGGATTTTTGTTTTACAGCCATTATGCTCGATCTAAAAATTTTCCTATTATGATGTGTTCCATTTCTTCAGTATAGAGGTTTTCTACAGGATGACCATTTTCAATTGTTGCATTTTTCAGATAATTTCCCATCCTGTCAATATTATTCCCTTCACAGCCCCTGCTTGCATAATACATGAGACAAGGAGAAATGACTTCTATAAAAGAAAAACCCGGCTTCAAAATGCCCTCTTTTATAGAATAAGAGAGTCTCCGGCAGTGAAGAGGAGTCCATCTTGCGATATAAGATGCCCCATGGTTTTTTAGAAGATGAGGAAGGTTGAACACAGCTTTAGGCTCGAATTTTCTGTCTTTCCTGCTGAAGTTGAAATCAGTGAATTTTTTATGAAAGAATAATGTGCTGCACACAAAGCTGTTTATATAGATGGCGCAGATGTCTGTTCCCTTGTCGCAGACATCCAGAAGGCCGTCAATACTGGAAACCATCAAGTCGCTGTCACTGAAAAAAACAATCACTTTGGACTGAGGATTTTTTTCCTTGAATTTTTTTGCCTCGTCAAATGGTTTCTCAACAATAATGTTTTTTAGGCTAAGATGGTGGCTTATTTTTCCAGTGCAGCTGAGTCCTGAAGATATAATGACAATTTTATCTTTTTTTATTTTCATCCTCTTCAATGTCTGGATAAACGTATTGACAACAATACCGATGCCGCATCCCGGGCACCAAATGGTGGGGAGGTTTTCGGTATGTAAAAGAGCATCTACGGGATGCGTTTGCTGCGTACCCATAACCAAGAATTTTGGCTTATACCGGCTGCGTTGTCAAGCTTTCTTGGGATTCGGAGCTTTCTAAGCAGAAAAAGTGATCATTCCGCGGCATATCTCCATCCTCGCTCCACCCATCCCCCCGTGGGGAACCCCTTCCGCTGCGGGCGGAGATATGCCGCTTCATCACTTATCTTTGATCCATCTTTTTTAAATTCAGGTACTCATTTTTGCGAAGAGTCCCGGATGAAAAATAGTCAAAGCTTTATTTTTTTGAAAATTTTTTCAAAATGGGAAGAAACCGGACTTAAAGGCAGTCTAAATAGGAAAAAGGAGGAAAGAATGAAAAGAATGACTCTATTATCAGGAATTATGGTTTTATCGTTGCTGGCATTAGGTTTTAGCTGGCAAAATGTTGATGTTTCTGGAGATTGGGAATTAACATCCCAGAGTCCCCGGGGTGAATTCACCCAAAATGTTCATTTTGATCAAGAAGGAGAATCATTAAAAGTCACTATGGAAGGACGACGCGGAGAAGAATCTACGGGAGAAGGGATAATAAAGGGCAGTGAGATCGAGTGGACTATAACCAGAAGCACTCCAAGAGGAGAGTTTACCGTAAACTATACTGGTGTTGTGGAAGGCGATACGATGTCAGGCGAAGTGCAAATGGGAGATTTCGGTTCAATGGAATGGACTGCAAAGCGAAAGTGAGTTAAACTAAACGTTTATATTGGATAGAGAATAGAGAAAGACAATAATTGGAAGATTTTTCCTGACCTTTCGTCTAAATGTTAGACAGAGGTTTACAAAGTGATATTGTTTTATGGAAGAAGAAAAGATAGTACAGTCCGCACAAAAAGGAGATAAGGATGCATTTGGTATCCTTGTTGATAAATATAGGAATAAAATGTTTTATTTAGCGTACAGTATGACAAACAACAGAGAAACAGCCGATGACTTGGCTCAGGAAATTTTTATAAAGGCTTACAGAGCGCTCCCAAGGTTCAATCTTGAATCGAAATTCAGCACATGGCTGTACAGAATCGCTATCAATACCATAAAGGATTTTTTCCGGAAAGAATCGGGTATAGAGAGAGTGAGTCTTCATGACCACATAGGAATTGAGGAGACGGTCGATTTTAATGGCCAAAGCGACAAGCAGGAAAAGCTAGAACTCATTAAGAAAAATATCGGCAAACTGCCGGAAAAGCACAGAATTATTCTTACTCTCAGAGATATCCAGGGGAAGTCATATTCGGAGATCGCTGAGATCCTTAATATTTCTCCGGGAACTGTGGATTCCAGGCTTTTCAGAGCCAGGAAAAAGCTAAGAAAGGTTATGGCTCCTTACTTAAGCCTTTTTAGGAGGGAATCATGAAATGCAAAAAGGCAGAAAAGCTTATATCAAGGTCTCTTGACCGAGCTTTAAAGCCGGGGGAAGAGGAAGAGCTTTTAAAGCATTTGGAAGAATGCCACTTATGCCGGCAGAAAAAGGAAGAATATAAGAACATATTTGGGATGCTTGGAGAACAGGTTTTTCCAGAACCCAAACCTTATTTTTGGACACGCTTAAAGCCCAAACTCAGAAGAGAGGCAAGTTACGAATCATGGCTGGCATGGAAAAAATGGGGCTTGCGAGCCGTCCCTGTTTCTCTGTTGGTTCTCATCGTGTTCGCATCTCTGGTCATGATTTTTGTTCCTTCTGAACAGAAAGAATTGAGCAGTGCTGAAATCCTTCTGCAGAACCAGAATCCTTTTATTGACAGCCTTCCTTTGTTGGAAGAAGGGCGCGTTGAAAACGAAAACATTCATCTTATCTTTACTTCCATAAACGGAGAAAATGGAGTTAGGAGATATTTTCCATGAAAAACAAATATAAAACAATCATAGTCATTTCCTTTATCATAGTGTTTGCCGCGGGGATCGTAAGCGGCATATTTTGTGATAAATATTTTATTAACAAAGGGTTAACAAAGCCTCCCCGTGACCGAAAACCGCGGCCTCATTTCCCTACACTCGAGATAATGTCTAAAGAACTTGACCTGGATAGTTCTCAGGAACAGGCAATCCGGGAAATATTTAAAAGGACAGAGGAAAAGCTTGATGAAGTAAGACGTCAGGTGGGCAAACAGTTCTTTTCCATACGGAAAGATCTTCTCACGGATATAAAAAACATCCTCAATGAGGAACAAAAAATAAAATTTGAGGAGATGATAGAACAGCATCTCCAAGAGAGAAAAAAGGCAGCCCAAAGAACTAAAGACAAACCAAAAAAAGAAAAGCAAAAAGAAACAGGAGGATCATATGAAAAAGAAAATAATCATTAGTTCTGTCATAGGAATTATTGCTATTGTCGTGATTTTATATTTTACTGTGTTTAAGAAAGGCAGCTCTAACGGGCTTGTGTATCTAAAGGAAAAAGTAGACAGGGGTGATATTGAGGCGCTGGTCGACACAACAGGAGAGATCAATCCGGTGACTATAGTTGAGGTAGGGAGCCAGGTATCAGGTGAGATAGCGGAAATTTATGTTGATTTTAATTCTGCGGTAAAGAAAAATCAGATAATAGCCAAACTTAACCCTGATCTTTTTCAAGCCTTAGTCAGTCAAAGAGAGGCGAACTATCTCAGTGCCCAGGCCAGTGTAAAGAAGGCGGAAGTCACACTCCAAAACGCAAAGAAACAGCTGGACAGAACATTAGAGCTTTTTGAGAAAGATTTGGTTTCTATTGAAGAGAAGGAAAACGTTGAAGCGAACTATTTCAATGCCATGGCTGATTTACAGCAGGCTGAAGCCAGTCTTGAGCAGTCCAAGTCTCAACTTGAGTCGGCAAAAGTCGATCTTTCTCATACCATTATCCGGTCTCCGATTGATGGAATTGTGATAAGCCGTGATTACAATGTCGGTCAGACCGTGGCCGCAAGTTATCAGGCTCCTACGCTCTTTAAGATAGCCAATGACCTCTCTAAGATGCAGGTTGAATGTGAAGTGGATGAAGCGGATATAGGAAAGGTAAAAGAAGGCCAGAAGGTAAGGTTTACAGTGGATGCTTTTCCAAATGAAGAATTCCAGGGAATGGTAAGGCAGGTGAGGTATTCGGCTGTGGTTGAGTCTAATGTGGTGACGTATCCCACAATTGTGGATGTTGAGAATCCTGAGATAAAATTAAGACCCGGAATGACCGCCACGGTATCTATCATTGTGGGGGAAGCAAGGAATGCCCTTCGTGTTCCCAATACAGCCTTGAGGTTTAGCCCTTCTCAGGAGGTTATGATGGAAATTTTTGCTGAGATGAGAAAGGCGAAGCAGGCACAGGGAGGAGGAGACCCTCAGGCTGAGGAGAATTCCTCAGGAGTTCCCAGCCAAAAGATGGGATTTGTCATGGCGCAAAACAGAAGGAATGACAGGGCCAGTGTTTGGATAGAAGATGAGAATGGAAAACTCAAGATACTCTTTATACGTACAGGAGTAACAGATAATGTATATACTGAAATAAAGAGTGATAGTTTAGAAGAAGGACAGGAAGTAATCGTTGGTAAAGGAGAAGAAAGAGATCAAAGAAGAGGACCTTCTATGATGAGGATGCTCCGCTAAGACAGGAAAGGACAATGAGCGAAAACAATACTATTATTAAACTGGAGAATATTACCAAGACCTATGATATGGGCGAGACCAAGCTGGAAGCCCTGAAAGGAATTACCTATACCATAAAACGGGGAGAAATGATGGCCATTATGGGCCCTTCTGGTTCCGGAAAATCCACGTTAATGAATATCATAGGTTGTTTGGACAAACCTACAAAAGGAACCTACTATCTTGAAGACGAAAAAGTCTCCACCATGGATAAGAACCGCCTTGCCGGTATAAGGAATAGGCGAATCGGATTCGTTTTTCAAAATTTCAATCTTTTAGCAAGGACTTCATCTCTTGAAAACGTTGAGCTTCCACTGATTTATTCGAATGTTCCGGCAAAAGAAGCCAGAGAGAAAGCCAGATACGCGCTCAAGCAGGTCGGATTAGAAGGATGGGAGGAGCATAAAACGAACCAGTTATCCGGCGGAGAAAAACAGAGAGTAGCCATTGCCAGGGCCCTTGTCAATAGCCCATCCTTGATTCTGGCAGACGAGCCAACAGGAAACCTTGATACAAAAACAGGGATGGACATCATGGAAGTCTTTAAAAGCCTCCACGAGGAAAGCGGAATCACCATTATCCTGGTCACACATGATCCGGAAATCTCAGATTATGCTGAAAATATCATTCATATTCGGGACGGTCTCATAGAGAAAGAGGATAGGAGGTAGTGATGAAAATATTCAGAACCATAAAAGTTGCGCTGAAGGCCCTGGGCCGAAACAAAATGCGCACTTTTTTAACAGCACTAGGCATCATAATCGGAGTGGGAGCCGTTATAGCTATGGTGAGTATCGGACAAGGAGCAAAGAAGGAAGTCGAAAAGCGGTTCAGTGAAATGGGGACAAATCTTCTTTTTGTAAGGCCTGGAAGCAGGGAATTCAGAGGACGTCATGGGGGAGGGGGGAGTTATGATACGCTTACGGATGCCGATGCCCAGGCTATTATCGAACAATGTAATCTGGTCCAGTATGTGTCCCCGAATGTCAATACCAGAGTGCAGGTCATCTATTCGAACAAGAACTGGAATACTTCTATATATGGAGTGGGTGATAAATACCCTTTGATAAGGAACTGGGACATTGATGAAGGGGCGTTTTTTACCGAGGCTCAGGTTAAGACAGGCCAGAAAGTCTGTGTTTTGGGAAGCGAGGTAAACAACAATCTCTTTGAAGGCATGTCTCCTATCGGCCAGGTCATAAGAATCAAAAAAATTCCTTTTAGAGTCATAGGAACCATGAAGACAAAAGGCGAAGCCATGTGGTTTAGTCAGGATGATGTGATATTTATTCCCTACACTACAGCCCAGACGAGACTGGTCGGGATAAACTATGTTCAGTCCATTGATGTATCAGCAGTCGAAGGGAGTGATACAGCAGAGGCACAGGAACAGATAGAGGAATTATTAAGGATCCGACATAAGATTGCACCTGGAGCTGATGATGATTTCAATGTAAGGAATATGGCTGACATACAGGAAGGAGCGCAAGAATCCACTCAGATCCTCACTATTCTGCTGGGAGGGATTGCTTCCATATCACTGCTGGTGGGAGGCATTGGAATCATGAACATAATGCTGGTTTCTGTCACTGAACGGATCCGGGAGATAGGAGTAAGGATGTCCGTAGGAGCAAGAGAGAATGATATCCTGCTTCAGTTTCTTATCGAGGCTATTGTCCTGAGTCTGCTGGGAGGCATAATAGGAATTTTGCTGGGTGTTGGGAGTTCTAAGCTCATTTCTCAATTTGCAGGCATGAAGACTTCTGTATCTTTAGGTTCTATTTTGCTTGCGTTTTTATTTGCCGGATCGGTCGGTGTTTTCTTTGGCTTTTACCCGGCTAGAAAGGCATCCAAACTTAATCCTATTGATGCCCTTCGTTATGAATAGAAATTGTTTTGAAACCTTAAAATTTAAGAGATTGATTATTAGGAGGAGAAGATGCAAATGCGAAAATTAGCCGCAGCCCTATTGTTTTTGGCAGGAATTTCACTATTCCTTGGTGCTCAGAATGAGCCTAATGAAATTCCGCTATCTTTGGAAGAATGTATAGCAAAGGCATTAAAAAATAATCTCAGCGTCCAGGTGGAACTCATAAGCCCGGAATTAGCAG
>Ga0190359_1001105_pt1 | contig 17573 bp, 11 predicted proteins | sample 48721823_MG_FD_161269 | JGI IMG/M metagenome (GOLD analysis project Ga0190359, IMG submission 161269) | Hydrothermal vent microbial mat bacterial communities from Southern Trench, Guaymas Basin, Mexico - 4872-18-2-3_MG | ecosystem: Environmental > Aquatic > Marine > Hydrothermal vents >... | reverse complement strand
CGAAAATGCTGGCCCAGGTCAGTATTGCATTAAAGGATACGGCTTCGGCAATAACCTATTGCAGGAGCTATCTGAAAAAGGTTCCCGATGATTCCATTGTCTGGCTTAAATGTGCCGGTTTTCATTACACAAAACAGCAGTACCGGGAAGCAGTTGAGGCTTATACCAATGCAGGTTCTTTTACCGGTAAAAATCCAACTGACCGGTATCAGCTTGGGGTCAGTTACTACAAACTGAGACATTATGATAAAGCAGTGCCGTATCTTGAGGAGGTCCGTGAAAAACAGAAGGGCGATGATAAGAAAATACTGTCAATGCTCGCCGAGTGTTACAAGGTACTTAAAAATGAGCGCGAATACACCGACGTCATGAATATTCTTTCACCGCAGCCGAAACCAAAACAGGAACCGGCTACCGTGAAACCGGCTGAAGTCCCGGTAAAGAAAGTTGTGACGGCTGAAAAGGGGGAGCAGAAGAAAGAAATACAGGAGCCGAAAAAAACCGAAAAAAAACCACATAAGACACAACAAGTCACGAAACATGAAAAAATGACAATACAAAAATCTGTGCCACCGGATGCAAAGCCCGCAGCCAATAAGCAGAAAGTCACAAAGAAGAAGTCGGTGAAAACTACAAAACCGTTACCGCTGATACCGGCGAAAGACGATACTAAGGAGGACTACCTGCTCGCTCAGGGAAGACAACTGGTAAAACTGGGTAATTACGGCAAAGCGAGAGACTTCTTCATGCAGATGATGATGAATAAAAAGGAAAGCAGCGAGATGTTTTTCTGGATGTACAAAGCATATGCCCTTTCGGGAGATGCCCGTAGAGGTGAGCTGTTCTTTGAAAATAATGTGAAAAATAAAAAATCGATATGGTCGCTCCTTGTCTACGGTGAAATTGACGAAAGAAAGTCATCGTACGACAAGGCACTGAATAAATATAAATCCGTATTAAAGGTGTCACCGGAAAATGAGCATGCACTGGCCGGTGTCGGCAGAATTATGTTTTTGAGAAAAGAGTACCAATCAGCGTTGGGTTACTTTAAAAAGGTACACACCATTGATCCGGCAAATATCGAGTATCAGGTGGCATTAGGCAAGTGTTATCACGGTATCAAGCAGTATGAAAAAGCACTGAAATATTATAATAGTGTGTTGACCGAAACCTCAAAATATGCCGAGGTATTTAACCGGGCCGGGATAATCTATTTAACCCAGGGATTGCCGTCTGAAGCGGTTGATGTCTATACAAAAGGTATAGCGGCACATCCGGATATGGGTATACTATACCTTGGCCGCGGTATCGGGAATAAGGGTATTGGCAATACTGATGCCGCACTTAAGGATTTTGACGAGGCATTAGAAAAGGGATTAAAGGAGAAAACCAAAAATGCCTACCGTCATATTGCAGAGATTTATTACCTGCGCTCAAATAAACAGAAGACTGCCGAGCGATATTTCAGGAAATATATAGAAGCGGGAGGCAGCCGAAAAAAGGTTGCGGCGTTTAAAAAGAAAGCAACGGGAAAGGCAGCTAGCCTGAAGCAGTTGGAAGCAGCCAGGCGTGCTGAGGAAGAGGCAAAAAAGGCTGAAGAAGAACGGCTTGCGGAAGAGAAGCGAGAGGCTGAAGAAAAGGCCCGACAGGCTGAACAGGCAAGAAAAAAGACGGCAGAGAAAAAGAGTGCTGAAAAAGAAAAGGAAAAAGAGTAAACGGTCAAAAAAAATATTTATCCGTTGCTGATGAGCTGAAGAAATTTGCCGACCTCAGAGTTCTGGGATTATTACTGAGGAAGAATTTCAAAAATATAAAAAATAAAAAGATTTAAAACAGTTAGAAGATTAAGAGATTATTATTGGCACAGAGGAGATAGAACTCAGGAGGGCAGTGGTTGATGGGCGAATAGTAAATTTCGGGTGACATACATAAATAAGAGGTTGTTAAAGATGAAGAGCTGCTGCTAATGAAGGTATGGGTTATCATGAATCTTTGGCAGCGCATAAGTCGCACCTGCACTCCTTTGATTAATCGAATTATACTACTATCGACAGACACCCACGTTCTATCTTGCATTATCCAAAAAGAAAAAAGATTTAAAAGATTTAGAGATTATTATTGGCATAGAGGAGATAGAACTCGAGGGGTAAGTGGTTGATGAATAAATAAGTTTCTTTTAATCCTTTATCAGCCTCACTGAGCTACCATATATTTTCGAGTCGGAACCTGTAACAATTTTTACATCATTATAGTCGAGGCGGCGTAAACTGGCCTCTGATGGACCGGCTTCAGTGGAACCCCAGAAAAGAGCATAAGAGCCCCGCGAAATGAAAAGGCCGTCAACCTTTCGCCAGCCCACAGGTAATGCTGAAAAGCCTGAGCTGTTGTTCGATGCAATATCGTTTCCGATATCACCTTCCGTATTGGATGATTTCCAGTTTGTCTTTGCAGCCAATGATTTCCCTATCTTGTTGCCACTTGTAGTACCGTCCCAGTTATATCCGTTATCCTGTAAATAGAATTGCAGTAAGGACCATTCCTGATTGGTAGGCACATGCCATCCTGACGGAGCAAGCTTTCCGGTTTCGACGGCATACCAGTTATAAAATGCACCGTATTTTACGATAGTATCCGGATCGGTGGTGTTTTCGGTATAACAGTAGGCACCGCTGGTGAGCTCACTCCATGCGGTATTTCCGGTTACCCGGGGAATTTCCGTGCCGTCATTGTATTTTGTCGTACGAAGGTTGTCTATTGTCCAGATCTGTTCTCCTATTTGTACCGTTTTATAAACATTGCCGTCAATATCGGTTATAGTAGGCGGTCCTACAGTAACAACAACAGCATCCGAACCGGTCAATCCGTCATCATCGGTTACCCGTAGGCTGCACACATAAAACTGTGCCGTTGAAGGTGCTGTTATTGTAGTATCGCCGCTTGAGGTTTCTTTCCAGTCATTACTACCGAATCGCCACTCATATTTGGTTATGGTACCGTCCAGATCAAAGCCATACCCGTGCAGATTAACCGGTTCATTCAATCCAACCAGTGTATCCCGCCCGGCACGTGCCTCAGGAGGATGTGCTTCGATGGTTATTGCAACCGTATCAATGCCGATTAATCCGTCATCGTCAGTTACCCGCAGACTGCAGACGCAAACCTGTGCAGTTGACGGCGCCGGAAGAGTTGTATCCGCCGTGGAAGTTATTACCCAGGCATTGTTCCAGAATTTCCATGCATACTGCACGATTGCACCGTCATTGTCAGTACAGGTCGCATACAGATGTACGGGGTTATTGATGCCCACGGTTGTATCGTCACATGCCTTAACCGAAGGTGGCGAAGCGGTCACCGTGACGGTCATGGCATCAAAGCCGGTCAGCCCTTCATCATCAGTTACCCGCAAACTGCATACATAATACTGCGATGTCGCCGGTGTGAGAATGGTGGTATCTCCAGTTGATGTTATTACCCATGTTCCGTCACTGAATTTCCATTCATAGGTTATTATTGTGCCGTTTGAGTCAATACCGGTGCCGTGCAGATCGAGCGAGTCATTTATACTGACGGACGTATCATTTCCTGCATAGGCTATCGGTGCGAAAGCTTTGATCTTACCGTGTACGGTATCGGAAAGGGCACTTTCACATTCAGTGTTTTGCGCGCTTATACGGTAATAATACAAAGTATTAAAAGCGAGATTCGAATGAATAAAGGTGGTGGTTGTACACGTCTCTTTATGTGAAGCTGGTGTTACAGTGGCAACCGTGTCCCAGTAAATGTTATAGGATGTTGCATGAGAAACACTTCTCCAGTGCAGGGTAAGCGTTTTATAGGCACTGTCAATGGAAATGTTTGACGGTGTTTCCAGTCCCGCAAAACCGGCAACCGAATCAGACAGATAACTCTCTTCAAAGGGATTTGCGGAAACGATCCGGTAATAGTACCACTTTGACGGATCAAGAGAATCGTGGGTGAACGGACTGGTCACGTTGGTTATTTTCTCTATTGATGAGTATGAATATCCTATGTTACTCCAGTAAAGGTTGTACGAGGTCGCGTTGGATACGGCATCCCATTTCAGGATCATACGCTTATAATCAGCCTCTAAGGTAAAATTATCCGGAGGTGTTAATCGCATCGGAGTGCCGTTTACCTCTGTAGAGAGTTGGCCCTCGCCAATGTCATTCTGTGCCGACACTTTGATATAGTATGGCGTACCGTTTTTCAGATTGATTAAATCAAACGGTGTTGACGTGGCAATTTCTTTAAAGTCAAGCTTGGTAACATCAGGCGTGTATGACCAGTATACATTATATAAGGTTGCATTAATCGACGAGTCCCAGGTAAGCGTCAATGTTGAGTCCCTTTCGTATACCTTGATATTATTCGGCGGGTTAGGCACTGAGGTAATCTCCGTGGGTGTGCCGTATTTGGTCGGCGACAACTCACTTTCCCCGGCCTGATTCCACGCTGATACCCGGTAGTAATAGGTGACCTGATTTGTCAGGCCCGTATGAGTATAGGGACTGGTCACATTGTCAATACTTGCACTCGTCTCATTGACCACTGAAGAGTCGGACCAATAGAGAGTATATGCAGTTGCACCAGCCGAAGAATCCCAGGATATGTATAAGGTTGTATCTGCGGCAGTCACCTGCACATTGGCCGGTACCGGCGGAACATCAAGTCCGGATAGGGGCGTTGCATTGACTACTGCCGATAGCTTGCCCTCACCATAATCATTTTTTGCACTCACGCGGTAGTAATAGGTAGTATTATTAATCAACGGCGAATGGGTAACGGGACAGGTTACATTACTTAGTTTATTGCTGTCCGCCGTCACTGTCGGACTATTCGACCAGTATATATTGTACGAGTTTGCCTCCGGAACCGTATCCCAGGTTATCGTTACCATTTGATCCCCGGCAAATGCCGTGACATTTGTCGGTATTGACGGCACGTCACCTGTTACAGTGGAATCTGACGGATTGTTGTCAGTACATGAAAAAATAAGTAGTAAAAGAGTAAACGCGCAAACCGCAACATAGAAATATCTGTTAGTAAAAGATATCATAACTATACTCGCCATATAATGATAAAATAACACAATACTATTTCAAATCATTCATAGGAGAAACCTGAAGAGACTTGTGTAACCGAAGACATAAATTATAATATAAATTGTAATTTTTTTAAACGTTATATTGTATTACGGATTATCAAAGAAAATATTATTGGCACAGAGGAGATAGAACTTGGGTGGCAGTGGTTGAAGGGCGAATAGTAAATTTTGGGTGATATACGTGGATAAGAGGCTTTTAAAGATGAAGAGCTGCTGCAAGTAATGATATGTGTTAGTATTAATCTTTAGCAGTGCATAAGTCGCACCTGCACTCCTTTGATTAATCGAAATTCATTATTATCGACAAACACCGCGTTCTTTCTTGCATTATCCAAAAGGAAAAAAGATTTAACCAGATCGATTCATAAATTTTGCCACAGGTCCCGCATCTGAGACGTTCAGTCCCGGATCTGAAACTCTTTTTACTCCCAATCAACCTGAAACAGCCTGTTTAGGTCATTTTCAGTAATGGCATATTTATATACAGGGTATTTTTCTGCAGCACTTAAGTATATTGATTAATGACGGATAGAACACACATTAAACGTGAAAAACAGGAATTTGTGGAAGAAAACATGCTCTTTTTACTCTAATTATAAAATAATAGAGAAATCGTGTTCAGTTAATTTACCAAATAAGGGGGCTATGAATATGCATGGCAGATTCCTTTTCAGGCTGTACTGTTTTATCTTTTTTATCATTTTACACGTTTCCGGGCAGATAGATAAAGACGATTCCCTGGCTGTCCGTGCTATACTTGACTCCAATCACGTGGTTTATGTATCAGTCGATGACGTAACTCACACCAGTTCAAGTACTAACCGGGTTTGTGAACTGGATCTCTGTTCTAATGATTTCTGCATCACTGTGATACCTAAGGAAATCGGTAAACTTGATGCACTGGAAAAATGCGATCTTTCCAATAACCAGCTTAAATCTCTTCCGCCGGAGATTGGAAACCTAGAAAATTGCCTGGAGCTTCGTGTTAACAATAATCTCATAGAAACGCTGCCGCCTGAGATTGGTGCAATGATCTCCCTGCAATTGCTGTCGTTACGGAATAACAGACTGACCACATTGCCAAAAGAGATCGGCAACCTGCACAACCTGCGCGAACTCTCTTTCGGTGGGAACCAGCTTACTGATTTGCCGTCGGAAATCAACGGTCTGGTCAATCTGGACCGAGTCTATCTGGAACTGAATAAGTTTACGAAGCTGCCGATTGTGGTGTGCAGCCTGCCCAAATTACGGGTCATAGATATGCAGGGGAACAGCCTGACCACCTTTCCGCCGGAAATCGGCAGTATGCAGAATCTGAAATGGCTCTTTGCAATGGATAATAAGATTACCTCACTGCCGCCCGAGATCGGCAACTGTACCGTTTTGGAATGGCTTAACCTTACCAACAACGCTTTGATGAATCTTCCTGATGAAATCGGTAATTTAAAGAATCTGGAGAAGCTCGATTTGAATAATAATGCCATAACAGTACTTCCTGCAGGAATCGGCAACAGCTCCTCGTTATCAACGCTTGAGCTGGGCGATAACAACCTGAGTGATTTGCCCGCTGAGATGGCACAGCTGGATACTCTTCTCTATCTGGATTTGTATAATAATCAATTTGATACATTTCCGCAGGCAGTGTGCGGTATGAAGAACCTGGAACAATTGGATCTGTGCGGAAACAACCTGAAGACGTTGCCTTCAGAAATCGGTAATATAACTACGCTGAAACGATTGTGGCTCGATTCGAACGCTCTGGAAATGCTGCCGCCGGAGATAAGCACACTCGACTCACTGGAGCTGCTCTATGTTAAAGCCAACAATCTGACAACTTTTCCCGATGAAATCGTCAGGCTCAATCCCCAGGGATTTATAAAGAAAACCCAGACAGGGTGGATTAAAGTTATCGGATTGAACGTGGGGTATAACAAGCTTACAAATCTTTCACCGGAGCTCGTTGCATGGCTGGATGAATGGGATGTTGACTGGAAAGAGACGCAGGAGGTAACCCCGATTGATCTTTTCCCATTAGTAACCACTGAGTCAAACTATTCGCTGTTCTTCCGGAAATCACACCTGCAATTTCATGTTCCGGAGGCGGGAAAGGTTTTACTGCAATTACTTGATATGCGGGGTAGAATATTGGAAACACTTGTCGATTCATATATGCAGGAAGGTTACTTTACAATTCCCTGTAATTTACAACAGTGGGGGACTGGCTGGTACCTCTGCAGTCTTTCACACGGATTAAAAGCGGAGGTGTGTAAAATCTCTATTGTAAAGTAGGCCAATAGTTTAAAAGAGTTATCACGAGTTAATACGAATGAAATAGTGTTTAAGAATAGAAGATTTAGCTTGTCCTCCTCATCCTCTTCCTCAAAAAACTGTTTAATAATAAATCGAGGATGAGTACGAGGAGGAGTCCGAGGAAGATCTTTCAAGCATTTAATTGTTTTATAAAAAGGAGAATAAACCATGCGTAAATTACAGTACCGTCGTAATTTTCATGTCTTTTTATGCATACTTTTCGGTGCCTGTTCCTTTTGTCATGCCCAATTCAGCATCAAGCTTGACTCCCTGGATATGGTGACGGCATACTATTCGCCACTGCGAAATCCACGCGCATTCGAGTTTGACGGGACGTATTTCTGGGTTGCCAACCTTTCGGAACCGGTGTTTTATAAACTTGACATAAATGCAAACAAAGTTGACACCCTTGTAGTGCCTTTTAACCGAATTGTCGGTATCACTTTCCATGACGGTGAGATGTGGGTGGCGCGTGATACTGTTATCGGTACTTCACCGGTTATTTCCACCAACGGAGATACACTGTACTATGAGAACAATTATTGTGTATACCGAATCTCACCGGACAATGGAACTGTACTCGACTCGATACGCTTTGCCGATGGTTCAGGCGGTCTGAAGGATCATATCTGGGGTATTGCTTACCATAAAAACAATATCTATGTCTCATACAACGGCGGATGGGGACCCTGTACCTACAAACTGTACCCGGATAATAAAGATAGCCTTGACAAATTAATGAGTGCGCATCCGTCCGGTATGACCGTTATCGGTGACGAACGGTGGGGGATTGCAGTCGGTACTACCTGCGACGGGAATCTGCTTTCAATACTCTCTGAAACGGGATCAGATTCGGTGATATATATTACACCGGTATCTGTCGCGGATATCACCTTTGACGGTGAGCATATCTGGTTGTGCGATAGGAAAAATTCTTCATTGTGTAAAATGGTAAAAATAACTGCTTCCGCACAGGTACAGCCTGTTTGTCAACCTTACGGTTTAACCGTCTATAAGAGTAACAAGATAATCAGTGTCTTCCCTCCGGCACCCGCTGCTGATTTTAATTTCTCCGTATATACCCTGCATGGTAGAAAGTGCAGTCCCGTTATTTACAGAGATGGAAACCGGCTGCAGTGGCATGTCAAATCGGTTGCGAACGGGTGGTATATTCTGCAATGCACAAACGGTAGTAAACAGTATCGCAAACAACTATATATTGCACAGTAACATTATCTATGTCTCTGTTTATGTTTTGCATTATTAAAAAAGAAAAAAGATTCAAGAGCTTAAAGATTAAGAGCTAACCCCATATTATAAAACATGCACATCGAAATCAAACCAACCGATAATTTAACTTCTGATGAAAAAACATATATTGACGATCTGCTGAAACAGACGTTCAGTGAAGACGGAAACAAGTATGAATGGTCCTCCGTGGACTGGCACGTATTACTACGGCTTAATGGTACTATTATCAGTCACGTTGAAATTATTGAACGTAATGCAACCGTTGAAGGGAATCCGGTATATATTGGCGGTATCGGTGGGGTAGTGACGATTCCGGAAAAACGCGGTCCCGGGTATGCTACTGCTGCAATGAAAAAGGCTACCGAATTTATGCATTCCGAACTGAAGGTAGATTTCGGCCTGCTGCTTACCGGCAATAAACAGATACCGTTTTATCGGAAACTGGGATGGTATACCATAGATGCACCGCTGGTATTTGATCAGCCTTCCGGGAAAGTGCCGTTTTATGATGTTATCATGGTTGTGCCCTGTCAAAGAAGTGCATGGCCCGACGGAACTATTGATTTATGTGGATTACCGTGGTAGAATGAAAAACCTTACGAGAAAAGACATTTCTCGTAAAGATCGCAGAGAACGCCGAGAAAGAAAAATAAAATAAGTGTTAAAAGAGTAAAAACGATCAAAAAAACAATCACTGGTTTATAACCAATTTAAATTTTTCCGTGGCGAGCTTTGCAAAAAAAAATATGTCTGTATTCATTTGTTGGTTAACGGTAGCTCAAAACGAAATGTGGTCCCGTCTTCCTCGGAACTGGTAAAACCAACCTTCCCGCCCATAAATTTCTCACCGAAAAGTTTCATCGCATAGGTCCCGAGGCCTCTCCCGTTTTCCTTCTTGGTGCTGAAATGGTGCTGAAAAATGCGTTGACGGAACTTTTCGGGGATTTGCCCTTTATTCCATACTGAAAAAGTAACGGTATCGTCAGTATGCGCAATGTATAATTTGACAGTACCGTTTTCTTCGGTTGCTTCAAGAGCATTAAGCAGCATGTTGGTCAGGATACGAAGCAATAATGAAAGATCGGTGCTGAACTGCATATGTGGAGGAGTATCGGGGAACAGTATCTTTTTATTCTTCGCTGCGTAGTGATTAGCAAAAATATCGTCCAGCTCCCACAGTATTTTATCGAGGGTTACCTGCTCCAGTGAAAGTTTATACGTGTAATGCTCATCCTGTGAGATAACCTTCTGAATGGCAATTTCAGTTGAGAGTCGTGCTACTATCTTCTGTATTGTCCGGGATAATTCTGAAACGGTATTGCTGTCCGTATAATTCAGTTCAAATACTGCACCGTGTAGTCCCATAATAAGGTTGTTGATATCATGAAAAAAGATGCGCTCGATCGATGCACTGCGCTCAATATCAGTAATATCCTGCAGAAACAGCAATATATACCGTTTATCATTATACGGAATAACGCACGACCGTACCGCAAGACAAAGCTCCGACTGTACATCCTTTTTGTCAATGGTTATCACACACTTGCGCTCTGCAATGCTGTTGTCCGCCAGTGTGGCTACGATAGCGATTGCCGCACCGCATGTGGTACAGAATTTACTGGTACCGCACCCGGCTTCCATATCGTGTGCATGTGCACAATTTACAGCTTCTCCGGGACGTAAACCAAGAATTGAAGCAGGATCGGTAATACCAAGTGTCCTGAGAAAAGAATCATTCACTGCAAGTATCTGTCGCTGCTCATTGAGTACTGCCAAAAGGCCGGAGGCCGTATGGAGAAGACCGGAAATGACAGGATTGGAGCTGATTAAATCCACGTCTTGAAGGATTTCATCATTGGATGCACGTTCAGGAGGAGCAAAATGGGTATTCATGGGTCCTCCCATAAACTTAATAAGAGAGTGTAGTAAATATTCGAACTTATTTATATCTTCTATATTTAAAAATAACTCATAAAAAGAAATGTGTATGCTGATTTTTTCATTTTGTGTTACTAATGCTATAAAAAACCCTCCCACACCCTCCGGGAAAGGGTGGGGAGAGCCTCCTAGTGAGAGGGACAGTGGATGGGGCGGAGAGTTTGCACTCTCAGTTCCCTGTCCGTTGGGAGTAATTATTCAACAAATTTTAATTTCGTTTTGCTACTCAATACTCTTTTAATATCCTTCCGGCGGAATAGAAGACCATTCAGAAGAAATTATGGGATGAATTGTATACCGTGTATCCCCCCAAGGATTTTAGTTCGGTAAGTTACTTTGTAAGGACATTTTCATTGACTCGCAGTCCGGTATCCTTACATAAACAATATACTTCTATATTTTTATCTAGTGCGGTTTTTCAATAGAGGATGGCGAAATTTCCGTTTACGGGAGTAAACAGGATGTTTACTTTCCTTTATTGCATGCGGGTGGGTAGAGGGATTAGATCTCTGCCTGTTCGTAAACAGTATCGGTGATATTTTCCGGTTACATCGGTAAAAGTATGTATTTCAATAGCAATTCAGCTTGCCCGCTCTCAGGGAAGCGGAGAAGATGGGGTGATATCCGGATAAAAACAACTATGGCCACGGTACCAAAGCCTGACCAAAGGAAATGTAATGGCTAAAAAAATAAACAAACCCACGCAGATTCAGGCAACCGGTAATAAACCGAAACTTATTAAAGAATTTTTCGGTCGGGCCAATACCAACACCGAATCGGTAAGTATCGCGCATATGCGCAGCCCGGAAGGGTGGCTGGAGCCTGGACAACGGCCCGAATTTGATGAGAACAAGGTGGTATTGCACGGTACCACTCAAAGTAAAAACTGAAACTGAAGAATATGATATCACAGCAGAACAGGGGATACTGGTTAAGTCAGGGGAGTGGGTGCAGTACAGCAACCCATCTGCAGGTGGTAAAGAATATATTGCCGTGTACCTGCCTGCATTCTCTGGATATACCGTGCATCGTGACGAATAAAAAGAAATGTAATAACGCTCTGTTTTTGGTTTTGGTGAAAAGGGCTCGTTATCCGTATAAAATAATCCCGTTGGTAATAATTTTAAACCTTATTCATTGATTTTATTACAATTATAGTGCCTTTTTCTATCAATACTTATCGTGGCGGATTTTTACCGCACTATACCAGCAATAATGTGACCATTGCACGCCCGGAATATTTTTGCCGCCATCAATAAAAAGTACCCGAAAGATTAACCGGATTGTATTGCTGTACCGGCGCCTGTGGTTGTACAGAATTACATATTTCATGTTTTTAATCGATTAAAAAAAATGTAACAACTTACTATATAAGAAAATAGAAATGTACATCAATCAGGCTGCGATTATTCCGCAGAATGCAATAGAAAGGGGAGTACTCACTGACGATGCAAAGAGATGGGCTGGAGTCAATGCACTCTTACCGGAAAATTCTATTTTTCTGTGTAACTTGCCGGGGTATTTGGTTGTGTGTTAAAAAAGTATCAGTATCTTAAGTAAATTTAATGACTTAATAGCATAGTATTATTAATTGAGAAGGAATGAGAAAATAAGACAGAAAAGCAGCCCGATAACCGGTGTAAGAATCCATGCGAAAAATATTTCTGTAAGTTTAATAAAATTAATGGTTTGAATCCCTTTTAATACTCCAATTGCAAGTACGGCCCCTACTATAGCCTGTGATGTTGAGACCGGGACCCCAACAATTGCATAGAAATGAACCGTGACTGAATGGGCAGTTACTGTAACAAATGAAGAGAATGCATCGAGTTTTACAATGGATTTTCCCACGGTGAACATCACATTTCTGCTGAAAGTCAGTGCACCGAGTGCAATGCTTAGTCCGCCGAACAGTACTGCCTGTTTGGTTGAAAGCAGAGTACCTGCGTATACACCGGTAATATTTGCTACATTATTTGCACCCAGTGCGTATGCACCGTAGCAGCCTGCAACAATAAGCCCGGTTCGGAGAAACGTGTCACAGGTAAAGATGTCCAGCCGCATGCTACGAAACACGTGCAGAAACAGATAGTATAGAATCAGGGTAGCAAGAAAACCGCCGATAGGAGTACCGATCCAGCAGATTATCACCTTTGTCAACCCTGCGGTATTCACATTGCCCTGCAGCATACCAATACCGAGAATAGCTCCCACAACAGCCTGCGATGTGCTTATAGGCAGCTTGAATATGGTCATGAGTGTTACGGTACACGCCGCAGCCAGTGAGGAGATGAACGCCGATTGCAGTGTCAGTGCCGTTAGTCCGCCGAGTGTTTTCAAACCTTCATGGCCCTGCATAAAAGCACCGACTATTACAAAAAACGCGGTAAGAACCGCTGCTGTTGAGAACCTGAGCATGCGTGAACTGACCGCAGTACCGAACGTATTCGCCGAATCGTTGGCACCGAGCGCCCAGCCGAGGAAAAAACCGCTGACCAGGCGAAACATTACACCACCCTTTTTACATTAATCAATGTGATACAATCAGCAGCGTCTTCACAGTGATCGGTTAACTTGGTAATGATATTTATCAGATCAGTGAGGATTATTTTATCACATTTGTCAATGTCATTGAGAAAAATTTTCTTTATTATTGCTGCCTGCAGGTCATCACACCGCGCTTCATAATCGTTAATGGTCCGCACAAATGTCATGACATTTTTCCTTTTGCCAAGCAGATCCTCAACGGCACAGCGGACCTGATCGTAACAGAGCAAAGACATTTTCACCATCTCCCGGATATCATCCTTGATTATACCGGGAACAGAGATATTACGCGTATTCAAATATCTGAGAATATGGTTCGTGCAGTCGATAATATCGTCGTATCGCTCCAGAAGACTCATCAAATCCTCGCGCGACTCCGGTAACAGAGATTTTCTGTAGAGTGATTTCTCTATCTTATGCAGTATTGCATCAGCCGCACTTTCAAGTTCCAGAGAGCGAGCGATTTGAGCTTCAAAATCTGAATCATTGCCTGCCTGTACAAAGTGATGTAGCGCCTTGTTAAAAACGCTCATACCGTCATTGCATACCTCGAAATAGTCATGGATTTTTTCTAGGAGTATCTTGTTTCTTCTCAGGAAAAACACCGCGCAATCCTTTCACTGCTGTAGTGGTATGGTATAATTGTAACATCAACGAGTAAAAATACGCAATACCATTCTCAGGGGGTAGTCAGGAGAATATATTTGCGGATTGGATCAACAAATCAATAGCGACAGTTACTTTTTTAAAAACAGAAGGTGAGGAATTACATATTTTAAAGTGTTATCGATAACTATTGTTGTGTAGACGAATGGTTATACTCTATACAGGAGGGTGGCATGTTCATTGTCCAGGTATATGTACACGTAAAAGAGGAGCATATCGATGCTTTTAAAGCAGCCACCGTTGAAAATGCACGAAACAGTATCCAGGAGCAGGGGATTGCCCGTTTCGATATTATCCAGCAACAGGATGATCCTGCCCGCTTCGTTCTTGTTGAAGTGTATCGTACTCCTGAGGGTCCGGCTGAACATAAAGAAACCGAGCATTACCGGGTATGGCGTGATACCGTTTCCGACATGATGGCTGAACCCCGCAGCAGCATAAAATACAGGAATGTATTCCCCGATGAATCAGGGTGGTAATGGTGGTAATCTCAACAATAATAACAGGTAACAGGAACAATAACGATTATGCATTTTGAATTCTCCACGGCAACTCAGATAGTATTCGGCCAGGGTAAACTTCAGGAAGTCACCGCACACGCAACAGAGATTGGGAATCGTGCTTTCGTAATAACCGGCCAATCGGGTAAAAGAGCGGAAAAGCTCTATGCTTTACTTGAGCAGGATGGTATTGATACCGTTTCATTTCAGGTTACCGGTGAGCCGACAATAACCAGTGTTTATAACGGTATTGAGAAGGCTCGTGAAAACGAATGTTCCTCGGTTATCGCTATCGGCGGCGGGAGTGTCATTGATTCCGGAAAAGTGATTGCCGCGCTTCTTACCAATTCAGGCAAACTCATTGAGTATCTCGAAGTAATCGGTAACGGACGCACAATACAGAATAATCCCGCCTATTTCATTGCTATACCCACAACATCAGGTACCGGCTCAGAAGTAACCAGAAATGCGGTTATCAAATCGACGGAGCACAAGGTAAAAGTAAGTGTCAGGAGTCTTCTTCTGTTACCGAAGCTGTCGATTGTCGACCCGGAGCTTACCTATACAATGCCGCCGGCGGTTACTGCAAGTACCGGTCTTGATGCCCTGACCCAGCTTGCGGAAGCGTATGTTTCCAACAGAGCGAATTTTTTAACGGACGGCATCTGCCGTGTTGGTCTGAAGCGTGCCGCGCATTCCCTTGAACGTGCCTTTAAAGACGGGACTGATATAAAAGCACGTGAGGAGATGTCGGTGGCAAGTCTTTTCGGCGGTATAGCACTGGCAAATGCAAAACTGGGTGCAGTGCATGGATTCGCCGGGGTAATAGGGGGCATGTTCGATGCTCCACACGGCGTTATCTGTGGCAGATTGCTCCCGTATGTTATGGAAACCAATGTACTTGCCGTGCAAAAGAGAGCATCTGCATCACCGGTTATTGAACGATATGAGGAAATGGCTTCATTATTTACCGGAAAGACTAATGCAAAGCTGGAGGATGTAATACAGTGGATACATGACTTGTGCGATGTCCTGCATGTCCCGCACCTTACCGAATATGGTATTACGCAGGATGACTTTACTACGATAGTTGAAAAATCTCAGATGGCGAGCAGTATGAAAGGCAATCCCATCAAATTGACGAATGATGAATTGTATGCGATTCTGGAACAGGCGGTTTGATACGTACCGGTATCGGATAAAAAGAATGAACTTTCCTTTCTTAAGACAATTCTTTTACGGTTTTCTTTGTTTCTTCCTCCCGTATTTATGTGTGCATGCGCAGCAGAATCAACAGGATCAGAAGGCTGCCTGTAACGGAGTAACACCGTATTACAGCGAACCTTGCCCCGGCCTTCTTCCCAAAGGGTATATACAAAAGGGGAAAATATATCCTGTGCCGGAAGTGACGGTTGACACATTGGGAATGCCCTGGTTTGCACTTCCATTAAAAGAAAGCAAAGTCTGGAGCCCCGCGAAGTACTGGACTTATGTATCCGAAATTGACACGTCTGCATTTGCTGAAGGAAAACAGAGTGAGGCTGATAAAAAACGCAGGCTCCGTATCCTGCGTGAACACCGCGGCTGGCCGCGACGGATAATCCGCAGTGTCCGGTTTGGTAGAATTTGTCTTGATATGACCGCAGAACAACTTCTCGCATCCTGGGATACCCCGATTCAGAAAAACGATGCATTTACCATTGGCATTGGCAACCACGAGATTTGGTTATACAATACGCATTCCGGAAAATATACTGCCGTATTACTGAAAAATGATAAGGTTATCGGCTGGTCAAAAAAGTAATCAGATATACGCAGAGAAAAGCATAAAAAAGTTATACCTGTCATTGGCAGGGGAGCGGCACTCTCCTGTTTAGATTATTAAAACTTTTTGTTCAGAACATCTTCAGTAGTTACTACTTTTTCCTCTCCTATTAATAATAGAATTTAAGAAAAATAAAAGAAGATTTTTAAATAGAAATAGTTTAAAAAGATAAAAAAATTTTAAGCAGAATAGAAAAGGATATAATTGAGGTGGCAACTAAATAAAAGGGAAAATAGTTCCAAAAGAATTGGTGTAATTTAAAAAACACATTAGTTTACATAATATATATTATGCGACAACTATAAATTACTTCCAATAATATCAATTTTTTACATACATTTCAATCGATTGAAATATTGATTATAATTCATTTATAATCCCATTTACCAATCCGCTTTTTTCATGTGTTATATATAAACTGTAATACTTTTAAATAGTTATTCATATAATTTTACAACTAAAAATGTTAATATTTTTAAAATATTTTAAGCACAATACATCATTCATTCCCTGATACACATTTATTACTTCTCAGATGAAATTATTCGAAAATTTATCTCTCGAATAACAAAAAAAACAATTAATTAAAAGCAAATTATTACTCACCAGTTTTCTTCTTTGTTATATATAACATTACTGGCTTACCGGAGACTATAGTATTTTAACAGGATATAACTGTTTACAGACATAATTTCTACCAAATCAATAAGTTATAATTTAACAATTATAACGTATTTTTATTAAATGATATAAAAAAGTGTTTTAATTTATTAAAAACAATGACTTAATGCTAGTTTACATAATATTTAACACACATCAATATGACCCGGCACACTATTTATTTTGCCAGAGTCAATTTAAGATATTGCACATTGTAGTAAAAATGATAATCAATATCATTTTTATAAATCTATCAATAGCAAAAATAGTTATTTTATTATACATGAGATTTTTTAATTGCTTAATTGCATAAGGTAGAAAAAATCGTTTTACCGATGTGATTAATTATCAATTAAGTCATTATAAAGGTTATAGTTACAATATATCATCACAGTGGTGTCAATTTACCTTAGATATGTATTATAAATTTATTGATATCAATTGATTATGTGTAAAATGGAACACAAATTAAAAACTACTTCCCTGTCACTTGATTGATCATGAAGTATTATAGTACCCTATGCAATGTTACCAATTGATTATGGAATTAGAATTAGATAAAAAAAATAAGTATCTCATTGTCCTTTTCTAAGGATATTGTAAACATCCTTGATAAAACAAAGCAGAATAAAAAAAATATTAATGAATAAAAATTTTGGTGGCGTAGAATTGAGTGGACCTAAGCAACATATGGCGTATTTTCATGAAAATTGCGAAAGTTTGCAGCCGTGAAGGGCAAAGATTTTCTAAT
>Ga0190359_1001104_pt1 | contig 17579 bp, 18 predicted proteins | sample 48721823_MG_FD_161269 | JGI IMG/M metagenome (GOLD analysis project Ga0190359, IMG submission 161269) | Hydrothermal vent microbial mat bacterial communities from Southern Trench, Guaymas Basin, Mexico - 4872-18-2-3_MG | ecosystem: Environmental > Aquatic > Marine > Hydrothermal vents >... | reverse complement strand
ATTACACTGCCCCCGCCCACTGCAATAATAACATCATAAGATTCTTTACAAGTCGAAACAAATTTTTCAATATCAGAAACCTGAGGATTCGGTAAAACACCTCCGTATTCATTAATCAGGCAATTATCAAGTGATTCTTTTATCTTATCAATCACACCTGCTTTTTTCATTGACTCCCTGCCGTAAAAAAGGGCGGCTCTCTTAAAATTACCGTTTACAATTTTCTTAATAAACAGATGATATTTATTAAATCCGAAATTAATATTTACAGGATTGTAATAATTAAAAAAAATATCAGTTTCAGAATTTGACATAATCCATAAACCTCTCTTTAATCTGTTCCGGTGTGATCGCAGTGCTTTAAATTTCATATTAAAAATAATTACCACATTTAGTTACATTACCTAATTAAAGTAAATTACGTATTTTCTCCATGCCCAGAAGTGCTTCCCTGTATGCGGGCTTAAGATCAAGTGCTTTTTTAAAATTTTTTTCAGCTTCCTGCAATTTACCTGTATTGTAGTATATTACACCCAAATTATTAAAAACAGTGGCATCCATGGGATTAAGTTTAGCTATTTCATGGAAATATAAAATTGCTTCGCTGTATTTTTTTTGATTAAAATTCAACAACGCCAGTTTATAAAAGATCGCTTCGCCAATATATTTATGATAACGCAGCAGTGTCTTTATATTTATAATATCTTTATTATCATCCATCAATTTTGAAAATACCGAACAAATCTCCTCGTTACCTGAATCATACCATTTTTCTATACTCCCCTTAAACAAATCAATCACAATACGCTCAAAATAATCTGAATATGTTTTATCACCAATCCTACTATAATATCTATGTAACCATGCAAAAGTATTAATGGAAAATGTGTTCTTTTCAATTATTGATAAACTCGACCATACAGAATTTCCGTGCTGCCTATAAACTGCGTTTTTAATATCAGGCATATACTTTCCTTTGCCATAGTTACCTAATATAGAAGTTAAAAATGTATCTCCATTCCTTACTTTATGAAATTCCTCAGGCAAATCTCTTATTACATTTCTAAAGCATGCTGTTAACATAAGAACCCACGACCCTATTTTTAACTCATCTGCTGTTAAATCTTTTTTACAAAAATCCGGCAGTTTAGAATTAGTGACTAATTGATTTTGTTCGTTAATAACTACAGCATTATGATAGCATATTACATACTCGCTATTAGTCTCTAAAAACTCAACTTGTTTCTGCAGCTTGTATGGATCTGTCCAAAAATCATCACCTTCACACCATGCTATATATTTTCCACGGATTCTAGGCATAACAAATTTTGCAAAAGGCTTTATTCCTTTTGAGTATTGATTCTCATGTTGGATAATTGCAGTAATTTTGCCGGCATATTTTTCTGCATATTTTTTTACAATTTCCGTGGTTTTGTCTTTAGAAGCATCATCATGAATTATAATCTCAAAAGGAAATGAAGTTCTCTGTGCTAAAAAACTTTCAATCGCTTCTGCAATAAATTTTTCATGATTAAATGTTAAACACACAATACTAGCCATTATCTCTTTCATTTTCATTTCCTATGTTTCGATTTTAACTCAACAGGCAATATATCTTTTACTCCCTTTATTCCATATTCGATATTTAAAAATTTTTTATCTGCTTCTTTTCCATTGACCCATTCTAAAATAGCTGCAGGTAAATTTGCGCCGGCCAGATGAGAAAAGGGATACCCTCCTCCCAACCTGCAATTCATATCCAGAATATATACATAATTATTATTCACAATACAATCAACATCAAGATTGCCGATATGTTTTAAATAATGCGAAATATCCCTGCCGACATTTTCCAGCATAGAATTATTCACGGTAATCGCCATATCCGTCTCACCCGACCGCATAGCAATTTTTTCCTTAACAAATGTCGTTATATATTCTCCTTTAAGGTTATTAACAACATCAAGCCCATACTCTTTGCCATCAAGTTTATCCTGAATTATAACACAATGACTACGGTCAGATGATGATTCATAAACCAAATATGAATTAAATATATCTTTAACTACTTTCTCATATAAAACATCAAGCTCCTCTACTGAATATGCGACATAAATTCCTATTGATCCCATACCCCATCTGGGCTTAAGTATCAATGGGAAATTCAAACGAGATTCCCTTATATCTTTTTTGGCTTCATTAAGACTTAAATATGTTTTAGGACAAGATAAACCAACTTTATCCAAAAAATCCCTGGTTTTCCATTTATCAGCGCATATTTGTGTGACTTTATAATCTGATACAATTATTTTTATACCAAACCTTCTAAATTTTTCTTTTGCTTTGGACAGTACAGGTAAATCAATGTCAAATAAAGGTATTATTACTGATATATCATTCTCTATGCAAAATTTAAGTAAAAATTCAATGTAACCGGCATCATTAATCAAAGGAGTGATTATATAATCATCAGCTTGCTGTAATGCAGCGGAGTATTCTGAATTTGAAGCATAAACAAATCCATTTCCATTCAAGGCATCACGAAAATATTTAATCAGATAACTTCTTCTGCCTGCACTGGATAATAAAATATTCATATTAACCTTTTTTGTTTCTAATTACTTCCCAATCTTTTCTTAACATCCCATGCTGTATCAAATCATGGAATTGCCCTCTGCAGAAATAGTGCTCTTTCAGAACTCCTTCCTGAACAAATCCATTTCTTTCATAAACATGTCTGGCCCGCTTGTTTTCCGGTATTGTCCAAAGATAAATTTTATTCAGATGATGTTCAACAAATCCATACTCTAAAACCATCGGTATAACTTCATCTGGGATATGCTGTCCCCAAAACTCCTTTTCTCCTATTGTTAAATAAAACTGAGCTCTGCAATGTTTATAATCAATATTGAGCAGACCTGTCATACCGATTACCTGATCTGTTTGTTTTACACATATTGAGAAATTCTTTTTTGAAGGATTTTCTAATGACCTTCTAAACCATACTTCTGTTGAAGCCATGGTAATTGGCAAATCAATTAACAAGGTGCTGTAAATCTCAGGTGAATTCAGCCATTTGGGCCTTAAAAACAGGTCTCCATGCTCCAATCCTCTTAAATATACTTTATCACCTATAAATCTGGGATCATTAATCATAATTTAACCTCAATATCCTTCTTTAATATTTATAACATTGATTAAATTGTCACCATTAGCAAATCTGTTTAAATTTTCAACCACATCATTCAGATGAAGTAGTTCATCACGTATCATACCGCCCCGGTGCGGTGACATAACTAAATTATCCAATTTGTTAAACACAAATCTTGAAACAGGCGAAATCGAGACACCTCTGCTTGGCTGCACATACCAGGTGTCAATTGCTGCCCCGGCAATCACTTTATTCTTCAACGCCCGATATAAAGATTCCTCTTCTATTATTTCAGCCCGTCCAACATTAATCAAATATGCCCGGGGCTTCATTGATTTAAATACATTCTGATTAACCAGGCCATAAGTTTTTTTTGTTAATGGCGCCGAAATAAAAATAATATCTGCTTTTGAACAAACTTCGTGAATCTTATCCGGCCCAAAAACAGGTACTCCATTAAATTTTTTATTATGAAGGGCAACTGCAATAAATGTCAAATTAAAACCTGAAAGCATCTTAAATATTGTTTGACCGACTGAACCGAATCCCACTATTGCAACAGTCTTTCCGTAAAGCAAATCAGGAAACTCGCAGTCAGCAGCTCCGGGACGACGCCAATTCCCTTTTCGTAACGCTTTATCATGAGAAGGTATCTGCTTAATACAGGAAAACATCAAGCCAATAGCCAATTCCGCTACTGAAATTGAATTGCTGTGTGAATTACAAACAGTAAAGTCAAATTTTTCTAATAAATGGAAATCAAGCCCCTCCACACCATTCCAGGGTATTTGAATCAATTCCAGATATTTTGCCGCATTGAGCACCTTTTCATCAGGCACATCACCAAGCATGATTTTTATTTTATTGTCAAATAATTTTCTTATTAATCCTTCAGTAGAATATTCATCCGGGAATACGAACTCAACATCAGATGCGACATTCTTTTTTAAATAATTTATATCCCTGTCCCAAAATTTTCTTGTAAGCAAACATTGAATTGTATTTTCCAATTAAAGCTCCTTAACAAAATTGGATATCCTATAAAGGCCCTCTTCAAACAACTCTGTCGTGTTAACAAAAGACAGGCGAAAAAAATCAGTATACTTTTCACCAAAAACAACGCCGGGAACAACAGCAACACCCTTTTCTTCTAAAAGTCTGGTTGCGAATTCATCACCATCTAATCTTGTTTTTGAAATGTCAATAAATGTAAAATATCCTCCTTCGTATGAAGATCCTGTCAAATAATTGTTTGTATTTAAAAAATCCTCATAAATCATTTTTCGCTCTTTTAATTGCTCAATGTAATTTAGATAGACATTTTGATCGCCATTAAGTGCCGCTAATGCAGCCATTTGAACAAATACTGCAGTGTTTGTATTAATATGCTGTTGTATTTTAACTGCCTTTGATATAATATATTTTGATTTTGAATGAAGATATCCTACACGCCATCCTGTCATAAAATAGGCCTTACTAAATCCATTAACTGTGATTACTCGTTCTGATATATTTTGATTTGATGCAAGTGAAAGGTGTTTGCAGGAGCCGGTTATTATTCTTTCATACACTTCATCTGAAAGTATGTGCAGTTTTGGATACTTTTGCAATAAATCAACTAAAAAATCAAACTCATACTGCCTGATCATTTTCCCCGTTGGATTATGTGGTGTATTCAAAAACAATAATTTTGTTCTTGAATTAATTGATTTTTCAATTGCATCTAAATCCAATTCAAATTCTGGTTTTATTAAATCGACTTCCTTGATGACAGTATTTGAATTTGCAAGTTTAACAATTGGATAATTGCTGACATAGCAAGGCCGAATCAAAACAACTTCATCCCCATCATTCAACAACGATAAACAGGACAGATACAATGCGTTTTTCGCCCCGGGTGTCACAACAATCTCATTACTTTTAGCATCTATATTATTATCATTAAATAATTTCTCTGCTATTTTTTCTCTTAATTCCAAAAGGCCTGCCGATGACGAGTACTTTGTTCTTCCTTCATTTAATGCTTTTATTCCAGCATCAACAATATGTCTTGGAGTGCCACATTCAGCTTCGCCTAGCCCTAGTGATATAATTTTCCTTCCACTCCTGACAAATTCACTGATTTTTGCATGAAATTCTAATGTTTTTGATGGCGCTATTTGCATCATCATTACTCCCAAATAACAATGCCTGATGTAATTGTACTCTTGTTATTCTATTTTTAATTTTATTCGTTGGTTGTATTTCATTTGGCCATTGCCAGGCAATCATCAAATCAGCATTAAAACCTGTTTTATCAATATTGTATTTCTTCAACAGGTGACCAACTCTATTGGAATTAAGACTTACCATTACTATATATTGCAAAATATTTAATTTGACAGCGAAAGCACTATTTAACAATATTGTTTTTCCGGGCATAACCTCAGTAAACTGCCCTAAAATATTATTTACTTTTATAGCATATTCGTTGTAAAAATCAAAACATTTCATATTGATCAATTCCTTCGGATTTCCAAACTTTTTTGTTCTATATAAAACATCACAAAATATAGAAAAACTGCATCGCGGTATCGAAATAATGACATTTTTTTACATATATTTTTAACAGGGAAATTAAAATTTTATTACAGCTATAATAAATATCCGGCAGTTTTTTACTGCTTGCTTTAGCATGCATTAAACTAATCCAGTCGTTTTTTGATGATATCGCATATTCCGGATACTTCATCTTGCGGAAGATCCGGATATATAGGCAAACAAATAACTTTTTTTGAAATTCGTTCAGCTATAGGCAAATTATCCGGTTTTGCAGAATCAAGCCCTCTGTACATTGGAAACTGGCTTATTAGTGGATAAAAATAACGCCTGCCGTAGATATTATATTCCTTCAACATCTCATATAATTCATCCCGCTTCATGCCATATATTTCTTCATCAATAAAAATTGGGAAATAAGCATAATTGTGTTTAACGTTTTCCATATCCTCCAAAAAATTAATGCCCTTTACATCAGACAGTAATTTACGATACAACAAAGTACGCTGCTTTCTTTTTTCAATTTGCTTGTTGAATCTTTTCAATTGCAATAAACCAAAAACAGCCTGCAACTCGTTCATTTTAGCATTGATTCCAGGCGCAATTACGGTCGTTTCTCCGGCAAAACCAAAATTTTTTAAAAAATCAATTCGTTTTTTGGTTTTATCATCATGACAGACAATGGCACCCCCTTCAATGGTATTAAAAGTTTTCGTTGCATGAAAGCTCAGGACAGAAAGATCACCTAAACTTAATATGGATTTCCCATTCTTCTCAACGCCGAAAGCATGTGCCGCATCATATATCACTTTTAGCCCATAAGTATCTGCGATTTCTTGAATTCTATCAACATTACATGGATTACCATAAACATGTACAGGTAGAATTGCTGTTGTTTTTGGAGTAATGGCAGCTTCAATTTTTTCAGGATCAAGATTCATTGTAACAGGCTCAATATCCACAAACACAGGCTTAATATCGTTCCAAAGCAACGCATGAGCACTTGCAACAAAAGAATAAGGCGTTGTAATAACTTCCCCTGTTATTCTCAGTACTTGCAAAGCTGAAATCAAAGCTAATGTTCCATTGACAAATAAAGAAATATATTCTACGCCTAAAAAATCAGCTAATTCTTTTTCAAGCATCTTATGATATTTCCCGTTATTGGTTATCCACTTATTTTGCCATATATCCTCAAGGTATTTAATATATTCTTCAAGTGGTGGAAGAGAAGGCCTTGTAACATAAATGACACTATCCTTTTGTGGCATAATTCAACCTTTATTTAATTTATTCTCTAAGCATAAGAATATTTAAATCTTTATATACTTATCTATTCATTTCCTGTAGCACACTGTAATAGCTTAAGTATAACTTTCTAATCATTTTACTCCCATAAACAGCACTAATCACAATCAGTAAAAAATTATCAGAATAAATGTCAATTTCATATACAAATTTAAGCAATATTTATGCCATTATATGGCATACCTGTCAGCCTGAAACATTAGAGAGGGACTCTTTCTATTGGGGAATGAATATAAGATATGTACTTATATTTCTGGCACTTACGTTTAATTATTTTACAATTAACCCATAGTACAAAAAAATAACTTTGCATGCAAAGGGGGATTCTACAAACCAGGTAGAAAATATCAAGTAATTTTTACATAGTAAACATATAAAAATTATCCCACTGTTTAAAAATTTTTTTCATCCAACTTATCCTGCAAATTTCAGAAAAGCCCATACTCATGCTGTATAACAAATAATCATAACAAAAAAGCTGCCTTTAAAAAAGCACTCTTCATGCATAATAAATGTCTAATTTTAAATAGATGGGTCACAAAATTGGCTGTTAAAAATAATATTATATAATCATCTATAAAGCTGCATCAACTGTCCAAATTATTCTTCTCTTAACATGTGTAAGCACATACTGCATGAATAAAAATATTGCCACTGTTATTCATCAATTTTAAGGCTAACCCTGTAATCATGCTCCTGTCCGAAATTGGCTTTTGTTAACTCTGCCTTCTTATTCAAATAGTCTGAAGCTTCAGCTTTGTTGCCTTGCTGTGTAAAATGCTCTGCCAGGATATCACAGACATTAATGTACTCTTTTAGTTCTTCTTCCTGAAAATTTTTGATATACGGACTCTTCATGTCTATCCAGTGACGATACATTATTACCGCATCATTATCTTTCCCCTGTTTTCTGTATAGATCTCCAAGCTTAATAACCGGCTGGTCAAAATCAGGGTCCAGTTTGCATGCTTTTGCATAAAAAGGCTCTGCCTGATCCAGAAGCCCCAGATCCATGCAGCATTCTGCAAGATTATAAAATCCCTGCACATGATTTTCATCCAATTGTACAACTCTGCTGAACTGAGCCAAAGCAGATTCTTTTTTACCCTGCTCCCGCAGAATAAGACCAAGAGAAAAATGCACAGGCACTACATCTGCATGAGACACGAGAATTACACGTAAGGCATCTTCTGCTTTCTGATAATCTCCTCTTTCAACATACAGGGTTGCAAGCGCAACCCCTACTTCAAGATTATTTGGCTGAAGTCTTATTGCTTCATCAAGAAATGCAACTGCATCGTCTATACGGCCTACTGCTTTTGCGCATTGACCCATGTAGTAATATGCTATCCCGTCCTCTTCATTCCGCGTTACAACTTCTTTGTAATATGTAAGCGCTTTTTCAAACTCTCTGTTGCTCTGATAGAGTCTTCCGAGATTAAAATATGCTTCAAGAACTTCGGGATCATACTCTATACATTTTAAAAAGGCCTGTTCCGCTTCTTCTATTTCACCTTTGTGGTAGTAAAGCAGCCCCAGATTGCACCATGCATCTGCATCAGCAGGGTTTTCCTCAATCAATTGACTGTAAATTTCAAGAGCCTTGTCATAATCACCTTTGTTTATCAGAGTTTTTGCCTTCCTGACTGCTGAATTTATACCGTTATTCTTCTGCTTAATCTTTGCCATCAATAACTCCTCCCAGGGATTGCAGCTTCTTTACGCTTTCATCCGAAATACTACCGGCTGCCCTGTGATTCTCTTCAACAATTTTTTGATAAATTTCCTCTCTGTGAACTGCAACATTTCTCGGTGCCACAACTCCGACTTTAACACTCTGACCGTGGGTAGAAATGATTACAACCTTTATATCATCCCCTATGTGAATACTTTCGCCGACTCTTCTTGTTAAAACAAGCACATTAATCCCCTGTTATAGATTATTGTTTTATCTCATATCTTAACGGATAAGTTGAATCTGTTAAAATTATCTGCCTTGCTTCCCTTGTCTTTGAATCAATCAAAATCGGAGCGCGAAGATTCAAGGTTACTCTGCCCTCTTTATCTCCGATTGTAACAATCACCATCATTACATCTCCGAACTTACTGTTTCCGTTAATTTTAGGATTGTAGTCAGGCACCACAATTTTGGGCTGGATAATGGGAAACATAAGCCCTGGCGGATCAAGACTTAAAAGCCATGAGAAAGGTACATAATCCTTATGCTGAAAAATTATATATCTTTTATATTCTTCGTATCCGTACAACCCTTCAGGGAAAGAAACTATATCATTATCATCATATTCAACGTTCCCCAATCGTGTTTCAAGAATTTTTTTCTCTTTTGTTTTTTCTGCTTCTTCTTTTTGCCGGATCATAAATTTGAATCTCCATCAACTATAAGTAATCCAATAAACTTGATTGAATAATACTTGCGCCTGTTTTCAAAGCCGCTTCATAAACTGTTCTGTCATTCTGAAGGTTAACCAGCGCCTCTGTAATATCAGTGTCCTCCACTGACGATATAAGTTCCCTGAATGTTGTTACATCAGTATCAATCCTCTGTGAAAGAGTATCTAATCTGTTTATCTTTGCACCTACTTCTCCAAGAACTCTGGTTACATCATCAATTTCATTTAAAAGATCGCCCCGCACGCTTTTTATTTCTTCAACATCATTACGTTTTAATGCATTGTACGCATCTCTTAAAACTTTAAACAAACCGTCAGATCCCCCGAATACATCATCTCCGGAAATATTGATTTTAATAGTTACACCTTCGTCAATTTCCCTTTCAATTTCTCCGTCAATACCGTCTGGATTCACTTCAAAATTAACGGAATCACTGGTATTGTATGATATTTCATAGTCTGTGGCATCGGACATTGAACCTGTTCTTAAAACAGTAATTGATCCGTTTTCATAATCAATTGTATAGTCTGTTCCCTCAGTATAAGTTACAGATCCCGAGGTATCTGTAACAGTAACGCTTCCTGCTTCAAGATTAACCGAATTCAGATAAACAGGTTCATCGTAGTCGGATGTAAATTCTTCATCTTCTATTTCAGTATTCGCAGAATAAGGCGGGGTAGCTGTTTCGGTTCCTCCGAAAATATATTTACCACCGTAATTTTTATTTGCCAAATCAAGGATACTGTTTAAATGCCCTTTTACACGCTCGCTTAGATTATCTCTTTCAACATCTCCTATATCCCCGTTACTTGCCTGAAGCAGAATTGAGTTAACATCTGATATTTTATCAAGCAGTGTATTTAATGAGGCTTCTGTGCTTACAAGCCACTCCCTGCTGGAAGAGATACTTGACTGATACCTTTTATACCTGGCAATCTGACCTTTCAGCCTGATAATTCTTGAAGTGCATGTAGGATCATCGGAAGGTTTGTGTATCCGTTTACTTGTGGAAAGATCCCTTTGGGTCTTAACCATTCTGGCCAGAGTCCTGTTAATATCACTGATCACAAAACCGGATTTCATGTTTTCGGAAACACGCATATGCTATACCATTTCAATAACTGTTTGCATCATTTCATCAACGATTCTTACAAGTCTGGCAGCAGCTTCATAAGCATGCTGATATTTAATCAGATTTGTCATTTCCTCATCAAGAGACACACCGGAATAAGAGCTCTGCTGCGCTTCAAGCTGTTCAATTAAAAGCTGCTGGTTTCCGCTCATATTGGAAGCTTCTTTTGACTGCACCCCGAGTTTTCCCATCATTGCTGCAAAATAGTCTTCAATTGTCGCTGTGTCTCCGGACATTGTCATAGTTTCGGAAATTCTGGCAATATCAAGCGCATTATTCCCGTCTCCGATTGAACCGCCTTTTGAAGCTGCAATTGCACTTATACTGTTTTTTATATCACTGCTTATATCTATATCCTGAGCCCCTGTACTATCTTCATTAAAAAATACTCTTCCGCTGAATCCGTCTGATCCGTATCCGCTTTTATGTACTTCATTGACCTTTTCTACAAACGCATTCGCAAGATCATCAAGATCTGACTGCATATCCGGAATTACACTGTCCCTCATATCAATAAGGCCCTTGATTTTACCGGATCTTATTGATATGAGCCTGCCGGTTTCAGCCCATACAACATCATTTGAAGAGCCGGCTTCTGATGCTCTGAATCTGGTTCCCATCTCATGTACAACATTTCTTTCAAGAAGCACCCTGCCTCCGATAGTAATTGTAAGCATTCCGCTTTGATTTTCACTGGCATCAACACCTACAATTTCCGATAACTGGGAAAGCAGAAGATCTCTTTTGTCTCTGTAATCGTTTGCTACTGTTCCGTTCAGCTCTACGCCTGCAATTTTATCGTTAAGTTCCGCAATCTGGTGCAGAATTGAGTTTGCATCAGTCACATAGGTTGACAGATCCTGATTCATATTCAGTTGAAGATTCTGCATTCTGGAGTAAATGTGATGAAATGTTTTTGCAAGTGCAGAACCGTTCTGCCTTACAACTTCTCTTGCAGAGGTGCTGTCCGGATCTGATGCAAGAGCACTCCAGCTGTCCCAGAAATCTCTCATTACCTGGCCGAGGCTGTCATCGGAAGGCTCATTAAAAACTGATTCAAGATCAGTAAAAATCTGCTCTTTGTATGTCCATGTACCAAGTTCCTGCTTTTCATTGCGGATTTCACCGTCAATGTATCTGTTTCTCATCCGCTCAATTGTATTAATGCTTACACCATTGCCGTAAAAACCCCAGCCTGTTTTGGTAGGTTTATTTGCTTCTAATATTACTCTCTGCCTGGAATATCCCGGTGTATTGACATTAGCTATGTTATGACCTGTAACATTAAGCCCTGCCTGCTGGGCATACAATGCCTGCCTTGCTATGTCAAGAATTTTACCTGTCGAGGCCATCTTCCCTCCTGACTACTTACCCTATGCCGCTGAATAAGGAAGATTCGCTTTTTTTCACTGTACCTTCCTTATCATAAGCAACTCTTTGATTACTTCCCTGTATCAAAGTTTTAATGCAGTTATCAACAAAACGCAATGAGTGGTCAAGAAGATACTGATTTCTGCTGTTAGCTTCACTTACTTTATCAGAAAGTATTTTAAGCATATCTTTTAACTCGTTAAGCCGTGCAGCATAGCTTCCTTCCACGTATGATAACATGTCTGTAATTGTTAAATTTTCATCAATATTAAGAACTTTTGCCAGATCGTCCTTTTTGTTTTTTAATTCATCCTTAATTTTTTTTGTTTCAGATACCAGTTTCTCCACCTTTTGCTGTGATTCGGCAACTTTATCTCTGCTACCCTTAACAATTGACGTCTGATGTTCCATAAGTCCGTTTAAAAGGGTTTTAAAAGCCTCCACTTCCTTTTCCACAACACTTGTAAGCTCAACAATCAGATTTTCAATGTCATATCTGTTATCGGCTGATTTTTGATTTTCAATAGTCATTTTTTATTTTCCTCATACATCAGACATCCTGTCGCCTGTTCTGTGAAAAAGCCAGTTTATAAGTAGTGAAACTGTCAATTACTCTTGATACATACTCTCTTGTTTCCTTAAAGGGCGGCATGCCTCCGTACTTTTCTACATTTCCGGGACCTGCATTGTAAGCTGCAAGGGCAAGCCTCAAGTTTCCCCCGAATCTGTCTAACATCATCTTCAGGTACTTTGTTCCTCCCTCAATATTCTGTTCCGGATCATAGATATTTTCTACTCCCAGATCTTTTGCAGTGCTGTCCATAAGCTGCATAAGACCTTTTGCTCCTTTATTTGATGTTGCCATGGGATTGCCGGAGGATTCTCTTTCAATCACAGCATAGATTAAGGCAGGATCAACACTGTATTTATCCGCTGCTTTTAAAACAATTTTTTCTATTTCCGCTGAATTTAATCTTCTTTTACTCTGTATTTCGCTCGGAAAATTTTGAACTTTAACTTTTCCGGAAATATCTTTTTTATTTTGCAGGTCAGAAATATCAATATTGAATTTTGATGCAAGCTGTTTATAAAGCATATCACCTATTCCAAGGCCTTTCCCGCCTGAAACAGCAAGATACCGCGCTACTTCACTGTCCATCATATCCATAAATGTACCCTGGCCAAAGCCTTCACCTGAAAGAGCCCCCTGCTGAGAAAATGACTTGCGCATTGTTTTAAGCAGATTTGCCAGAAAAAGAGCCTCAAACTCTTTGCACGCTTTTTTCAGCTTTTTTGCCCGGACATTCTTATCCTTTGCAGATGAATTTACCTTTTCGGATTTAATCTGTACCCTGGTATTAAACTGAATACTATTTCTGCTGTCAATGCTCACATGTTCTCCGTTACATTATCACAAGTTCCGCTTTTAATGAACCTGCTTGTTTCAATGCCTGAAAAATTGAGATAATATCTCTTGCTGAGACTGAAAGTGCATTAAGAGTTTTTGCAAGGTCAGCAACAGTTGCGGGCTCATTAAGAACCATTACTCTGTCCCCGCCCTGTTCCGTAACATTTGTCACTGTCTGCTGTGTAACAACTGTCTGCCCCTGAGAAAAAGGCTGAGGTTGAGAAATAACCGGAAAGGCGCTTATCTTTACAGTTAAATTACCCTGACACACAGCTGCAGAAGTAAGTTTAACATTTTTACCCACAACAACAGTGCCTGTCCGCTCGTTTATTACAACTCTTGCAATCTGGTCAGGACTTATGTTTATGGATTCAAGATTTGCCACCATTCTTACAATTCCGGCCTGGCTGTTGTAATCAGCAGGAATAGTTACGGAAAGAGATGCTGCGTCAACAGGCTCGGCAATTTGATTGCCAAACGCACTGTCAATTGCTGTTGCAATTCTTGTAATTGTTGTAAAATCCGGTTCCTTTAAAACAATTTCAAGTTTTCCGTCTTTACCCCACTCAACAGGGATCTCCCGTTCAACAACAGCTCCGTTGGGAACTCTTCCTACAAGAGCATAATTTTTCCTGTATCTTTCACCGCCAATAGTCTCAATATTCACGCCGCCAATGGAAACATTCCCCTGAGCATGAGCATAAACCTGATTATCTTTACCAATAAGCGGAGTCATAAGCAAAGTTCCGCCTTCTAAGCTTGAGGCATCACCCATGGATGATACAACAACATCAACCTGGGAACCTTTTTTGGAAAATGGAGTAATTTCTGCAGTCACCATAACAGCAGCCACATTTCTTGTGTAGAGTCTGTTATCATTAACTGTAATACCAAAAGTCTGAAGCATATTTCTTACAGACTGGCTTGTTATCAGAGAGCGTCTTCCGTCACCTGTTCCGTCAAGTCCCACAACAAGGCTGTAACCTACAAGCCTCTCTTTTGTGAACCCTTTTAGGGCTGCAATGTCTTTGATTCTGACAGATGAAAAACCGTCAGACACGTATAAAAACAACAGCATTATAAAAATTGAACTGCGTAAGTACTTCAATCTTATATTCCCCGTTTAAAATATAAAGTTTAAAATTCTTGTTAATATCCCGGGACGCTGACCTGTCTGCACAACGCCCTTGCCCTTGTACGAGATCTCTGCATCTGCCAGTTGATACGAATATATTGTATTTCGTGTTGATATGTCCTGTGGCCTTACAATGCCTCTGACAGTTGTAATCTCTTTTTCACCGTTAACTTCCATTGTTCTTGAGCCTTCAACCACAAGATTGCCGTTGGGTTTAATCTCTTTTATCTGGACAGTAAGGGTTGTTCTTAAAACTCCCTGCCTGGAAACAGCAGCATCACCTGAAAATTTATTTGATACTCTTCCGTCAATGCCGTACATGGGAGAGTACGCCAGATTACCGCTCCCGCCTGTTGCAAGTACTCCATGGTCATTTACTTTTTGTGTCTGGGTCTTTGCTTTGCTTGATGCAGTTGAAGATTCCATTACAAGCACAGTCAGGATATCACCTACATTTCTCGCTCTTCTGTCTGAAAACATTGACTGGGCCAGAGAAAAGGAGAAGCTGAACAACAATATCATTAACACAAAGAAATTGACCTTTTTATCTGGAACTTTCATATCTTACTCCTCTATAAAATAATTTCCACAACAGAGGGCCCTGTAACAAGCGCATAAATTTCTTTTCTTGAGCCAAGAGTCCGCACACGGATTCTTTTCCCCTTCCATCCGTCCTGTTTTGCTATTGCGTATGTGGTAACAAGAAGATTACTGCTCTTTGCAAGAACCTTAACCCTGTCTCCTCTGTGGATAACAGGCTCGGACTCAATCATGTCTTTTGTAATTATTCTTCCTCTGACAATAACACGCCTGGTGCGGACACCGGAATAGAGATCCTCCGGTTCTGCAGGTTCTGTTCTTAATGCTGTTATATCTCTGAGCTCCATCTTAAAATCACTGTAGTGTAAAGGCTTGTTTCTGTTCATATTCATTTCAGCAACAGGCACTCTTTTAAAAAGGCTTATTTCCGTATTAACATAGACAATTTCACTTGAGTTGTCCTGAAAAACAATACGGACAGGAATAACAACCCTGCCTCTTAATTGGGCCTTCCCCTTTTTCCACTCTACTGCAACAAATTTTATCTGCGCGCTGTTTTTTACGGAGGGCAGCTTATCTACAAAAACAGAAACGCTGTCTGCATCTGTTCCGGATTTGACAAACCTGTAAATCCTGTTCTTTACAGTATTTGTAATGTCCCCTGTACAAACAGCACTGAACAGCAGAATAAAAGCCAATATTTGAATTTTAAAATTTCTCATTTTTTAATCTTATTTAAGTCTGTTTACGAGCTGCATCATCTCATCTGCAGTTTTTATTGCTTTTGAGTTTATCTCATAAGCTCTCTGTGCAACAATCATATTCACCATTTCTTCAACCACATCCACATTTGAAGATTCAAGATAGAACTGTTCAATTGTACCGAAACCTTCAGTGCCCGGCTGCCCGAAAGAAGGTTCTCCTGAAGAAGGAGTAGCCTGATACAGATTATGTCCCAGATTTTTCATACCCGCAGGATTGATAAATTTTACCAGCTCAATCTGGCCGATCTCTTCGGGATTTTCCACGCCCGCAACAAAAGCAGTAACCCGTCCGTCTCTTGAAATATTTACACTTGTAGTATCAAGGGGAAGTGTAATCTCAGGTGTAACTTCATAACCGTCAGAAGTTACAAGTCTTCCGTCGTCAGACAGCTTAAATGAGCCGTCTCTTGTGTATGCAGTAGTTCCGTCAGGCATAAGCACCTGAAAAAATCCGTCTCCGTTAATCGCCACATCCAGAGGATTGCCTGTTTCTATTATATCACCCTGTGAAAACATCTTTGATGTAGCTACTGGTCTGGTTCCGCATCCAATCTGGAGTTCAGTAGGCGTTTTTGTTCCCTGATCTGTTTCAGAGCCTGCAGGACGAACCGATTGATACAAAAGATCCTGAAACTCGATTCTGCTCTTTTTATATCCCGGAGTGTTCACATTTGCAAGATTATTGGAAATATTATCCACATTTAACTGCTGGGCAGCCATACCGCTTGCAGCTGTCTGCATAATTCTGTTCATTTATTACCCTCCGTACAAATAAATCTATACTCTTCCGATTTGATTTGCCGCTTTATCCAGCAGCTCATCGTGAGTTTTTAAAACCCTCTGATCAGCTTCAAAATATCTGAGAGTTGTCATCATCCTGACCATTTCTTCTACAGGGTTGACATTGGACTCTTCAACATAACCCTGCAGAACAGAATAGTTATCAGCAGGGAGCTCTTCTGCATTATCCAATGCTTCAAAAAGAGTATTCCCATGTTTTTTCAGCGGATAAGGCTGAGTAAAAGTTGATATTTTTATTCTGTCAATTTCTTCGCCTTTTACTGCTACTCTGCCGTTTTTATCTATCTCAACTTCACCGTTAATCTGTATCGGGCCGTTTTCCCCCATAACCAGACCGCTGTTTGTTAATCTTAAAAATCCTGTTGAATCAATGTAAAAATGTCCGTCTCTTGTATAGTACTGTTTACCGTCAATATCAATTGTAAAAAAACCGTCTCCGGAAATTGCCAGATCAAGGGGGTTTCCTGTATCCCGCAAAGCTCCCTGCTGAAATACGGTTACTTCATTAACATCCTCTTTTATCCTATTCCCCGCGCTGTCCAGCTCTTTCTGAAAAACTCTGTCCTTTTTAAATCCCGCTGTATTTATGTTTGCCAGATTATTAGCAATTACTTCCTGCTTAATAATTCTGGAAATCATATCCTTTGACAAATTCTGAATGTCTCTGATCACAGCACCCTCCGCTTTTATCTGATACTTTCTCAGGCAAACCATATGCCAAAGACAGTATTTTAAAGCAACAGGTAATTTTTTCATAACTAATTGTTTTTTATGATTTGATAATACCAGGAATTACTTTGAAAATACAGCTCATAACAAATTATGGGGAAAGATTACCAGCTTTGTGGGGAATAAATACCAGAAAACAAATATTACATTCCGCAACATATTAAAAAACTACCTGCTATGTAAAATTGTTTTTAAAACAATAAATAGAAGATAGTATATCCCTCTGTTTTTTATGATGTTACTCCAACACAAAAACTGTTTCTTAAGTAAAAAAAACCAAATAATACTTT
>Ga0190359_1001100_pt1 | contig 17619 bp, 23 predicted proteins | sample 48721823_MG_FD_161269 | JGI IMG/M metagenome (GOLD analysis project Ga0190359, IMG submission 161269) | Hydrothermal vent microbial mat bacterial communities from Southern Trench, Guaymas Basin, Mexico - 4872-18-2-3_MG | ecosystem: Environmental > Aquatic > Marine > Hydrothermal vents >... | reverse complement strand
TCCGAAATGTTTTTGGAGACCCTATCAGCAGATTACCAGAAAATAACGAGTTTCAATAGCAAACTCAAGAAGATACTTTCAAACAAGAAAACCATAAGAATAGTGACGGAAATGGGAACGGACATAACACTGAGAATTGATGGAAGAACAATAATAACAGACGATGGCATCATTCATGAAAGGGGTGCGTTCGGAAATCTGCCCGCTGGCGAAGTTTTTGTAGCTCCTCTCGAAGGAACAGCTAACGGTACTGTAATTGTAGATGGAAGCATAGCCAGTATAGGCATCTTGGAGGAACCAATTACAATTACTGTCAAAGATGGTTTTGCTGATGAAATCATTGGTGGAGCAGAAGCCAACACCTTGAGTAGAATTTTGGCTTCTGTCGGTAAAAAAGAAGCCTATAACATCGCCGAGTTGGGCATAGGTACAAACCCAATGGCGAAAATCGTTGGAAACATCTTAGAGGATGAAAAAGCTTATAAAACTGTTCATATTGCACTTGGAGATAACAGCACAATAGGTGGGAAAACGAAAGCTGGTGTACACCTGGACTGTCTGATCACACAGCCAACTGTCATTGCTGATGATACAACAGTGATGAAAAACGGAGAATGGGTTGTATGAGTTTCATTACACAATTTTGGCATATGAGCGTATGAAATTACTTTGAACATAACATAAGGGCTCCCAATAATGGGAGCCCTCTAATCTTTATAAATTCTCACCGTGGTAGCCCCGTGGGGCTACCAATGACACCCGACTATCGTATTACTCACCTTCAAGTTTTACGATCAAAATTCGTTTAGGAAAAACAACAACTCGATTCACAAGCTTGAAGATAACCGTTTTTTGCAATTCTGATTCTTCTGTATTCAAGGCATGCTTAATCTGCTTAAAGTGCTCTGAAATTTTTTCTTTTGGGGGCACAGGTACATCGGTTCCCTTGATTTTTTTAACAGTATCTGTTTCTCTGACTTCAGTTCTTGCGCCTTCTGCTGAATCTGCTGAAGGATTGCATCTAAATCTGCTCCCTTTGATATAGCCTGTGCAATTCGTTCCTCCTCCTGTTCTATTTCCTTCAATCTTTTAACGATCTCAAGCTTTCTTGTGTTTTGAATTGCAGCACGCGTTTTATAGATACTTACGTATTCCTCCGTCATCTTGTCAATATCTATTTCTTGCAGTTTAAGCTTTATGTATGACAAAACATAATTTTCGGCATACTGCTTAGTAATTCCCAGATAAGGATGTTCTTTGTTTCCGCATCTATAAGAAGGATGCTGTGGATGAGGATTTGCATGCAACTTTCACCCACAAATACCACACATGAGTTTGCCATTGAGCAGCCAAAAATGTTTGTAAAATGGACTTCTGAATGGACTTCTGACCTGTTCTTGGCTAAGTTTTTCTCTTACTTTCTCTGCCAACTTACCCGTAATGATTGCTGGTATTTTACCTTCTGCGATCACCTCTTCTCGAGTACTTTCAAATGCGCGTCTTCTTCGATTCCAGACGTACGTGCCGAGATACTTCGGATTACGTATGAGGTCATATAGTGTGCTCTCTTTCCATTCCTTGCCGTTTCTAAGGAAATTGTTCTTGTTGAGGTGCCGAGCAATAGAGGGAATAGAATGCCCATCTGCGTAGAGTTCAAAGATCTTCTTCACTATCTCTGCATTCACTTCATCTATCACGAGCTTTTTACGTTTACGTTCGCCATCTTTGACTTCAACGGTCTTGTATCCAAAGGGTGGTATTCCACCGAGCCAGTAGCCTTGTCTCGCAGCTTCTTTCGTTTTTCTTAGCTGTTCTTCCTTCATGTATTCGCGTTGAAACCAATTGATATCTGAGAGGATCCATCGGAGAAGTTTTCCGCTCGCTGATGATGTATCAATACCTTCGAGCGCAGAAACAACAAGAACACCTTTTGCTTCCAGCATGCGGGTATATCGCCGATCTTCTATATCATCTCTGAAGAATCTGTCAAACTTCTCGACGACGATGACATCATATTCTCCATCAATTGCTTTTGCAATCATTTTCTGAAACTCTGCTCTTTCAACCTTTCCGCCTGAATCTTTCTCCTGGAAGATGTCCGATACAATCCAGCCTTGTTTATTACAAAACTCTTTGCATGTCTTTATCTGCGTTTCCAGACTTGATGAAGTTTGGTGTTGTGTGCTAACTCTTGCATAAACAGCTGCGCGTTTCATGTGATCACCTCTGATGAAAAACACAGTGAAATCTATGAATATCAAGTGTCAGGAGATACCAAACAACAACATCCTAAATGATATGGAGGTAATTTATCAAGCGATTTAACAATTAATCCCGAATATTCTTGACATTTGCGACAACAATGTTTATCACCATGGATTTTGACTCTTCCAAATTCATATAATAAAAATGTATTTTCGACCTTATCATTTAGTGTTCCAAAAATTATCAAAGGAACTAGTGTCAAGTAATCATAAAACCATTTTGCTTTTGCAGACGATACATCTTCGATTGGTTTAAAGTGAAATCCTCTAATAGGCTGTGTTTTTGAAGCCAGCTTTACAATCTTCCGCTCGGGTAATTTTTCAAGTAGTTTGTCGACAAAATCCTGCTTTTTTTGCGCTTTAATATCTATCTTTTTAGTTTTGGCCACTTCTTGAAGAATTTTTAAGGGAAAGTACGAAGTTAACAACCATTGGGCGGGCATTTTTGAGACATTAATGGCATAACCTTTTTTAGCTAATTCTTCTATTTCTTTTTTGTGTTCACGAATAACCATTTCGGATTTTGTCACGCCATTATAATAGTACAAGTAAAATATCAAAGCAGAATATGATAATTTCGTCCTTTGAAATACATCACGAAGCCAATTAGCTTCTTTATATGGGTCCTCAACTTTAAAGAGAAATTGTGGAGCACCTATTCTAGACCATTCATCATCCTTTCTTGCTTCTTCGATTTTACCAGCTGCAATGATAGGCCTGAATTTTTCCAAAAAATCATCTAATTCTCTACACCGCATGTCTTCGTAGAAAAAGATCGGCTGCATTATTTCAGTGAAATTGGCGCCTCCAATATTACTTATTTTCCGTATGGTGTTAATTAATATTTCCACGGTTTTTTTAGAAAGGTTATAAAGATGCAAAGGAATACCAGCCCAACCATCTTCAAAAGCCATTTCATACTTTTCATCAGAAGTTTTAAAGAACTTTGCTTCTGGCAATAGGCGAGACATGACATTACCCCCCCTCAATTTCCCCTATTAATATTACTCAACACTACTTACTGCTTTTATATACAGGTACACATCAGTTACACCAAGTTGTTCTCTTCCAGTGAAACCAGTTATTTCATTCACCATGTCTCGTATCTGTTCTTTCAAAAGATCTATACCTGAAGACGTGTTAAGCTCAAATTTTTCCTTGCTCAAAAAGAGTGACATCAGACCATCCATTATTTCGTCATTCTTTTTTGCAATTGTCGCTCTGCATGAATCACTTGCAACTTTGAATGAAAGGGAGTCAATTACAGCGACATCTTTTCCACCTTTGAGCATGAACGTTTGGTATGTACCAGATTGCATAAAGACATAATTTTGATCTGTTTGATCTGTGTTCTGATATTGAATAATCATACTTTCAAGTGTCTCTTTCCAGGCATTAGGAAGTCTTTCAAGGGTATTGTTTATTTCAGATACCATGGTGTGCAGTCTAAGATAACCAACGATGAGAATGGATGTGCAAACAGACAGGAGTATAAGACACACGACGAGCAAAATAAAATATTTATCGTTCATCTTCACCCCCCCACTATAAAAGGTTTGAAGAAGTTAATATTTCCTATACACCCCAACAACCTTAAGACGTTTCTTGCTATTCTATGCTTAAGGCATGAACTTTCCAATTTCCAGAATAATACTTGCTATCTGATATTTTCTTTGAAGTGGGACCAACGTACTCAAGATCAATGACAAATGTTTTTCGGAGCATAGCACCAAACACGTTTTGACTATCTACATTACCAATTACTCTAAACCTTCGTTCATTATCCGTGAAACGATAAACTGTTTCATTTGAAAACTCCGCACTTGAAGGTGTAAGAAGCTGATCGCGCACCTTCTCTCTTGCAATCACTAAAGCCAATTCTGGAGTTAATTCTTCCTTTATCGTTTTTGGCTTTTCGGGGCTGCACATCATGATGCCACAACTGACTATTATGGTCAAAAATATGATTGACGAAACAGCGATTGCTATTTTGTTAGTCTTTGAGGTGGGTTTTTTTTCAGCATTGTTTAAATACTGATTAGATTGCACTTCAGTTTTTTTACCTCTGGGTTTGTACTCTCTGAATTATGCTTTTCAACTTTTTTTTGAGCACCCAGGATAATCTCTGCTGTATGTCTAGCTTGTGAGCCGTGAACATTTCCAACCAAATCAAGAATTTCATTGGTTGAATATCCCCGTGATTTTGCCCATTCTATCAACTGGATGATTTTCTGCTTTGAAGGCATGAAAACACCCCCTTGGGATTTAAAGGTGCTTAAGTAAAAGCGGACTTAATATTTTCTATGTACCTCCACAACTTTAGCAACAGGTTTGATTTCAGAACTATTTTAAAAAAATAAAATTAATCTTTTAATGTTGCAGGTAGGTTTATTAAAGGCATTATAATTGAAGGTGCTCCTGTTGCAGCTGTAGTGCTTGCAATATATGACCTTGCTATGGACAGCAATTGTAAAGTCCCATTAATCAAACAAAATTTCTCGAACTTTTCTTTAGAGATATTCTTAGCTTTAAATTCACCTACGACAGCAATTTCTACTTTTCTTGTGGGACGTTTGTCTGTCGGGGATTTTTTTCCATGAATTACAAGGCTAAGTTGAACTATACTGGTAAAAAAATCTCCAGTCTCATTAATCTCCTTTATAACTGCATCAAACTTTTCAAACGAATACAAAAATTTAGATTTTGTTTTAATCCTAATGGGATTTTGTGTTAAAGAGAACTTTTTTATTACATAATTTTCGAATTGAAAGTTACTTTCAGTAACAGACATCAAGCAGCCTCCTCTAAATCAGTTCCACCAAAATTCTCTGAAATAAATTTCGAAACTTTTTTAGCACGGAATTTGCTGTTTGAAATTTCTTCTGACACAAGATCTCCGAAGTAGGCAAAATTAATTTCTTCAAGTTGAAATCCAGCAGATAGCAGATCTAAAAGTAATCCGGATTTATCCACCTCATCAAAATATTTCTCAACCGCATGGTCTATTTCTTCTAATGTCATTTCAGTTATCGGTTTATCGAACATTTCAACCACCCCTTTATCAACAAGATTCATATCCTTTTATTTCACTGATCACACTTGGGTCCTTGACACAAATTTGTACTTGTACATTTAAAAAGTTAGAATTCTCTTGAGTGTAACCGTAAAAATTGCGTACAATCTTAATTGATTTTTCATTCTTTTTTTCATATAAGCGACAAATAAAATCAATTACATGTCCATCTGTTTTTTCTTTTTCGTTTATTATTCCTTGTTCTATTAGTTCTTTTTTTGTCTTATGAAAAAGTCTGAACCATTCATCTTTCTGAAAATCAAACACTTCATCACTTCTTGCACATATTAAGACTTTAATAGCAGCAGATTGGTTGTATTTATGTTTACCTTTTTTTGCCCAACGACATGCCCAAAATTTGTTGCTTTCTATAAAGTATATACCTTTTCCTAACCATTCATCCTCATCTTCAGAAATCAGAAAATTATTGCTTTGAATTATTTTTTTTGCATTCCTTTCTGAAGTGCCATGCCAAGCAATTACAATATAAAATCTTAATAGTTCTTCATAATTTTCCATATATTATACAACTCCATAAAAAAATAGCGGAAAACATTATCTATATTATCATTTTTAGCAATATTATTTAAATTTCTTCCTAAACCCTTCAGTATTATATGAACCTACAACGACGCCGTATAATCAAATGCATAATAATTCTTTTAACGATGCCCCTAAATGCTTTTGAGTTTTGTTGTCCCACCATTTTGCATAAGTGCCATTGATAGATGCATCATCAAAATATTCGATTTTCTTGCACAAATCTACCCATTTTAATAAGTTTTCCTTGACTTTCTCAATATTCTTTTTTCTCTCGTAATATATAATCATTTTCCTATAAGGCAATTGTATATAATACCATTTTTTTAAGAACTCTTTATACTTTTCAATGACTTCAATGAATTCAGCACATAAGGCTATAGCTTTATCGTAATCTTTGTTTTTCCAATAACTATTGATTGGATTTACATAATCTTTAGAAAGAAGCTTGTATAAACAAAACACCCTTCCCCAATAATCCCTTGGACATTCTGAAGAATAATCACGTTTCATATATCAACCCCCATCCCTTAATACAATCTATGGAGTCCCACAACCTTTCCTACAACGCACATCTTAAGTTTTCTGGCGGGTATTGTGATTGGAGGATATTTCGGATTCAGGCTCTGTAAAATTACCGCTCCATCGTGAAAATACACCTTCTTGACATATGCTTCATCATCTAAGATGACTAATGCAAGGCTTCCGCTATCCACCGCAAAGTCAGGATCTATTACCGCTATGTCATTGCCTTTTATCTCAGGCTCCATGCTGTCGCCGTGAATAATCACCCCAAACTTTCCTGACTTATTAGCGGGTATCATAATCCATTTCACTACATCAGAACCGTCTGGAAAACTACCATTAATACCCACACTGGCTCCGTTATAGACAGGAATGGGTCTTAATTTCACAGCCCATGGGACTTCTTTACCCGGAGGGGAAGGGATGTCGCTGAGGCCTATCAAATAATCAACGGAAGTATCAAGAAGATCAGCAAGCTTCTTGAGCATATCGTAATTTGGCTCATTTCTACCTACTTTCCACGCAGCAACTGTTCCTGAACTCATTCCTATTTTCTGAGCAAGTTCTCTTTGGCTCCATCCTCTTTGCCGCCTGAGTTCTTTCAATCGCTCAGGAAATTTGCTCACCAATACCCCTCCACACATAATTTTCCACCCCTCATTATAAATCGATCTCGACCATTCGTAAGCAATACTTACAAAAAGTTGAACACAATGCTTCTGTAACTCGACACGATTACTTTAGGTATGTTATTATTCTTACGAAATGTAAAGGAAGATTAGCTTATAACAAGATTAGCAATCAAACGTAATCAAAAAGGTATTTCGCAACGAGAGCTGGCAAAACTGATAGGAGTCCACTACAGCTACATAGGTCTTATCAAAACTAAAAGGCGAAGTCCATCGCTTCGAGTTGTAATCAAGATTTCAAGACTCTTAACAGATCAAAAATGCTGAGATTAGATATCTTGCAGAGAAACACTCTATCCCATTGAAAAAGCTTCGAGAGAGCTTAGAGGTTTTGAAGAGTGCCAAGATAGAGCAGACAGGGAAATACAGGGAAATACAGTTTCAGAATTTCGCCATTTAAAAACTAACGCCCCCAGAAGTTACTTCCGGGGGCAATCATTTTCAAATTCAAAACGATATTCGGGTATTGACTGGTAGCCCCACGGGGAATCGAACCCCGACTTTCGGACTGAGAATCCGATGGACTAGCCGTTATCCTATGGGGCCACGCGAGAATATTTTAGCACGCCATATTCTTCAAGTCAACATGATGAAATACTGCAATTGCAATACCCTTTACGCCTGCGCCACCTTAAAGATAACTTTCAAAGCACCTGATGCCGCCCTTTCAAAGGCCTCTGAATAATCCTGCAAAGGATAAGTGTGTTCGATTAACTCTGAAACGGACAGTTTCTTCGTTTCAAGAGCTTTCAGGGCTCGCTCAAACGGCCCACAGCGGGAGCCTATGATCGAGATTTCATTCACCACCAGAATGCTTGAATCAATTCTGAGATCTTCGGCTGTTGTGCTCTTGAGTATCACCTTACCCATCGGTTTCGTGATTTTGATAGCTGTTGAAACTGCACGGGGGTTCCCAGTTGCGTCAATGGTGATATCAAAATATCGGTCAAAGTTCTCAAGTGTTTCTGCCATCTGCGTTGGAACTCCGTGTTTTTTCACAAGTGAAAGTTTCTCTCTGTGTTTGCCAAACACAACATGGTCTATATCCTCGAAGCTGAGCGCTTTGGAAATTAAGATGCCCAGCTTTCCATCACCCAAAACCGCCACTTTCAACCCCTTTTCAAAACGCACTTGTTCGGTAATTCGAAAAGCAGCTGCCAGGGGTTCAGTAAAAACTGCTTCTTCGTCACTTATGGTGTCATCAACTACGTGGAGATTTTCTTCAGGTAGGATCAGATACTCAGCAAACGCACCGTTCCAGCGATTTATTCCAAGAACTCTCATATTTCTGCAGTGTCTGCTGAGTCCTGCTTTGCAGAATTCACAGTTGTTACATGGCACGTTTATCTCACCCACAACTCTTTTGTTCAAAAGATCTGGAGATCCTTCTTTCACTGTTCCCACAAATTCGTGTCCAGGTATTCCCGTGAACTTCATATACCCCTTCACTATCTCGAGGTCCGTGTTACAAATACCCGCAAGCCCCACCATCACAAGGGCATACCTTTTTCTTTCAGGCAGGCTGACATTTCTCAGGGAAAGACGGTGCCCGTCAAACCACAGAGCCTTCACACGCTATCACTCCCATGATAGAATTTAAGCGACAACTATAGTATATGTTTTTGGAGGAGTGATTTTGAAGGTACGCTTTGGAGGTTCGGTGAGAAACCTTTTGGGTGTAAAAGAACTGGTTGTGACGTCGACATCGCTGAATGATATTTTCCGGGAGATTTCAGATAAGATCTCAAAAGAGGTTCAACTGGAACTGGATTATGAAGAGGAAAGCGCTTACCTTGTGGTACACGACAACGGCAAGGTGCTCAAGAGCTGGGTTGTTGCTCTTTACAACGGTGACAGCATTTTGGCCAGTGGACAAACCAATTTTTCTCAAGATGGGGAGTTAAGCATTCTGATACCTGTTGGTGGTGGATAATGTACGAGCGCCATGAGCAACTGCTTTCGCAGTGCATGGAAAAGATTAAGAAAACAAAGGTGCTCGTTGCAGGTCTGGGGGGTCTTGGATCAACTGTTTTGAATTTATTGGCAAGAACGGGATTTGAACATCTTTATGCTGTTGATCACAAGATCGTTGATGAACCAGATCTGAATAGACAGATCCTTTACGATCACGGTGATCTGGGAAGACGCAAAGTAGACGCGGCAGTTGAAAAGATTAAGAAAATCAACCCACAATGCTCACTGACAACTTTTGAAAAGCCTCTTCAAGAAGTGGACTTCCCCGAGATTGACATCGCAGTGGATTGCCTCGACAATTTCAAGTCCAGATTTGTTCTCGACGCTTTCTGTCAAAGAAAGCAGATTCCTCTTGTTCACGGAGGGGTATGCGAATTTCGCGGACAGATAGCCACAATCATCCCAGGACAAACTCACTCTTTGAGGGATCTTTACCATGGTGTGAAAGAGCAAACATCTTTCCAGGTATTTCCAGGAGCTGTTGTTCTTATCGCGTGTTTACAGGTAACGGAAGTTGTGAAACTCACATGTGGATCAGATCACTTGAACGGAAAAATTCTGCAGGTTAATTTGAAAGAGTACAGTATGGAAATATTTTGAGACTTGAAGAAGCGAAGTATTTCGTCTATAATGGTTCTTGCATGGGGCCGTAGCTCAGCTGGGAGAGCGCTACCTTCGCACGGTAGAGGTCGTGGGTTCAAGTCCCATCGGCTCCACCAGACGAGGCTTTGGCTTCGTCTTTTTCTTTATGGTAGATTAGTATTAGCGCGGGGAGAGGTTATATGATTCAGAAAGTCCCTCCACACAATCTGGAGGCAGAGGAAGCTGTTCTCGGCAGTATATTCATTGACCCGGGTGTTGTGAACGATGTGATGGAGATCTTGAGAAGTGATGATTTCTATCTGAAAAAGCATCAGCTCATCTTTTCCGCTATTGAAAAGCTCTACGATGCTGCTGAACCGATTGACGTTCTCTCGGTGTGCGAACAGTTGAAGCAAAGTAAAAAGATGGCCGCCATAGGAACCGAACTGGAGGTTGCACGGCTCGCTGAATCGGTTCCCACATCTGCTCATGCTCTTCACTACGCGCAGATTGTGCGAGACAAATCTATTCTCAGAAGCTTGATATCCACCGCGAGCGATATTGTTGAATCTGCATACGGTGAAGAAGAAGTGGACGAAATTTTGGACAGAGCAGAAAAGCAGGTGTTCGAAATCGCTGAATCCAGAGCATCGAAGACTTACCAGCATATCGGCGCCATAATGCACAACATTTTCGAAAAGCTGGAATCAGTTCGCGAGAATCCCTCCTCTGTTGCGGAGCCAGGCGCTTTTGTGACCGGTATACCCACAGGTTTGAAGTCCCTGGATAAGCAAACAACAGGTTTCCACGAAGCAGATCTCGTCATAGTGGCGGCAAGACCTTCTGTGGGAAAAACAGCGCTTGCACTTACAATAGCCCGCAATATGGCCATACGCTTCAATATCGGAGTCGGACTATTCAGTCTTGAGATGTCAAAGGAACAACTGGCACACAGGCTTCTGTGTGCTGAATCATTCGTCGATCTCCACAAGCTGAGGACGGGCTTTCTTTCCGAGGAGGATTGGAAAAAACTGACCGCAGGAGCTTCGATTCTCTACAAAGCAAATCTCATTGTTGATGATGAGCCTTCTCTTGATCCGAGAACACTCAGAGCAAAGGTCAGAAGAATGAAAAGAGAATACGGTGTGAGTGTGGTTTTCGTCGATTATCTTCAACTAATGCACGTGAAAAGATCCTCTGAGAGCAGACAACAGGAGATCTCGGAGATATCACGCTCCCTGAAATTGCTTGCAAGAGAGCTTAACATTACGATAGTTGCACTTTCTCAGCTTTCACGTGCCGTAGAACAGCGTGAAGACAAAAGGCCAAGACTGAGCGATCTTAGAGAGTCAGGAGCCATTGAACAGGATGCCGACACTGTGATATTCATCTACAGAGACGAGTACTACCGGAGAACCGAGAAACTCTATGAACCTCATGAAGCAGAAGTGATAATAGGAAAGCAGAGGAACGGCCCTGTGGGAACCGTGAAGCTGATGTTTAATCCTAAGAGCGCCGCGTTTTTTGAGCAGGACTCAATAAGAGAGGTTTAACAATATGCTTGAAACACGGGTGGGACTTGGAACAGACAGGCACAGGTTTGTAGCAGATCGCCCGTTGATAATCGGAGGCGTGAGCATAAAGTCCGATTTGGGACTTGACGGGCATTCTGACGCAGATGTGCTCTGTCACGCGATAATTGATGCTCTTATCGGGGCGTGCAAACTCGGTGATATCGGTGATTTCTTCCCAGAAACGAAAGAATACAAGGACGCTCAGAGTATTGCGCTTCTCAGAAAGACAGTCAATCTGGTCACAGATAAGGGTTGGAAAATCGTGAATATCGACGCGACGGTTGTCACAGGTTACGTAAAACTATCTCCATATCGTCAGCAGATAGAAGAATCTCTTTCTTCAGTTTTGGGAACACCAGCGGTCAACGTGAAGTTCAAGAGCGGCAATACTCTGGGCTTCGAATACAAGGAAGGCATTTCCGCGTGGGCTATATGCTTACTTTCAAGGTGATCTGCCTGTTGGAACCTCTTTTCCATCAAGAACTCTGTAAGCCTTCTCTATGAGCCACTCTTCGTTTGAGAACACAAGAACTCCATCTTCAGAAAATGGATCATTCACGCTCACTGAACGCTTGTTTTTGTTTAACAAAACAACGGCACCTTCAAGTAGCTGACGTCTCAAAGAGTCGATATCTATCCTCTCAATTGGAGGAGGATCCACCAGTTGAGGCAATCTACCCCTGATAACTCCCTGAGGCGTCGCAAAAGTCGCTGTATATCCCATTCTTTCTAATAGAAGAGCCTTACTCTCATCTTCTACATATGCTGGATACACCGCCTCTCTGCTGATCAACGATTTCACAACATTGGGATCTACCTCTCCTGTCGCATTCAAAAGAGGAACTACACCTCCACTGACTAACCCTTCTGCGAGATAAACGAGTACCTGAGCGGTAATGTAAGGTGACCTTGATATTTTTCCAAGAGGAGATTCATCATCTTGCTTCAATGTACTCATGGTACCAATCACGCAGTACTCATATCCTCTGAGACGCACAAGCATTGCGACTGCATATCCAACATCTCGAGCCAATTCCAGATTTTGATTGCAACCCAAACTCAATAAAGAAACATCTTTCAGCAGTTGCTCCAGAGGTGCAGTCAAGATTTGAACATCTTCACTCAAAACTATTGAGCATATCAAGAACAAAGACGCCAGGACCACCTTCAATATTCGACGGCACAATCTTGTCAGCCACCTCCTTCAACGCGTCTGTAGCGTTATCAACAGCTACCCCAATTCCAGCTTCCTGAAGAAGCGGGATATCGTTGTCATTATCACCAAAAGCAACAATATCATCTGAATGCCAGCCATTATATCTTGAAAGCAGTTGAAGAGCCTTACCCTTATTGTATTCCTTTGGAACAAAGTCCAGATAAGTGTCAAAAGATTTGAAAATCGATAGATTATGAAACTGTGATCTCATCTCCAAAGATATTTCGTTCAAAGTCCCAGGGTCACCTATGGCCAGTATCTTGGTGGCACCGGTTTCAACTACCCTCAGCAGATCATCTACGAGCTTGAAAGGAACTTCAGAATGCTTAGCATAGCTTCTTATGTACTCGTTGTCTTCCTCGGAAATGAGCTTGTCGTTCACGTACACCTGGCGATGAACGCCCTTTTCTCTTAACTTCAATATCACTCTCGAAGCTGTGGAGCAATCGATTTCCCCGTCGAGTATCTTACCCTTTTCAGGAATCCAGACTACACATCCATTGTACGCTATCAATGGGAAGTCCTTTTGAAAATATCGCTTTACCAGATTTTGTATGGAAACGAGCATGCGACCACTCGCGAAAACGATTTCTTTTCCCAACAACAGCAATTTTTCTATGGCCTCGATGTTCTTTGGATGAATGTTGTGATCGTCCACAAGAATTGTCTTATCAAGGTCAAAGACAAAAACCTTCAAAAGCTTTCTCCCTCCTTGAAGAGATGTTCAAAATAACTTATGTATTCGCTCACAACAGCTTCGTCGGTTACCACGACGGCGAGCTCTGCGTTTGAGTTGTAACCACTTTTAGTCGCGTTTGCCGATCCCGTTATCACACATTTTCCATCAACTATTATAAGCTTACTGTGCAGAGTGCGGCTTTTGACAACACGAACTTCGAAGCTTTCGGATGGTATTTGAGCTATAGGTGAATTCGTCAGAAACCATTTGTCTGTGACAACACGAACATTTACACCTCTACAATTCAGTATTTTCAAAATCGCCCACAGCTCTGGGTGAGTCAGAGCATACATGGCTATGCACACGCTTTTCTTCGCCTGAGAGATTCTGTTCAGTACTTCGTTTTCAATATCGTGGGTGAATACCCGCAGGCCTTCAGCTTCGGCGTTCAGGGAGAAATCTCTACCAGCCCACATTTCAAGAAAGAATTGCTTTAGCTGTGAAGCGAATTTCTTGGAACTCACAATGATTAGATCGTTGTAGGACTCTTTCAGGCTGTGAACCGTGAAGTTGGCACTGCTCAAAATCGCCGTGTGGTCATCTAAAATGATCGTTTTCATGTGAAACAAAGATTTCTCCACATCTATCTTCATTTTGATGTTACCAGCGGCAAAGGGTGTTTCAGTGATAGCACGAACGTCAACGCCTCTTGAAGCCAAATAATCAAGCGACTGAATTACCTCGGGATGATCGACAGAGTAACTCGTAACATAGACACTTTCCTCCGCTGATTCCACAACGGAAAGTATCTGCTCAACCGATTCCAAAGGCGTGAAGATGACATCGAACCCATATAGAAAGCATGTTATCATTGTAATGGAAAGCACGATTGTTCGCACATGATTATTATACTGCTTCCAATTACTGAGAGGTGAGAGTTTTTCGTGCAGAAAGTGACGGACTACATCACACGTGTTGTTACAGGACCCATTGAAACCAATACTTACATAATCGAAACTTTTCCACCAATCGTTGTGGATCCTGGCACTGGGATCTCACAATATGTGAAAAAACCATGCGTTGTTCTCTTAACTCACACCCATTATGATCACATATGCGGCCTTGCAGAAATCAATGTGCAGAAAGTTTACGTTTCAAAGGAAGATCTCGCTGGTTTGAGAGATCCAAATATGAATCTTTCGCGAGTATTTGGTGTTGAGTTTTCGTGGAGCGGAGAATATCAACTCTTTGAAAGTGAGATGAGTATATCGGGATTGAAATTCCAGGTGTTAAGTACTCCAGGGCACACAGAGGGATCGGTCGTTCTCATGTTAGAAAACGTTTTCTTCACGGGTGACACAATTTTCTTGGATAGCATCGGCAGAGTTGATTTCCCTTCATCCAGCAGAAAGAAAATGAAGGAAAGCATAGCAAAGCTTTTAACCGTGTTCAGAGGAGTTGATCCAGAGGCCATCGTACTGCCCGGGCACATGGAATGGGGTTCGGTACATCAACTGTTAAGGTTGAATCCATTCTTCAAGGTGGTGGAATCTTGAAAAAAGCACTGATTTGCTGTGTCGTGCTGTTGCTCCTAAACTTATGGGGATGCATGATGAGAAGCGTTAATGTTCCACCCAACAGCTATTCGCCAATATCGGCTATAAATATAGTTCAGGACGACTATCACTTGAACTTCACAGATGTTGTTGATAACGTTTACTCAGTTCGGGCGAAGGGAATGGTCGCGTCATTTGAAAAGGAAGGGAAAGCATATCTTCTGTATGTTTTCAAAGGCGATAGCTCTTCTGTAAAGGAACATTGGAAAGCACTGGTCAAGGAGCTCGGCATATGGAAGGCAAGAACATATTTGGGTTTTCCGTCAAGTGGCTTGTACAGTATAAGTGTTGATGGAAAAAAGATCGTCGCGTGGTGGAAAAAAGCATGGTTCTTTGTTGCGGAATCTTCTGCGGACACCGAGGAATTTGCGGATCACGTCATGGATGTCTACAAGCAGCTTGAAGAGGGCACAGTATGGTGAAAGAGGATGTAGCAGAACTGTTCTGCATTCTCGACGGGGCTGACTCCATAGGTGGAACAAAGCTTGTCATTCACACAGACGATGGAGATATCATGATTGACTTTGGCCTCAACTACAAGAAAAAATCACAGTACTTCGATGAATTCCTATCTCGGAGATCTCAAGTCGGTTTGAAAGATTACTTCACAACAGGTCTTCTGCCAAGAGTTCACAACATTTACAGAGAAGATCTGCTGAAGCTCAGTCCAAAATGTTCCTGGGAGTACTCGTTGAAGCTGAGCAAAGTTGTCATAAGTCATGCACATCTTGATCACGCCGGTATGTTGCCCTTTCTCAGGCCCGACGTACCCGTGTTGTGTTCAGTTGAAAGCCATGCCATACTCTTATCTCTTCAAGAAACATCGGGAGGAAAAGTGGAAAACGAGTTCATCAGGATTTCAAAAAGAGAACTCCAAACTTCCAAAGCTCACAGAAGAACCGTAAAGGGCGCGCAGACATCGAGAGAGTTTTCTTACGAAGACGACCGAATACTAACGTTTAGCACAGATCATTCCATACCAGGAGCACGAATGTGCGCCGTAAAGGTGCAAGGAGTGTGGATTGTATACACCGGTGATTTCAGATTTGGAGGCCTGAGAGATGCCGAGACAAGACAAGCCATGAGAAAGATCAGCTCCTTAGAGGGTGAAAAGGTCATTTTTGTGGAGGGTACAAGATTCAATTCCAAGAAGAAAAGTAAAAGAGCCACGGAAAGAGATGTCTTAGATGTTTTACAAAGATATATCAGTCAGTACCAAGGGAAACTGGTTGTTGTAGACTGTGGTTTGAGGAATATTGATCGTCTCTCCTCTGTTTTTGAAGTAAGCGGGAAGCTGAATAGAACCCCTGTTTTGATGCCGAAAACGTTTCATTTGATAGAGACACTGCTTGATTTCACAGATGAGGCGAGATACAGAAGCATTCTGAATCAAGCACGTGTATACATCAGAAAGCGAAACATAAGAAAGTGGGAAAAAGAGTTGCTTGAAAGATCTCGGACAGTCGATGAGAATGACATTAACAAAAGTCCAGGGTCATATGTGCTGTGTTTCAATTATTACGACATCTTGGAGCTTTCTGATATGAATACGACAAACGGCGGCTACATTTACAGCAACACAGAACCGTTCAACGAAGAAATGGAAATCGATCTGAATCGCCTAAGGAAGTGGGTATCTCGGCTCGGAATGACTTTTCATGGTTGGGAAGAAGAATCTCCTCTGCACGTTTCGGGGCACTTGAGCCCAAACGAGGTCCTGGAATTCCTTGATTCTGTGCAACCAGTGTGCGTGATTCCTGTGCACTGCGAAGAACCTTTGGAATACTCGAAATTCCTTCAAAAAAATGGATTCAGTGTTCTGAACCCGCTGTTTCCACAATGAAGAAAAGGCCAAGTACAATCCATGCCAGTATGGAGTTCATAGCCTGTGCCTCAGGAAGGTGTCGAGTACTGAGAAGTCGGTAAGTCAGCACAGACATAGTAGTAAATGGAGGTTCTGACAAGATTATCGTGGCTGTCATTTCTCCAATAGAGATCGCAGATGCAAAAGCCAAGCTTCCAAGAATTTCTTTTCTCATCATTGGAAAACGAATTCTAAATAACATAGAAAACAAACCCGCTCCATCCAGGCTTGCTGCTTCTTCAATTTCCACTGGTGTGTTTCGCCAAGCGTTTTCCATCATACCATGAACGATCGGAAGCGATATCAGAGTGTAGACAACGATCAGCAGGAATGGAATAGGAAGCGGGGCAACTCGAGAGAGCATCACGAGGCCAAAGGCTATGGTTGCCGCTGAAACCGCGGTTGGCACAAAGCAAACAACACTGGAAAATCTTTGTTTTCCTCTAACGCTGCTGTAAGATGAAAAGAAAGCTATAGTCAGCGTCAAAACGGCGGTAAACAAAGCCAGAGCCATTGTGAAGATTATTGTGAACAGGGGCGTAACGCCCAGCACATATCTCAGTGCACTTGAAAACAGGTTCCGGAAGTTGTTCAATGTGAAACCCCCACCATAACTCACAAATCCACCAACTATTGACATGGAAAGGGGCAGAAAGACAACAACAACTGCAACGAAGCTGTAGAGGTAACCCCACAGGGGAAATCTTTCTTTAACAGTCTTACCAGCGGACGACGTTGTTCTCGATGAGAAGATCCCTGTCAACAGCGAAACCGAAGATATAAACAGGATTTGTAAGATAGTTAACGACAAAGCACTGTCAAAGTCAAGGAGAACGCGCAAATACATGTATATGCTGACTTCAAGAGTGGAATACCTGATTCCACCAAGGATTAGAACAACAGAAAAACTCGTGAAGCAATAGACAAAACTCAATAAGAAAGACGTTAAGATAGAGGGAAATATGAGAGGCAATTCCACCTTCACGAACTTTTTCCAACCATCACATCCATCTATACTTGCCG
>Ga0190359_1001099_pt1 | contig 17623 bp, 12 predicted proteins | sample 48721823_MG_FD_161269 | JGI IMG/M metagenome (GOLD analysis project Ga0190359, IMG submission 161269) | Hydrothermal vent microbial mat bacterial communities from Southern Trench, Guaymas Basin, Mexico - 4872-18-2-3_MG | ecosystem: Environmental > Aquatic > Marine > Hydrothermal vents >... | reverse complement strand
GCGCCATTTGATCCGTCCCTTTTCGTAGCCTTGCGGAACAGACTTGGAGTTGAATCGTTTGAAAAGTTGAATCAATCATTTATAGCAGGAATAAGTAAAGCAGAACATTCCGAAGAGCCCGTTAAAAGAGGAGATAATGATAAAGGGGGTTCAGGCGGGACACCTTCAGGAAAGCCGGATAAAAAAGGAATTTTGATAATAGATGCATCAGTAGCGCCTCAGGATATCCAATTTCCTACTGACATTGATCTATTAAATGACGTTAGAGAACACACAGAACGGATAATAGATGTACTCTGGGAACCTGGAGAAGGAAAAAGGAAGCCTCGGACCTATAGGATAAAAGCCCGTAAGAGCTACCTTTCAGTAGTTAAGAAGAAGACAAAGAGTAAGAAAGAAATACGTAAAGCCCTAAGAATGCAACTAAATTGCATCCGGCGTAACATCAGGATAATCAAAGAGATGTTAAAGTTAGAGCCCTTTAAGCCGGTAGGTTTAAGTGCGAAAGACTTAAGAATATTTATGATAGCACAGGAGATATATCGTCAGCAGAAAGAGATGTATGACGAGAAGAAACATTCAGTATCAGATCGTATAATAAGCGTTGCACAGCCTTATGTACGTCCAATTGTGCGAGGCAAGTCAAAAAACAAGACAGAATTTGGAGCAAAGATATCAGCGAGTGTTGCAGAAGGCTGGGTATTTCTTGATCATTTGAGTTGGGATGCTTTTAATGAAAGCACTGATCTTCCTCTTCAGTTAGAGCTCTATAAAGAACGTTTTGGATGCTATCCTGAAAAAGTATATGCAGATAAGATTTATGGTTCTCGAAAAAACAGAAAACACTTAAAAGAGTTGGGAATAGAATTTTCTGGCAAAGCACTTGGCCGACCTCCGAAACTTACAAAAGAAGAGTCAAGAGAATTAAGAAAGTTACGCAGAATTCAGGAAGGCATCCGCAATGGCATAGAAGGTAAATTTGGAGAAGGCAAAAGGAAGTATGATCTTGGCCTTGTAAAGGCAAAGACAATGAGCACAAGTGAAAGTTGGATAGTAGCAGTGCTGTTTGTAATGAACCTTGCGCGTTGGGAGCGTATCCGTTCTCTTTTTTCTTTTTTTGCAAGGTTGATAAATTTCAAAAAAGGTTGGTTTTTTTATCCACAAATTGCATTTTAATGCTGAATTTTACTTTTTAAGGAAGCCCTAAGTATTATAAAATTCCATAAAAGTGTACAAAGGCCGGACACGGTTACACGAATTTGAAATAAATCAGAGCAGTTTTTTGGAAATTGGCAAAAACGTTTTATCCTTTAACCTTTATCCTTTTTCCTTGCCTTTCCTTTACGTTCGCTGCGTGCGTTGCGGGACATAGACATAAAAACCTGCTAATTCTTTCTATGAATAAGAAACAATCATATGCAGGCTCTGCTACTGCTACATTTTTTTTATTTAACCAGCCTTCCGGCAATTACTAAAGTGATATCATCAGCCTGCACATCTCCATACTGAAAATCTTTTACTCTTTGGACAATTATTTCCAGAAGCTGGCTGCTGGTTTTATTTCTGTTTTTCAGGATAAGATCTTTTAATCTATCGTCTCCGAACTCCTGCTCGTCGGCGTCCATTGCTTCCGTAATACCATCGGTAAACATTACTACTTTATCACCGGGCTTAAATTCCACTTCCCCCTGATTATATTCAATATTCTCCATCATGCCAAGGACAATACCTCCTTCTGTTAATTCTGTCACATCGCCGGAACTGCTTAATTTATACGGAGGATTATGCCCTGCATTGCAATATTTCAATAAATTCTTTTCCGTATCAATAACACAAAAAAAGAATGTAATAAATTTATCCATTGCAGTATTTTTATAAATTAACCTGTTAATTCTTCCTGTCATATCCGCAACATCTTTAATTTCATGAACAAGAACATTCAGGCTTGCCTGAAGATTCGCCATAAGCAAAGCAGCTCCCGCTCCCTTTCCTACAACATCTGCAATTGCAACTGCCCACCTGTTTTCTCCCAGCGGGATTACATCATAGTAATCTCCCCCGACTTCGCGGCTTGGAATATTTACAGCAGCAAACTCACAAAATTTATTACCCGGTAAATCTGACGGTAAAAGTGCCTGCTGCATAGTTCTCGCCAGTTTTAGCTCTTCCTCCATTCTCTGTTTTTCCAGAGTCTCATTAAAAAGCCTTAAATTTTCAAGGGAAGCTGCCGCCTGATTTCCGAGAATCTTGACAAAATCAATATCATTAGCATTAAATTCATTTTTATTTGTTTTTGGCCCAAGAGCAATAATTCCCACACTCTCCTCCTGCAGACGCATTGGAACTAAAAGCTGGAATCCAGCAGCCTTTATTTCCTGCCACTCCTTTTCAGTGCCCATTGATACAGGAGAAACCAGTGGTGGGATATCAAGTTTTTTAAATACTTCCGAAGACAAACCTTTGCATGTCACAAGATTAAAGCTCCCTTTTTCCTTGAAAAATATGGCGCATTTATTAACCATAAGCTGTCCCATAATTGCAAATGCCACGATACTGCCAATTTTATTTCTGTCCAAAGTAGCTGTCATCTCCTGACTGATATCAAAGATATCACTTAGCTGCTGAACTTTATGATCAAGATTTCTGTTTACCTGTTTTATCTTCTCAACATTAATTCCATTGGAAACTGCTGTTGCAGCAATATTTGACAGGGAGTTCAAAAACTCCAGTTCGCTGTCTAAGAACTTTCTGTTTCCAACCTTGGGTCCGTATCCTACAAAACCTATCAGATTGCTTCCGGTATTAAGCGGCAAAATAATTTTGATACCAAATGTCCTGAAAAAATCCACCCACTCTGCATCACTGTCAATTTCTTTAATTAATTTTGCAGAAATCGGGGGATCAACAATTCTGATACATTTTCCCTTTAAAGCTCTGTCTAAACCTTTTATCTCTTCAATACAATAGATATTTGATTCGTCTTTCTGAAGAAGCACAACTCCCTTATTTATCAGAAGATGCCCCATTGGTATTCTGAGAATATTTTCTATTATTGCCTGGATGCTGAGGGAGGATGTGATGGTTCTGCTTATCTCAAAAAGAGCGGAAAGCTCCAGCAGTTTTTCGTCAAGGCCGTTATCATTTTCATTAACAAAAGTCATAATCAAACCTATCTATACAAATTGTTATTTCCAGTATATTCTTTATTGAAAAAAATCAGACAAAATTTCTTATAAATCAATTTAAATGTTAATAAAACTTGTTTTAACTGGATTCGGGATGAATTGTGATAAACATAAAATATATTTCAGAAATTAAAAATATCCATTTGTAAAAACTATTAAGTTTCAACGAAAAATACTTCAGTATTTTAACTTTGATCAAGAAAAAATTTAACCATACGCACTTCATTCTTCCCGTCTGGTCTTACAACATAATCTACTTCATCCATTAAAGTTTTCATCAGATATATTCCAAGTCCGCCCACTCTTAATTCAGCAAGATACTTTTTCATCTCGGGCATTTTTATATCTTTCATGTCAAAACTTTTTCCTCTGTCAGTAATAACGATTGTAAGTTTATTAAAATCAATTTTTACTGCAAGATCTATATCTTTATCTTTTTCATTTTTATATGCATGTTCAATCACATTTGTACAGGCTTCATCAACTGCAAGTTCTATTTTGCTTACATCGTCCTCTTTAAAACCAACTTTTCTGGCAACGCCTGCTACAAAATTCCTTATTAATTCAAGATTGTCGGTTTTGCCTGGGATTTTTAATTTATAATCAGTAATTTTATTCATTGTCAACTCCAATAAGTCACATTTTCAGGACATTTCGGAAAAACGTTTTAATGCTTCTTCTTCCTTACTTAGTATTTCATAAAGCATGGGAAATCCCAGAAGATCAAAAACCCTGTACACTTTATCAGATGCTTCGGCAAGTTTTATATCCCCGCCTTTATCTCTGATTTCTTCAATAAATCCCATAAATACACCAAGACCGGCACTGCTGATGTAATTAAGTTCATTTAAATTTATAACTATTTTTACTTTGCCCTCATCCAAAAGACTTCTGATTGTTTCCTCCAACTCCGGAGCAGTATGTGCATCAAGATAGCCTTTTAAAGAAATAACAGTAGCAGGTTCCCTGTCATCTCTTTTTAAAGAAAAATTATTCATCAATCTTCTCCCTCGCAGACACCTGGTTTTTAATAAAAAGCACGTATCTTATAAATGTAAAATAACTTTATAAAAAATACAACAGTCAAAATTTTATTTAATTCCCGTCCCTGTTTTTTCTAAGCTTTTACAGTTGTTGAGACTTTATTGTACACCTGATATTTTCCCCGATAATCCGGAAAACATTACAATATTTTCATAACAACAGCAGTTGCATCATCATGCAGGTGTGTGCCTTTAGAGAAATCAGATATCTCTTTTTTTATGGTTTCTATAATCTGTTCCGTATTAAAATCGGAACATTTTCCCAGCAGTTCGACAAATCTCTCTTCTCCAAACTCATTACCATGCTTATCTCTTGCTTCTGTTATCCCGTCTGTATAAATAATAACAGCATCATTCTTTCTCAGTTTGATTTTGTTCACAGAAAGAAATTTTGAGAAATCATCTTCGTCGGCCATTCCCAGTCCCAGTCCTGAAGAGTCAACAGGTTCTACTTTGCCGTTGCGGATCAGCATTACAGGGGGGTGGCCTGCTCGTGCAAAATGCAACACCTTTTTTGAAGGTATAAAAATACAGTAAACCATTGTCGCAAACATATTCTTTTCAAGAGACTGTCTTACAAAATTATTGGCCTGAACCATTATCTCAAAAGGCGAATCAACATACCTGGAAAGAGCAAGAAGGACCCCTTTAAGTTCTGCCATGTAAAATGCAGATGACGCGCCTTTTCCTGAGACATCTCCTACAAGGATGTCTATTCTGTCATCATTAACACAGATAAAATCATAAAGATCTCCGCCTATTTCATTTGCAGTCATGCAGAAACCATCAATATCAGCTGTTTTATTGCCGGGTTTTGAGCCGGGCAAAAGTCGCATCTGAGCTTCATGCGCAACACGCAGTTCTTCCCTGTATATTTGCTGTTCAATTGTAAGTTTTACAAGATCAGCATTTTCAAGAGCCATTGATATTTGATATGCAAAAGCTTCAAAAAGAGCCCGGATTTCATCAGTGTATCCGTATCTTATATATTTCAATCCAAAAATATGTCCTATACATTTATCCTTATGGACAAGTTTTACAGCAATTAACGAGCACTCTTTAAACCATTTTTTTACAAAATCTTTTGTGAGCCTTTCCCGTCTGCAGTCATTTATAATCAGTGATTTATTATGCTGCAGTCTGTCATGTATTTTTCTGCATTCTTTTGCAAGTAAATTTATCCTGTCTGCATTCAATCCTTTACTCGCTGTAATTCTAAAATCATCATCCTGTTTTAATTCAATCCATACTACATTTGAACTGGATATCTGCGCGGCAAGTTCAACAGCTTTCTCACATAAAGCATCCGGCTCAAAAATTGAACTTACTGTTGAACTTAATTGCTGAAAAGACTTAACTTCTCTTATCCTTTTATCCAGAATCCCTGCTGACGGCAGGAGAAAAAGTATGCCTGTAAATGACATTAATGAATATATAAAAGAAAACATCGCAGCAGAATGTAAAAAAACTCCTGTTATATTGCTCATATTAAACACAGACTGCGAATTATAAACTATTCTCGCAGAAAGCACCGAAAAAATAAAAAACGCAAAAAAGGACAGTATCTTATCTCTTTTATTAAGATAATGAATCCATTTAACTCTAAAAGAATTCATTATTATGAGAGATACAATCAAAAAAATAAAAAGACTTTCCGGTTCAAACATACCGAGCGCAATGTTTATAGGTGAAGTATTAAAAAAATTATTTTGTAAATCAACATTATTAACAAAATCACTTCCGTCAGCAAGAACCGCTATAACCCTTGCAATTATAAGAAATAAAAGAATACGAAAATTACGCAGCGTTGTTTTTGACTGTTGCATAAAAACAAGGCTCTTTATTAAAATAAAAACAAACCACGATATAATCATAATTAAAACAAGTGCAGGTATATACACTTGTGAGACATCGCTAAACTTTGTGCTTTCGTAAGTTACGGAATACAGAGTACGGTCAATCAGAGTATATAGAACAAAAAGAATAAAACCAAAAAGTACGAATCTGTGGAAAAGATTCATCCTTAAAAGCCATACTCTGTTAAAACTTAATAAGTAAATCAGAACAATCGAAATTTGTCCAAAAAGCATCTCCGTAACAGAAACTTTAACTGGAAATGACTTGATCAGCAGAGCTGAAGCGATAAAAATTACCACAATTACAGGTATATAAAACCAGAATTTTGATTTTTTATTAATACTAAGGTTCAAATTCTCACTCCTGTACTATTTTAACAATAACTGCTGTCATATCATCATGCTGTTCTCTGCCGCTTGTGAAATCATCTATATCATTCTTAATTATATTAAGTATATCATCTGCCGTTTTGTCAATATTATTGGAAATAATATCGTGAATCCTTTGCTCGCCGAACTCTTCTCCTTTAATATTCTCTGCCTCATTTAATCCGTCAGTGTAAAAAAAGCATATGTCTCCCTGTGAAAGAGGAATAACTATATCTTCTATTGTTTCTGAAAAAACCTTACCTTTTTCCAGCCCCAGGCCTATGCCCTGAGATTTCAGCTCTTCTGTCACACCTTTTTGTTTCTTAAAAATTATCATTGGGTTATGGCCTGCTCTTGCAATAGTAAGCGTTGATTTTGAAAAATCAAAAATGCCGTATATCATACTGATAAAAACACCACGAGGTACATTTTCATAAAAAAGCTCGTTTATTCTTGTAAGAACTTCTTTGGGAGAACTGCTTATTTTTGCATGGGATAAAAGGAAGCCCTTTGTTAAAGTCATGTAAAAGGATGCTGAAATACCTTTACCTGAAACATCCCCGATTGCCACACCCAGTTTATCTGAACCAAGTTTCAAAAAATCGTAGTAATCCCCTCCGGTCTCCATTGCAGGCAGACAAAAACTTGAAATTTCAACGTTGTTTATTTGCGGCTCTTTCTGAGGAAGAAACTGCAGCTGCACATTCCTCGCTATCTCCAGCTCTCTTTTTTGCCTTTCTCTTTCGTATATTCTGTGCAGATAGGGTGGTACAAAATCCTTCAGTTCTGCAGAATCAACTTTATTTCTTTTAAAAACCAGAGCTGTTAATAATAAAAGTGCAGGCAGGCTCAGCATAATAATGCCGTTTACCTGCAGATAAGCGCTGTTACTTACAATTGCTGCATATGCGTAAAAAATTACAGGCAGAACAGCTCCGCCGATAAAAACAGTTAAAATATCATATCTGAGCATAAAAATGAAAAATATTACAAATACTATCAGATTTAATATACTGTTGATAATTACTGAATCAAGAGAGGGGAACCCCTTATTTGCAAATATAACAGAAACGACTAAAATTAAATAGCCCAGAACAGGCCACCTGAAATACCTTTTAATAAACGGCACAGCAAAGAAAAACATCATTGATATATAAATAAAAAGCTGATATATAATCGATATACCATAAAGCCATGGTATTTTATGCGAGAACATCACAACAAGGTTAGGCAGAAATCCTATTGCTGAATATCCACTCATTACAATAAAGTACTGAAGAGAAGAAACTATTGCCACTAAAATAAACCCAAGGGATATACCTTTTACAATGGAACTGCTAACATCTCTTGTAAATATTCTGGTTCTTAAATAATCTATTGACAATAACTTTTCCTGCCATACTTCTCTGGTTAATGACTCGCCCACTGAAAACAGCAGCCACACACCCCCGCCTATAAATAGTGACGTTATAAAAAAACCCAGAATACTTATAACTGAAAAGAGTTTAAATGTCTCATAATAAATATCAGTAAAAAACTTTATACCCCAGAGCAAAACCACACTAATTGCCGGTACAATACCTATTTTCAAGTCCAGCAGATCTAATCTTAAACGGATGATAAATAATATTACTGCAAGTATTGAAATCAGCAGAGAAAGTATATCTAAATTTGTGGATGCATGCAATTTATTTAAATATTTGCTGTCAATTAAAAACTTTTTTTCAACCAGTACAACTCTCTGCTCTGAGAATGCAATAGTAAGATCAGCTTCTTCTCCGGCCACCGTCTTATTCCGCTTCCATAAAAAATTTATCTCTTCTCTTCCAGCCCTGTTATACCTATTTTTCTGATAAAAATACCAGTTCTGGAAATCTTCTTCAAGAACCTGTTTTGCTATTTCTTCAGCGCGGCTGTTAATATCTTTATATTTTTCATTCTCAAAATAAAATTTTTCACAATCACGCAAATTTAAATATTTTACCCGGCCGTTAAGATCAAGTAATACTTTTATTTTTCCTTCATTTCTATCCTCTCTATTCCTTTCTGAAGAGCTTCTAATAACTATATTCGTTGAATCAACTTGAGCTTTATCAAACAGATACTCACACGACCACCAGAAAACAGGTATTGAATCTGCTTCCACTATTGCGTCTGCATGCTTCTTGTTAAATCTCTTCTGAAGATAAATATACTGCTCCTTATTGTTCTCTAACATAACTATTGATTGAATATTTTTAAAATCATAACCAAGTGATAGAAGTACACTGTCAGCTCTGGTATAAACCTGTTCTCTGCTCATATCCAAATTAATATGGGGAGAGACATACAGTTTCGGGTAAATCCATGTAAAAACAAGTATTCCTATTATTGCAGTAACAATCAAAATCCTGTCTTCTGCTATTCTTTTCATTTTATATCCTCAGTAATTACATTTATTTTTCCGGCTTTTTATTCCAGAATCCTTTACACATTTTAAACTGACATCCCTTTTGCCAAACCTCTTACCCCTACATCGCCTGGCTATATTTGATTACTCTTATACATTATTTTACGTATATTAATTCAATTTGTTTACTGCTAATAATTGTTCTCATTCAGAACAAAGAGCTCCGGGAAATGAAACAATAAACGATTCTTTTATAATTTCCCCGGATTCGGATACATGCACAAGACAAGATCTGCCTGCATCTGCAATAACAGCGCCTCCTGTGTACCAGTCAGGAGCAACAGAGCTTATTTGAGTAAACTCGTTTATATTCAGAACCTGCTCTCCTGTGGATGAAATTTTTTTTATCCCCCCATTCTTAAGCGCAACCCAGCATGCTCCTGAAGTATCATCGCAGGTAACAAACACAGGGGTTGATAACAAATCCCTGTTGAACATCAAAGTCCCGTCAATTTTAAATTGATACAATATATTATCTGAAGCAATATATACATAATCTTCTTTAACTGGTTTAGTAATAAAAACCGGTTTACTCAAATTAATTTGAGTCGAAAATGTATCAATACCCGATTGTGTTACAAAAAAGACCATGGACTGAGATGAATCTGCAACCCAGCACCCAGGAGGATCTGAAGACCATTTCACAGAAGAAATATTCCGGAAATTATCAAATTTATAAAGCTTTGCCCCTGTAGTATCAAAGCATGATAATGCTGTTCCCCGGTTTTCAACAATCCAGATTTTATTATTAAAATAGTCAAATGACACCTTCTCCGGAAAGGAAAGCCCTGATTCAAATAAAAGAATATTACCGTCTCCTGCAAAACAGGTCAGAAATCCGCTTCTGTCAATAACATAACATTTTGAATTAAGCGGATCTGCAGAAACATCAACCGGACCGGGCAAATAGGTTGAGATAAAAAATCTATGGCTGATATCATAGCTGAGTCTGGTAACAAGACCATTGTACCTGTCTGCAATCCAAAAACATACAGGGCCCGGAGTTATAGATAAAGAATCGGAAAAAGGTGTTTCATAAGTTTCAGTACAAGCCGTAACTGAATAGAAGTAAAGAGTATCATAATTAACATCAATATCAGTAAATCTGCACGAATCAGTGCCAACTGTCCCCACATTGACAAATCTATCCGGACTATTAGTACTGCGGTATATTTTGTACTCTGTTACACTGCTGTTAAAAACCGGATACCAGCTTAAATAGACTTTGTTTTTATATGAAACAACTGAAACTCCTGAAACTCTTCCATGTGTTTCCGGATTAGTCGGATCAAGAGGATTTAATCTTTTTCTTTCGGAGCAATTGAACATTACAACCAAAAATATTACAGTAAACAGAGCCCTATGCATTTTTTTAAACATGTCTTTACCTGCTCTGGAAATCTTTAATCAACAAATAAACAGATATACCAAGACTAATCTCCCCTGCCATATAACATACAGCGGACATATCATCAAACTTTTTGGTTCTGGAAAAATAAAAATTCATTTTTTCAGGGTTATCAGAATTTACATAATTACGAAAAGCTTTTTCAGCCGATTTCTTTAAAAAAAAGCCCGCAACATTACCTGCAAAAGATAAAAAAGCTGTTGAATAAATCCAGGACTTTCTGCTGTTTACAGAAACATAAATTTTGCTTTCCGGACATAATTCCACTGTTACAATTCCAGTGCATAAATCTTTAAATAACAGAGTTTTCCTTTTAAAGCCCTCCTTTTGTAAAAACAATTTATCTGATTTCGTTAATATAACAGATAAAGGAGTAATGCCCGCAAATCTGTCATTAATAAACACTGATGCACCTGTAGGTTCGGAATTTATCCATACGTTATGCTGCAGACTTATAACAACATCTGACGTGTCATTCGGTTCAACATTTATAACTTTGTAATACGAGGGTTTCAGCCATAAGCTTCTGTCTTTTTTAAAAGCAGCAATTGTATGACGCCCTGGCCTGACTATTTTAACTCCTGTGCTTTCTATTTTTTCCGTTTTGTCAAGAATAACAACAATATCTTTTCCATCCCATGAAAAATTTATATAAGCCCGGATAAAAACATCATACTCTCCGTATCTGTTCTGAGCCCACAAAATTTCTGGCAGTATTATTAAAATACTAACGAAAAAACAAACAATATGTATTATTTTTTTTACCGGAATAATCATTGTTTTATAAGACCGGGCTCTGGTTGCAATTTCTTTATCTATTACCCACAATTTTAAATCCGTATAATTTACCTTTGTCAGTACCTGTAATAACCATGTTGCCGTTAATACAGGGGTCTGTACAGACTTTCCCTTTTAACTCTGCCCATGTTATTATTTTCCCGATTACTGTATCAATAAGCAAGAGCTTCCCGTCAAACGTACCTATGAATAAAATATTTTTATTAACAACAGGATTGGTACCTGCAATGGAACTTAACTTTGTCTTCCATAAAATTTCGCCGCTTATGCTTTTCAGACTGTATAAAAAGGCCCTTGTGGTTGAGAAAAATATCTTTCCACGTTTAGAAATTAAAGATTGAAAAACACCACCCTGTACCCGGATCTTCCATAAAACAGAACCTGAATCTGAAGACAAACAATACACACTGCCATTATCTGTAGCGGCAAATATTTTTAACATATCCACACATGGCTCCGCAAAAATTTTACCGCTTAATTTTTTCTTCCACAAGACACTGCCGTCACTTGTGGCAATAGAAAAAACAGTACCATTATTTACAGTAACAACAACTCTGAAATCACCCTGCAGAACAATGCCTTTTATCCTGCTTTTCAGGTATCTTTTCCATATAATTTTGCCGTTACGGGAATTAATCAATAAAATACTGCCGCTTTCTGTTCCCACAAAAAAATCCGTGGAAAAAGGAACTAGTTCAGTTGAAATAATACCGACATTCTTTTTCCACAGAACTTTCCTGCTTCTGCTGTCAAAGGCCTGTAATGTATTTTTACCCGTTTTTATTCCTGCAAGCAGGATTGTATCTGCAAGTAAAACATTAATATCAACATTCTTTACCACTACCCTTTTTTTAATTTTCCTGCCGGTTACAGGATCCAGCATTAAAAATCTTCCGGTACGGGTTCCTAAATAGATATAATCTTTATTCTGATAAAACCTGTTACCAGGAGCACCGTAGATTGTTTTCTTCCACTTTAACAGGAATTTAATTCCTTTTTCCGGAATATTTGTAAAATTTTTACTGATGCTTAACGGTGTATAAATATCAACATTACGATCCAGCATTTTTCTCTGACATGCAGAGGAAAAGGCAATAAACATTATTCCTGCATAAAGAATTATTTTTGATCCGGAATTTTTATTTTTAATTTTCATTTTGCCGGCAGTTTTAAGACGTTATCCTGATTTGTCCATCTTGATTTAACAACCACTGTATCGGGAAACACTGCAAATCTTTCACTGGGAATAAAAGGGAACGGTCTGCCAAAATTAAACAGCTTATCAGAATTACTGTCTCTGAAGGCACTAAGCATGTAATGCCCGGGAAGTACATTGTTTATTTCAAAATCCCCGGGTTCAGCAAGAACCACCTGATAATTTCTGATAGGTTTGTCAATTTTTATTGCATTAATATATATTTCACCTTTTGAGCCTTCTTCAGGATCAGTTATTTCTCCTGCAATTGAGCCCAGGGTATCAGTATTAACAGTTGTGAAAACAATTGTTGTATCTTTTATTACATTTCCGTAAAGATCCCCAATACTTCCTGACGAAATTACAATCTTGTACATTTTGCTGCTTTTCAGGTTGATTTCCGGCTCAATTAAAAGGGAGTTAACATTACTAAATGTAACCTTACAAGGGACAGGATTAAGTGCAGTATCGGTAAGTGCAATATTATGATTTACTTTGAAAGTATCTACAGGCTCAGAGAAATCAATTGTTATCTTTCCGGAAACATCGGCAAATTTTTCTCCTGAAGAAGGAACAGTGCCTGTAATTACAGGAGCAATAGTATCACGGCGGGCTGTCCCGTGAAAATTAAAAGATGAAAGAACAGTGTCAACCGGATTGCCTGTAAAATCATAAATGCCTGAGAGGGTAATTTTATAATCAGCATCCTGCTGAATTCCAGTTTCCGCAAAAAGAACATTTGAACCAGTATCCCATAAAAATTTAATTTTTAATGAATCTGGTTTTTGTTTTTCTTTAATCAGAATTTTACAGGTGTCATACAAAACAGGTTCACTGAACTGCATTGCCACTCTGTTGCACGTAACAGAAACCGCTCTTTGAAGAACCGGAAAGGTTGTATCTTCTCTTGTCATCCTGATCAGAAAATCCTTGTTAACAACAGTTGAATCCCTGATTAAAACTGCATCTTTAAAACATACTCCGATCTCATCTTCTTCAGGCTGATATAATTTATCTGCAAAATTATCCTTAACTGCAAAAATTCTGTACTTTCCGGGAGACATGTAATCAAACTTAAAAGAGCCGTCTTCAGCACACTGTACAATGTAGTCGGGATTGGACTCTGAAGGATCCGGTGAGTCTTTGTCAAATTGATATGCCCATACATCGACTCCCTTTAAATCCTTGTCTCTGAACACTCTCCCTTCAATTCTGCCCTGATCAAGGACGTGACCTGTTGAGAATGCCAGAGTAAAAGAGGAATCCATTTTATTGGATCTGTAATCTGAGATGTTGGTCCCGAATGTAATAACATAAGTTTTATCTGATTCCAGAGGATTGCGGAATTTAATTACTATTTTTCTTCCCCTGAATTTTATGTACGCATTATCACCCTGAAACGGTGTTATAAAAATCGCATCTTTTGCAGAGACAGGATTAACCCCTTCACTGAACAGAACTTGCACGTCTGTGTTCACATCAACTTCAACAGAGCCGTTTTCAGGTAAAGCACTGATAACAAAAGGAGGCGTCTTATCAACAGGCCCACCCGGAGGTCTTGCCTGTTTTGCACAGCTAAATACTATTGATAAAATCAGTAAAGATTTTAAAACAATTTTGCTCAATCTTATCTCCGAAAAAATACAATTGTTGCTAAATTTACAATAAACTGTTTAAAAATGCAAAAACAATTACGTTTTATTTATTTCAGATTGTAAAAATCCGGAATGAAATTTAAATCCGTTTATTGAAAATCAGCGGAGCAATATGCTTTTTTATTGAAGCCTGAGGATAAAACATTTACACTGTTTATTAATTCGTTTCGCAGCGCAAAACTGAACTTCATAAAGAGGTCTCCGGCTCAGCCTTGATCTTTTATGACAGGCTCCTTAAAAATATACCCTGCACCTCTTACACTTTTTATGATAACAGGTTTATGCGGATCCTTTTCAAAATACTTTCTCAGGCGGACAATAAAATTATCTATTGTACGGGTCTCTATGTCAGGGTTCATTTTCCATACATTCTCAAGTATCTCCTGCCTTGTAACAATTCTTCCTTTGTTTTCAATAAGATACTTTAAAAGCAGGGCTTCCTGAATAGTTAAAGAAAATTTCCCTCCTCTCGTTGTACATAAAAGAGTGTCAAAATCAACTCTGTTTGATCCGAAACTTACTTCACCGAGACTCTGCTTCTGAGAAAAATACCACGCTTTTCTTCTCAGCATTCCCTCAACCCTTAAAAGCAGTTCTTTTAGATGAAAAGGTTTTGTAAGATAATCATCAGCTCCGGATTCAAGCCCGTGAATTCTGTCTTCCGCACGAACCCTTGCAGTTAACATTAAGATGGGAATACGCGCGTCCTTTGTGCGAATCTGCTTAGCAACTTCAAAACCGTCAATATAAGGAAGCATAATATCCAGAATTATCAAATCAAATTCTTGCTCCCGGATTATGTCAATTGCAGACTTACCGTCTTTTACCCAGGTTACTTCATATCCTTCTTCATTCAGATTAAATTCCAGTCCACTTCCAAGACTCTCTTCGTCTTCTACAAGCAGAACTCTGCTCTTTTCAAATTCGTTTTCCATAGCACTTTATCCGGATTTATGGTTGGAATAATTGCTTAGTCTCAGTAATTTTTTTAAATGATTCTGTTTTGCTTTCAGATAAATTGGCAGTTTAATAGTAAATATCGAACCTTTATTATCTCCCTCGCTGAATACAGATATGTCGCCGCCGTGATTTCTCACTATCTCCCTTACCCAGTACAATCCCAGTCCTGTGCCTTTAACACTGGGGCTGTTGGGATTTTCCACTCTTTCAAATTTATTAAAAACTTTTTTAATATACAGTGCCGGAATTCCGACCCCGTTGTCTTTAACATGAATCAAAAGATATTTTTCCGAACATTGCAGTTTTATGTGAATTTCAAGCTCTTCTTTCGAATATTTTTTTGCATTATCAAGAAGATTATGAAAAACAATACTCATCCACTGTTTATCCATAACACAGTTACATGAAGCCTTTCCTGAAATTTTAACATTTTCTCTGATCCTTAACTGTTCGGATACATTTAATATTATTTCTTTCAGAAATTTGTCTGCCTGATAGATACGGTAATTATGAGGATACCTTTTTGCAGCACTGGTGCTTTCAAAACCGGACATGTACAATATGGAATTAATAAGACTGTTCAGCCTTTTTATATCCTGCAGCATTGCATTAACAAATTCTTTTTGTTTTTCTTCTTTAACTTTTCTGGAGTTCATTGTCTCAAGAAAAAGCTGTATTGAAGATAAGGGAGATTTCAATTCGTGTGTAATATTTGCAATAAAATTATCATACATCCTGGTCAAATTCATTTGGCGGTTTAAATACATAAATATCAAAGACATAGCAATTGATATTACAACAAGGAGAACCAGCCCGCCCACAAGAGCAATTATATTAACATTAAAACTGAGAATTTTTATTCCACCTTTCTCAGTAAGGATATAATTAGATATGTACCACGAAATCCACAATCCTATCAGCAAAAATAAGGATATCTGCGCAGTGACAAATACCATAATATAAAAAAATGTACCGTGTTTTTTCATAAGATATTGTTCCCGGATCTCAGGATAACTACACAACACAACCTGTTATTTTTCTGAAATACTTTTAACATAGCTACACTTTAAATATAAAAAATATTTGCTTAAACATCAAATTTTATAGCAATTTGAAAGAAATACACAATTCTATTTTTACATTTCTTTTACAGTTCTTTATTAAATAATTACGTATAATTTTATAACCACCGCCATGACCGGATTTGATAACACAAATACAATCTGAATCACAGTCAGGGCTAATTTAAAATCGGAGAAAACAATGGAAAAAATATATGGAAATAACATGCCTGAACTTACAATTGGTAATCTTACGGCTCAAATACCTGTGATTCAGGGCGGTATGGGGGTTGGAATTTCACTTTCAGGCCTTGCATCTGCTGTTGCGGAACAGGGAGGAATCGGAGTTATCTCATCTGTTGGTTTAAGTACAATTTATGATTATGACAAAGCACATTACAAAGAAGCTAATGCAGAACTTTTAAAGCAGGAAATAAGAAAAGCCCGCCAGAAGACGTCCGGGATTATTGGTGTTAACATTATGGTAGCTTTGACAGATTACAAGGATCTGGTAAAAGCGGCAATTGAGGAACAAGCTGATATACTTTTTCTCGGAGCGGGACTGCCTCTCCACTTTCCAAAGGAGTACAGCGGGGAGAATCTGAAAAAAGTAAAATCAAAACTTGTCCCCATAGTATCATCCGGGCGTGCAGCCACTTTGATTTTTAAGTACTGGCAGAAAAATTTTGACCGCCTGCCTGATGCTGTTGTTGTGGAAGGCCCCAAAGCCGGAGGGCATCTTGGATTTAAAAAGGAACAAATAAGCAATCCGGACTATGCACTGGAAAATCTTATTCCTGATGTTATTGAAGCGGTAAGTAAATTCACAACATTCGGTGAAAATAAAATTCCTGTAATAGCTGCAGGCGGTATATACACAGGCAGAGATATTCATAAATTTATAAATATGGGTGCAGACGGTGTACAGATGGGCACTCGTTTTGTGGCAACACATGAGTGCGATGCATCTGACCAATTCAAAGATGCTTATCTTAAATGCTCTGAAAAAAACATTATGATTATTCAAAGCCCTGTCGGGCTGCCCGGCAGAGCTATAAGAAACACTTTTCTTGAAGAAGTATCACGGGGAATACGCAAACCGTTTAAATGCCCATGGAAATGCCTTTTAACATGTGATTTTAAAAATACACCCTATTGTATTGCAAAAGCTCTAACAAATGCAAGAATAGGCAGAATGCTGGAAGGTTTTGCTTTTGCAGGAGCAAATGCATACAGGGTTGATAAAATAATTTCTGTTAAGCAGTTGATAAATTCTTTGATTGAAGAATACAACAAAGCATTTTTAAACTCAATCCATCTTCAAAAACTTGAGTTTGCCATGTAATTATCCCGCAGCCGAGGGAATTGAAAATTTTAAAGATTTCCCCTCCCGTTAATTACTCAGCCTGAAGCCGCAGCATCAACGCTGCGGCTTCTCTTATTATTATGATTTAAAATAGTGATAATCTGACTTTGACAACAATACAATAAATAATCCATGTTGTTTTACATAACAGTTCTAACCTGAATAATTCATAAAAAAAGCTGTTTCATCCAATAATTAATTGTTTTATATTGAGTTATGGACACACAAGATAAAACAAACGTTGGAGAAACAGCCATGACACAAGATACGAAACAAAT
>Ga0190359_1001098_pt1 | contig 17634 bp, 14 predicted proteins | sample 48721823_MG_FD_161269 | JGI IMG/M metagenome (GOLD analysis project Ga0190359, IMG submission 161269) | Hydrothermal vent microbial mat bacterial communities from Southern Trench, Guaymas Basin, Mexico - 4872-18-2-3_MG | ecosystem: Environmental > Aquatic > Marine > Hydrothermal vents >... | reverse complement strand
CTTTTTCACACTGCGCTATAATATAAGGGGTGTTCATGGAAAATCCAACAACTACTTTTAATGGATTGTTGATATCGGCAAGCGGTTCAATAACGGTGCTTTTTGTTTTAAATTCAACAAGCACATTTGGATACGGCTCCAGCAGCTGTGCTATTTTTCCGGATAGACCCACCTGTTTTTCAAGGTACAGACTATCGCCGAACTCACCGGTGCCGAAACGTACTACCCCTTTCCATTTTTCCATCCGCTGCTGTACTTCCCTCACCAGATCACTATAATTCTCATACAATACCTGATAGTGATAATCGTAATATACCTGCAAGACGCAATAACTGCAATACATACCGCATCCGGTAAGAGGGGTTAAAATCTGATAACCGCAGCAGTAGTATCCTTCACCGGTACCGGGACAGGGCTTCCAGAATTTGCCCTTGTTAATTTTGGTGACAAGTTTATTGCGTTCACGAATAAGTTCGTCAGGAATAGTTAAACTGTGCTCATATACCATAAACTGTTCCGTTGAAGAAATACACCAATGCATGTTACATGTTGAGACAATTTGTGAACTATTGATGTATTATTACCAGTGACATAATATATTTTTTTCTATCTATAGTAATACAAAAAGCTACTTTTCAATATTATAAGAGGCATTTTAACCACATAATAATAATATTCTTATGAAAGTTATTTCTAAAATATTACCTGGTGTATTCGTTCTCATAATCTACTGTAGTGTTTTTTTCTCAGCGTCCTCTGCTGGTCCTGTCGTTCATTGTGATTCACCTAATGTAAATGTCGGCAGCATCCGGGAAGGCACGATTAAACGAATCCGTCACGTTTTTACCCTTAAAAATACCGGGAACGAACCTCTGAGACTAACCCGCGTCAAACCCGGGTGAGGCTGCACAGTGGTCGATTATGATTCGATCATACCTCCCGGTCAGGAAGGTCACGTTATTCAGCAGATAAAGGTCAGTAAATTAAGGAGCGGTAGGTTTACCAAATCAATAAAAGTCACCTCCAATGCAGAAAATATCCCGGCATTACGTCTCAGTGTCAGTGGTAAGATATTATCAGTTATAAATCAATCGTCCCGATTCCTGCACCTGCGGCCAAATAAGGAGGGTAAGGTTAACGGTTCGGTGGTTTTCAGTACTGAAAAGCAGAACTTTAAAATTAAAGAGATTTACTTTAAAGAAAATAAAGGCAGCGGACCAAGCTGGCAGCAGCAACCGGAACTCTATCTCACCCATAACGTAACAAGAGCGGATACAGCCGACAGCGACGGTTACTATGCATATACCGTCAAGTTCTCACTTGATATGGCTCCGCCAACGCGAATATCCGGTGTATTTTCTTTTATCACCAATCATCCCGAGCGAAAAAAAATTGATATTCGCGGAATGATCTCACCTCTGGAAAAACAAAACGAGTAGCATATCCTGTGACTACCCATAGCTGTAGGTATAATATGTCATTAGTATAAACCAATTTTTTCCTTCTTCCATGTACCCATGAAAAAAGATAATCACAAAGACAACCATCTTTTCGGCCCGGTACCTTCGCGTCGCCTGGGTATGTCCCTTGGCGTGGACATGGTTCCATTCAAGACCTGTACTCTCAACTGTGTGTATTGCGAATGCGGCAAAACAACAGAGCTCACCGCGGAGCGTAAAGAATATATCCCGGCGCAGGCCCTTATCAACGAACTGGACGCCCGCCTCTCCACCGCGCCGCACCTTGATGTTATCACCTTTGCGGGCAGTGGTGAGCCGACCCTCTCCACCGCCCTCTCTGCGGTCGTTAACCATGTCCGTACAACATACCCGCAGTACAAAACCGCAATATTGACAAACAGCACGCTTCTGCATATCAGGGAAGTACGGAATACCCTCATGCACATCGACTATGTACTTCCCTCACTCGATGCCGTGTCACAGCAGACATTTGAGAAAATCAACCGGCCCGTTGCAACTGTTTCAAGCACGACCGTTATCACCGGCCTTATCGCTTTTGCAAAGGAATATACCGGCACGCTCTGGGTGGAACTCTTTATCGTTCCCGGTATCAACGACACCAATGAAGAGTTGTCCCTTATTAAGAGTGTGCTTGAAGAGATACATCCCACCCGGGTGCAGATCAATACCCTTGACCGCCCTGCCCCCTGTGAATGGGTTCAACCCGCATCTCAGAAACAGCTCAGCCACATCGCCCGATTCCTGCTACCGCTGCCGGTCGAAATTATCTCCCGAAATGCCACGGCAGATCCGTCAATTGTGAATAACACCGCTACTTTGGAGAACCTCTACGCAATCCTGAAACGACGGCCAATGACCATAGAAGATGTTGCGGTTGCAATGCAGAAAAATATCAATGAGATTTTCAGCCTTCTGGATGAGTTGAAAAAGAACTATTCCCTTATCGCTGAAAAGGTAGGGGATAAGACGTTCTATAGATTATAAGATTATAGCGGAAGCTTAATAAATTTATTTCATCTACAGCGATTCCAATAGTAAATCACTTAGATAGCGCAAACTTAATGCATATGCATTGATGCGCAGGCGAATAAACTCACCGATTATGTCCTTTGTGCTGTTTGCTAATAAAGACAAATTAAAGTCCGAGCGTGAACGTTGCTGCCCTTTACGGTTGAATCGCCAAGCCATTAATAGCAGAGCCTTATTATTAGTTCTTTTTCCTGCTTAATTTTTTACGTTGTTACTTTTTTAAAATATAGAGAAAATATAATATCTTCTCCCTATTCCGGCACACCGAAAGAACACATCTCTTTTTTTAATGATTTTTTCTCCACATACCGATATACTATAGAGAGAATACGCTAACTATATGTTTTCTTATGCGATAACAGGTATACTTAATGTATTACTGTAAATCACTTCGTATTTTTACCGGCATAATCATATGCTTTACCGTTCAAATATATTCGGATGGTGATATTGATTTTACCGATCTGCAAGGTACATCAGCCGGTCAGACGGTTTTTAATTTCCTGACAATACCTGTAAGTGCAACACAATTGAGTATGGGTATAGTTGCCGCTCCTGCAAATATGGATGCCACTGATATTCCCTTTTCGCCGGCCGGTACTGCATTTTTCACGCGATATCTCTTTGCGATAACCCACCTGGAATGGTTGATGGGACTGCGTAAGGAATATGTGGGTGCCAGCTTTCCCCTGCTCGATCAGGGTACCATCAGCTTTCACTCACAGGTATTTACCCTCGGTCAATTTGATTATGCCAAGGATATCGACGAATTTGATTCCGATCCGAAGGCTGTTGAAATGGCATTCGGTATAGGCTATGCACGTCAGATTCTCTACGACAGATTGAGCGCAGGTGCAACGGCATCCTACATTGAAAGCAGGCTCGCCGGAGACGACGGGCGGGCTTTCAGCGCTGGTGTTGATGTCATGTATACCCCTTTAATCTGGTTTTCCTCACACCTGTTTGCCCGCAATTTCGGTAATAAGGTAACTTATAACGATACGCCGGAGCTGCAGCCGTTCCAAACCGGTATATCCTTCCTATTCTCTCCTTTTGCAAAGGATGATACATCGGCGCTTTCACGATTCGACGCCTCATTCGCGATCGGCGCACAGAAAACCATTGATGCACCGCTGCAAATCGCATTGGGTACCGATGTCAAACCAATCAAATACCTCTCGATTCGGGCCGGTTATGAATATTTCTACGGCCACGATGTTTCTATTGGCGGCTTGAGTGCCGGTATCGGATTGCATATCAAAGAGTATGGTGTTGATGCAGGATGGAAGCTGCAGTCCAAAGATTTCGGCTCAGTATGGGCAGTGACGGTTCGGTATAAAACAGAGGAAAAGGTACCCGAATCAGCTATTGATTATTATAACGTTGCCGAGCGATTCTATAAAAGGGGCCGTTTCAGAACGTGCATCTACTATGCAAAGAAGGCACTCCGTATTAACCCGGATTTGTGGCGGGCTCATGCACTTATTGCAAAAGCATTTTCGGAGCGACATCAGAAAAAAGGTACCGAGATTGCCGTTATTTATACCGGCAATACTCAGGGCGAGTTCCTCCCGATAACCGTTCGGGGAGTATCCATGGGCGGCCTGGGACGACAGGCTGCAGTAATTAACAAGCTGCGAAAGGACTATCCGACAAGCATTACTATTGACGCGGGCAATATAGTAGGCAAACTATCCCCTCTGGTGAAAGCACGATTCGCAGATTCCTATTATGAGATGATGCACTATGATGCAGTAGGACTCGGGATCGGTGAAATGGAATTCGGATTCAAGAAATATTGTAAAGAGGCAAAACAGTCGACCATGGACTTTATCTGTACCAACTGCGCAAACAAAGTCGGCAATTGTTTTGTTGATTCAAAGATACTGACGGCGGGTAAATACAAGATCGCCGTATTGGGGGTCATTCCGGGAAAACTTTCGCATCGCAAAAAGAAAGATACCACGCTTTTTGCACGAACCATGGAAATTACCCGCAACACCCAGTCCCCGAAAATCAGCATGTGTAACCTGCGTATCTTAATTGTAAATGACACTTGGGAAGTGGTACGGCATTATGCGAAAAACATACCGCTTGTCGATGTGATACTCTGCGGTTCGCTGAAGCAACACTTCGAGACGCCGATGAAAACAGGTAATACACCAATCTTATCAACCGGCGAATTCGGGAAATATGTAGGTATACTCGAGCTCAGATTTGATAAAAATAAAAAATTTCTTTCCTATAATAACCGATTGATACCCCTTACCCCGGATGTTACTCCCAATCCTGAAATAGATCTCCTCGCCCACCAGATTGCCCTTAAAGCGGATCTTGATGCCGAAGGCTTGAGCCTCCAGACATTAAAAGAAAGCAAAACGGAAGGAGTATACGCCTTCGTATCGGACAGGAAAGGAAATCCGCATATTTATCTCAAAGTAATGAAGAAAAAGACCGAATTTCCCCTTACCTTCGGCGATACTCGTTGTTCGGCGCCGGTTATTTCATTCAGAAACGGTACCATAATTTACCTGGCCGATCATGACACGCTTGACAGAACAGCACTTATGACCATGCATATAAACGGCAGTATGGTCCGTGAAATACCGTTTGGCGGCAGCGTTTCAGAGGCACGATTTACCCCTGATGAAAAATGGATTTATGCGGCGGTCAGGAAGAAAAACGACGTCAATACCGATATCTACCGTATACGACCAGCAGGCGGCGAACCTCAACACATTATCGACTGGAAGGACGGCTTGGAACAGGATATTGCATTCTCTTCCGACGGCAGCAATATGGTTTTCACCAGTAACCGTGATGGTCACTATCAGGTGTATATTACCGATCCGGAAGGAAGAACACCTGTTCGCTTAACCGATGACCCATCACATAATTATTCCCCGCGCTTCTCACCGCTCGATAAATATATCGCCTATCTCTCGGAAAAAAACAATTTTAAAGGGAAAAAGGATCTCTGGATCCACGACAGAAAGACAGGTAAAAAAGTCCGGGCAACACGTAATGCTGATATCAGAGAATTCATCTGGCTTGATGATGAAGGTACGATCCTGTATTCCTCCGGTATTAACCTTATTGATCTGAACACGATAAACATCTTCACCGGCGAGAATAAAAAACTTATCATATCCGACTCTGCAAAAGAATACAGTGAGACGCATCCAGGAATATTTATTTATCAGGATACCAAACGTATTCTCTATACTCGTGAGTACCGGGACGGCCGCAAAAGAATATATCTTGTGAATACCGACGGCAGTGAAGACAGGCAGATAAGTCTGGAAAACGGCAATTCATGGCTGGAGTAGAAATACTGCTCTTACAACGGTAGTACTATCCCGACTGCTATTGTATAAAGCACTCGAATTTAAAACTTATGGGGATCGTCTCAGTCTGACAACAGTGGCACCCTCTCCGCCATCCTTTGGTAACGCCGTGTGAAAATCCCTTATCAGGCTGCGAAACTCATGCTGCAGCATTGCACGCACTGTCTTTTTAAGGACAGGACCTTCCACCGGATCCGAGTGGTATCCGATACCATGAATTATCAGTATCGATCCAATACCTTTTCGCTTACATTCAGAGAATGTTTTTCTCAGTGTGGAAACAGCTTTCAGCCGGGTCATTCCATGCAGGTCCACCACTTTCCGCAGTCCTTTGCCGACCTTCTGATAAGAGGTTTTTTTTCGAGTTGACCTTTGAGAAGTTCTCCTGTCTTTATCATACGTCCCATACTTATCAATATAGGAGAGTATTTCGTTTTTATCAGTATTGGCACTCATTGTATTTTCATCTTCTCCATAAGAGTTCACAACTGTCTTATTCTAACCGCCAATGATTGTTCCCTTTTCCATCCACACCCTGCCATCGAGCCTGACAGTCGGTCCCAATATCATACCGCCAAGATGAATCGGGACATTTACGTTGCCGCCTATTGAAATATTATCGCCGAGTGCAACATGCGCAGTACCCTTTGCCTTCTCATCTTCAAGAATATTACCGCTCACGGTTGCCGTATCAAGGGTACCGATACCGAATTCTGCAATAGTCCGCGCATCACCGCCGTACTTGTTGAAAATCCTTCTGAGATAATTACTGCATTCGTGTTCAAATACCCGGCATATTTTCCCCGATTTAACCTGCAGGGCAAAGGGTTTGTTGAGCGGGCCGATTAAGGAGAACGAACCCTCAAATACGATTTTACCTTCAGCCGTGCCTTCAAGCGGAGCGAGGCAGGCTTTACCGGCGGGTAAATTACCGCTGGCGCCTTTGCTTGTAATAGCGCCATCATCAGCCTTTGCATGACGTCCACCGGTCTCAAAAACCAAATCTGTTCCGGCTTCAGAGGTTATTTGTATTTTTTTAACCGAAGATAATCGCGCGGCAATGGAACGAGTATATCGCCCCAGCCGCTTCCAGTCCGTCTTCATGGTACGGATAAATACCTCTTCAGTAATACCGGGAAGAGACGCGATACGGGTACCTTTCCGACAGGCAGCCATCCTCGCCCGGGTATTGGTTAGTGATTTTGATGTCGGTAATACCGCAACATCAAACTGGCTGAGCCACTGATCTACCGGCATCGGCGGTTCATTCCCGTGCTCTTTCCGAGGTGAAATCTGAACCATAACTGCTTCTTTACACCGTTTTACCCCAATGTCACGGAATGCACTGCCGATAGTATAGCAGGGCGGGTCGCAGAGGATAAGTAACTGCTCATTCCTGGAGAGATTCAAACATTCTCCAAGCGCAATTTCCGCACATTCCCGGAGTTCAGCTTTACTCATCATTTTCCTTTGCTGTAAAATTTAACATGATCGATTCTTTCCATGATTTAAATGTTCCGTCAATGATATGATATCGCGCCTGCTTTACCAGGTCCATAAAAAAATGTACATTGTGTAATGTCAACAACCGTATCGCCAGTATCTCACCGGCCATGAAAAGATGTCGGATATAGGCTCGCGAAAAATTTCTACATGCATAGCAGGAGCAGTTGTTATCAAGAGCGTTTGTGAAATCACGGGTATGCCGTGAATTACGAATAACCACTTTCCCCTGCCAGGTAAAGGCGCACCCGTTTCTGCCGTTTCGAGTCGGCAGCACGCAATCAAACATGTCAATGCCCCGTTCGATACACTCCAGAATATTCTGCGGCAATCCCACCCCCATGAGATAACGGGGTTTATCTCCTGGTAAGATATCGCCGGTAAAGCTTACTATGTCATACATATCCTCGACAGCCTCACCCACGGCGAGGCCGCCTATTGCATAGCCGGGCAGATCCATTGCGATGAGCTCCCGCGCACATCGTGCCCTGAGCGACTGAGATGTACTCCCCTGGACAATGCCGAAAAGTGCCTGTGGATAACCGAAATGCGCGGGCAGCGCCGCGTGTTTTTCAACGCAACGCGCGGCCCAGGCTATAGTCCTGTCAACCGCCCGGGCAATGGCTTTTTTCCCGGCCTGCGCCGGAGGACATTCATCGAACTGCATAATAATATCCGCCCCGAGATTATGCTCGATTTCCATCACGGTTTCAGGTGAAAAAAAATGGCGCGACCCGTCAATATGTGACTGAAACCATACCCCTTCGTCGTTAATAGATGAAATATCACGGAGACTGAAGACCTGAAATCCACCGCTGTCGGTCAGAATCGCGCCCGACCAATTTTCAAATTGATGCAACCCTCCGGCATCCCGAATCAGCTCATCGCCGGGGCGAAGGTGTAAATGATAGGTATTAGCGAGAATAATTGAACAGCCGCAGGTACTCAGTTCCTCGGGGGACAATGACTTTACCGCGGCCTGTGTACCGACCGGCATAAAAACCGGAGTCTCAATTGTCCCGTGGGGTGTAGTAAAAATACCGGCACGGGCGGGTGATTCGTTATCTTTTCCAACACAGTCAAAACAAAAAGCAGATTTCATGATTACCAGAAATTCATTACCGGGAAGGTTACTCAATTTTTGACAGAATTACCAGTGCAATTATACTTAAAAGCGTTGTGAATATAATTAAACTGATCTTAATCTCTTTCTGCTCAGTTAAACCGGCCTTCTTGCCAAAAGCGATATGATAGAGAACGAGTGTGACATCACCGGGATTCTCTATAGCAGAAAACTTCAGCGATTTTAAATTATCGGCTATCTGTTGCTGGAACACAGTATCCTTCAGGGTTGTTTTAATGACATTTACATAGGTCACTTTTCCCTGCGCATCAATCATCAATTCCAACGTTGTATTACCTTTCACCTGCGGATGATCAAACCAATATTTTTCACACAATTTCTCAAGAATTTCATTATTGCTTTTAAAAACGAGGTTCAGCTCCGCTGTATCCCGTTTGCCGGAAAGTTTCTCAGCCATACCGCGAAACCAGCTTTTTGATTTATCCGTATATTTGCTTTTTGAATGTAGTGAAGTTCTGGACGAAGAGGCAATCTGTTTGTATCGTACAGCCTTTGCTATTGCAGCGGCTCGTGCAGCAATACTACTGCGGCCATGGGCTAAACCACGGGTATACGCTATGGTTCTGGCTGATGTAGTTTCCCTTTTTAATTGCATGGATTTTCTGTATGCTTTCATATATCGATTAATAAAGGTGCCATGTAGATCATCAGCCAGCCGATACACAGCATCCGAAAGTGTCAGGGCAAGTGTTTTTGCACAATCATCGGTTCTCCCGCCGAAATTTTCACCGGCACTTCCCCTGCCGGTATATGTTTTCTCAATAACGGTAGAATCGTCACTTAGAACCATCCGTACGGTTATTGTAATCTTCCCTTCATATATCCAGTATGCATCACAGCGTAATTCATCCAGTGAAACGGTAATAAGGGGTATACTGTCGGAAACTTCAACAACACTCGAGTCAAAGATAATGTAACGCCTTTTTTCCAGCTCGGTTTTCAGTCCGCTTGCAAGCCACTGCACCGGATCATTTATTGTAAGGACATTACCCAACTCCTTCCCATATGAATTTTTTATCTTACCGATTCGCTCCTTCGTTTCACGTTTATCGTCAACATGCAACAGTATCATAATTGGGTTGGTCAGCTTTACCACCGGTTTTTGTTGAAGGCCGATAGATTCATATACGGTAGGCGGGTAATGAAGCGTGACATAACGTGGACCGGTACAGCTCAAATAAACAAGGCCCAACAGACCTGCTAGAAATGTATACAGGCGGTTATGCTTTCTCTTCTTCATAGCTGAAAAGTTACTTTCCTCTGATATTACATTCAGATAAAATAGTTGATTTGTCTGTAAATGCCACTCAATTAAAAAGATATATTAATTGGTTATTATCTCGCATTTGTTAATTACTAATTGTCGGGAAATCGGGTAACACGCCATTCCGCATGAGCCTGTACTTTGCTACTCAGAAAAGTGCATTGAGTATATAACCACGGATTCTATATTCTGAACACCCCATTTTCATAAATAATTTCATCGTCAGCGAAAATTGTTCCGCCCTTTTTCATGTCACATAACATATCCCAGTGAATAGTCGAACTATTCTTACCTCCTGACTCTGGCAATGACCTGCCAAGTGCAAGATGGACAGTACCGCCGATTTTCTCATCAAAAAGGATATTTTTTGTAAATCTCTTTATATTCTGATTAGTCCCTACGGCAATTTCACCGACAAACCGGGCCCCGTCATCAGTGTCCAGCAGCTTCACCAGTAATTCTTCACCCTTGGCTGCGGTAGCGTTAACGACCTTTCCCTTCTTAAAAGTCAGTCTGACATCCTCAATCTCCCTGCCCTGATATATGCCGGGGAAGCTGAACCGTATATGTCCATCCACCGAATCCTCCACCGGACCGGTAAATACCTCGCCGTCAGGAAAATTTACCTTACCGCAGCAATTAATCCATTTCCTTCCCTCCACAGAGCAGCGCAGATCCGTATCTTCGGAAACAATACGAAGCTGTTTTTTTGAATCAAGCACAGTGCAGATGCTTTCCTGCTGTTTCTCCACCTCTTTCCACACAGCGACCGGGTCCTCTTCATAGAGCCTGCAGGCATTATACACAAACTCTTCATATTCGGGCAGTGACATATCAGCCTCCTGCGCCTCAGCATGAGTAGGAAACAGTGAAATGCAACACCGTATCTCCTTCTTTGCCCACCTGTCATAAAAAATCTCAGAATACTCTTTTTTTCCCCTGGTCTGCAGCTTCACTTTTTCAGGATCGATATTCGACAATGATTTGGTATTTTCACTCCCTAAAAAGGTAAGAAAAACATCAAAATCCTTCACCAGAGTATAGTCACTGGCCGGGATGTACTGAATCTGGTTATTAGAGCCATATTTCAGCAGGCTCTCTTCAAGCACCTCATCAGTTATTCTTACCTGCGGCAGGGCTCCCAGTTGAACGGCACATCGATACGCAGCCCGTATTAACGGCAGGGTGGCAAGGTTCCCCCGGATATACAGCTTGTCACCTTTTTTGAGCTGGAGTGAATACTCAAGCAATACCCCGGCATGTTTATCTTCAATTTTTTGCATAATCATATCTCCGGAAAAAGCGTTATCTATAAATAATAAAAAATCAGACGATAAAAGATACATGATGGAAAGAAGGGGTGGCGGTATGGACCACAGGAGTTTACAAAGAGCTTCTCAAAAAATAAGACTGTATATGGGCAAAATGGCGGGGAAAACCATTTTACTTCCCATTCGTAAACAAACCGTCCCATTTTTGAGACGCTTTGTCTCAAAAATGGGACGGTCTTTATTTAGTAAAATGGCTTTTTGAGCTTATAAAAGCCGAAAACATCTTTGTCACGATTTTTGCATAGGATATTACAATTCAATAACAAGGGTGTTGAATCTCAATTAATAGCTGTACGGAGAATCCCTGATTTATTATTTCGACCGAAGGGAAATTCCTTTTTCTAAGAATCAATTACTTACAGATTTCTCCTTTCGGTCGAAATGACAGTTTTATACAGTTTCCGTACAGACACTAATAAAAAAAGAAACGTATTTTCAGCAATAACGGATAGTAACCATGGAACAACTGCTACCTCCGGCAATAAAGCAAAAATCAGGGTATGAATTTTTTCTTAACGGGGAGCGTGATATCAATCTCTGCATAATAGATTTCTGGCGATGGGCTTTATCAAATTTAACCAGTTGTGTTACCCAGAAACTGTTCGCGGAATTTATTGTTGCCGCAGCACTCAACAGGCATACCGATGTACGAAATGAAAATGATATTTACCATCTCGAAACGATAGGCGGTAAAAAAATTGAAGTCTTCTCTTCTGCGTATATTCAAACCTGGTCTCATAATGGACTACCCAATATATCCTTCACGCTCAATCCCGGCTTTGATCTGTCTGTAGATTCACCCTTACAGTCAAGCGAGCGTCTCCATCTTATTGACATATTAATCTTCTGCCTGCTTCATCATCGGAATGAACACACTCTCAACCCGCTGAATCTTTCACAATGGACATTTTTTGTAATCAATTCACATCACTTTAAAAAACCTTCCGGCGAGAAAAAAAGCATCTCTCTTAACAAATTAAAACAACTCAACCCAATCGTATGCGGTTTTGAGAATTTACGACGAATTATTGAAAGTGTCGCAAGCGAATAGATACAATCGGGGATTCTTTGGGGTTTAAGAGTAATAGGGTATTGTATTATTGCGTTTAATTCATTACACATCTTTCTTACTGCTTGGTGTGTGTTCGAGAACTTAGTAAAACTGTCATCTCTCCCGCCGGTCGAAACGACAATTCAGGGTCTTTTTAGTGCAGGCAATACAAGGTACCTTTCACTGAGGTTATATATTTGCAGTAATGATCGTACACACTTCATCATGTACCAGGCCGTTACTGGCGATATATTTCTCATGCCGGTATGATGCGGGGTTTCCGTGAAAATCGGTAAAGGCACCTCCCGCCTCCAGGACAAGTGATGCACCTGCGGAAAAATCCCATGACTTGTCGTCAAATTCAACTGCAATATCCATTTTCCCTTCAGCAACAAGGGTTAATAACGAGGTAGACGCACCGAACATCCGGATATTAAAAACCCTTTGCCCGAGTTCAGCAAGGATCTTCGGCTTGAGAACCGGATCTTCACGAATACACGAATCATAAGAGAGGGTACAGGTGCTCATCTCCGAACGCCGGGAAACATGAATCGGTTGATCATTCTTGAACGCCCCACTCCCCTTCTCTGAAACATACAGCGCATCATCAGGCGGCATGAAAACAATCCCTGCGGCAAACTCTTCTTTATGCACGATGCCGATTGAAACGCCCCAATGCGGTATGCCGCGGATATAATTATGAGTCCCGTCAAGGGGATCGATAATCCACAGGTATTCACCATCAGACGCATCGGTACTTCCTTCTTCACAGATAATGCCATGTCCCGGAAATGTTGATTTTATTATATCAACCACGATTTTTTCGGCACGGGTGTCAAAATCGGTAACGAGTGACCGGTCACTTTTAACAGTGACGTCTTTAACCGTGTCTGCATTTTCAAGAAGCATCCCGCCGGCTTCACGGGCGGCTTTAACGGCAATGGTAATAAGGTCTTTCATGCATTAAATCCCCTTGTCAATATATGGCATAGTAATTCTATCCCCCTTCAACTTGCCACCTCCTAATTTCTTCCACTCTCCTGCGTTCTTTTATCAATGTGCCTCACTCCAGTTCTTTCCGGAACCGATATCTACCTTCAACGGTACCACCAGAGAATAGGCACTGCTCATTTTTTCAACAACCCATTCGGAAAAAGCATCAACATTGGTATCTGCAACTTCAAATACAAGCTCATCATGTACCTGAAGAAGCATCCGCTCCCCGGGAAAGGCCTGACCGATTCCCCGCTGAATATTTACCATGGCGATCTTGATAATATCTGCAGCGGTTCCCTGCACCGGTGTATTTATAGCGGTTCTCTCCGCAGCTTCACGTATTCGTCGTTCAGAGGCATTGATATCCGGCAGATACCTTCTCCTTCCCAGCAGAGTCTCGCTGTACCCCTGTTTTCGCGCGTTGGTGATAGAGGATTCCATAAAACGTCGAATCGTCGGGAACTGTTCGAAGTAGATATCGATAAACGTTTGCGCCTCTTTAAACGAGATACTGAGTTGCCGTGATAGATTTTTCGGGCCCATTCCGTACATAAGGCCGAAATTTATTGTCTTCGCAGCGCGTCGCATCTCCGGGGTAACCATCTCGGGGAAGATGTCATAGATGGCCGATGCGGTTTGTGTATGAATATCCCTGTCCTCCTGAAACGCCTGTATCAACCGTTCATCCTTTGACAGATGCGCCAGTATTCGCAGTTCAATCTGTGAATAGTCGGCGGAAATCAGGACTCTTCCCTCGGGAGCTATAAAGGCCTCACGAATTCTCCTCCCCGCATCGGTACGGATCGGGATATTCTGCAGGTTCGGACTGGTGCTTGACAAACGGCCTGTTGCGGTAATAGTTTGATTAAATGAGGTATGCACGCGGCCGGTTTTTTCATACACCTGTGTTGGTAACGCATCAATATAGGTTGACAACAGCTTCTGTACTTCCCGGTACTCGAGAAGTTTCTCCGCAATTGGGTGATCCGGCGCCAGTTTCGCAAGCGCGTTGACATCGGTTGACAAACCGGTCTTCGTTTTCTTCGACTTGGGTAATCCCAGCTTGGTAAAGAAGATTTCACTTATTTGCTTGGGTGAATTGAGATTAAACTCCTCACCGGCCAGGTTATAAATTTTCCGGGATATTCCCTCAAGCTTTTTACTGTATTCCCGGGAGAGCTTTTGCAGAAACACCGTATCAATCTTAATACCACACCACTCCATCTCCGCCAAAACGGTAACCAGCGGCATTTCCACCGTTTCGAACAGGGGTATCAGATCCCGCTCCTCAAGAATCGAACGGAATTTTTCCATAAGCCTGAGTGGTATAACAGCATCCTCACCTGAATATTCAGCGGCTTCCGGTATCGGTACCTCAGAAAATGACTTCTGGTTTTTACCTTTTTTACCAATCAGTGATTCTATTGAGATCGTTTTTACATTCAACCATTGTACGGCAAGGGAATCCATATTGTACTGACGTTTTCCGGGTTCGATCAGATAGGCTGCTATCAGGGTATCAAAAGATATCCCCCGCATGGTGATGCCGTAATTTTTAAATATCTGATAATCATATTTCAGGTTTTGCCCTGTTTTTTTTATATCCTCCGACTCAATCATCGGCTGCAACAGTTTCAAAACAGCCGCAAGGGGAAGATTGTTACCGGTATCATGCTGCAGAGGAATATACCATGCTTCGCAATCGTCAATGGCAAGTGATATACCGACCAGTTCTGCAATCCGTGCCTCCACACCGGTTGTTTCCGTATCAATGGAAACGGTTCCCTTTGCGGTTATTTTCGACACGATTTCAGCAATGTCTTCAATCTGCTCCGGCACAAGACAGGCAAATTCAGTCTGGTTGCTCACGTCAAACAGCGGATTTTTAAGCAGAGAATTAAATTCCATTTCCGTAAAGAATTCAATACAGCGATCGCGGTTAATCTCTTTGCTTTTCAGCTTCCCGATATCGATATCAATACCAATATCATATTTCAGAGTTACCAGCTCCCTGCTGATATTCAGTTTATCGATGTTTTCATTAATTTTTACCTGAAGTTTGGGATTACCGACACAGGCGGTATCCGCAAGCAGGTTTTCGAGAGATCCCGCTTTTTCAAGAATCTTAATGGCGGTTTTCGGTCCAACCCCCGGTATTCCGGGAATGTTATCGGAAGTGTCACCCATCAACGCGAGCAGATCAAGAATCTTCTGCGGCGGTACACCCATTTTTTCGTTCACCTCGACAGGTCCCATTTCGGTAAAGGTGCCGCCGGTTTCCGGCGTAAGCATATGCACATTTTCCGAAACCAGCTGCATCAGATCCTTGTCCCTGGTAACCAGGAATACCCTGAAACCCTGCTGCTCAGCCTTTCTGGTAAGATATGCAATGATATCATCAGCCTCTATACTCTCCTTCATCAGATAGGGAATATTAAAACACTCCACCAGTTTTAACACCAGAGGAATCTGACTTTTCATATCGTCGGGCATCTCTTCACGATTCGCCTTGTACTCCTTGTATATATCTTTACGGAAAGATGGTTTCGGGCTGTCAAAAGCTACTGCAAGGTATGGGCATTGATACTCCTGCAACAAGCGCAGCAGATAATTGGCGAATCCGAACACCACGCTGGTAGGCTGGCCCTTCGAGTTGGTAAGTGGATTGCGGATCATAGCAAAATATGCACGGTATGCCAGTGCATGGCCGTCAAGGATATAGAGTGTTTTGTCGTCTTTCATTTCCGGCCCCTATCAAAAGGCTTTAATTATTTCGTTCATGTATCTTCAGCACAGTACACATAATATAAATTCAACACCAGCCTGAAAGCCGGAGGGTTTGAATTATATGCTGCTCCGAATCAACCTGAAAAATTGAAACAAGTTATTTTAAAATCAATCATGCAAGAGCAGGCTGTTAAAGCCTTACAGGCCTTTATTGATTGTGTCGTACCTATCAATAAGTGGCAGTGTACCCATTTAAATTACCGTACCGTCAATGTACACGTCACTGCCGAATCCCCATGTGCCCAGTAGAGCAGAGACGCCGTGTATGTTCCTTTCGGTATCGGCAGGTTTGAAGTGATAAGTAGGCCGTTATAGGTACTCCATTGGCGGGAATAATAAATGGTCTGATTCGGATAGATATGCATATTTTCCGGTACCTGTTCAGAAGAAATGTGTTCAAAAACATCCTCAACATCTGCACTGAATACCTTAATATTCAATGGCGTCGGGAATGCTGCATTTTCGTAAATAATCTCATCCGATATATTGTTGATTCGAATGACAAAATATATGTCCTGAGACTGGCTGAAAGAGGAGCAGGGAATATAATCCTCACGTGCGGCAAAAAAGGAAATTGTATAATCTTTCACCGTTCCCTTGCGCGGGTCAAGGGAGCCAAGACTACAGGCACAGAATACGAGAGCAAGGTATGCGGGCAACATTATGGCACCTGTTTTCATAGGAAGCCCCTTACGTTTTAAAGTAACGGTACACATTCGGTACCCCGGGGATTAACATACTACTACCATTTCCCGCACTGTGGTTTAATATACTCTATATGAATAAGGTGACACAAACGCAAAATGTATCTGAACAACCGCCCCTCCTGTCGGTTCTATTCTGCACTTTCAGTGCGTTTTCGGGTACTAGATACCTCATCCGGGCACAGCTATAACTATTTTATACTTTCACAATAAAATCATACCACCCTTTAATGAATAAATACTTATGAACAATGATACCTATTTTCAGCAAATAACCGATTTGTACAAAGCAGAAACATTCAGAGAAAGAGGCTGCGGGATTATTACTATGCTTGCCGACTATCTGCAAAAGGCCTCTGCGCGAAATATTGATACGGTACTCCCGCATATCACCCCGGATCTGATGCTTTCCCGTTGGGAAGGTAACTTTCCCAAACAACCGTCGGGAGACTTCACGCCCTTACTCAACCGGGTCATTGAAGAATCAAACCATCTGCACCACCCGAAATATATCGGCCATCAGGTAACCGCTCCCCTGCCGCTTGCCGTCCTGTGCGAGCTGGTGAGTTCCCTGTTAAATAATGCCAGTGCCATATATGAAATGGGGCCGGTAAATAGTGCTCTGGAGAAACGGATCATTCAATGGATGGCAGAATTGATCGGGTATGAAAAAACTGCCGACGGTGTTCTCACTTCGGGAGGAACGCTGGGCAATCTCACGGCCCTGCTTGCGGCACGCCAGGTAAAGGCTGATTACGATATCTGGACGCAGGGTGTTGACAGGGAGCGGCAATTTACCGTGCTGGTATCGGAGCAGTCTCATTACAGTGTGAAGCGCGCGGTTGCTGTTATGGGTCTTGGCGAGGACGCAGTTGTCCCGGTACCGGTTGACAACCGCTATCACCTGGATAGTAATGCTCTCTATGAGCGCTATTGGGTGTGCACATCGGAAGGAAGGAAAGTCATTGCTGTCGTCGCAAATGCCTGCTCCACAGCT
>Ga0190359_1001097_pt1 | contig 17647 bp, 18 predicted proteins | sample 48721823_MG_FD_161269 | JGI IMG/M metagenome (GOLD analysis project Ga0190359, IMG submission 161269) | Hydrothermal vent microbial mat bacterial communities from Southern Trench, Guaymas Basin, Mexico - 4872-18-2-3_MG | ecosystem: Environmental > Aquatic > Marine > Hydrothermal vents >... | reverse complement strand
ATCATTTTAAAGACTTTCTGCAATTATCTTAATCTCTTTTATTTTCGTGTTGTCTGCAAGTTCTTTAGCCAACTGCTGGTTCGGAATATCACTTTTAATCCCTCTTGAGCCGGCCAGTTTATCAAGTACTGACAATCAAAACTCCTTCAAATAAAACAGAATTTCTCATACAAGATAACAAGAAACATGGCGTGTTTACAATTGATTCAAAGATAATCTATATTAAAATACAAAGATCTTAAAAAAAATCAATTGAAATACATTTTTATTCATAATTATTAACTTCTATGAGTACAAGTTACGGCAGATATTTTCAGATTTTCTTAAGAAGAATTTTAATACTGGCAACATAATTTCATTATAATTTAATAAGAAACGGAGCTGTCTTTAAAAAGAAGCTCCGTTAAAAATTCGGCTTAATTACTATAATCTGTAGAATATGTACTACAGAGGAAGAACAGTCTTTCTGTATAATTCATTAAGAACCTGGGCAAGCGCTGCATAAATTGCTGAAAAACCGCACACAATACCTTCATATCCTGCAATATGTTTAATTAAAACCGAACCGGAGAAATCTCCTATAGCCAGTAAAAAGAAAAGTATTGATAAAGAAGCAAATACAAATTGGAGAGCTTTGTTTAATTTTAAGGTGCCGAAAAACATCACTGTTGTAAAAATTCCCCACATTGCAAGATATGATCCCATTGCAATGCTTTCAGGAGCAGAAGCAATATTCATTTTGGGAAGTAAAATCAAACCTGCCAAAGAAAGCCAGAACAGGCCATATGATGTGAATGCAGTTGTGCCAAAAGTATTGCCTTTTTTCCATTCCATTATTCCTGCAATAACCTGAGCAACCCCCCCGTAAAAAATCCCCATAGCCAGTATCATTGAACTTAGTTGAAAAATACCGGCATTGTGAAGATTCAAAAGAACCGTGGTCATACCGAATCCCATTAATCCAAGAGGTGCAGGATTTGATGTAAAATCTTCCATCCTGAAATTCTGTACCTGATTTGCCATTTAGTTTCCTCCGTTTTTTGTTAAAAAGAGTGTATTGTTTGGAATACAAATATCAATTATTTCGGAAAATTAACCCGGAAAGCTATGGATTGAATACAGATAATTATTTTTTTTATCATCACTTTTATTGTTATCATTTATTTTCTTGTTAAGAGACAGATATTCCTCTGTTCTTCCTTTACCTTACAACTGCAATCTTCCCTTTTCTGACTATCTTATTTTTATCGGAAATAATATAAACATATATTCCTGACGGCTGCTGATTACTGTAATTATCTGTTCCATTCCAGATAAAAAAATCAACAGAAGGTATGCTGATTTTCTTACTTGAATATACAGGGAATCCTGATGCTGAAAAAATATTCAGACTAACCTCATCCTGATCTTCCGAAATAAATGGTATTGTAACAACATCATATGTATTCATATTAAAAGGATTTGGAAAACACTGGGGAATATTGTTATCAGAAAGAGGCACTGAACCGTCATAAACACGGCCGTCAGTCACTCTGCCCGATTCATCATACGTAATAGCTCCCATTTTCCAGATAACAGAATTCTTGGAAACAACTCCGGCACTGACATCCTGGGATATTGAAGGATAAAAAGGCAAATAATGGCCGATAATCTTTATGAATGCAGAGTCGGATACACCATGACTTGTTCTACGTAAATTCACAGGCACAAGCATATAGCTGTAACCATTATCAAACCGGAATTTATAATAGGCAGTACCTGTTCCTACAATGTGCACTGTAAATGAAGTATCATTATCTAAAAAATAATTTCCATTTGCTTTCACTACAGGATAAAGATTCCCCTCGCGGTAAAATTGTTCAGTATCAGCATATGGACCCGTAGTTGCGTTCCACATATAAAAATTTGAAAGATCATCTGAAAAGGATGAGTTATATTGTTTTAATGTCTCATCAAGTGCATCAATAGCAGGGTAATTTTTCATATTATTCCAGAGCTTGGGAGCCAGTGATTTATCATGGTATTGCTTATTCAGGTAATGAAACCATAGACACAAACCATATTCATGCAGTCCGTTTGCCATATTAAACGGAGTATTTGACTGTCTGAAAAAACTATCAAGATAATAGACATAATCATTAATGTCAGTATATACCACATCTTCCATCCACGTGGCAGCAGCTTCCATTAAGAAAATGTCTTCTTCTCTGAAACAATATCCAAACTGAATCATATGGTTAAATTCATGAGCAGCAGTAACCCTCATTCCGTTTACACCGTGTGTATTTGTTTCAGTATAATCATTATCAATTACAATGTAAGTGATATAGGTCCCGTTGTTGTTGGAATAACTGGTGTAGCCGTACAGTCCGTTCAAATCTTCGATATACACGTCCCACTCAGGCCCGTCTGCAGGGTCATTCGGAGGCCTGTTGAATCCGAGATTTTCAACTTCCACCTGATATGAATAATCAAAACTATTTGCAGTCTCTTCAACATAATCCGGAATACCTGATCCGTCAAAATCATCAGCAGAAACCGCATTATAAGAATCAGTTGTATAGTGAATTCTGAAAAGTCCATTGGGACTGACATAGCTTTCAGGCAAATCAGGTCTGGATAATATTTTTGCAATTACTTGTTTTTGTTCCTCTGAAAATTTATCTCTATTCACATTGAGCTGGTGCCATAGCCATGTACCGCATTTTACCGGTTGGTCCAGTCCTGTCATATATTCTGCAGGAAGCTTATCAGGTGCAAAAAACCTTAATGCTCTGTAAAAAAGTCCGTCAACTGCAGAAATTTGTTTTGATTCTACCTTGCTCCGAATGTTTCTTTCAAAAGTCTGCGAAAAAATACTTTGTGCAGACAAAATCAGTATTATTGCAATACGAAAACTTAATCTCATAATTTATTTTTTCCTGAAAATAATTGAAACAGGAACACCTCTGAACCCGAAACGGGATCTTATCTGGTTTTCCAGAAATCTGTAATAATTATCACTTATTAATTGCGGATGATTTGAAAAGAAAACAAACCTCGGAGGATCCGTTTCTGTCTGTGTTCCGTATAAAACCCGTATTCTCTTTCCTTTTACCGCAGGGTGCTGGTAATACCGGTTAAGCTCTTCAAGCATCTTATTCAGAGAAGGAGCGTCAACACGCTTCTTGCGTTCATCTGCAACCTGTATCACAGTTTTCATAATCTGTTTTGTTTTAAATCCGGTCTTACAGGAGGCTCTTAATAAAGGCACAAACTCAAATCCTCTTAACCTGATAAAAGTATCCATAACTTCATTTGATTTCTCTTTATCGTTTTTAACCAGATCCCATTTATTTACAACAACAACAGCGCCTTTTTTATATTCTATTATGCTCTTCAGAATATGAAGGTCCTGAGACGTTATTCCTCCTTCGGATTCTGTAAACAGACACGCAACATCACACCTTTTTAATGCGTTTTGAGTCCGGATATTACTGTAAAATTCGACACTATCCTTAACTCTGGCTTTCCTCCTGAGCCCGGCAGTATCAACAAGTATGAACTTCCTGTCAAAAATTTCCGCAGAAGTATCAATTGCATCTCTTGTTGTACCGGGTTGATCTGTTACAACGTGGCGGTCTTCGCCGAGAATTGTATTTATAAATGTTGATTTACCCACATTGGGTCTTCCTACAACTGCAAGTTTAATATACTCATCTTCATCATCAACGGGGCTTAATTCAATTTTTTCAATATGCTGAACAAGCAGAGAAAGTAAATCTCCTATACCTCTTCCGATCAATGCTGAAATTGACACAGGTTCGCCAAGTCCCAGACGTAAAAACTCTGACGCTTCTATTTCCCGCGCATCATTGTCAACTTTATTTACAACAAGCAGGCAGGGTTTATTGCTCTTTCTTAGCTGATTTGCCACTTCGTCATCTATATCGGTAATTCCCGTAGTAACGTCAGTAAGAAATATAATTACATCTGCTTCAATCAGAGCATTTTCAGCCTGTTCCGTAACTTTTTCTTCAATAATATCCCCTGCTTTAGGAACAAATCCGCCGGTATCAATAACAACAAATTCATGGCCTGTCCATTCCGCTTCGGAATAATTCCTGTCCCTTGTCACACCAGGCTGGTCATCAACAATAGCATGGCGTTTGCCTATGATCCTGTTAAACAGCGTTGATTTACCAACATTGGGACGTCCTACAATTGCCACAACAGGTTTATTCATATCTGACTCCAGACTTCACTAAAATCTTCAACAGGTACAATTTTCTTTTTTATCCGTTCTTCAACCGCATTAATGGTCAGGTCGTCCAGAAACAGACCGTTATTATTTAATGTCTTTGCAGGAATAATAACTGCATCAGCATCGTAGTTTTCTGCTGCGGAAATAAAATCCGCTCCACACAATAATCCAGAAACAGTCACTGAATCTCCATACAAAGAATTATTAACTGCAATAATGTCCACATCCAATCTTTTTATTTTTTTCAATTTCTTAATAACCACCTTTTGTAACACAGGAAAAGCCAGCCTGCCTGTAACAATCAATATCTTTTTTTTCTTTACCAGACTGTCAGGGAAGTCCCCTTTTCCCCTGTTAAAATCATCAATAAATTTTCTGACAAGCCCAACACCGTTTTCAATCTGCCAGAATTCTCCGTAAGCGTGTGCTTTTGGAATTTTTTTACCCGCTTTAAGATAAAACTCATCACTATAATACACAAACGATTCTTTTAATTTTTTTCTGAATTGTCTTTGAATATGTTTCCCCTGTTTTAATACTTCTGCAGCTATTTCTTTTGTAACTGACTGAAGAGGATAAAGACCATCTCTGTGTTTTGTCAATCCCACAGGTACTACAGCTACAGATCTTAATGCAGGGAAAAACTGTGATAAAGTAACAAGAGTATGTTCCAGCACCTCATTATCATTTATTCCGGGGCACAGAACAATCTGTCCGTGCAGCTCTATGTTATTTGATACAAGAAATTTTATCTTTTCAAGAAGCCTGTCATCCCTTTTTATGCCCAGCAGTTTTTTTCTTACAGCAATATCAACTGCATGAATTGAAACATACAGAGGTGTAAGTCTCTGCTCTGCTATTCTCTTCAGGTCTCTTTGTGAAATATTTGTAAGTGTTACAAAATTGCCGTGCAGAAAAGAAAACCTGTAATCCTCATCTTTAAAATAGAGATTTTTTCTTAAGCCCTTCGGATTCTGATCTGTAAAGCAAAAGATACAGTTGTTTCCGCATTTTCTTGGCTCCATAGGATAAAAATCAAGTCCGTTTGAAAAATCAACACTACTCTTTGTTTTGATTTCAAGCTGTCTGTTTCCGCGTAAAACAGTAATATTAAGATTATCTTCAATAGAATAAAAGTGGAAGTCAAGAACATCTTCCACTTTTCTGCCGTTTATTGATAATATTTTATCTTCAGGTTTAAATCCGAAATTATATGCAGGGCTTCCCTCTTTAACATTCTTTACTTTCAGCTCTCTTGAGTTCAAGTATTTCTCTCCAATTTTGTCTTCTTTTCCACTCTTCAATTAAAAATTTTATTAATGCTGCTGTAGGCACACCTATAAGAAGCCCCCAGAAACCGAATATCTTTGCAAAAATAAGAACAGAGAATATAACCGCAAGAGGATGAAGACCTACTCTGTCTCCAACAATCTTTGGTGAAATAACATAAGCTTCAAGTCCCTGTACAATCAGAAAAATTGATCCTATCTCAATTGCTGCAATAAACGGGTTGGGTGTAAAAAAAGCTGTAAGAAATGCAAGTGCAAGGCTGATATACAATCCCACAAAAGGAATCAAATTCAGCAGGCCTGTCATTACACCTATTAATATTGCAAATGGGATTTTAAATATCAGAAGGCCCATTGTTGTTAAAACACCTACAAAGGTACATACAATAATCTGTCCTCTTATGTACTCACCTAAAATTCTATTGAGTCTCCATGAATAAAAATATACGTTCTTTTTGTACTCCTTAGGGCCAAGGTCAAGAAGCCATTCTTTAATTTTATCAAAATCTTTAAGAAAATAAAAAGCAAGGATCGGAATAAGTATAATATTAAAAATCCTTGTAAAAAACGTACTTACTCCTGTAACTCCTTTAAGTACATTTGAAAGCACCTGTTCAAATGTTGTAGGCATGTTTCCAAGAAAATGCTCTTTAAAGGATTCGACATTTATATGGAAAAAATTGAGAACCCTTGGAGCTGTATCCTGGATAAAATTCGTAACATCAACTGCAAGCTGAGGTACTTGCTGAATAAGATCCTGGATCTCTCTGATTAATGCAGGAAGAAGCATAAATCCCAGAAATGTTACAACACCAAGAGAAATTAAAATTATTATCAGTACTGCAAGTATTCTCGGGATTTTACTGTTTTCAAGTTTATTTGCAAGCGGATTAAAAAGATAGGCAATAATACCGGCAATGATAAACGGGAAAATTACTGACTGCGTCCACGATAAAAACCAGAACACAAGAATAAAAAAAACGACCAGAGAAAGCATACGGGCTGATTTATACTGTTTCAGCCCGCTCAGTACAATTAAAAGTAAAATACCCAGCAGCAGAGGAGAAAGAACAGGAAATGTTACATAGATAAATGCCGTAAGAACCACAAAAACCGAAACAACTGCAATGTATGTCTGCGTATTGTTATTTGTCATAAATACTTTGCTTTATTAATTTCAGAATCAGCATTTTATACAGGATTTTATATTGTCAGACAGCTCTTTGCGACCTGTTATTACCTGTTTATTCACTGAACCTTAATTATATCACCCTTTTTAACGCCTGTACCGCTGATAAGCATTGCTTTTGCCGCTTTGCCTCCTGTAATCAGGCTTGTAACTTTGATTGTACCCACTTTCTGCTCTTCAACGCCGAGAGAAAGTCCTGTATCCGGATCAATCAACTCTTCTCCCTTGGAATACACAGCAAATACGTCCCCTGTTTTTACTCCGCCCTCAGAACCAGGTTTTATATAAATCACAGATCCTTTGACAAGAATAATTTTTCCGCTCCAGGGCAGCACTTCCATCTGTTTTTCAACCATGCTGAAAATTTCATTTACAGCATTTCTCGTTGCTTTTCCCACAAGAGAATTATCAAAACTCTTTCTATCATTAAATCTTGTAAGCCTGGAAGAAAAAGAGAGACCTGATGTTGTTTCTTCTTTGCGTACATTATCAGCAGCAATAATCTCCCCTGTTGTTGTATTAACAATTCTCACATCAACAGCTACAGTTGCTTTCTGCTTGCTTACACCAACAGTAACTCCTTTTATCCTGCCTCCGGTTTTTGACTTTGAATAACCGAATTCCGTAACAGCTCCAAAAACGGCCAATTCCACACCAAGCAGTTTTCCGATTTTTGCAGCACTTTGCTCAGTAACCCTTCCGCTTTGTCCCAGATTCTGCTCTTCCATTATCTTGGAAATTTCCTGGCGTTCAATTACACGATACTTACCGTTTTTAACCAAAACTGTAACAAGCATATCTGCCATACCGTCTCCGGGTGATCCGCCGTTCCACCAGGCATATCTGTGCGAAGTTTTATCCTCAAATGAGAATACCGCAATTCTTCGTTTTAACTGTGCTTCTGCACTCTGAATAAGAAACAGGACAAGAATAAATGTTATAAAATTTTTTATATAGTGACGCATATAACATGCCCCCTTGTTTATTTAATAAGCCGCAAACTTACAGCATTCTGCGTAATACCTGTTACTTTGATTGTTGCACCGGATACTATTTTACCATCAATTGTCTCTGCAAATTTATCTGCTGTCTGAGGCACAACTATTTCCAGAACAGCAAATCCGTTATACCAGTCTCTCTGATTAACCGATTTAACTCCACGGATTCCTGACTGCAGGTATCTCTTAAACCTGTTCAGATCAGAAAGAGTCTGAACATTTCTCACATTAAGCACGATAATGCTTCCGGAAGATACATCCTTCTGCCACTGATCAAGAATTTTTTTCATCAGATCCTTTGCAACAATATGGCTTGCTTTTTCAATGGCCTTTGTTCCGCCTACCACATCATCAATATGAGGATATGCGCCGTTTGCAACTGATGATCCTAAGATATGACCTGTATCAGATCTTATGGCTTTTAAACTTACTGTTGCCTGCTGAGATCTCTGTTTTGCACCAAAAGCTTCAACAACAGTTGCTTTTGCTACAGCTTTTCCGGTAATAATAACTTCAGCGCCAACTGCTCTTGCAAAAGATGCAGCTTCCGCAACATTGCCCTGAAGAATTGCCGCTGCTTTCTGCCTGTCAAGGTTCCGCTCAACCGTTGTTTTATCAACAAAGGTAAAACCTTTAGACATAAAATCATTCATTATTGTATTCTCGGCAGTGTTCATGTCAGTATTAAAATATGAGTATGTTCCGGGAACTTCGCCGATATTCTGCTCATCAATAATAACCATCATTCTCGGAGTGTTTTTTCTTCTCAGCAGAGTAGCAATTGCTTCAAGATCACTTTCAATATCAGCAGTTTTAACTGTTGCTCTGACAGTTACCTCGTATGTGTATTCATCTCTCTTTCTTTCCCGGATAACCTCATAATTTTTAACATAACCCTTTGTCTTGGACATAATATTGTCATCAATTACCTGGAAATTTTTGACAAGGGTTTCAGACTCAATAAGCATTCCGAGAGTCTGTTCAATGCTGCGCCTTAATGCTTCGTTTATAGCATTATCTCTTGCCAGTGGAATATTATTCTCAACAATAGAGCCGATACCTGTAGCAACAACACTTTTTTCATCCTGAGAAGTATCATTGATCTGCGCAAATGTTTGCACTGAAAATATTACAGTGCATAATAAAACAATGAAAAATAAACTTTTATTCTTAGCAGGCCACATAGGGCCACCTCCGTTTTAAAATGTAAGTCTTAATGCATTCTGGAATTTTCTGATCATTAAAAGTGCATCAGCACCTGAAACATGATCTTTAAATCCAAACTCTCCGTTTAAATCCTTTGTTGACATAAACCCTCTGTCAACAGCAAGACATATGGCATTATAAGAATAGTGGCTCGGATTTACATCCGGGAACCTTGCAGGAGAGCCGATATATTTTGTAGAAAGAGATTTATCGCCTGTTACAAGAATCAGGAGATTCTGAAGAACCATGGCAAAATTGGATCTTGTTATCTTTTCATCGGGACGGAATGTGTTATCAGGAAATTTTTCCATAATTCCGTTATCTGCAACCTGCTTTATCCAGGTTTTTGCCCAATGATTCTGAATATCAGTAATTTTTGCCTGTTCTGCTTCTCTTTTTTTCATCTCAAGTTTATCTTCAGGAGCTCTGAAGTTTGTATCATAGGTCTTAGGGCGCTTTTTTTCAAGTATTGTAAGTATTTTAAGTTCTTCAATTAGCAGAACCGCCAGATCAGATCTGTCAATTTCAGGTATCAGAGCTATTTTTTTACCAAGTTCGGTTCCCGGCTCTGCTCTCTGGATTTTCTGTACAAGTTCCCACTCTTTATCAGCAGCTTTGGAATAATCGCCTTTTGAGGCAATTACCTTCCTGAAAGTATCTGCAGCCTTGTCAAATAAAAATGCTTCTTTATAAGCAACACCAAGATAAAACATTGCTTTATACGAATCAGGACTGATCTTTAAAGCTTTCTTAAAACTCTTTTCCGCTTTTTTAATCCAGTCCTTGTCCTTTTTTTGTTGAGTAATTATTCTTCCTTCTGTAATATATGCATCAACAAAATTTTTATCCTTGCCTATAGCCTTATCAATCATCTTAAATGCAAGGTCGAATTCATTTTTACTGCTGTGCACAAGCGCAAGTCCCACATATCCGCCTGCATATGAGGGTGAAAGCTTAATTGCTCTGTCAAATTCCATCTTTGCATTATCTATGTCTCCTCTGTCAAGCTCCCGCAGACCTTGTTTATAATGATTCTGAGGTGTGTCAAGAATTGACTGCTGAGGTATAGGTTTGGGACCGCATCCTGACAGTATAAAAATCAACGCAATAATTGCTACTGCGGAATATTTAATGTAGTTTTTCATAATTGACCTCCCCGGCCATTTTAATTAAACGCCGATTACTTAAGAATAAACATCACTTTACATCTCTGAAGAAAATTCATATTACTTGCAGCATTATGAATTTTTCTGGCATCTGCTTCACTGATAACCAGGTCTGTCTTATTAGGGCCTTTGACATCAATAGCTTTTACAACAAGAGGATTATCTGCCACACGTTCATTCTTTACTGCACTTTCAATACTCTTCTCATATCCGACCATCCCGATATCAACAGCATAATCTCTGCTTACAAATTTTGACCCGTATATTTCATCACCCTGAGGATCAATTACCTTTGGCGCCATTGCAGGTCTTACGTCCAGCTCTCTTGCATCAATAATAAGGCCTGTGTAAACAGCTGAAGTATTGTCCTGTGAACTGTCACCTGCACGGATAAGTTTTACTCCTGCAGGAACAGGTTTTCCTGCAGGCCACGGCTGTCCGCATACAGGACATAAAAGCTGACCGCCTGTCATTAATACTCCTCCGCCGAATTCTCTCGGAAGCAGAGCATCTGACAGAACACCTGTAATTGGCACTTCTACATCCACTTCAACATCTCCTGTTGACATGTACCTTGTGTCAACAACTCTGAAACCGCGTATTGCACCCTGTATTCTGGTTCTTATATTGTCATCTGCAATCATTGCGTTTCTGACTTCTGTTTCGGAAGTCAATGAAATGCCCTGAACTGTTTCAAGGATATTTCTTAAAGCATCCAGCTTGGCTGCTCTTAATGCTCCTGCCCTCTGTGCAGTAACAGGATCATTTGGATTCGGTGCGCCTATACCCGTGCACCTTATTACTTGTTTTGTCCAGTCAACATTACCTGCAGCGCCTACACTCTGGACGTAATCCTGAGCAGACAAAACAGATACAAACAGCAGCATTACAAAAATTAATGCCATACTTTTCTTGATATTCATAATAACCTCCCTGGTTATTTGTTAATTGCAAAAAAAATGAGCGAATGACGGGATTCGAACCCGCGACATCCAGCTTGGGAAGCTGGCGCTCTACCAACTGAGCTACATTCGCCTATCCATAGTCAAAACAATTTACTTAAAAGTTATTCTTTCTTTACGAAAAAGTCAAGATTTTTCTTTTTAAATATTCTCAGCTCTCATATTTGATTATACTGTACACAGGAATATTGCTGAGTTTTTCTCTTCCGTTAAGGAACAACAACTCTATCAGGAATGCAGCTCCAATTAATTTTCCTCCCATACTTTGAACAAGATCCGCGGCAGCACGTACAGTCCCGCCTGTTGCAAGAAGATCATCAACTATAAGAACGTTTTCTCCGCTTTTTATCGCATCTTTGTGTATCTCAATTGTATTTGAACCATACTCCAGATCATAGGTTTTACTCAAAGTCTTTCCCGGAAGTTTACCTTTTTTTCTTATCGGTACAAATTTTGTGCCTAATATAAGCGCCATAGGACTGCCAAAAATAAAACCCCGTGATTCAATACCAATAATTGCATCTATCTGCATAGATCTGAAAGGTTCACACATTTTTTCAATTGCCAGTTTAAAACCTTTTACATCTCTCAGCAAAGTTGTTATATCCTTAAATACGATTCCTTTTTTGGGAAAATCGGGAATGTCGCGGATCAGTTCATCTAAACTATTCATATCTGTCCTTTAATTTCAAAAAGTTATGGAAAAATCTTCAAATTCATATTTACACTTTTCTTTTGTAACATGAATGTCTGTCACTCTGGCCATTGTATTACCCACAGGAAGCATTTTGATAAGTTCATTAATCATTCCCTCTATGCCTTCAGCAACAATCTCAACATCTCCGTTTACTTTGTTTTTTACCCATCCTTTTAATCCGAGATTTTTTGCAGTGCTCCTTACAAAATATCTGAACCCAACTCCCTGTACACGGCCGGATACTACTATGTGTGCACGAATATCAGCCATACACTTTTTTACTCTCCGATTTTATCAAACAAAACTGAAACAGCATTATCTGCATTATCAGCCTTAATTATGTCACTGGTTACAGTCCAGCTGCTTAAAGAAACAACAGGAATCCCCTTTTGCAGAGCAAAGCCTATCTCGGAAAGAGTACCGTATTTCCCGCCTACTGCAATAACTCCGGAAACGGAATTAATTATAATTGCGTTTCTTGCCATTCCCATGTCAGTTGCAATCACATAATCAACATATTTGTTTGCGTCATTCTTATTCCCCGTGGGAATTATGCCGATTGTGATGCCTCCTTCTGATTTTGCTCCTCTGCATGCAGCTTCCATTACTCCGCCCATACCTCCGCATACAAGCACAGCGCCTCTTTTTGCAATCTCTCTGCCAACGATTTCGGCTTGTTTAAGAACCTCTTCCGATCCGGAATTACCGCCGATTACTCCCACCTGCACTTTTTTACGGATTCCCTGCAATCTGTATTCACTCCGTTTTTACGGTGTAAGTCTGTGCATCATTCTCGGAAACGGTATGGTTTCTCTTACATGGGGGAGCTTGCAGATCCACGCTACGGTTCTTTCAATCCCCATTCCGAACCCCGAATGAGGCACGCTTCCGTATTTTCTCAGATCCAGATACCAGTCAAAAGCTTCTTTAGGCAGATTATGCTCCTTTATTCTTGATAAAAGCAGCTCATAATTTTCCTCGCGCTGTCCCCCGCCTATTATTTCGCCGTACCCTTCAGGCGCAAGAACATCAACACCAAGCGCTTTTGTAGGATCCTTTTCATCTAATTTCATGTAAAATGCCTTAATTGCAGCAGGATATCTGTGAACCATAACAGGCCTGTCAAAATTATCGGAGATCACTGTTTCATCACCGCCTCCGAAATCATCTCCGTATTCAAAATCAACATTGTTCTTCTTTAAGATCTCAACAGCTTCATCATAAGATATTCTAGGAAAAGGGGGAATAACTCTCTCAAGAGGAGCTGTATCTCTCTCAAGCACTTTAAGTTCTTCTTTCTTTTCCTCAAGAACTCTCTGAACAACATATGATACAAACTCTTCTGCAAGTTTCATGTTGTCATCAAGATCAGCATATGCCACTTCAGGCTCAACCATCCAGAATTCCGTAAGATGCCTTCTTGTTTTGGATTTTTCCGCACGGAATGTAGGCCCGAAACAGTAAACTTTTCCCATTGCAGCCGCAGTAGCCTCACTGTAAAGCTGTCCGCTTTGAGTCAGATAAGCCTTTCGTCCGAAATATTCGGTCTCAAAAAGTGTTGTAGTGCCCTCGCACGCTGCAGGAGTAAAAACAGGGGTATCAACAAGAGTGAAACCTCTGTTGTCAAAAAAATCTCTGCACGATTTTATAATTTCATGCCTTATTTTTAAAATTGCCACCTGTCTTGAAGAACGGATCCACAAATGTCTGTGATCCATAAGAAATGCAGTACCGTGCTCCTTTGGGGTTATAGGATAATCTTTTGCAAGCTGAACAATTTCCACGGTTCCAAGCTGCATTTCATAACCGCCGGGAGCTCTTTTATCTTCTGATATTTTACCTGTAACAATTACTGATGATTCCTGAGTTATTTCCTCGCAAGCATTAAATGTTGATTCATCCACATCAGCTTTTGATGCAACACACTGGATAATCCCTGTGCCGTCACGTACAAGCAGAAACCATAATTTCCCGCTTGACCTTTTGTTGTAAAGCCATCCTCTTATCCTGACTTCTTTGCCCGAGTATTTTGATACTTCATTAATATAGGTGGTGTCCATTTGTGCCTCTTTCTCCTTTTTATCCCCACTTTTCTTTTTTCGGATTTCGTGTCATAAGCTCCCTTACTGCAAGTTTGGGATCTTTACCTTCAAACAAAACGCTGTATACCTGGCTTGATATGGGCATATCAATACCAAGTTTTATTGAAAGATCATGAATGGATTTTGTTGTTTTTACGCCTTCTGCAATCATCTTCATTCCTGATGAAACCTGCTCCAATGTCCGGCCTTTGCCTATTTCTTCGCCGAAATATCTGTTCCTGCTGTGTTTGCTCATACATGTCACAATCAAATCACCCATACCGGAAAGACCTGCAAAAGTCATTGGATCAGCGCCGAGTGCAGTTCCAAGCCTTGTAAGCTCTACCATACCTCTGTTAATCAAAGCTGCTTTTGTGTTGTCGCCGAACCCCACACCGTCACAAATACCTGCTGCTATTGCAATTACATTTTTCAGGGACGCGCCAAGTTCAACTCCCTTAACATCACTGCTTGTGTAAACACGAAAAACTTCGTTCATAAAAAGTTTCTGAACCTTTTTTGAAGTGCTTTCCGAAACTGATGCTGCAACAACTGCAGTAGGTATACGCCTGCTTACCTCTTCTGCATGGCTGGGCCCTGAAAGTACTGCAATTTTGTCAGGTTTAACCTTAGTCAGAGTTTCGGTAAGAACCTTTGATAAGGTCATAAGAGTATTGTTCTCAATACCCTTGCTGCAGCTTACGATTACTGCTCCGCGTAAATTAAAATTATTAACTTTCGAAGCCACATCTCTTACAATATGAGACGGAACCACAAAAAGGATAAAATCCTTGTTTTCAACAGCTTTCTGAAGATCAGATGTAATAATAATCCGTTCCGGAATTTTTATTCCCGGCAAAAAGTCACTGTCTTCCCGTTTTTCGGAAAGTTTAATGCATCTGCTTTTATCAAATTCCCAAAGCGTTACATTGTGCTTTAAAGAATTCAGATGCACTGCCAGTGCCATACCCCAGCTGCCTGCACCAAGAATACCTATTTTACTTCTTACGGAAATCATTCTTACGATTTCTCACTCCTGCCGAATTTATTTTCCTGGCCGTTTATCAGTCTTTTAATGTTGGATCTGTGCGTCACAAAAATAAGCACACATAAAACAATACTTAGAATCAAAAGCTGATACGGAACATCCGAATGTAAAAAATATTTCTGAATAATAAGTACCAAAGGCAGCACAATGCCTGCTGTCAAGGATGCCAGAGAAACAATTCGGGAAACAAGAACAATAATTAACCATGCCAGAAAAGCAATTAACGAAGGAACAGGCGTTAATGACAAAAGAACGCCAAAAGCAGTTCCAACTCCCTTGCCTCCCTTAAAACCGGCAAAAACAGTCCAGATATGGCCTGCTATGGCAGAAATCCCGCATAATATCTTAACTGTAACAGGATCAAGAATTTCCGAAGCAAAACCTATCTTTGAAATAAAAAGTACAGCTGCGGCTCCTTTGGCAATGTCAATTAAAAGAACACCTGCAGCTGGTTTCCATCCCATAATCCGGAAAACATTTGTTGCTCCTGCATTTTTACTTCCGTAATTTCTGATATCATCTTTAAGAATTATTCTTCCTGCAATAATTGCAGTGGGAAAAGAGCCTGCAATATAACTTAATATAATCGAAAGTAACAAATCCACCTGCATATCTCCCTTAATTTTCTTTTTCTACGGTACCGACAATAACAGGGCTTTCGCCTTTTTCTTTTAAAAGCGAAACAGTAGTTGAAAGAGCTTCTGGCCGTACAATTATTATAAATCCAATTCCAAGATTAAAAGTCCTGCGCATATCTTCTTCAGGCACATTTCCTTCATTCTGAATCAAGCGGAAAATCGGAGGTATTTCCCAGTTTTTCCATTCAATGTTCAGCCTGAGCCCCTTTGGAAGAATCCTGTTTGTATTACCGACAATTCCTCCTCCGGTAATATGAGACATGCCTGATATTTTTATTTTTCCGAGAAAAGATTTAACAACATTCAGATAACTCCTGTGAACTGCGAGAAGTGCTTCCCCGATTGTTTTTCCCAGTTCGTCCATATAAGTATCAGGTTTATAATTTTTATGCTCAAACAGCACTTTTCTTGCAAGAGAATATCCGTTTGTGTGCAGGCCCGAAGAATGAAGGCCAATCAGTATATCACTCTCTTTAATTGCATTGCCGTCTATCACTTCATTTTTATCTACAACACCTACAATTGATCCTGCAAGATCATACTCACCTTTTTGATAAAAACCGGGCATTTCTGCCATTTCTCCGCCAATCAAAGCGCATCCGTTGTTTTTGCATCCCCGTACCATACCGCTTATAATCTCCTGAATAATCTCAGGTTGCAGCACGCCTGTTCCGATGTAATCAAGAAAGAACAGAGGTATTGCTCCGGACACAAGTATGTCATTAACGCAATGATTTACCAGGTCTTCACCTACAGTATCATGTTTGCCTGACATTATTGCAACTTTTAATTTTGTACCCACTCCGTCAATAGAGCTTACAAGTACAGGCTGGTCAATGCCCTCAAAATCCGCCCGGAAAAATCCTCCGAATTTACCAAGGTCTGTCATAACTCTGTTGTCAAAAGTAGTTCTGACAATAGATTTGATTCCTGACACTGCTTTTTGTCCGGCATCTATGTCAACGCCTGCATCTTTATAACTTATTTTTTTTGTCATATCTGTCCTTTAATAAATAATCTTTTCTAACTTTTTCTAAAAAACTTATTACAATTTCCGATTTATAATCCGGAAAAGTCCATTCATGGGGCCAAAAACGTTCATGCCTGTACTGTAACTGCAGATCTCCGTAGATTCCTTTGCCAATATATATTCTGTGCGCAAAATTTTTTGCAGAAGCAACAACAAGCTTTGAACCTGATAGATAACCGGGATCAATATTTACCTTTCGTTTACCCTCAATTAAAAATTCTTTTTCAATCTCATTTGATTTGATTTTTAAATTCGCCAGCTCTCCCGGCATGATTGTATTTGTAAAACTGAAAAAAACTTTTTTTAGATTCTTCCCCATTTCTTCAGCATAATAGTCTGTAAAGGAAAAATCAAAAACTTCGCTTCTGTTTTCAATTTTTCCAAAAATCTTTTCAAGATTCTGTTCAATATCTCTTAATTTTATTTCTGGAGAAAAGCATACTGCACAAATTAATTTAACCGGCTCAACTTTTCTTATTTCTGCCACTACTAACCTTATCTTTGTTTTTTATACAGGCAGGTTATATCTAACCGTTTATTTGTTATCCAATTAATATCTTAAAATCGTTGTTAAATGTCAAGAAATTAATACCTTTTGAAACCAGTAAAAGATGCACTGCGCCATTTAAACGGCGCAGTGTAAACAGATACGGAGGGATGATAGTAATTAATTTTCAGAGCAAGATGAGGGACATTGATTGTCATTTCAATTCATCAGGCTCTTAATATAAATATCGGCAGATTTTTTTAATACTTGAATGCAAATTAATCCTGCAGGTTTATAAAAGACAGGGATAAAGGAGGAAGTGAATAGTGAAAAGTGAATAGTGAATAGTTTTTGGGTTGTGAATAATTTTCATTAATGTGAGATAGTTATATAATTGTCAGAAATGTTTTTATTAAGACAAAGAGAAAAAGGTATGGAGGGATAATGTAGAGGCAGGATGCCTCCTGCCTTTTTCTCCGGCATCTGAAAATTTCCGCCACGACAGGTCCATGGGGGATGTCGGTAAATTAAGAAAAAAGGGGCTCACTTTTTTCATACAAGTTAGAAAATTATTAACTTGTAGTGTAAATTAAAAAAAAACACATAAAGGAGC
>Ga0190359_1001095_pt1 | contig 17653 bp, 14 predicted proteins | sample 48721823_MG_FD_161269 | JGI IMG/M metagenome (GOLD analysis project Ga0190359, IMG submission 161269) | Hydrothermal vent microbial mat bacterial communities from Southern Trench, Guaymas Basin, Mexico - 4872-18-2-3_MG | ecosystem: Environmental > Aquatic > Marine > Hydrothermal vents >... | reverse complement strand
GAACTATTGAGCCTCCGCCAAATTTTGCTACTAATATTGGTACTGATTACATAAGTGGTGTTGGCAAATTGAGTGACAGATTAATAGTTCTTCTTGATATTGATAAAGTTTTTACAAGTGAACAGGTTGATAAATTCGCAGAAGTAGATGTATAAGGGAAAAAACGGCAAACAAAGGAAAGAGGAGTCTTATCATGGAATTAAAGAAACTATTTTCAATATTATTATTGCTGATTGTTTTTGTTAATGCAGCAGTTTTTGCACAGGAGGCAAGTCCTTCGCAGTATTTTTATGTTATAAAGAAATTGCTGCCTGATACAAAATCTGTGTCGATTTTTATGGACCCGGAGTTAATAATCAAAGAAAAGGTCTCAATTAACAGAGCAGCTTTGCAAAACAATTTAAAAGTAAGAATATATCCCATATCTACTCCAATAGACATTGGCAAGAATATCAGACAGCTTAAAGACGGCAGCATATTGATTGTTTACTCTTCAGATGTCCTTACAAGTAAGTCAAGTGTAGCATATGTATTGAAAAAGTGTATTGAAAAAAATGTGACAGTTGTTTCTTCTTCGCCGCTTTATTCTGACCTGGGGGCGTTTTTAGGCCTTATTAAGGGCGAAGATAATAAACTGAAGATAGTTGTTAATTTTAAGCAGTATGCTAACCTTCAAAATAACGTCATGCAGGAGAGAATGCAGTTGGTAGGCGTGACTCAGGTAATTGAATGATTTTCAGAAAATGTTGATAAAAGGAGGTTATTAAATGACTTTTTCAAATATGAAATTAAGCCTTAAAGCAAAAATAATAAGTATACTTGTATCTCTTGGAGTTGTAGTGGGGATTTTTGTTTATATATATTTCCCTGCTCAGCAGAGCAAGCAGGCTCTTCAGTCAAGATGTGATGAATTGGACAGACTTGCAGATGTTTTAAGCCATAGTCTGGTTACAGGCGTTCAATTTGAAGATACGGATTTGATAAACAGCGCTGTAGTTGGAGTTAAAAACAGGGAAGACCTTGTTTCTATGGAAGTTACATCCGTATCCGGTACCAGATTCTTATCAGAGAACGGAAAAAGTTTCAGCGCTGGTAAAAAATGGAATGATAAAAAAAATATAGTCAGGGTAGAAAAGGCTATTGTTCAGGACGGGCAGAACCTGGGCAGCCTTAAAATGGCTTTTTCCATAGAGGATATTCAGAGGGATATAAAACAGAACAGGTTCGCGGCTTTGATTGTAAGCTTTGTAATTATCGGACTAGGGCTTCTGTTTGGTTTGTATTTGTCAAATGTAATAATAAAGCCTATACAGCAGGTTAATTCAATTCTTCAGGTTATTTCCAGAGGAGAGGGAGATCTCACAAAGAGGTTAGAGATTGACAGAGATGATGAAATAGGAGCGCTTACAAAAGAGTTTGATATTTTTATTGATACTATCCATTCTATTGTAAAACAGGTTAAGGAAAATACGGAAAGTGTGGCTGCAGGAACCAATGAGATTAAAACAGCTGCCTCAATTATAGCAACAGGAGCGGAAGAACAGAGAAATCAGACAAGTGAAGTTGCAGCCAGCGTGCAGGAGATGACAGCAGCAATTCTTGAAAATTCCAAGAATGCAAGCAAAACAGCAGAAGTGTCAAAAGCTGCAAAACAAAAGGCAATTGAAGGCAGTCAGGCAATGACTGAAGTTAAGGAAGGTATTGAAAATATTGTTCAATCTGCGCACAGAACAGACAGTATAGTTGATTCTTTATCCGGCAGAGCTGGTCAAATCGGTGATATAATAGAAGTGATTAATGATATTGCTGATCAGACAAATCTTCTTGCTTTAAATGCAGCAATAGAGGCGGCAAGAGCCGGAGAACAGGGAAGGGGCTTTGCAGTTGTGGCCGATGAAGTAAGAAAACTTGCAGAGCGGACAACCAAAGCAACAGCACAGATTGAAGAGACAATAAGAGCAATTCAAGAGGATACTAAGGAAGCCTCAGCTTCTACATTGGACTCTCTTGAAGCTGTAAAAAAAGGTAAGGAATCTACTGAAAAAACCGATCAAATTTTAAGTGACATTATGAAAGCCGTAACTGAGGCGATGGATATGGTAAATCAGATTGCTACTGCAACGGAGGAGATGAGTGTGGGTGCAAAGGAAATTGCAAATAATGTTGATAAAATAAATTCGGTAACACGGGAATCAACAGAAGGAATTGAACAAATGGCATCAACAGCGGAACAGTTGTCTGTTACAACAGAAGAGCTGAGACAGCTTGTTGGAAAGTTTATTTTAAAGGAGTAACAGTTAGGAGTCGGTATGAAACGGGAAATCGGACTTAAAGAAAAACTATTACTTGGGATTATACCCCTGATCATTATTGTAATAGTTATAATTAATGGGGTATTTTATAAAATTGCCTCAAAAGTTGTAATTAATCTCCATGATGAGCAGGCGGAAAATTTTATACGGTTTGTTGATAAAGAACTGGATAACTGGATTACTCAGGTAAAGGATGATGCAGTTATTATTTCAAATGCAGATGTCGTAAAAAAAGCATGTTCAGGGCAGGACATTGAGAATGCAAGAAGGTTCTTATCTGATGCTTTTAATGTAAAAGATATTTATGAGAATATTTTTATAGCTGACCCTGAAGGCAAGATTTTTCTTGCAGCAGTTGATAAGGAGAATGCTGAAGGTATTGATTTAATGACCTTACCTCCGTACAAGACCAATGCCCAAAAATCCGGTTCAGGACAAGTGTGGCTTAGTGGGGTGAACAAATCTCCTGCTTCAGGGAGGCCGGTAGTTCTTCTTACTGTACCGATTAAAAAAGACGGATTAGTAATTGGAATCCTTGGCACTCCTGTTGAATTGAATAATTTTTCAAAGGAGTATATTGATATGATAAAATCAGGTGAGAATGGTTATGCATATATGGCAGATGCAGACGGAGTAATTATTGCTCATCCTGATAAAAAACTGATATTTAATAAAAATCTGAAAGATTTTGATTTTGGTCCTGAGATGTTACAGATAAAAAACGGGAAGCAGCAATATGTTTTTAAGGGAGTAAAAAAGATACAGTATTTCAGAACAAACAGGCAGACCGGCTGGATTGTTTCTATGACAGATAGTATTGAAGAAGCTTTGCTGTCTAATTTAAAGCACTTAAAGACAATAGTTTTCCTGCTAGGGACAGCAGCTGTACTTCTTGTTGGTGTTGTAATCTGGTTTCTGGTTAATTCTACATTAAAAATAATTGAAAAGCTCTACCAAAAGCTGTCCATTATTGCTACAAAAGGAGGCGACCTTACTCAGCGTCTTGAAGGCGGTGGAGATGATGAAGTCGGTAGGCTCGTTAACAGCTTTAATGAGTTTATGGACAAACTTCACAGTATTATGTCTCAAATCAAAGGAAGTGTTCGTGATTTTGTTGCAGCTTCAAACGAGATAAGTGCTACTTCCGCTCAACTTGCAACAGGTGTTGAAGAACAGACCTCCCAGTCCAGTGAAATTGCAGCGAGTGTTCAGGAAATGACAGCGTCTATTGTAGAGAATGCTAAAAATGTGACTCATGCTTCAAATCTTGCTACAAAAGCAAATGATAAAGCCTCAGAAGGAAAGACAGCTGTTCGTGATGCTAAAGAAGGAGCTGAAGCAGTTGCGTCTGTTACAGAAAAGGCAGTCAGTTCAGTAAATTCTTTGGCAGGCAGAGCAGGCCAGATAGGGGAAGTAATTGAAGTAATTAATGATATAGCTGATCAGACAAATCTTCTTGCTTTAAATGCTGCAATTGAGGCAGCAAGAGCAGGCGGGCAGGGCAGAGGCTTTGCTGTTGTGGCAGACGAAGTAAGAAAACTGGCGGAACGTACAACTAAAGCTACGCAGGAAATTGCAGAAACTATTCATGCCATACAGAATGATACTGAAGAAACATCCCGCTCTATGGAGGAGGCTCAGAAAAAAGTTGTGGAAAGTGTAGATGCTGCATTAAAAACTGAACATGTACTTGAGGACATTGCAGGTGCGGTGAATACAATGATGGATATGATGACACAGATTGCAGCAGCAACCGAAGAGATGAGTTCAGGAGCAGAAGAGATATCCAAGAATATGGATTCAATAAGTCAGGTTACAAGAGAATCTGCAACAGGAGCGGAACAGATGTCAATTGCTGCAGAGGAGTTGAGGAATCAGGCTGAAAAAATAAACAATCTGATTAATCGATTTGCCCTGTAAGTTAAATTCAGCAGATATCCTGTTGGATATAATACAGCAGCATTACAGCAATAACAAGCAGAGATGAAAATGGATGAAGAAAAAAAGAAGAGATTAGAAGAACTAAGAAAAGAACTTGACCCTGAAATTTTGTCCAAAATGGCAAAGTATCTGGGAGGTGATGAAGCTGCAGCTGTGGCCAGTGTAGGTGCTGCAGGTAATAACACAAATTCAACTCCTGAGATAACAGGAAGTTCAACAAAAAATCTGGCTGATATCAGCAGAGAGCGAAGAGCCATGAAATTTCAGGAGAGGATGGCAAGAAGAAAGAGAGAAGCAAGTGAATCCGGCGTGCCTGCAGGGAAAACAGGTAATACTCCTGAAATAGGAAGGCCTATTTATATCTTCAGTACTCTTGATATTTGGACAAAGATTATTGACAGCCAATTCCGGTTGTTGGGTTATTCCGAGTCATTCCATTTTTCATCCTTTTCTAATTTAATAAAGGAAATCCTGCGTAAGCATAAAGAGAACAGTGAAACAATATTTGACATAGCTGTAGCTTTTCAGGATATAAAACTATTCATATACAGCTGGCAGGAGCTAAGGCAGAACAGCTTAAGTGAAGATGCAGAAAAATTCCTGGACAGTATTCATCTGTTTTTTGTAGTGGAAACAATGAGGCAGGTAACTGATAAATTTATCAGTGTATATGGAGTTGATTCAATTATTTCAATAACTGACGATTTGAATGATAATAAAGTAAAGATAGCAAATATGAACGGTGCGGCAGAAAAGCCTGATAATAAAAATGCCTCAGAGGGGGTAAAATGAAACGAGTTCTTATAGTGGATGATGAAAAAGTTGTTCTTGATGTTTTGGAACGGATTCTCAAAAGACTTGGATGCAGTGCAGAAGTTGCGCACACAGGTGAAAAAGCAATGGAGATGTTTGAAACGGATGTTTTTGACCTTGTTATGCTTGATGTGCTAATGCCAGGTAAAAACGGCTTTGAGATAGCAAGAGAAATGAAAAAAATCCGCCCGGATCAGCGAATAGTTCTTGTGACCGGAATGGGAGAACATGCGGTAAATGTTAAAAATGTGAATAATCCGGTGCAGATTGATGAAGTTCTTGCAAAACCGTTTTCATTTGAAAAGATAAAAAGTCTGCTGGATGAATAATCGGGTATTGTAATTAAAAGATATGAGGGATGTAAAATGGGATCAATGGCGCAGGATGCAGAACTTATTAAGGAATTTTTAAACGAAACAAACGAGCTGCTGGATAATTTGGATAATGACCTTGTGAGCCTTGAATCAAATTCTGAAGACAATGAGCTTATAAACAGAATTTTCAGAGCTTTTCATACAATTAAGGGTACTTCAAGTTTTCTTGGTTTTGATCAGCTTGTTGAACTGGGGCATGCAGCTGAAGATGTTTTAAGTCTGCTCAGAGACGGAGAAAGGAAGGTTACATCTGAAGTGATGGATACTCTACTTGATTCAACTGATAAACTTAAAATACTTGTTGACCAAATACGAGACAATGATATAAAAAAAATAGATCTGACAAAAGTTTTATCAGATTTGAATAAAATTAAAAGCGGAGAGGTTTCGGAGAAAACAGAAGAATCTTCAGAAGTGATAGATGAAGGATCTGAGAAACAGACAGACGAAAAACAGATAAAAAGCGAGCAGGACGATTTAAAGGTCCCTAAGAATAAAGAGGTAAAAAGAGACAGAGGGGACAGATTTAAAAATACCGAAAGTTCAACAATCAGAGTTGATGTTGAACGGCTTGATGATCTGATGAACCTTGTGGGAGAACTGGTTCTTGAAAGGAACAGATTACTGCAGGTAAGCAGGGAGTTCAGGATAAAGCAGGATTGGCAGGAATATGAAGAAAAAATGGCAGAAACCACAGAAAAAATAAATTTTATCACAGGCGAACTTCAATTATCAGTACTCAAAATGAGGATGGTACCAATAGACAGGTTGTTTAAAAAGTATCCAAGACTCATAAGAGATATTGCGAGAGATAAAAAGAAAAAAGTGGAGCTGGTAATTACCGGCGGTGAGACAGAACTTGATAAAACTGTTATTGACCTGATAGGAGATCCTCTTGTTCATCTGATGAGAAATGCAATTGATCATGGAATCGAATCTCCTGAAGTAAGGCAGAAGAGAGGGAAACCAAGAACAGGAAAAATAGAATTATCAGCATCTCAGGAAGGCAATCATATTATTATTATGATAAAAGATGACGGAGGCGGTATTGATATTGAAAAAGTAAAGAAAAAGGCATTAGAAAAGAAAATTGCAACTGAAGCACAGATAAAAGGCATGTCCGATACAGATGCAATACAATTGATTTTTGAACCGGGATTCAGTACTGCAGATCAGGTAAGTGATCTTTCAGGCAGGGGCGTTGGAATGGATGTGGTGAGAAATAATATCCGGAATCTCAATGGTATTATTGATGTGCAAAGTGAATACGGAAAAGGATCAACTTTTATTTTAAAACTACCATTGACCCTTGCAGTTATTCAGGCTTTGGTTGTGAAAGTTGCCAAAGAGATCTATGCAGTGCCTCTGGCATCAGTTGTGGAAACAATCAGAATCTCCGAGCAGGAGATACAGACAATTGACCATAAAGAGGTTATACGGCACAGAGATTCTGTAATCCCTGTTTTGTATCTTGACAGATTATTTAACGTAATCAGATCTCAGGATGAATATGAGACGTCAAGGAAAATCAAATATGTTGTGCTTATTGCAATTGCAGAAAAGAGGTACGGGTTAATTGTTGACCATCTTTTAGGGCAGGAAGAAGTAGTAATAAAATCTCTTGGCGAATATCTCGGTAATGTACCTGGTATTGCAGGCGGAACAATTACAGGAGATGGAAGAGTAAGATTGATTCTTGATACGGCCAATGTGGCAGATATTGTTCAAAAACAATCTAAGGTAACAGCAGTCACCGTTGAATAAGAAAAATAAAAAGGATTTGCGTAATGGATGATGTCCTTAAAATAAGAGATCTGGTCTATCAGGAAACAGGAATGTATTTTCCGGATGATAAGAGATACTATTTTGAAAACCGGTTCAAAAGGCGCATGGACTCATTGGGCATGAGAGATTTTAACCAGTATTATTCTTATCTGTCAAAAAGGGAAAATAAGAGAGAAGAGTTTTTAAAGCTCATGAATGAGCTTACAATAAATGAGACCAGTTTCTTTAGAAATAAGCCACATTTTAAAGCGCTGGAGGATATTATACTGCCTGAAATAGCTGAAAAATATAAAGATAAAGCTGTGAAGAAATTAAAGATATGGAGTGCTGGCTGTTCGTCGGGGGAGGAGGCTTATACAATTGCAATGATAATTAATGAGATGAAGCATGTGTTCAATGGTTGGATGATTGAAATTGTGGGTACAGATATAAGTGAAAGAGTTCTGAATATTGCAAGAAAAGGCGTGTATAAGGAATATGCGGTTAAATCCATGCCTGAATTATATAAAAATAAATATCTTACGTTTGAAAATGGAGTTTATAAAGTTAAGGATGAATTAAAAAAGAATATAAAGTTTTCGAATGTGAACCTTAATAATGATATGTCAATGCTCTTTATGAAGGGGTTTGATATTATTTTTTGTAAAAATGTACTTATCTATTTTGACCTTACATCAAAAAAGAGAGTAATACAGCATTTCTTTAATGCATTGAATGTGGGCGGTTATCTGTTTATTGGTTTTTCCGAATCTTTGTTTGGCGTTGATAACAGGCTTAAACTTGTCCATTTTACAGGCGGTATGGCCTATCGCAAGGATGTTCATATTTAGGGGTATTTAAAGATGACAACAAATGAAAAGGATTCATTAGTCAATACGTATGTAACCCGGGCAATGCCAATTCCTACTTTGCCAAGTATTGTTTCAAGAATACTGGAGCTTTCAAGTAAACCTGATGTAAAAGTAGAGGAAGTAGCTGATGCTATATTAACAGATAAAGTGTTAACTGCAAGAATGATCAGGCTGGTAAATTCGGCTTTCTGGGGCATAAGACGAAGAATTACCTCCATAAGAGAGGCCATTGTCTATCTCGGCCTGCATCAGATAAGAAGCATTGTCCTGACTACTTCGCTTTTTAATACTTTCCCCGGGAAAAATCCTTTTTTTGATATTAAACGAATCTGGGAGCACGGACTTGGTGTTGCAATGGTAAGCCGCAGCCTTGCGGAAAAAATTGGTTATGAGGACGCTGAAAAAGCGTATATAGCGGGATTAATGCACGATATAGGAGAAGTATTATTAAGCCAGTACAGCCTCAAGGAGTTTGAGGATGTTGTAGAGCTTGTTAAAAACGAGAAAATTTCATTTTATGATGCGGAAAATCGCGTTATAGGAGTTAATCATACGGATTTTGCAGAATGGTTCGGAGAACACTGGGGTTTTTCGGAAGAGTATGTTGAGGTTATAAAGACCCATCATACCCTTGAAAAAGCAAAAATAAATCCGACTTTGGTTGCAATCGTATATCTTTCGGATCTTCTGTGCCGTGTAAGAGGGCTTGATTACGGTTTTGAAGAAAATATTGAGGTTGCTTTAAAGGATGAACCGGCATGGAAAATACTTGTAGAATACAACAATGATCTGGCAAAAATAGATCTTGTAAGGTTTACTTTGGATATGGATGCTTTGGTTGAAGAAGTGAAAGGTATTGTAAAGGATATTTATAACAGGGAATAATTAACAGATATGATTTATAATAACAGAGAAATAAGCGTTCTGGTTGTTGATGATTCGGCATTTATGCGTGTGGCGCTAAAAAAGATAATTGAAGAAGAGGGTAATATCCGTGTTATAGATGTTGCACGAAACGGGGAAGAAGCGCTTAAAAAAATAAAGAAATATAAACCTGATCTTGTAACTCTTGATATTGAAATGCCTGTGATGGACGGATTAACAACACTTAAAATTATAATGAAAGAATCCCCACTCCCTGTGATAATGATAAGTTCTTTAACTGAAGAGGGCGCGACTGCTACTCTTGAGGCCCTTGATTCAGGTGCTGTTGATTTTATACCAAAGGGAGGTAAATCATTTGTTAATCTGGATATAGTAAAGATAGGAGAGCAGCTTAGGCAGAAAATCAGGTCCATTGTTGTTCAGGGAAGGCTTGATAAAATTGCTCCTTCTAATAGAAAACATGATAGTTTTAAGACAATAAAAAGAGATGAAGTGCAGGAAAAGTGCGGAATTGTTGCATTGGGCGTTTCTACAGGTGGGCCTCTCGCTTTACAAAAATTGATTCCAATGCTTCCATCAGATTTGCCTTCAAGTGTAGTTATAGTGCAGCATATGCCGCCTAATTTTACAAAGCCCTTTGCAAACCGGTTAAATCAATTATCTGATATTGAGGTCAAGGAAGTGCAGGAAGGTGATACAACAAAACCAGGAACAGTTTTTATAGCACCTGGTGGTAAACATCTTTTATTTAAAGTTTTAAGCGGAAATAAGTTACGAATGCACCTTTCTGACGAGCCTGAAAACACCCTTTTCAGGCCTTCAGTGGATGTTATGATGTTATCTCTTGTATCGGTTTATAAAAGCAGAATACTGGGTGTGATAATGACGGGAATGGGAAACGATGGATTGCAGGGGATGCAAAAAATTAAAGAGAGAGGCGGTATCACTATAGCACAGAACGAGGATACCTGTGTTGTGTATGGGATGCCAAAAGTATGTGTTGATACAGGAATTATTGATCATGTTTTACCTCTGGATGTAATTGCTGAGGGAATTGTAAATTGCACTGTTTCTTAAAGATTTTAATAGTGGGGTAATAAAATGGAAAAACATTTTTCTGAGCTTATTGTTAATACAACCACAACTGTTTTTAAAAGTATGGTCTTTATGGATGTTAAGGAAATTGAATTTGAAGGTAAAATTGATATTCCCGGTAAACATGTAACTGCAATGGTAGGTTTTGCCGGTGTTTACATGGGGCTTACTGCAATACATTGTTCAATAGAATTTGCAAGAAAAATAGGGGCATCAATGCTTCAGATGGATAGTTCCAAACTTACAAATGAAGACGTAAGAGATGCCTTAAGTGAAATATCCAATATGATAGCAGGCCACTTTAAGGCCGAACTCGCAAAAATGCTTGATGCAGAGCAGCAGGTATTTGAACAATCAGTGCCTTCTGTTATAAGCGGTGAAGACTATGAGACTCATGCAATAATTGATGCACCCCACTACTATGCTGCTTTTTCAACAGGTAAAGATATCTTCTATGTAGAACTTGCAATGAAAAAAGTATAAAATTCAATAAATAGTATAAAAAAACAATAGGGCGGAGTAATTATGATCAGTGAAGAAATTGAAAAGATGCTTCTTTCTAAATCTATTGAGAATGTTTTTAAGACAATGATGGGCTATGAAGTCTCGTATAGTGATAATGACGAAGGAGGCGATATTTCCAAGCATGAACACTATACAGCAACCATAGGTTTTGCAGGTGGATGGAACGGTTTTGTGTCTATAACGTGCAGTACGGATACTGCCAAATTTATTACATCGCTTCTTCTCGGCCTTGACAGTACCAAAGTAACATGTGAAGATATACGGGATGCAATTGGAGAAGTGGCTAACATGGTAGGTGGAAGATTTAAGTCGCTTTTTTCGGAATTGCAGAACAGCGGGAAGGAAGTTTTTAAAATGTCCATACCTTCTGTTATTCAGGGAATAGAATATAATATATTTGCACCGGCAGACAGTGGTAATACAAAAGTTGTTGTAAATGTAAAGGATGGTAAGCTGGTAGCGTTATTGGCATTACAGGAAGATTCAAACAGTAAATAGGCGTTTTAGCCTGGGGATAATAGATTGAAAGTTTTTCCATACGTATTGAGTGCCATGCTTCTCGGATTCAGCGGTTTGTCTGGTGATTCTGACCACGCCAGTCATTCGGTTACAATATTTATCCGTCGTGTGGATAAATTATCAGTAGATGTTTTACCCGATATAAGCCCCGATAATAACTCATTTAAGCAGTTCTTGGGCCAGGAAAATTATTTAACCTGGTTCTCGACACAATACGGGAAAAAAATTACTGTTCAGTTTGGTAGATCAGCTCAGTCAGGTATAGGAAAGGTTAAAGTAGTAAAGTGTACAGGGGGAGTTATTGCAGAATCATCCGGCAGTTTTCTAGGTGCACGTGAGTTAATTTTAAATACTGATGTTAAAGGAGAATGTTTTATTAAACTTGGTCCTTTTGATAAAAGACATACAAATAGTAGTGAAGTAATATATACTATAACTGACTCATTTTAAAAATGCACAGAAGGTGGGTAATGGAAAGTGCAAAAATATTGATTGTGGAAGATGAAAGAATTGTCTCAATGGAGATTGAAGACAAACTTACATCTCTTGGGTATAATGTTGTTGGCTCGGTGTATAAGGGTGAAGATGCAATAAAAGTTGCAGAAAGAGAAAAGCCGGATCTTATTTTAATGGATATTCAGCTTAGGGGAAATATGGATGGTATTGAAACAGCAGATAAGATTACATCAATATATCATATACCTATAATATTTCTAACTGCATATGCAGATGATCAGACCATACAAAGAGCAAAATTAAGTAAACCTTACGGCTATCTTTTAAAACCGTTTGAGACAAGAGAACTGCATTCTACTATTGAAATGGCATTGTTCCATTCAAGAATGGAAACAGAAATCAACAGAAACCGGCTGCTTCTGCAAACAATACTTGACAGTATAGATGAAGGTGTAATTGCTTTTGAAGATAATCTTATAAAACATATGAACAAAAATGCAGAAAGAATAACAGGGTACAATTTTGATAATGTAAAAAATAAGCCTGTTACAGATATTTTTCTCATTTTTGAGTCTGGGAGCAAAAGAAAAGTTGATTATTTAAATCATGAAAATACTTTTATGTCGGATCATCTGCTCAGAATGAAAAATAAAAAGATGATTCCTGTTGAATATAAAATTTCTCCGCTAATTGATGTTTATAAAAATTTTAATGGTAAAATCCTGATTTTCCGGGATATAACTGAAAAAAGAAAAGTTGAGAAGGTCATAAGTGATACCAAACATAAGCTGGAAGTAAGTGAAGAGAAATATCAATCTTTATTTAAAAATATTGTTGATCCGGTAATTATTTTCAGTAAAAAGAACAAGAAAATTCTTGAATATAATGAAGCATTTAAAAAAACATACGGATACAGTGATGATGAAATAATAAAGATGACACCCTTTGCTCTCCATCCCAGAGAAGATTATAACCTGGTGAAACAAAAAATAGATATAAAAAATACTGATAAACCTAATTATTATACTCACATTACAAAAAGCGGAAAAAAGATTGATGTTGAAATCTTATCCAATGAAATTGAATATATGGGAAAACCTGCATGGATAAGTATAATTCACGATATAACCCAGAGAAAAAAGATTGAAGCAGAAAAAAACAAGAGAATTATGCAGACTTCCCTTATTAATGAAGTGGGCAGAATGTTGAGCATGGAACTTGATCAGAAAAAACTGATGGAAAAGATTGTCACAGCTGTTAAAGAGTCGTTTGATTACTCATGGGTGTTATTATTTCTTGCGGGTAATGATAAAAAGTGCCTGGTGCTACATTCACAGGCAGGAAGTAAAAAATCAGGAATAAAGCCCGGTTTGAAGATTCCATTTGGCAAGGGAATGACAGGAACTGCCGCTCAGTCAGGCAAAATACAGGTCAGTGGTGATGTGGACAGAAATTTCAGTTTTTTCAGGTTTGGTGAGGAAAGAACTCAATCTGAATTATCTATACCTATTCTTGGCAAAAAAGGTAGAGTATTGGGAGTCCTTGATATTCAAAGTGAGGAAACCAATGCTTTTAATAAAAATGATATGGAAGCTATGGAGGCTCTTTCAAACCAGATTGCAGCGGCCATTGAAAATTCAGACCTTTACAGGGATCTTCAGAGGGAACTGAAAGAGAGAGAAAAAGCTGAGAAAAAAATGCGCAGATTGAAGGAGTTCCATGAAAGCATACTCCATAATATGTCAGAAGGTGTTGTCCTGCAGGACAAAGAGGGAGTTATAAAATTTATAAACAAAACAGGAGCTCTTCTGCTTGGCAGTACGCCGGATGAACTGGTTAATAATAATTTTGCGGATGTCGCTGGTATAGAATTATTCAATAAACTAAACAGTCTTGATATTAAAAAATCACAAAATACAGTAAGCCAATTAGAATATGTTCTGAAGAACAAAGAAATCGAGAAGCCTGTATTGATTAGTGTAAGCAACCTTCATAATGAAGATTTTGAGCAAGGAAAGATAATCGTATTTACAGACATAAGTGAAATTAAAAAAGCAAGAGATGATCTGCAAAAATATGCAAAAGAGCTTAAAGAAGCAAAAGACCTTCAGGATGTTTACACAAAAGAACTTGAACATGTAATTGAAGAGCTGGAAAAGGCAAAAGAGGCTGCTGAAGAAGCTACGCGGCTGAAAAGTGAATTTCTTGCAAATATGAGCCATGAAATAAGAACTCCAATGAACGGGATTATCGGCATGACAGAGCTGGCTCTGGATACAGACCTGTCCCGGGAGCAAAGGGGATATCTTGAAGCAGTCTATTCTTCAGCGGAAGCGCTTTTATCATTAATAAATGATATCCTCGATTTTTCAAAAATGGAAGCCGGGAAATTAGGGTTGGAGACCATTAATTTCAGCTTAAATGATCTGGTAAGCAGATCTGCCCGTTCAATTGCATATCAGGCAGATAAAAAGGGGATAGAGCTTTTATATATTATTGATCCCTCTATACCGGATAATCTGATTGGTGACCCAGGGAGAATCCGTCAGGTTGTTATTAATCTTTTAGGGAATGCTTTAAAATTTACCGAACAGGGTGAAGTAGTGCTGAGAGTCAAAAAGGAGGATGATGCTGATGCTGGAAGGATAAAGCTGCATTTTACTGTTACAGATTCTGGTATAGGTATACCAAAAGCAAAACAGAAGATGATTTTTGATTTATTTACACAAGCAGACGGATCAACAACAAGGAAATATGGTGGTACGGGTTTAGGACTTACTATTTCATCTAAACTGGTGGAAATGATGGGAGGAAGAATATGGGTGGAAAGTCCTGCTACGGATTTAAGCACTGATAAGGGCGGCCCTGGTTCTGCTTTTCACTTTATTATTGATCTCGGAGTAGCGGAAAAACAGACGAGAGAATATGAATATGATAAGTTTAATCTTTACGGCACCAGAATTCTTGCTGTTGATGATAATTCAACCAATCTTTCTATTATTAAAAATATCCTTGAAAAATGGAAAGCAGAAGTTGATACTGCATCACACGGGAAAGAGGCTTTGGATAAAATAGATGCAGCTGAAAAAGGGAATAAACCCTTTGATATTCTTCTTGTTGATGCACATATGCCTCAAATGGATGGGTTTGAGCTTACAAAGGAGCTGAAAAAATCAGGTGAAAATAATTTATCTGTAATAATGTTATCATCTTCGGACATGATAAACCATAAAGACAACTTAAATGAAGCGGGGATTTCATATTATCTGCAGAAGCCCTTAAGAAGCAGTGAAATAAAAAATGTTTTGATTAATCTTTTGTCCGACAGAAAGAAAAGGGGATTAGGGATAAAAAGCCGAGAACACAAAGTTGAATCAGTTAAACAAAGTTCACAGTCAGAAGATAGACTGAAGATTCTACTTGCAGAAGATAATCCTATTAATCGTAAACTTGCAACATCTCTTCTAACAAAGAGAGGGTGGAGCGTTACCAGTGCAGAAAATGGCAGAGAGTGTGTTGATCTGTTTAAAAAGGATTATTTTAACATTGTTCTTATGGATGTGCAGATGCCTGTAATGGATGGAATAGAAGCAACAAGAGAAATCAGAAAAATAGATGCTGAAAGAGGTGTTCATACACCTGTGATTGCAATGACTGCTCATGCTATGAAGGGGGACAGAGAAAAATTTCTTGCAGAAGGAATGGATGATTATATATCAAAGCCCATGAAGTCAGAGCAGCTTTATAAAATTATTGAAAAGTATGAAAGTGGGATTTCCATGCAAAATTTCTCAGGCAATGATGTGCGCTTAGCTGACATGGTAGAAATTATGGAAGTAGTTGACGGAGATAAAGAACTTGTAAAAGAACTTGTTAATGATTTTTTGGAAATTTATCCTAAACAGTTGGAAGAACTGATTTCTGCAGTACATAGAGCGGACCCTGTTCAGGTGGAGAGAAAAGCCCATTCCTTTAAAGGTTCGGTTGGGAATTTCGGTGTTAAAAGTGCTCAGCAACTGGCATACCAGCTTGAAAAGATGGGCAGAGAAGACAAATTGGACAATGCTGTAAAGGTGCTGGCAAAACTACAGAGAGAGATGAAGAAAATAGAGTCCTATTTGTCATCTGATGAATGGGAGAAAAATTTATGAGTATTTTAATTGTTGAAGACGATAAAATATCAGGAAAGATACTGAAGCTTAACCTTAAAAAGCACGGGTATGACGTTATCTGGGTGGAAAACGGGAGAGAAGCTCTTGATACGTTGCATTCAACCTTGGGAATTGAGCTGATTATTGCAGATATAATGATGCCTGAGCTTTCCGGGCTGGAACTTTTAAGAGAGATCAAGAATTCTCCAGAGTTGAGTAAGATCCCTGTGATTATGTCCACCGCACGACAGGATAGTGATAGTGTAAAAGATGCCATTCAAAACGGCTGCATATTTTATCTGATTAAACCGATTAATGCAGGTATTCTTATTGAAAAAGTAAAGGAAGCTTTAGGGCATAATGAAAGTGTGCTTCAGAATAAAGAAAAAATTATGCTGCGAACGAATATGGACGAAAGAGCGTATCGTGCAATTTCGATTGAATATTATAACCACATAAAGGAATTGACTGAAATTATGTCTGAAAATTTAAACAATGAGAAGAAAGATATTCAGGTTGATATCAGAAAAATTGAAGCTGGAGCGAACGTACTGGGAGCTGACCACATAGCAAAAAGAATCAAACAAATGGGCGGAGTGCCGGAACAAGATAAGAGAGCTTTATCTGCAAGAGAACAAAGTATTTTTCTGAGGGATTTAAAAGAGTTTTGCAATGTGTTTGAAAAAGAGCTTCAGACTTATCTTCAGATTGGTATCGGCGAAGTTGACAACAAAGCCGGTTAGAAATATTAACAGGGAAAGTTGATGAAAATTCTTATAGCAGAAGATGATTCTATTTCCAACAGACTTTTGCAAAAGTCCCTTGAAAAATGGAATCACGAAGTGATTTCTGTAAAAAACGGAACTGATGCATGGCGGATTATCTCTTCTGAAGATTCTCCGCAATTGGCTGTACTTGACTGGATGATGCCGGGCATGGATGGTGTTACTCTTTGTAAAAAAATCCGACAGGAAATAAAAGCTGAAAAAACAAAATATATCATACTTTTGACTGCCAAAGGTAACAGAGATGATATTGTCAAAGGATTTGAAGCCGGTGCAGATGATTACGTTACAAAACCATTTAATGCCCAGGAATTAAAAGCCAGAGTAGAAGCCGGATGCAGAATTATTGGCCTTCAGAACAGGCTGTCTTCACATATAGAGAAATTAAAAGAACTGGATAATTTAAAAAGTGAGTTTCTTGCAACAGTTTCCCATGAGCTAAGGACGCCTCTTGCTGTAATACGGGAAGCTGTATCATTATGTGTTGATGGTGTTGCCGGTGAATTAACTGACATGCAGAATGAATTTTTAACTGACGCTTTGAATAATATTGGCAGGTTGTCAAGGTTGATTGACGACCTGTTGGATACATCAAAGATTGAAGCAGGGCAGGTCGTTATTCAGAAAACTGATATTAATATATGTACATTAGCTCAAAAAGCTGTAAAAGGGTTTGCAAGAATAGCAAAAGATAAGAAAATAGAGCTGACAATTTCAACTCCACATAATCCGATAATAATTCCTGCAGATGAAGGAAGAATTGAACAGATTTTTTGCAATTTACTTTCAAATGCAATTAATCATACAAATAAAGGCGGAGAAATATCAGTAACAGTCAGGGATGAAGGAGAACATGTTCTCTGTAGTGTAAAAGATACAGGAGTTGGTATCGATAAAGAAAATATCCCGAAATTGTTTAATAAGTTCCAGCAGTTCGGACGTAAAAATGGTCCGGGGTATAGAGGGACCGGTCTGGGGCTTGCTATTGTAAAAGGCCTTGTTGAAAAACATAATGGCAGAGTATGGGCTGAATCAGAAAAAGGCAAGGGTTCTGTTTTTTATTTTACATTACAAAAAAAGCAAAAAAGAAATGTGTTGTTATTGTCGGAAGGAGATGCTCTATATAAATATTTGAACGATTCGAAGAACGGCAGCAATGTT
>Ga0190359_1001093_pt1 | contig 17670 bp, 17 predicted proteins | sample 48721823_MG_FD_161269 | JGI IMG/M metagenome (GOLD analysis project Ga0190359, IMG submission 161269) | Hydrothermal vent microbial mat bacterial communities from Southern Trench, Guaymas Basin, Mexico - 4872-18-2-3_MG | ecosystem: Environmental > Aquatic > Marine > Hydrothermal vents >... | reverse complement strand
AAGATTGGAGGGTCCCAAGACGGGATTGGGTGTACTACGAAGACGACCGTTCAATTGTAGAAAAAATAAATAAAGAAGCGTAGAAAAAAGAAAGGAGAGAAAAATAAGGGAGAGGAAGAGGAGAGAAAGGAGAGAGGAGGAAAGGAGAGAGGAGGAAAGGAGAGAGGAGGAAAGGAGAGAGGAAGAGAGAAGGAAGAGGAAAGAGGGAGGAGGGGAAAAAATGATAAAATCTAAAAAATTAAGGGAGCTGTTTAAGAAAGACGGCGTGATAAAAATAGTAGGAGCGCACGACGGAATTACAGCCAAATTAGTAGAGCTGAACGGTTTTGACGGCGTTTGGGCGAGCGGACTTGAAGTCTCAACTTCGTACGCAGTTCCTGACGCAAATATTCTAACGATGACGCAGTACCTTCAAGCGGCTTCGGTAATGAACGACGCAGTCTCAATTCCCGTCGTTGCCGACTGCGACACAGGCTACGGGAACTCAAACAATGTAATGTTTATGGTGAAAAAATATGAAACAGCAGGGATTGCCGCGGTCACAATCGAAGATAAATTATTCCCAAAGGTTAACAGCTACATTCCAGGGCGTCAAGAATTAGCACCCATTGCCGAGTTTGTAGGTAAGATTTTAGCGGCTAAAAATGCGCAGGCGACCGAGGATTTTATGGTTATCGCAAGAGTAGAGGCACTGATTGCAGGGTGGGGGCAGGAGGAAGCGTTGAAGAGGGCACACGCTTATGTGCAGGCAGGTGCGGACGCGATTCTCATTCACTCCAAAGCCAGCACGCCTGATGAAATCGCTCGTTTTGCGAAGGCGTGGGACTTCTCTGCTCCTTTAGTCATCGTTCCTACGGCGTATCCTATGATCTCTTTAGAAGAGGTAGAGGAGTTGGGTGTGAAAATGGTGATCTACGCGAATCACGGGCTGAGGGCGGAAATTAAAGCAATAAACGAAGTCCTTTCTCAAATCCGGGAAGAAGGGCGATTGGACAGAATAAACGACAAAATTGTGCCGATGAGCGAGGTCTTTGAACTTCAGGGAATGACGCAGATGAAAGAGACAGAGAAGATTTTTTTGAGGTCCGGCGAAGAGGAGGTTAAAGTAATTATTCCCGCTGCAGGCGCACCTTCTGCCCACAATCAAACCTCGCTCGAACCCCTACTTCAAGACAGACCGCTCGCTGCGTTAGACATAAACGGCAAGTCCATTTTACAGCGGAACATTGAGACTCTGAACAAGAGCAAGTTGTACGACATTTCGGTAGTTAGAGGCTACAAGAAGGCAGCGTTAGGGGTAGAGGGCGTGACTTATTTTGACAATCCGAAACACCAGTCGGAGCACATTTTGAGTTCGATTTTCTGCGCCGAAGAGAAAATGGACTGCAAGACTTTGATTATTTATTCTGATATTTTATTTGAGAATTGGTTAATTGAACGTTTGAAATCCGTGAATTCTGATTTTGTAATTGTTGTTGACAATTCATTTAAAAGATCGCTCAACCGAAACAAGAAGTTAGACTTGGTTGTCACGAAAGAGAGTTTGGTCTTGGGCGACCGCGTCTTGACTTACGAGCATTTGTACGAGGTGGAGAAAATAGGCAAGACGCTTCCCGAAGAGACTGCAAGTGCGGAATTTATCGGCGTAGCAATGTTCTCTAAAAAGGGCGTTGAGATTTTTAAAAAAGTGTACCACGACGCGTTAAGAGAATACAAAAATAAACCTTTTCACGAGGCGGAGAATATATTTCAGGCTTCGTTAGAAGACCTGCTGCAGCATTTAATCGAGCTTGGTTACAAGGTGGAGGCGCTGCAGGTAAATTCGGGCTGGATGGAAATTCACACTTTTGAGAACTACAAATTTGCCTGCTCGATCGTTCGTTAAGCGGTTAGGCGTCGTTAGTTAGGTTACGGTGAAATTAGAGAGGTTAGTAAGAAACCTCTTTTTTATGAACTGCGGTTCGTGAGAGACCCTGGGCACTTCTCGCTCACCGCTCTCAATCTTTGCTAAAACAAAAGAAGGACCTTCTCTTTCTGAGTCGGACCCCAAAATCTCGCTCACAACAGTGCGCAATTCTTGAACTGAACTAACTTTTTTAACTGTTTTGTAGCCCACAGCCCTCGCAATCTCTTCCAACCTCACCTTACTTGAGACCGTTCGCTGCCCTCCTGTAGAAGCGTGCATTTCGTTATCCAAGAGAAAATGAAGCAGGTTACTCGGTGCGAAATGCCCGATCGTTGCAAGCGATCCCAAGTTCATCAGAAGGTTGCCGTCGCCGTCTAAGACCACTACTCTTTTGTAGGGTAGAGAGAGCGACAAACCAAATCCAATTGACGACGCCAAGCCCATTGAACCGAGCATATAAAAATTGCAGGCGGAATCTCGGATTGAGAATAGTTCCCTGCTAATTTTTCCGTTTGCGGAAATTACTAGCTCGTCCCCTTTCAATTCTTTGGTAATTTCTTCGATCGCTTCATATCTTCTCATCTTTTTCTTTTTATTCTCTTTTTTTATTCAATCACTCCCCTTCTTATAATTATCGCGGTTGGCAGGCTCCTCTCGTTAATTATCTTGACCGCCTCCAAGAGTGTCTCTTCCGCCTTCTCTTTCTCTTTCGGAAGCACCCTTGCAGGCACACCAATTTCCACCAAGAGTTTTAGAGTGCTCTTTCCCATTAAAATATGCTCTGGTGCGTCTCGCCCCTGAAACCCTCTCCACGAAATTAAGAGCAGCAGCGGGATTTCATAAAGCAAGACCAAAGAGGCAAGCGTGCCGATTGAATTGCCCATTCCAGAATTTTGCATAAGAACAACCGGCTTCTTGCCTGCAAGATATGCGCCAGTCGCGATTCCAATTGCTTCGTCTTCCCTCGTTGCGGGAATGTAAGGAAGATCCAGGTCTTCAGAAAGATAATTAATCACGCCCTTTAAAATAGAGCAGGGCACGCCAGTGTAGAAATCAAATCCCTTCTCCTTTAGCGCCACGCAGAAGTCTTTTGTTGAAGTCATTTTTTGTTTTCTTGTGGTTAAAATCTCTTTATTCAGTTAAAAAGATATTTTTATTTTAAAGAAGGAGTAAAGTAAAAGTGCGATAAATAAGTGCGATAAATTTATGAAAATGAGACAAAATTTTGAACTCTTGTTGCCGAAGAAGATAATCTTTGGAGCAGGGAGTGTTAAAAAGGTAGGAGACGAGGCGAAGAATCTTGGCGGTAAAAACGCAGTAATTGTTGTTAGTCGGGGAATGAGAAAGCGGGAGGGTTTTAAGGAACTGACCGAGTCCTTAAACCGCCAAGAAATCGGGTCAAAGACCGTCTGCGAAGTGGAGCCTGAACCGAAAATAGAAGAGATCTACAACTGCATTAAAACAGCCGAAGCAGAGGTAGAAGAAGAGGTAGAAGCAGACGGTGGTAATTTGGTAATCGGGTTAGGAGGAGGGAGTGTCTTAGATGTTGCTAAGAAAGTTGCGGCGGATTTAGGGTGGAAGAAAATAATGATTCCTACAACTGCGGGGACGGGCAGCGAGGTAACGCACGAAGCGGTTCTTAAAGTAGAGGGCAGGAAGAGGGCGTTTGTTGATGAACTCTTAACGCCGGACATTGCGATTGTTGATCCAGACCTTATGAAAACGATGCCACCGAGACTGGTAGCCAGTTCTGGCATTGATGCGCTTGCACATTCGATCGAGTGCTACGATTCGAAGAGAAGTAATTTTTTGGTTAAGACGCTCGCTTCTGATGCCTACAAAATACTCAAGGAGAACCTAAGAAAAGCGGTAGAAGGGGACGAAGAAACGGAGAAAGAAGGAAAGGCAAAGGAAGAAGCGATGGAAAAGATGGCTTTAGGAAGTTTGATGGCTGGGATGGCTTTTGGCAATTCGGGGACTGCTTTAGCGCACGCACTTTCCTACCCGCTCTCGAATGAGGGAATACCGCACGGCGAGGCGGTTGCGATGGTTTTGCCTTACGCACTTGAGTTTAATGGTTTTGATGCGAGCGTTATAAAAGAGGTAAAGAGGATTATAAAAGACCTCCGCATAGGACGAGCGATTAAAACAGAGATTGCAGAGATGGCAGAGGTCGTGATGCAGGACGAGAAACATCTCTCTAACAATCCTCGTGAGGTGAGGTTCAAAGATGTCGTTCAGATTTACGAGAATCTTAAAAACGAGAATTAAATGAAAGCGTTAATTCTTGCGTCCGGAGCAGGAAAAAGGCTGCGTCCTCTTACTTACGAGATACCGAAGCCGTTAATAAAAGTAAGAGGTAAGACAATTTTGAATTATCTTGTGAATAATTTGATTGCGTGTGGCGTTAGGGAAATAATAATAACGACAGGTGCTTTTGAAGACAAAATAAAGAAGTTTATGAGGGAAGAATTTCCGAGCGAGAAATTCCCGAATGTCAAGGTCTCTTATATGAATAACCCAAATTACAAAACAACGAATTATATCTGTTCAATGTGGTTGGCGAGGGGGTTGGTAGACGATGATGTGATTTTGGTTCACGGGGATTTGTTGTTTGAGGTGGGGCTGTTGAGGAGGTTGATTAACGAAAAATATGCTAATTGTGTCTTGGTGAACAGGAAGATTAAAGGACCAGAGAAAGATTTCAAAGCGGTGATTGAAGACGGGAGAGTGGTTAAAATAGGCGTGGAGTTTTCAGGAGAGAATGCCTTTTTTTCTGTACCGTTGTATAAATTCTCCAGGGTTGATTTTCGGTCTTGGCTTGACGAGGTCGGAATTTTTATTAAAAATGGCGAGACAAAAAGATACGCAGAGGACGCTTTTAACAAAATATCTGATAAAATTATGCTTCACCCTGTTTATTTTGAGGATGAGTTTTGTGTAGAAATAGACACTGAGAGAGATTTGGAAACGGCAAATAAGTTGGTTAGCAATTTAGTCAAGGCAAGAACAAACCTAAAAAATGAGTAGAAGCAGCGAGCCAATAAAAGAATTGCGAGAGATTTGTCAGGAGAGTAGGTACGCGGCGGAGGGAGGAATGCCGTGGTTTGAGAGGTATTTTTATAGAAGTGTCTCCATTCACTTCACAAAAATATTCTTAAAAATCGGAATATCTGCAAATCAAGCAACTTTATTGAGTCTTATCTTTGGATTATTTGGTGGTTTTTTCTTAATATTTACAAATCTAGGGTTCTGGGCATTGGCAATCGGTGCTTTATTTCTGGTTCTTTGTCTAATATTTGACCGAGTCGACGGCGAAATAGCGAGATACAAGAAATCGTGCTCAAAAGTGGGGGCGCATTTTGATCTTATGGTCGGTTCAACTCTTCATCCGTATCTCTTATTTTGTATGACTTTTGGTGCGTTTAATGTGTTGCAGGATACAACTGTTTTTATCTTCGGTTTTTTAGCAGTGATTTTAAACCTGTTGTATGAAATTCATCTCATTTCTTATGAAGAAAAATTGGGTGGTAAATTTGAGAATAAAAGAGAGGCAACAAAAGATAAAAAAGGGGAGCGGCAAGGAAGAATCATTGAGAAATATGCGTACAGACCAGTAAGACGAGTTAGTTCTTTTTTAGGACCTGGTGCCATCATTTATGCAATTTTAATAGTTGTAGCTTTAGATCTCTGTTTTGCACCTTTCCGCTTGGAGAATGTTCCAATCTTCTTTGTAATAAATGCAAGATATGCGTTTTTAATCATTTATTCAGTCGGTAAAATCGGCTCTTTCGTAGTGAAAGCAGAAAAACTCATTCAGCAAACTTAAAAATGAAAAAGGAGAAGAGAGAAGGAGAGAAGAATGGGACAGAAGGAGAGAAGAATGGGACAGAAGGAGAGGGAAAAGAATCTTCCAAGAAACTCAGACATCGTCTTTTTTGACGATTTAAAAGCGCTTAAGACTTTTAAAGACGCGGAAAAAAAAACGCTGTTTTTCACTCTTGATAAAAACTTGTGTGAGAAAGCAAGGGCAAAGGGTTTTATTTGTAGAGCTCCAGACGACTATTTGGGATCAAAAGATTTGGAGACAACGAACTCTGACTTTGATTTAATGCGGAAGTGGCTCTCTAAATTGGCTGCTTACGACGGTTTTAATCTCGGTTCGCTGGTCCCCGACTTGTTTATTAACCTCGAGGCAATGCAGAAGTTCCGTGTGTTCAAGATTCTCAGGGAAGTAATTGACCAAGAAAAGCCGAAATCCGTGAAAGTCGCAGCAAAAGGAAAACAGATTTATCGCTGGAGTGAAGTGGGAGACCGGGAGATTCCTGCCAGTTTGGCTGAAGCAATCGCAAAAGACAGAGGAATCGTTTTTAAATCTGAGAATATTTGTCTGACAACGCGGATAAAAAACAGGCTGTTTCGTTCTACGGCGCCGTTTCTCTTAAGAAGTATTGAAAAAATTGTAGAAAGCGGCATTCGAATAAAACATGGCAAAATTTCAAAAAACGCAAGTGCAAATGCAAATACAGAAGCAAACGCAAAGATTTTAATATTCCTGCACAGCAACAAGAATTGGCAGGTTATCGAGCCAGTCTTGAAACGTCTTGGAAAGGAGGGGGAGGGAAAGGAGGGAGAGGGAAAGGAGGGAGAGGGGGGAAAGGGGATTGAACTCTTAATAATCTACCAATCGCACGGGTTTTTTAACTTCGGTTTGAGCAGGAGAGACTACGAACACCTACAAGATCTCGGTGCAGTGCGTTCTTTCGAGTCTTACCAAACAAAAACAATTTATAAAATTGCGACTGAAGAACGTAAGCGTTTAAAAAAGTTGTGGGACGAAATATTGAACGATGACGAATTTCAGAAGAATTTTCGTCTTGGCAATGTTGCTGTTTGGAAGGCGTTCGAGGATTGTTTTTGGCTTTACTACGCGGTTCAATTTCCGAGGCTGGTAAAATACATAGAAACCGGAAAACGAATCTTGGAGATTGAAGAGCCAGAAGTGGTTCTTTTTTTAGGCGACGGTCCTCTTCCCTCCAGAACCTTCTCAACGGTTGCAGAGAAATTTCAAGTTCCCACCGTTCTGATTTCACACGGAATTTATTTTCCGACAAAAAGATATATTCCAAACTCTAAATATGTCGCAGTCTGGGGTCCGAAATTGGGAGAATATATGATTTTAACGGGCTTGAGTAAAGAGCAAATTACTGCTACAGGCGCTCCAAATTACGACGCTTTAACCGAGCTTGAAAGCAAAGAAGACCTTAGAAGAGAGCTTGGTCTTCCTGAGAATAAGCCCTTAGTAACATTCGCAACTCAAGGTTTTAGTGACCAAATAAGGAGGAAATTAATTTTTGAAGTTTTGAAAAGCATGAAGAAATTAGATGAAGTTTTACTTGTTATTAAACCACACCCGAGAGAGAAACCGAAATTATACCGTAATCTTTTAAAAGAGTTTAATGCAGACATTTCTTCAGACAAAATCGTGTTAATGCCTGGAGTTAACACCAGCAAACTCGTGAAAGCCTCGGACCTCCTACTAACCGTGCATTCTACGGTCGCTTTAGAGTCGAATGTAATCGGAACGCCTGTAGTAACCCTGAATTTTACGGCAGAGAAAGACCTCTTCTACTCGCAGGAAGGAGGAGCAGTTGGGGTTGAAAATCCCGAAACTTTGACTGACACGATTTACAAGGCTCTGTTTGACGAGGAGTTCAGAGAAGAAATGAAGATTAACCGAGACGAGTTTCTACGAAAATTTATCGCGTGTAAAGATGGCGGTGCTGCCGAAAGAGCGGCGGATTTAGTGCTGGAGGTGATGAAAAAATCGAAGAAATGATGCAAACAATTTTGCTTTTAGGCGTAGGCTTGGCCGCAGGCGTGGTGAGTTCAATGCTCGGCGTTGGTGGTGGCATAATTTTAGTTCCCCTTCTTATTTTGTTAATGAACCTCGAGCCGCACCAAGCAGTAGGAACTTCTTTGGCGATTATTATTCCGACCGTGCTGGCTGGTGCTTTAACGCACTACCGACTGGGGAATGTTAATGTGCAGTTAGCGCTGATTATCGGCGTAGGAGGAGTAGTGGGTGCGGTAGTAGGTGCTCATTTTGCGGAGGCACTGCCGTCTTTGTATTTGAAAAAGGTTTTTGGTGTTTTGCTTTTTATAATTGCGATAAAGATGATTCTTGGAAAATAAATAAGGATCTAAATAAGGATCTAAATAAGGATCTACGAAAAATGAAGAAAGGAAAAAAGACCGATGAAGAACTTGCTGTATTAGGGGGAGAACCTATCCGGAAGAGACCTTTCCCTCCGTATCCTGTAATTGGCGAGGAAGAAGTGGCGGCGGTCAACGAAGTAGTGAAGAGCGGGAATTTATCTATGTTTGACGCGGATTTTTTGGGTGGAGAGAAGGTTAGAAAATTTGAGGAGGATTTCGCAAAATATCACGGCAGAGAATACGCAATTTCAGTGAACTCAGGAACAGCCGCGCTTCATGTCGCAACCGCCGCAGCGAACATTGGTCCTGGCGATGAAGTGATCGTGCCACCTTACACATTTACTTCTACAGCTACGAGTGTGTTGATGAACAATGCGATTCCTGTTTTTGTAGATGTCGACCCACTAACATTTAATTTAGACCCGGGAAAAGTTGAAGATGCTATAACAGAGCGAACAAAAGCGATTATTCCTGTGCATCTCTTGGGACATCCTGCAGAAATTGATTCAATAATTGAAATAGCGGAACGGCGTCGCTTAACTGTTATAGAAGACTGTGCACAAGCGCCGGGTGCGTTGTACAAAGGGAAGAAGGTGGGAACTTTTGGGCATCTTGCAACTTTTAGCTTTCAGAAAACAAAAAATATGACTACTGGTGAAGGCGGAATGATTCTTACCAGCGATTCAAGACTTGCACACCGTTGTAGATTAATAAGAAATCACGGGGAGCAATTTATGGAGGGCCAGCCTAGGGAATATCTTGCAAACATCTTGGGCTGGAACTATAGGATGACCGAGATGGAAGCCGCGGTAGGAATCGAGCAGCTGAAGAAACTGGATAATTTCAACGAGATACGAATTAGAAACGCAAATTATCTAACTAAAAAACTCTCTGAGATTGAAGGGATTAATCCTCCTTATTGCCAACCACACGCAAAACACATATTTCATATTTATGCTACGACTTATGAAAGAGAGGTGATAAATTTACCAAAAGATACGCTTGTCTGGGCTTTAGAAGCAGAAGGAATACCGGTTTGGGCAGGACATCCACGACCATTGTATGAAAATCCTATTTTCAAGGAGAGGATTGTTTATGGTGAAAGGGGCTGTCCTTTTAGATGTGGCTTTTACAACGGAGGGGTAGAAGGGAGTGTAGAAGGGAGTGTAGAAGGGAGTGTAGCTTATGAGAAGGGGTTGTGCCCGGTAACAGAAGAACTGTGCGAGAAGGTGATAGCATTTTATTTAATCCGGCCTCCTGCTACTACACGAGATATGCAAGACATTGTTGCAGCATTCACGAAAATTATTGAAAACAAGGAGCGACTTCAAGAATTTAGAACGATTAATAAAGATTAGGAGAATTAGGAGAAGAAAATAAGAATGGTCAAAGAGGTGTTTTGGGACCATAATTTCCAGGAATATATGACAGTAAAAGACTGCCCCTACTGCCAGGATTCTGCTAACTACACAGAAATTGCAAAAAAACCACAAGTAGTAGTAAAATGCAATACCTGCGGCTTATACCGTTTATATCCAAGAATGAATCATGAGGGGCAGATTGCTATGTTCAAGAGATACAACGAGGAGAAGATAGATATTGCCAAATGGAAAAATAAATTAGTCAATATCGACAGACACACTTTACGAGAGGTAGAAAAAATCAAACAAATATTCCCGCAGGTGTTCCAAAATGGAAGAGTACTTGATGTTGGCTGTGCAGAAGGGGCGTTTGATCTTGCTCTAAAGCGGGCTGGTGCAAATCCAACAGGGATTGAACCTAAAGGAGATTTGGTAGAACTCGGGAAAGAAGAGGGGTTAGATTTACATGTCGGGAGATTTGAATTAGGAGCAGGAGGAATTCCATCAGATTTGGAGAATCATAGTTTTGACCTTATCTGCTTCAGGGGAACACTCTATTATATGCCAAATTTACATCAAACATTTGATTTATTAAATACTTACCTCAAGCCTGGTGGAGGCCTGTATATAAATATTTCTGTTGCTACAAGTATTTACTTCTTTTTTATTAGTAAAGATTTTTCGCAAAGACTTGGACTTAATGCTGCCAGTATGCCTACCAAAAAGTCTTTAGAATATATACTCAATCGAGAAGGATATAAAATTCACAAGATAAGTTATTATTGGCCAGGGTATGCTTTAAATGTGCCTAAGTGGGTGTCAAAATCTTTTCTGCACAGGATCATAGGAATGGGAGGCAGATTCGGTTTATCACTGTTCGCTTATTTTATTAGGCGAGGAGATAGGGTGGTTGCTTACGCCAGTAAAAAATAAACGATGAAAAAAAAGAATAGCGGCGAAAAATATAGAGTTGGGATAATCGGCTGTGGCAGGATTGCAAGTCTTTTTGAGGATGACCCTTTAAGGGAGCATCCTTGCACCCACGCTGGTGTGTACAACGCTGTATCCGAAACAGAGATTGCAGCAGCGTCGGATTTTGATGCTGTAAAACTCCGTGCATTCTCAAAGAGATGGAATGTCAAATCAGTGTATAAAAATTATAAAAAAATGCTTGACAAAGAGTCGTTGGAGATCGTAAGTGTCTGCACGCCCACACCCACGCACTCTGAAGTTGTTGTTGAAGCAGCGAAATCAGGAGTGAGTGCGATTTTTTGTGAAAAGCCGATTGCAACGAGTTTAAAAGAGGCAGACAAAATGATAGAGGCGTGCAATAAATCCGGTGTGAAATTGATTATCAATTATCCACGCCGGTGGAACCCTTATTATCGCCACATAAAACAACTCATAAATAGTGGTGAAATTGGCGACACCGAGTCAATAACTGGACATTACACATCTGGATTATTGATGATGGGAACGCATCTTTTGGATATTTTCAGGTTTTTGGTAGGCGATGTGAAATGGGTCTTTGGTAGTGTAGAAGATATTAATCCTGCTGATTTTGTTGCTGTGAAGCCAAGTGAAAATTTCAGCACCACTGACCCCTGCGGGACAGGTTTCCTCTGCTTTAAAAATAGGACAAGTGGGTTTGTAGACGGGAGTATTCGAAAAAAATACTTTATCTTTGAAATAGATATTCAGGGGACGAGTGGAAGAATTCGCATCAGTGACAACGGAAGGTCTTTTGAGTTGTGGGGAATAAAAGAGAGCGAGAATTATGGCGGATATAAAGAGTTAGATTTAAAGCCGTTCCTTGCACTTCCTTCTGCACCTGCACCTGCGTCAAATAGAATGTGGAGCAGTTCGGTTACCTGCAATGTCAAAGCGGTTGAGGAGATTATTGAATGCGTCGAGCAGAATAAAGAGAGCGTTTCCAGCGGGGCAGAAGGAAGAGCAGCGCTTGAATTGGCACTAGCGTTCCACGAATCGAGTGCGGTGGGAGCTAAAGTAAGGTTGCCCTTGCAGAATAAAAATTTACGAGTCGTCTCAAAATAGGAGGGTAAGAAAGAAAGAATGAAGCAAAAGAAACATGCAAGAAAGATTGTAGGGCTAATTCCAGCGCGTGGCGGGTCGAAAGGTATTCCGCTAAAAAATATAAAGGAGTTGGTAGGCAAACCTTTAATCGCTTTTACAATAGAGGAAGCGTTAAAAAGCAAGGTCTTGGACAGAATAATCGTTTCTACGGATCACGAAGAAATCGCAAGAATTTCAAGGGAATGCGGAGCAGAAGTGCCTTTCAAAAGACCTGCTGACATCTCGGAAGATGTCCCTACGGAGTTGGTGCTAAAACACGCGATAAAATATCTCGAAGAGATGGAGAACTACAGACCCGATATTCTTGTCACTCTTCAACCGACTTCACCGCTGCGTAAAGCCCGCGATATTGATGAAGCGGTAAATAAGCTGATAGAGACAAACGCGGACTCGGTAGTCTCTGTTTGTGAGACTGATGAACGCCCTGAATGGATGCTCCAGATAAAAGATGGTGAGGCAATGCCATTTATTGGGAAAGAAATTAAATTGGTAGCGAGACAAGAGCTGCCTAAATTGTATAAGATGAACGGTGCAGTATTCGTCTCCACACGAAATTTGATAATGAACGAAGAAAAGATAGTCGGTGGCAATATGCAAGTAGTGGTTATGGAAAAGGAAAGGTCGGTAGATATTGACATTCCGATTGACTTTTTTGTTGCGGAGCTAATTATGAAAGGAAAGTTGAAATGAATACCAAGAAAATGACTGCCAAGATAAAAATAAAAATAGGCGACAAAGTTGTAGGCGAAGGAGAACCCTGTTTCATCATAGCAGAAGGAGGCGTAAATCACAACGGCAGCCTTGAATTGGCGAAGAAATTAGTAGATGTTGCAGTAGATTGCAAAGCAGACGCAGTCAAGTTTCAAAAACGCAACATCGAAAAAATACTTACCCGTGAAGCGTTAAAGATGCCTTACCTGGGACCAACTAGCTTTGGAAAGACTTACGGTGAGCACAGAAGAAAATTGGAACTGCCCTTTGATGCGTGGTACGAGCTTAAAGAGTATTGTAATGAAAGGGGCATAATGTTATTAGCATCTGTTTGGGACGAGGAGAGTGCGGATTTTATAGAAGAATTGGAAGTTCCCGCGTTTAAGTTACCCTCGGCTGATTTGACAAACTTACCTCTCTTGGAGCATATTGCAAAGAAGAAAAAGCCAATTATTCTCTCTACAGGAATGAGTAATATGGAAGAGATAGAAGATGCTGTTAAAACTATCAAGAAATACAATGACGAGTTAATTCTGCTTCAATGCACCTCTACTTATCCATCCGAACATAAAGATATAAATCTGAGAGTGATGGAAACATTGAAAAATAGTCTTGATGTGCTGGTTGGCTATTCTGGACATGAAAGGGGAATAGCAATATCTGAAGCGGCAGCAGTGCTGGGGGCTGTAATAATTGAAAGGCACTTTACACTTGATAATATGATGAAAGGACCTGACCATGCGGCATCATTAGAACCAACAGGGCTTTTTAAATTGATTAGAGACATAAGAAATATTGAAGTTTCTATGGGTTCATCAGAAAAAAGAATACTGGAGAGAGAAAAACCAATAAGAACAAAACTCGCAAAGAGCGTTGTGGCTGCGGTTGATATTCCAAAAGGGATGCTGATAACGAGTGGAATGCTGACAGTGAAAGGGCCTAACACAGGATTACCCCCAAAATATATTTACATTTTGCCAGGTAAAAGAGCAATAAAAGACATTAAGGAGGATAATGTTATAACGGAGGAGATGGTAGAATGAAAATCAAACTCTTCGCAATGGACGTTGATGGCGTATTAACAGATGGAGGAATGTTTTATTCAGAAGCAGGGGAGGTTCTAAAAAAATTCAACACCAGAGACGGAATGGGGATTGAACTCCTTCGTAAAAATGGGATAATTCCTGCGATTATCACGAAAGAGAAGAGTGAAATTGTTCTTAAGCGAGCAGAGAAATTGAAAGTAGAGGAGGTGTATATTGGTGTTGAGGATAAATTAGAGGTGGTTAAAAGGCTCATTAAAAAATATAACTTGAGTTTTGAGCTGGTTGCGTATATTGGGGATGACATTAACGATATTCCTCTCTTGAAAAAAGTAGGTCTTTCGTGTTGTCCTTTTGACGCGGTAGATGAAGTAAAAAAAATAGCGAATTATGTTTGTAAAACAAAAGGTGGCGAAGGTGCAGTTCGTGAAGTTGTTGATATTATCAGAGGAGATAAAGATGCTATCTAAACGAAGATATGAAAAAATTTGAAGTATCTCACCTCAATTGGAAGAGGTTTTTATATTGTTTTAGATTGAAAGACGTAATGTTATAGGAACAGACACCTAACCCACGTGCACGCAGGTAAAGACAAAGACAAACCTAACCCACGTGCACGCAGGTAAAGACAAAGACAAACCCAAAAGCGTCGTCGTCCTTAGGAGAGCTGAGATGGACACAAATGGTAAGGAAACTAAATTGACAGAGAAAATAAATGAAGACAAAAATAGCACGGGTTAGCTATTTAGATCCCAAAATACTGATAACTGAGAATACAAAAGATATTTATTATCGTCAGAATAATAAAAGATGGTGGTCAAGTTAGTGTTAAATGCAGCGGAAATAAAGACGAAAGGGAAATAGAAAAATAAATATATGTCAAAAAAACTTGTAGTCGGTGTCTGCACTTTCAATGTTGAGGAGACTATTGGGGAGACCCTTAAGACCGTCCTTAACCAGACTGTAAAGCCAGACTTGTTCGTAATCTGCGACAAGAGCAGAGACAAAACGCCTGAACTTCTTGAGGCGTTCAAAGAGAGAGCGGATTTTGAAGTACAAATCTTGAAACAGAAAGGAGTTGGCGTTGCTGACGCGTTGCAAGATATTTATGAATATATAAAAAGCAGAGGTGGTTGCGAGGTACTTGTAGTATTCGAGACAGATCGAGCGTTCCGTGAAAATTGGTTAGAGACGCACTTATCTTTAAGAGCAGAGTTTAAAGGCTGCGATTTAGTCTCAAGTGTTGACAGACCTGTAGGAACCTACGTCGCCCGCTCTCTAAAAGACAGGTTATATTGCTGGAGTGCAGATATGTCAATAAATTGGGCGGCTTTAGAGCGTGTGGGCGGGTGGGACAGGAATATGTTAAGAAGCGACGATTGGGATCTTCACATAAGGCTGGGAACGTGTGGAATTACTCCTGTAGTAACCAGCAAACACCTTCATTGGATCATTTCTGAAAAACATAACCAACTGACTTTGGAGAAGATGAAAAAAAGAGATTCCTCTCTCTTCTTTTTGAGTAAATATGGCTTCTGGTATTTAATATTTCATCCAGCACATTTCGTTTCTGATTTGTTTAGTATTTTATTTTTGGTCATCGTCCCGATACTATTTCCTTTGAGTTTGTTTTTGATGAACTTAAAATTTATTATTTCGAATCTGATTTTAATTGCGATAATGTTATTAGCATATTATATTTATTCAGTATCAAATAACGTACCTTATAGAATAGCATTAAAAAAGTGGGTTTTGTACGGCATCTCAATACCTTATGCAATAAAAAGACTGATTTTCCGAAAGAACGAGTGGAATTTAAAAGGGTTTGTCAGGAAATACGATTGGAATTTAGAAAGTTATCGAAACGATTCGATTAAAAAACAATAAACACAAAAATAATTAATAATTAAAAAATGCCAAGTAAAAATGCCAAGTAAAAATGCCGACTAAAAACGCTTTGATAACAGGAATAACAGGGCAGGACGGAGCATATCTCGCAAAATTCCTGTTAGAGAAAGGATACGCAGTTTACGGCACCTACAGACGACTCTCAACACCAAACTTCTGGAGACTGCAGTACCTAAATATTTTTGAGCAGGTGGTTTTAATACCCGCGGATTTGGTTGACGCAGGGTCGATGGTGGAGGCGGTTAAAATCTCAGAACCCGATGAAATATACCATTTAGCAGCACAGAGTTTTGTAGGCGCTTCGTTTGAGCAGCCGATCGGTACGGGGGAAATAACTGGTTTAGGTGTAACGAGGATTTTAGAAGCTATTCGGCAGATTAACCCCGCGATAAAGTTCTACCAAGCCTCAACCAGCGAACTCTACGGAAATGGACATTCCTCAAGCTTGACAGAGAACTCACCCTTTCAGCCCTCAAGTCCTTATGCCGCAGCAAAATTATACGGCTACTGGCTGACAAAAATGTACAGGGAAAGCTACAAATTCTTTGCCTGCAACGGAATTCTTTTTAATCACGAAAGTCCCTTGAGGGGCTTGGAATTTGTAACACGAAAAATATCTAACGCAGTCGCAAAGATTTCTTTAGGACTTGAAAAAGAACTTCATCTCGGCAACTTAGAGGCAAAAAGAGACTGGGGTTACGCACCCGAATATGTAGAATCTATGTGGCGGATGTTGAAAGAAAAAGAGCCTGACGATTATGTGATCGCAACGAACGAGGCTCATAAAGTAGGCGAATTTGTAGAAAAAGCGTTTGACAGTCTTGGTTTAGACTGGCAGGAATATGTTGAAGTAGACAAAAGATTTTTTAGACCGCAGGATGTTAATTTTTTGCAGGGCGATTATTCGAAAGCGAAGAGGAAATTAGCCTGGAGGCCGAGGGTAAAATTCGACAAACTCGTAGAGAGAATGGTGAAAGAAGATTTAGAAAGGTGGGCGAGGTGGCAGAAAGGAGAGAGATTTCCTTGGGACGCACCGAATTATCCGAATGAGTCAAATATCTTAACACGAACATTAAAAGTATGAAGAAAAGTTGGAAAATCTAACGAAGAAGGTAAAATATTTAAAACAAAATGATTCCAGTAGCAGAACCTTTTTTAGGTGAAGAAGAGCTGGCAAATGTGACAGAAGCAGTAAAGAGTGGTTGGATTTCATCAAAAGGGAGATTCATTGAAGAGTTTGAAAATGAGTTCGCCAAATATTGCGGTGTAAAATATGGCGTTGCAACTTCTAACGGGACTGTTACATTACATTTGGCATTGAAAGCACTCGGAATTGAAGCCGGAGACGAAGTCATCGTTCCTGATTTGACTTTCGTTGCAACTGCAAATGTAGTTACCTACTGTAATGCAAGACCTGTTTTTGTTGATTCTCATCCACAGTACTGGTGTGTAGATCCAGAGAAGATTGAGGAAAAGATTACGCCAAAGACTAAAGCGATTATGCCTGTTCATTTGTACGGGCATCCTTGTGATATGGAGATGATATTGGAAATTGCAGAAGATTATGATTTATATGTCGTAGAGGACGCGGCAGAATCGCATGGTGCCGAGTACAAAGGGAAGAGAGTAGGCTCATTCGGTGAGATAAACTGCTTTAGTTTTTACGGAAATAAAATAATATCTACAGGAGAAGGAGGAATGTGTGTAACAAAAGACGAAGAGCTCGCAGGAAAAATGAGAATCTTGAGAGATCACGGAATGAACCCTAACAAGAGATATTGGTACGATGTTGTTGGGTACAACTACCGGATGACGAATTTGCAGGCAGCAATTGGCGTTGCCCAGCTAAGGAAACTTGACAGGTTCGTAGAGAAAAAGAGAGAGATTGCGAGGTTGTATGAAGAAGGGCTGTCAGAATTAGCTGAAAGGGGGTTGATAAAATTACAACCAGAAATGGCTTGGGCGAAGTGCGTTTATTGGATGTACTGCATTTTAATTGAGGATAAATTTGGTAGAAGTAGAAATGAATTGATGAAGAAATTAGAAGAAAACGGAATAGAGACGAGACCTTTCTTTTATCCAATGCATCTAATTCCGCCTTACGAGTCTAATAAGGCTTTTCCTGCTGCCGAGCAAATATCAAGAGAAGGGATTAATTTGCCTTCTGCTGTGGGTTTAAAAGAGGAAGAGGTAAAGTTTATTTTGGAGAAGGTAAAATCAGGTTGATGTTTTTTTTAAAAAAGTTCTTTGAAGAGGCGAGTGAAGTTAGAGCGGAAGTAGAGGCAGTTTTCAATCCTTCTGCGGCTGCGTGCAGAACGCCTGATTTGGAAGTCCGCCTCTTGCCGCCGTCTGTTATTTACAGCGTTGTGAGAGCGACGAAGCCCGAGATTGTTGTAGAGACTGGGGTCAACAACGGAATTTCTACCTA
>Ga0190359_1001092_pt1 | contig 17672 bp, 12 predicted proteins | sample 48721823_MG_FD_161269 | JGI IMG/M metagenome (GOLD analysis project Ga0190359, IMG submission 161269) | Hydrothermal vent microbial mat bacterial communities from Southern Trench, Guaymas Basin, Mexico - 4872-18-2-3_MG | ecosystem: Environmental > Aquatic > Marine > Hydrothermal vents >... | reverse complement strand
CGGGTTCGGTGGATGATATCAGGGTATCCTTTTCGCCCAGAATACCTTCGATTTCCTCTTTGATCTGGCCGGTTTTTCCGGCCTGTTCATTTTTGGCGGTAATCTGATTGTAAAAGCCGGTGATCTGATTTCTGCCGAAATATGCGGCTACCGCCAGCAGGACGATTATCGCGGCCAGGTATGGCAGAACAGATTTTTTCTTTTGACCGCCGTAAACCTGTTTGATCGATTTGAATTCGTTGCACATCTCGCGGGAGCTTTGGTAACGCTCTTTGGGATTGGGATGGGTCGCTTTCATAAGTATCCGCCGGACCTCCGGGGATAATTTTTCACTGGCCATCCCGCCCCATTCCCGGATATTAGGATTGGCCGGATTGCGATACGGGAGATCGTTGGTGGCAAAGTTGAACAGCGTCACACCCATTTCATAGATATCGCTCAGGAACGGATTGTAATCCTGATCTCCGGCCTGGCGTTCGGGCGCCGCGAAGAGCGGAGTCAGGGCCACGTATGCGGTTTTGGTGGCATCGCCGCCCATCTCCTTGGCGATACCGAAATCGATCAGATAGACGTGTCCGCTTTTATCGAACATGATATTGCCCGGTTTGATGTCCCGGTGAGCAATACGTTTGTCATGCGCAAAGGCGATGGCATCGGTCATCGCCCGGGCCACTTTAAGAAATCGTGCTTCATCGAGTGCGCCGGTGCTTTTGAGAATCGAAGAGCCGTCTTTGCCGTCGATAAAAGAAACCACCACGGCCCCTTCATCGGGGAGGTAATCAATCACGCGCGAGATATTGGGGTGATCCAGCATGCACAGGATCTTGGCCTCCTTGGCGAACTTGTCCCGCGACTGCACTCTTTTGAAAAATTTGAAAACCAGCTTTTGTTCGGGAAGATTTTTGTTGTATCCCTCGTACACCTCACCGAACCCGCCGCCGCCGATATATGATTTCATTATATATTTACCGGCGACTTCCCAGCCGATTATACCCAGGGGGTCGGATCCGCCACCCGGATTGGTGTCGGAACCGTTTTGTTTCTGATCGTCAGTCATGTACTATTCCAAAATCATAAATGAACGAATAAACGGTAATACATGATATTTATTCGGCACCAAACGATTTAATTTTGAGAAGTCCTTCCTTCTCAAGGATGTATTCAATGTAAAACTATCATTATGCACGTCGCAAGAACTTTTTATATTTATTTGCGGTATTGATTGTATAAACATGATACGACGTATTTGTCATTGGACAGAACCGAAATCGACTCCGACAGAAAATCATCTATATTGGATTTATTTACGTTTTATCATACAGGTTGCCGAAATAATCAATAATAACAAGCTGATAACTATTTATTGACTTGTTCTTTAAGATATAGTAATATTTTACAGAGCGCATTCTTAGCCTCTGAATTTACCAGGGAGAATTTATGCCCGGAAAACCCGCAGCCAGGGTCGGCGACCAGACTGCACACGGGGGTGTGATAATGCCGCCCGGTGTCCCGATGGTGCTGATCGGCGGTCAGCCGGCCGCCAAGATGAATGATATGCACACTTGCCCGATGCAGACACCCGGAACACCGCCTATCCCCCATGTCGGGGGTCAGATAATCGCAACCGGCGTTTCGGTGCTGGTCGGCGGACAGCCGATTGCCGTTGTGGGTGATACCGCTATTTGTTCCGGGGGGCCGCCGGCCACGATCGTAGCCGGTTGCCCGACGGTTCTTGTAGGTTCCGGCGGTGGTGGTGGCGGCGGCGGCGGTACCGGCGGTGAAACAGCTGTCAAGGCCGAGTCCAGGGGCGGGGAAGCCGAAGAAACTCATAAGCTCGATGTCAAATTTGTCGATAAGGGCGGGAATCCGATAACGGGCGCGGAATACAGTATCAAATCCCCTGACGGCGATAAATCCAAAGCACCGCTGGCCGGGCAGGTCAAAAAGACCGGCCTGAAAGAGGGTAATTATGAGATTTCCTTGAAGGCGATTACCAGGGCGGAATGGTCGGAAAAAGAGGTCGCGGTTGGCGATTCGGTCAAGATGCTGGTGGAAACGGCCGGAATCAAATCAGGGACAAAAGCGACGCTGGAGATATTTGTTCGGGATGCCAATTTCGCGGATAAACCGCTCGAGACAATCGAGACGAAGGTCAGCGGGGATAAGATCGAAGAAGAGTGGGAATTTCAGATCGGGGATGCTTATCTCAAGATACAGGACGAAAAGAATCAGCGCGGCGGTTATTCATCGCCATCATTTTATTTCAGGGTCACGGCCGACGGCATTATTGCCCGGTCGGGAATCCTCGACTACAAGGATTACATCGAACTGGAGTTAAAAGACGAGGATAATAAGCCTGTCAAGGGGGCGGGATATAAGCTTTTTCTTCCCAACGGCGGTATCAGAGAAGGGACTCTGGATGACAACGGCTATGCCAAGGAGGAAAAAATACCGCCGGGACAGGTAAAAGTATCCTTTGATATTAAGAAAAGCAGCAGATAATCCAGTTAATTTCAGGGCGTTTGGCCGCCGAGAAGAAGTCTAGTGCATGTTAACTTTTCTAAGCAGATTATTCGGTAAAACCACTGTCAAAACCCACGGCCTGGCGCAGTTCCAGGCACAACGCGCCAAGGTCGAGATCCTGGAGATGGAAGATGTTCTCTTTCATCTAAACAGTGCCGTTCTGCTCCCGTCCAAACCGGCCGGTAAAAGCTCCAAGGACGGGGCCTCCGATAAAGAGCTGAAAAAGAAGCAGGAAAAGCTGTCCGGTATCCGGGCCCTGGCGGTTGTTTTCGGGCAGTATGAATTCGATCCCAGGAAGAAGCTGTTGATCGCGGCCCATACCGATACATCCGGGCAGATCGAACCGAATTTTATACTTTCGGAAAAAAGAGCCCAGTCGGTGCTTTATATTCTCAACGGCGAGCGGGATAAGTGGGCCGATGTCTGTTACGGTCAGCAGCGGGTCGAGGATTATCAGCAGATCATGAAATATTTTGCCAAGGACAGGGGCTGGAAGTGCAATCCGGGCAAAATCGACAACAAGTGCGGAAAAAACACAAATAAGGCCGCGGAAAACTTCTTCTCCGAGTATCGCAAACTTCATATTGACCCGAAAACCGGCGATGCTTTCCCGGAGGATCTTCCTTTGAATCTGGTCGATCAGGTAAAGGCCGATCCCCAGAAAAGATGGCCGGTGGTGGCCTGGAGAGCGGTTTATGATTTGTATGCCGATGAGATCTGCCAGGTCCTGAAAATCGACCACAAGCGTTTGAAAAAGATGTATGACAAGCGTATCAAAAAACGACTGATCGACAAGGACAAACCGTATGTAGCCTGCGGTGAATCGTTTCCGCTTCAAAATCCCGAAAAAAGCAATTATCGTTCACAGCGCAATCGAAGGGTGGAAATTCTTTTTTTCAATGAAAAAGAGGCCATCGACAAGATCGACTGCCCGGATCATGTCGATAAAAAGCATACCGCCGCCGAATGCCCGCTGTGGTATGACCAGTTGATGGATATCACTTATATCGATCCGGATTATCTTACCGCCGACGCTTTCCATTTCAAGTTCGCATATTATGACAGGATAATCAAGGAATTTAAAGGTGTTCCAGACGGGCTGGAGATCAAGGTCTATAAGAAGGGCGGGCCCAAGCCGTTCAAAACCGGCCATGATTACGCCGACGGGATTTACACGGTGAGGGTGCTTGATCTGAAAAAGAAAGATGAGATCCGATTCGAATTCAACACTTACAAATCCCCCGATAAAAAGAAGCGGCAGTGGGTTTACACCAAGACGAAGGACGATCCGCCCGAAATGGTAATCAAAAAAGATGAAGATATCGCCAAGATGGGCTACAAGGAACGGATGCATTATTATGATCTTCCGCCGGAATGGTCGTCGCGCAATTATTTTACCCGTCATGACGGCAAGGAAAATACGGGCGATAAATTCGAGACAATACTGGCCAATTACAAGCCATTCGGAGGCAAAAATACCACACCGGACAAACCGCTGGTTATCTCACTTGAAGACATCATCCTGATCGATGACAAGGGCAGCCAGAATATCAATAATAATACCGGCAACAAGCCGCAGGATTTCGATAAGGATGGAAACAAGATCGACCTGTCGGATAAATCACGGCTGACCCTTTTATATCTTGATGAAGAAGATGATTATAATATCAAAATATATAAGGGGCGTACGACGCATCCGTATTTTTCGGATATCGAGTTCAAGAAAAACCTGATTACGACCAGGATACCGGAAAACGGTAAATCGTACGTACCGCGGGCGATTTTATTTTGCAGCAGTTTTTATGATATCACCGACAAGCGGACGTCGAAGGGCCCCAAGTTCAAGTTCAGCGAGGGACATATTCTGGGCGCACGCGCCGCGGTTTTAAACGACAAAACGGTGCATAACTGGGCGGCCCTGAGTGTTAAGATCGCCGACGGTACGGTTCCGGCCAATATGAAAGATTATGTTCAGTACAAATGCGGAAATTATGAGGCCCATTATCTTCATAATTGCGGCTTTATAAAGGGCAACCTTGAAACGGACAAAGAAAAGCCGCTGTCATACTTGATAATATACTGGAACTGCCGTATGGAAGCTCATTCGACCGAGGCTCCAACCGACGCCAACTGGCGCTCGAAATGGGAGAAGGACGGTATGATCAATTCCATGAACCGCACCAACCGGCCCTACCTCATCGAGAAGAAAAGCGGCACCGTCGACATCCTGATACGCATGTATCATTTTTATGAAGCCAAGCTCGATGATGCCGGCGGAAAGCACAAGTGCATTGTCCGCATGTGTCACACCGATGAGGACTGGATGCTTCCGGATAACGCCAAATTCTGCCAGGCCAGTTACCAGGGACGAACAGATTATTACGGCGGCGCCGGGACCGATGCCAAGACCAAGGATATCGACGGAAGCACCTATGCCCCCATGGCCCATCATCACGAAATGGGTCATGCCACCGGACTGTTCGACGACTATATGTATAATGCGGATTTGCGTAAACAGGCTCATCCCTGGACGACCTACAAGACATTTTTCGGTGTCCCGGGATTCGAACATCCTTTTACCGCGCCGGGCGGGCCTTACAGCATCGATTTCATCTCAACCATGTCTGAGTGCCGTAATCCGCGGATGCGCGATTTCTGGCATTTTGTCAACTGGATCAATGATGAGTCGGGTGATGCCGGCAATAAAAAACTCAAGCCTTTCCTGAACAAAACCACGTTCAAGATGAGTTACAAGTACCGGAAAGGCGGGAGTGACAAGGTGATCGAACTCGATCTCTGGGACGGCAAATACCGCAATCCGAACAAGGCCTGCCATGAGTCGAGTAATTTTGTTTTCAAAACAGGAAACAATAACGGCAAGGCCGACCTTTTGCTGTATCATCTGGGCGGCGGCGAAACCGCATATACAATCGACCCGAAACATAAAGACAATCGCAATCATGTCATGAACCCGAGACATGTTTTCGATGCCATCCTGGTGATCCGGCATAAGGTGGCACTGAAATTTATCGATGATACCGGGAACTGGACCGTCAATTCATATGAAAACTGGATGAAGCGCTGGGTGCAAAAACCGCTGGTGGACCTTAATAAATATTATTTCGAGTGCAGCCGGGACAATGAAAATAAAAAAATACTGATGATCTTCGTTCCGCATTTGGAAGTGTATGATGCACCCAAGCCGACCCCGACCGACTGGACGGTGGCCCTTCCGGCCGACGCTCATTTCAACATTGTCGTCAAGGAGAACGGAGGCAACAGTTTCGCAACCTCCGGCCGGACCATCAATGTCGATGATAATGTGGATAAAAAGAAAATTTTAAAATACATGGTTGGTAAAAGCTCCGCCGGCAATGTCGGCAAGGCAGATTTTAACGGGGTGGGATCCTGGCTTAAATCGGAGCTTTTATCGGCCACCGCCGGAGGCGGGTGGTACACAATTAAGGATTTACCGGCATGACCGGGATTGGAAGGCATAATCGAGACTATTTTGTTTTTTTAATATATATGGCGATGACATTCCTCGCCTCTGGTGTCGGCTGTACCGGAGCCGGTTCCGACAAAACAAATGAATTGAACAAGGGAAATAATGGTATGAATAAAAACACATACCCGGCTATATTCGCCGATGCGGGAAGATCATCATTTGTCGATATCACGTCGTCGAGCGAGGGATTTCTGACGTGGAAGAAATTTTTCGATGAAGAAGATGAGAAACCGCTGAATCCCCGGTCGATATTGATCGGCCGTGCGAATATTTTTGTCTATTCAAACGATGCCGTCATCTGTTATGATGCCGACGGCAACAGGCTGTGGACCGTGGTGATCCGTGAAGGCTCGCCGGTGTCTATTTTTAACAACAGGCTTTATTACCGGAAAATTGAGGCCATCGACGAACTGACGGCGGTCGATTTCAATGGTCGTAAGGTGGACCAGACGATCTGGATACTTGCCTCGGATAATGCCTGCAGTCCCCTTTATATCGAACCGCTCGAAAATGAATTTCTGGTCCTCTCACTCTGCACCGCTCCGCCCGAGCAGGGTCAGCCGGCGTATATCTTTTACAGAAAAAAATACGAGACCGAGAAGTATATCTGGTCGGATGATATCGGAGGCCGGCCGGCGGCGCCGCCCTTGCATCCTGTCGGCGGTGAAAATTTCATCGTTTTTTCTGCGGAGGAAATAATCGTTTATAATGCCGCCACCGAGAATCCGGAGGGGGAGATTCTGAGCCGGTTCGCGAATCCGGTGGAAGAATTGGTTGGAGCCTCAGCGTATAAAGAAGGCAGTCTCTATTTACTGGGCCGAAAGGGCGGCAAAAATCTTTTGATAGCTTATGCTCTTGACGGTACTGAAAAATGGCAATGGGAAATCAACGGCGGTTCGGGAGAGGTCTCATTCAAGCAGCCGCCGGTTATCGGGATTGACGGGCTGGTTCATATTCCGGTCGGCCGGACATTGAAGACAATCAAAGATGGGCAGTTGATCCGTGAGTTTACGATCGAGGAAAGAACGATCGATTACTGCACGGCGCTGGCCGATGGATCGGTATTGATCGCCGCGAAAAATTCTCTTTACCGGGCCGATGCTGACGGTGCCAAGATATTCGGCCTGCTGTTTGATCATGATATTGTCGTGCCGCCGGTGGTCGATGCCGGGGGACATGTTTATATAGCGACCGCCTTTGAACTGATTCGAATTGATTGACCGGGGTGATATTATGGGTAAAAAAAGAGTTTTATTTAATATCGATCTTCCCGATGATTGGACCGACCAGACGGTGCATACGTTTATGGGACCCGATGACAGCGGTATCCAGCATATGCTCACCGTCATTATCGACAGGGATGCCGGCGATATCGAGCTTAATGACTTCGCTCGCGAGCGGATCGATAATATGGTCGATACCCTGCAAAGTGTCGATGTTCTCAAAGACGAGCAGAAGGATCTTGAAAACGGGGAGCCGGTGCATGAGTTTGTCTGCCGCTGGATCCCCACCGACGATAAGGTGATTTACAAGAAGCAGATATTTATGATCGTCGACGGTATCGGGTACACATTCTCGGCTGATTTCTCAAAGAAAACATTGAAAACCATCGCCCGGCAGGTGGAACAGATGATAGTATCTTTCAAACCGGTGGATATACCGGATGATGACTGATAGTTATGGATTTGAAATTTAATAAAGCAACCGACAGTGAGCATGAAATCAAGCTGACCTCGTCTCTTATAATGGCCGCCTGGCGGGCCGGTGCGGTGCATGCGGGCCAGAAAGCTGTGGTCGAGGTGCAGACCTCGTTCGTGGGTAACGGCGCCAAGATAAAGATCACCGGCCGAAGTGACAGCGGCAAGAAAATCGGCCAGTTAAGCGGCAAGATAAGAAGTAACAGTTTTGTCGGTGAGATGGATATAGACGAGGATGCCGAAATCGGCGATACGGCTTATTTTGAGGCGGATATTTCGCGGGCGGGTGTCGACGGTGAATCGAATCATGTCCCGATTCTGCCGCCGATCGAGGTGACAAATATGAAATGGAGCGCTGGTGAGGCGCGCCGGGGCGATATACTGACTCTTTCTGCGGATATAAAGGGTGTCCCGGGCGGGAAAGAGGTCAAGATCATTATCTATGAGTACGACCGTGATAATATCCATGACAAGATTGCCGAGTTACCCGCTATCGTGGTTGACGAAAAAATTGAGGTTAAGTGGGAATATGAGTATCATGAAGATACCGATGAGATCCCGACCGATGAAGAGCTGCAAAATTACGGAAACAGTTATAATCCGCCGGAATATTTTTTCGTGATCGAGGCCGATGGTCTCAAGTTCGGGACCGAACAGGAGTCGGGACTTCTTGAGTTCAAGGACTGGGTCGAAATCGAGCTGATCGATGACAATGATGAGCCGATTCCGGATGTCGAGTATGAGATCACTCTTCCCGATGGAACCAAGCAATCAGGCAAGCTCGATAGCGAGGGTCGGGTCAAAATCGAAGATGTCCCGCCGGGGAAATTTGTGATTAAGTACAAAGACCTTTACCCCGAGGTGGAAGCCAACGATGCTGTCGAAGAAGAGGAAGAGCCCGGGCCGAGTGTCGATGAAGGGCCTGTTACCGATGAGGAAGCCGAAGATGAGACGGGTGATGAGGCCCAGTCCGAGGACGAGGATGACGACTCGGATATTTTCGATGAACGGACAGAATCCCAGAGCCCCAATGACTTTGGCGGTGGCGGTACGGATGGACCGGAAGAAGAAAAACTGCAGATGTAAAAAGATGAGGGTGTTAAATGTGCCATCATGATGTCGAGCCAGATGGAAGCGCCGCATTTGGCTCGGGCGGAGCCCGATCAACACGCCTGAGAAATCATGCCAGGTTGCATTTTCGCCGATATAACTATGTAATCTATCAGGATATCGGCTCCAATCTGGAAACCGGTTTTCTCTCTTTTATGAGCGGTCTTTTCAATGCCAGTAATCGTGATTTTTTTTATATCGATCAGACGACACCGGATAATCTCAACACCCTGTTCAATGTTTCCCGCCGGCGTGATATCCCCTCGCAATACCGCAATTACGCATCATCGGCATACGGGAGGTGGATCTACCTGTTTTGTTCCGGCGCTCGCGGGTACGCGGACAAGATATATGAAATAGATTATCGTGGTGTTGGTGACTGGAACGCCACTGAATATGAATTTCCGGCCACAGGGTCGCTGCGTCCGGTCAGGACATTTTCCGAGTCGGGCTATTTCATTCTCAATCGTGCCCTGCTCAATCATACTTATGGCATTGCCCTGCCTGCTCAAATCAGCGCCGCCACCATGGAAAATCTTTTTACAGGTTCTTTCTACACCAATTCCCAGAATTTTATTCGCCTCGAACTGACTCCGCCCGCGGGCGGGGTTTCGAGCTATGATTATGATGTATATATTTTCGATCCCGAGCAAATTATCGCTCATTCCACCGCCGTTATCGCTTATCACTCGCATCTCATGCGCGTGGTTGATGCCCGTGAAAGGCACGGTCGATTAAGCGGTTTTGAGCAACGGATCCGTAAACGCGGTATCCTCGCCTGTCTCTGCAAGCAACTGGTTGACAGCGAAAGCAGTCTTCAAAATGATGCCAATCGTTCACGGCTAAATTCAGCCTTTAACCGTTTTGCCAATTATGGCAACCGCAAGGCGAGGTTTATCGACAACCTTTACAATTTTTTGACTCATAATATTCTTACTAGTCTGGAAACCGGTTTGATGGAATATCAGTCAGGTAATACACGCCCCGACGGCGCCGCTTGGCTGAGAGTTGTCGCTCCGCTGGCCGGAATCGCCGGGGAGCATATTTTGCTGACGTACCTGTTCAACGACGCCGCCCAGAATCCGACCAATCAAAGCGCCTGGGCGACGTTTTTCAAAGTCTCACGACAACATGGGAACGCCAGTGAAAGCGCCAGTGTTACGGCCTGGAATCGAATCCTGGGCACCCGCGATTATCTGAAGTTGGCCCTGGGAGTGGCCGAAACCAGAACCTATCATCTTGTCACCGAGTACACCGCCGGCAATATAAACTGGCAACAGTTCCAGCAACAGTTGCGGCATGACGGCCGGGCTTTGAACACACTTCCGGCAGGTATTCAGAGGACCGGTGCGGTACGCAGAACAATGACAAGTATAAATAAGGTTTTTACCTGGGGTAACCGTCTGGGCCGCCTGAAGGCTGTTTTCGATGGTGAGGTCACCACATCCACCTTTACGGCGGCATTGGATTCAGTCTCGGATTATGCCAGCCGGCGCGGTGCGGTTGCGGTCGCTGTCAAAGCAAGTGTTGTCAAAAACATGATCGACGTATTCAGCAACACGCGTGATTTTGCACGAAGAATCAGTGTCGATGATTATGATGCCGCGCTCGGGCATGGCCTGGCGGTGGCGGCCGGTATTACTGAAATTGGCTATCTTGTCGCCACCGGTAGCACTCTTGGCGGACCTGTCGGTGCGGCTGTCGCCATTGTCGGAGCGATAGGTGCGATTGTCGTTATCCTGGCAACCGACAGTGATCTTGAATTGTTTATCCAGTACGGCTCCTGGGGAACCGATCCGCGCGGAAGCACCGGTCAGCCGGACTGGGCGGTAACTCCATTCAACCGCTGGACCGATGATGATACCGGTATTGAACGTCAACTGTATTCACTTCTAAATCTTTTGCACAAATTTGATGTCAGACATAATTTCGATCCAAATACCAGGGTTATTGCCTTTGAAATTGATACAAAGTTTCTTCCCGACACTTCGATTTTTGAATTTCGGGGTCAGTTTAGCGATGGTTCGGGGGGACAGGGACGAATTTCCTTTAATCTCAGATTTCCGTCCCGTCGGCGCCGGCATTACACCAGAGTCGGATACCGTCAGAGGGGGACAAGGGTTGTCAGCGGCGTCAATGTCCATGTCGTGACTGAAAGCGGTAAACATACAATCAAACTGAACGTACAGGTCCGCCACGGTGTGGCCACAGGCGAAGCCTGGCTTCGCTGCCTGCCTTTCGGACACAATGAGTTTACCGTTCCGCATGGCGGCCGCGCCTTTCACCTGGAGAGACTGGTCACTCACACCGGGACATTGGTCATCATCAATCACTGGCGCGATTACGATTTTGAAAGCGACGAGTGGGCGCGAATGCCAACCTGGACATAAAAAAAGAAACGTATCAATTCAAAAAAATATAAATTATGGTCGTGAATATCGGATATGCGTAAATTTGACCGTCCTTTTTGCCGATAAATATTTTATTGCGGTACAATGACTTAATTGATAACAAATATCTTGACTTTTAGAGATTGTAAACATAATATTTTAATTAGCGATTTTAGCGGGAAGATACTAAAAAATATAAAAATCTGTTTATTCTCAATCATTTAGCTCACGGGTAGCTTATGGATATTGCCAGCTATTCTTCCGACTCGCGGGCCATTATAAAAAATGCCAAGGAAGTGACGGCCGCTTTCAGGCATCCCGAAATAGAAGTCGAACATCTGCTTATGGCAGTGGTTCGGCATGAGGGCAGCGAAGTCGAGTCAATTCTCAATCAGCTCGGTAAAAAACCGTCATTTGTCGAATCGATTGTCGAGATTTATCTCAAAGAACAATCGAGCCGGTCAACATCGAGGGAAAATCTGACCGTCTCCCCGGCGGTGCAGTCGATATTATCGCAGGCGCTCGAGGAGAAAAACAAGCTGTATGATGCCCTGGTCGAACCGGAACATATATTGATTGCCATTTTCGATCCCAAATCGTCACTGTCGCCGTATATCCGCGATAAGCTGGATATACAGGTTGAGGGTATATATCGTGCCATCGCCGAGAGCAAAGCGGTCGAGGAGATCGCCACCGGGGCTCCCCCCAAAGAGGGCGAAGCGGTGGTCGGGGGAAAAAGGGAAATCTCCAAGACGCTTCGTTACTGTGTCGATATGACCAATCTGGCGGCGGCCGGTGAATTCGATCCGATGATCGGCCGTGAAAAAGAATTGCAGCAGACCATCCAGATACTGCTTCGCCGTCGCAAAAACAGCCCGGTGCTGGTCGGCGGCGCGGGGGTCGGGAAATCGGCCATTGTCGAGGGATTCGCCCAGGCGGTGATCGATAAGAAGGTCCCCAAGGTGCTTCAGGATGTGCGTGTCATGGAGGTCGATATGGGCGCGATGGTGGCCGGAGCCAAGTACAAGGGTGAATTTGAAGAACGTTTCAAAGCCCTGGTCAGCGATGTGATCAAATCGGCCGGCAAAACGATTTTATTTATCGATGAGATTCATACTATCGCGGGAGCCGGCGGAGGCGGCGGGATGGATGCCGCCAACCTGATTAAACCGGCCCTGGCGCGCGGGCAGATACGCCTGATCGGCGCTACCACCGAAGAAGAGTACACCAAGTACCTTGAAAAAGACAAGGCGCTTGACAGAAGATTCGAGCGGATCAAAATAGAGCAGCCCGATTACGACGATGCGGTCCGTATTGTCAACGGTGTCGTTTCCAAGTATGCCGAGCATCACAAGGTGGCGTTTGAAGATGATGCCGTAACTGCCTCGGTCAAACTGGCCCAGCGTTACCTGAGCGAGCGTAATCTTCCCGATATCGCGCTGGATATTATCGATGAGGCCGCTTCGGAATTCGGTGTCAAAAAAGAGATGGCCGGGGAGAGTATCCCGGCGATAACGGCCCGAATCGATGAAGTGGAAAAGTTGCTGAAGGCCTGCGATGGCAAAGATCCGAAAAAGGACAAGGAAGAGTTCGATAAGTTGTACGATGCCTGGGATAAATTCGAACGTGAATTCGGGATGCTCCATGAACACTGGGGACACCGCGTGGAAGCCATGACGGAGGCGAGCCGTGAGTAAAGACAGACTGAAAATAAACGAGATAAGAAAGAGTCTCGATGAAAAGAAGGCGCTGTTCGAATCTCTGAAAACGGTGGTCGATAAACTCGAATCGAATATCGAGGGCGCCGATATCGCGGCTGTCATTGCCCGCAGGACAGGAATCCCTGTTTCGAAGATGATGACTGCCGAGAAGGACCGGTTGATTCACATGGAGTCTTTTCTTTCCGGGAAGATTATCGGGCAGACAAAGGCGATCGAGGCAATCGCCAATGCCATCCGCAAATCGCGGGCCGGATTGAAACCGCCCAACCGTCCGGTCGGTTCATTCCTGTTTCTCGGCCCCACCGGAACCGGTAAGACCTATCTGCCGAAGCTTCTGGCCGAGTTCCTGTTCGACGACAAAAACGCCATGGTGCGTCTCGATATGTCGGAGTTCATGGAATCGCATTCAGTGGCAAAGATGATTGGCGCCCCGCCGGGGTACGTCGGTTACGAGGCCGGGGGACTGTTGACGGAAGCGGTCCGGCGCAAGCCGTTTTCGATCATACTGTTCGATGAGGTCGAGAAGGCACACCCCGATGTTTTTAATGTATTGCTGCAGTTGCTCGATGACGGCCGTCTGACGGACGGCCAGGGACGGACAGTCGATTTTTCCAACACCATTGTGGTGCTGACCTCGAACTACGCCGCGGATAAGATCCTCGATGCGGATCGCGAGAGACGCGAGATTGATATGGAGGAGGTCCGGTCGTTTTTATTCACCAAGTTTCGCCCGGAATTCCTGAACCGCCTTAACGATATCATCATATATCATTCATTCACGCAGGAACAGGTGGAAAAAATTGCGGCTCTGGAGTTCAAGCAGCTTTGCGTATTACTTAAAGACCAGGACATAACAGCCGAGCTGACCGACGATGCTTTGAATAAGCTGGCTCATGACGGTTACACTATCGAGTTGGGTGCCCGGCCGATTCAGCGTACTATTGAACGTGACATTATTAATAAACTTTCAGTGGATATTATCACGGGTAATGTTTCACCCGGTGATGCCATAATGATAGACGTCAAAGACGACGCCTATGTTTTCAACGTGAAAGATAAATCTTAATCCAAAATAAACGGAGGAATAAATGGCAAAATTTATTCTTGGTGCAACCGAAAGGATCAAAAAGGATGACTCCGTTCCGGTTGAACTTCTGCCGTCCAACAAACTGCTGTATATTGCCAAGCTGAACAACAACGAAGATGCCGATGTCGCGCCGGTCAGGTGCAACAATCTCAAGGAAGTCTTCGAGAAGTTCAGACCGTCATTTTCGGCAGAGTTGGAAAGTGCCGAGGGCGAACCGATCAATGCCGAATTTGAAATCAAAGCCATGAAGGATTTCACACCAAAGCAGATGATCGAGAATAACGACTATCTCCAGAAGACTTATTACAGCAAGGAGATGCTTACCGATCTGGACAAGCAGTTGAAAAAGAACAATGCCCTCAAGAAAACCTTAACCGACAAGGAAAAGAAGGAAGCGCTGCTGAAGGCGGCGAAGTACTATATCGACCTTCTTACCGAATAGAAAAGAGGTGATGAATAATGGCAGAAGAAGAAAAAGAAATGCAGCCTCAGGAAGCTGAAGCCAAGCCGGCCGCGCCGGAAGAAGTCGTTATGGAAAAAGTCTCCGACGATGAATTCGCTTCGATTTTAAGCGATACTTTCGGAGATTTCGGCAAACTGGCGGCGCTGTTACCCTCTTTCAAGACCGCCGACGGTGATCTTGTCCGCGGAGTCGAGTGGCTTGATCCCAAAAAGGACTTTCAGCGCAAGGAGTTTTTGACCAAGAAAAATTTCGCCATGCAGCGCAAGCTTTTGGCGGAAAGGCTCAAACTCTGGGTTAACTCATTATCGGCGAGTGACAATCTCGACGAAATCCGCAAGACCATCAACGAAAAATCGGCCAAACTCGAGGAAAATCTCGAAAAGAATATGAAAAAGGTGCACCGTGCCAGCCGCGAACTGGAAACGACCTATCGGGCTATCGATAAATTTTTCGCCAATGCGCAGGCCGAACCGGATGAGAAGGTCAATGCATATTTTTCCAATGTGGGTATCGAGGAATTGACCGATCCGGATGACAAAGAGAAGTTCGAAGAGATTTCGAAGGCGGTGGCCGATCTGTACCGTGAATGGAGCATCAAGGAATGCTTCTCGATGGCGGTTATCCCCGGCTGGGCCGGGAGCGTCGAAAATATCGACACTATCGCCCGCCAGCTTGGTCTGCCGAACAAGCTACATGTCCTGACCGATTTGCCGAATTTCGAGAAGTTCGAAGAAGTCATTGACATGCTCGAAGACCCGGCCTACGCCAATCTTCCGGGTATCGATGATTACAAGCAATATGTTTCGGTGTTTGCCAATTATGTTATGGCTCGTGAAGCAAACCAGTATGAAGATGAAGATATGTGGGTGCCGCCGTCGGCCGTGGTCGCCGGCAAGATGTACCAGGGTGATGTGACAGTCGGCATGCAACAGCCGATGGCCGGTTTCAAGCACGGCAAGATCAACGACGCCAAGTATCTTCGTTTCAAGGCCAATCAGCCGGACGCCTCCAAGATCAATGAGAAGGGTGTCAACCCGATGGTCAGTTTTGAGGGATCGGCGGTGGCGATGGGCGCTTCGACGCTTTTCACCAAGGAGACATTCAATGTTTATTCGATCCGCAGGACGTATGATTACGTTTACAAAACGCTGCGGAATTATCTGAATAAACAGACGTTTTCGGTGATCGATCAGAAATTTGTGGATACACTCAGGCGTGATATCGACAAATTTATGAAGGCCATTTCCGGCGGTGACAATATTCTTCAGGACTACAAAGTGGATATTTTCGCCGATGAAGAAATGCGAAAGCGTCAGGAGATCGATTTGAAAGTCTCGCTGAATCCGAAATACCCGGCGCGGACATTCAATATCGAGTTCACCGCCTGGAACGAAGACAACCAGACTAATGTCAAAGATAAGTAAACGAATAGGAATTTATTAGGCGATTCTGTTAACCTAAAGTAATACAATCGGAAGGAGATTTGCTATGGCGAGAAGGCCAACTCTTGAAATCGATGGGGTCGTTTACAAGAATGTTTATGAGGTTTCATATGCGCTGTACACTGCCAAAGATGAAACCGGACGTCCCTCCGACCGCGCCCACGCCGGCGTCATCAGAATAATCAGAGAATCGGATGAGACAGTCGATATCGCACGCTGGGCGATGGACTCCAGTAAACCCAACTGGAAATCCGGGAAGGTTATTTTCAAGAACCCCGATGATGCCGCGATGAAGGAACTTACCTGGGAGGACGGATTTATTACCGCCTACGAGGAGCATTGTCCGCATATCAAGGATAAACCGGATGAACAGATCTGGGAATGCTTCGAGATTTCCTGTCAGAAATTAATGATATCAGACGCTGAAATCGACAATCGCTGGCAGGAATAAGACATTGGATTACCACCGGGCGGGTATTGCCCGCCCGGATATAATTTATTCATAACAAACCGGTGGATATAGCATTATGGCAGTATTGGAAACATCCGCAATATGTTCTGTCAAGGTCGAAAACGAGGAGATCAAACACAATGTCTCCAGTGTCCGCCTCGAACAGTACATTGATAACCATCACGGGCTGGCAGTCCGGGTTAAACAGGCGGGAAAAGCCGAAGGCGGAAAAGAATTCGACGATCCCTCAACGTTCACATCGTTTCTCGGCAAATCGATTTCCGTCGTCATAACTCCTACCGGCGAGCTGGTGGATGCATCGCGCCAGCTTGAGTTTATCGGACTGGTTACCGAGGTCAGCCTCGATCATAGCATCGACGGTGTCAATACCTTTCTTATCCGGGCGGAAAGCCCGACTATCACTCTCGATGGTTCCCGGCGAAATATGTACTACAGTAACAAAAGTGTCTCCGATATCATCAGCGGTATTCTGCAAAGCTATCCGATCACTGTCGGCGAAGTGGCCTCCACCAAAGGGACATTCAAATTCGATGCCCAGTATATGGAAACCGATTATGAATATATTCTCCGCCTGGCCGCGGCTCAGAGCCTGTTTGCCTATTACACCGGTAAGGAATTTTGCGTGACCAAGGCTGTCAGCGGCGACCCGGAGGAGATTGTCTGGCGCGAGACGCTGGGCTCATTCAGGCTGGGGCTGGGCACCACCCCGTACAACTATGAATCAAAGGTTTACAATTACGAAGAGGCCAAGACATATTCGCAGGATACGACCGGACTGAAACCGGAAGTGGCGCCATCCGAGCTGGTCAATATATCCTATGAGTCCTCGAAAAAGATTTACGACAAAGCCGGGTTTTCCACGTCGCCCAAAGCGGCGACCGACCGGCAGTCCCTTGAAAACACTCTCAAGACCGAAAAATGCCGCTCTCTCGGAAGCATGGTCAAATGCTATGGGCAGTCCAATGTCCCTCAGGTAACGATCGGAAGATGCGTTAAAGTCAAAGGCATGGACAAACTTGACGGGCTTTACTGGGTCAAGGGTATCAATCATATTTTTGACGAAAGCGGTAAATATCACAATACGTTTATCTGCACACCGGTCGATGCCGCCTATCCTGAAAAAGAGGCGGTGCAGAAAGTTGCCGATGATATAGATACTGTTAAAGCCGAAGTGCCATCCAGGAAAAAATTCAAACCCGCCGAATTCAAGGGCCTTCATGTCGCGGTGGTGGTCGATAATGTCGATCCCGAAAGTATGA
>Ga0190359_1001091_pt1 | contig 17678 bp, 17 predicted proteins | sample 48721823_MG_FD_161269 | JGI IMG/M metagenome (GOLD analysis project Ga0190359, IMG submission 161269) | Hydrothermal vent microbial mat bacterial communities from Southern Trench, Guaymas Basin, Mexico - 4872-18-2-3_MG | ecosystem: Environmental > Aquatic > Marine > Hydrothermal vents >... | reverse complement strand
GAAACACGTCTATGATAGGTGCAGGGAATGGGAAAAGAAAGGCGTCTTCTGCGCATCAGTGGCCCCGGGATTCGCATACGCTGATGTCCCAGACCTAGGAGCAAGCGTATTCGTAGTCACCAACGATGACCACGAGCTTGCCGAGGAATGCGCCCAAGACATCCACGACCTAATATGGAGTCTACGCGAAGAATTAACTCGGAAGTTACCCGGTGCCAAGGACGGTGTAGCTCAGGTATTAGACATGATCAAGAAAGGCACAAAGCCCATCACAATCGCGTACCATGATGAGCGCCTTGGTGACGGAACCCATGTACTCAGAGAACTGCTGGATCAGAGTGCGGAGAACTGGTGTGATACCTGTCTAGCCGACCCAACGGCTCTCTATGAAATGAATGAGAAAAACAAGGTGGGAGACACTGTTGAGTATACGATGGGCGCATGGCTCCACGAGATCAGTGGAAAACCAGTCAAAGTCAAGGGCAAGATAGAATACCTAGGACCACTGGAGTGGATAGAGACAGGTCCCATGGGGCGAGGCGCTGAGCGGATAATAGACCTCGTGGCTATGCTTGACCTCGGTAAAAACAGGCATCTCGTAGTTACTGAGAGACTATATGCTCCAATGAGCGCTGACCCGTTGAAGGTAATGGGTCTTGACATGGATTCATTGGATATCGTGGTTTTGAAGAGCCGTGTACACCATAAGGCATGGTGGGATACTTGGAGCACTGTTGACTTCCCTGTTGATCCACCGGGACTTGGACCAGCCAACCTAGGGTTACTAGAGTATACCCATCTTGCTTGGGACCTTTATCCTATAGGTGAAAAGTACCGGAAGTAGCGTTTTTTCATTTATTCATCAATTTTTTATACAATATGTAATTAAACATTGAATAATTTTTTATGTTCTGGAACTAACAAATACTCGTGTCTGATCAAAACAGTCTTGTCTGGTATATCAACATCTCACATCTGAACAAGTACCTATTCCTCGACATAATGAAGGCACTTGGAGCAGCCGCAGCACTATTACTTGTGATTCAGTTGCTCCCAATCGGACAATCAGCAACTACACTTTCAACGATAATAATGGCGGGACTCGTTTTCTGGGGGGTAGCCTTGGTTATCAAGTTATTCACAGCATTCAACGGACATAGTATCCGCTTTACACTAAACGAGGAAGGAGTAACCGCCATGGCTAACGAGGGAAAACTAGGGCTCAGCTATGTAGCAAGACAAGTCTCAACCATGAAATGGGACCCAATGCACGCAGGCTCCATGAGAGCAGAGAACATTGAACCAGAAAAGACTCAACTAAGTTGGAACAATGTCACTAGTGTGAAAGTTGACAAGGAGAGCCGAGTAATATCCCTCCGAAAAGGAAACCTTGGCTCTATGCGGCTTTACTGCAGCGAGGATAACTTTGAAACTGTGCTTGGGGTAGTATACGATAAATGTAGCCTGATGCAGGTGGCTTAGTGTTCATTTTTCCATTACAGATTAATCTGGTGGATATTCATTGAATCGTGGATTATCTTTTAAACAATCATTCCACCCTATAGCCCATGTTACCCGAAGGACGATCATTCCAGAAAAGTAAAGACCTCCTAAGAGACGCCATAGACATCCATATTCATGCTGGGCCTCACCTAACCACAAGCCCAAGAAGCGTCACACCCGTTGAGGCAGCCCTACAAGCTCGCCGCGCAGGAATGAAGGCAATAGTCTACATGGACGTATTCCAGATGAGCAACGGCACAGCCCAGATAGTAAACGAGGTAGTGCCAGACTTCAAGACCTATGGAGGAATCAACCTCAACACAGTGTTTGGAGGCATAAACCCACGAGCCGTAAGAACAAGCCTCACCTACGCTGGTGGAGCAAAATACGTTGCATTCGGTACTCACAGCACCCACTGGATGACCAGCCGCGAGGGACACTATATTGATGGCGAGTTCAAACCATTCCACACATTTGATGAGAAATTCAAACGAGAAGAACTTGGACGCTCAATCAAGATACCAGTTGACGAGGCACCAACACCAGAAATAGTCGAAATACTAGAGATGGTGGCAGCACACCCAGACGTCTACTTGATTACTGGCCATGTATCAGCACCCGAAGCAGTCAGACTTGTGGAGCTAGGGCACGAGTACGGCATAAAGAAGATGGTAGTAAGCAGCACCATATTCAAGATAGCAACCATGGACCAGCTTGCCCACATGGCAGAGCTCGGAGCCTATATTGAATACACACTTGCCGCATATGGAGCCAGCAGCGGAACACGCAAAACAGACTATTACGCGGAGATCAAGTACGCAAGCGACTCTATCCCAAGCAACTTACCAAAAACAAGCGTCAAGACAGTAGCCAAGCACATCAACGAGCTAGGAGCCGAAAACTGCATCATAGCCACAGACTTCGGAGTCTATACCCTACCACCACCAGTGGAGGGACTGCGTGAGTTCATCGCGTTACTGCTGGACCTCGGATTAACTGATGAGCAGATAAAAACAGTTGTGCAGGAAAACCCTGCAAAGCTTCTAGGATTATAGGTGAGGTAGACCCAGAATCGTCTCTGGGTTTGTCTTACTCAGTTTTCTAATGTCTTCTTGGGGTACGCCCATATCGAGGAGACATGCTATGAACTCTCTGAAGCCTTCTACTGGTTCAGGCAGCGTGTAAACGCCGAAATCGGTGCAGATAACACAATGTTCTGCGCCAAGCTCCATGATCTGTTCAGCAACATGCTTTACTCCGCCTTCTTCAGTTCCACTCATTCCCTCGTCTATTGAAGCGTACTCGCGTTCAACATAGTAGTGAGTCTTTGGGATCGTAGTAGTATGTGTATATGCTGCAAGTGTGTACTCTATGAAAGCGCCCTTATCCACCATGTACTGAAGCTGATCCATAGACGCGATCTTGGTCACCGCGCTGCTTACAACCACTTTCTCGATGCCATACTCTTCAGCGAAATCAACTAGCCTTACACCCTCATCTGCTGAGACGTGCCCAGTGATCATATACACATGGGGATTATCAGCGATCAACTTCAATATCTCGTCAAGCTCAGGACTCGGAGCCTCATCAGGGATTCTGATGCATCTGTCCAGTTCCTCTGTTTTGAACTTGGGGTATAACTCGCTCAGGGGTACAAACTTGTCGTCAATTACTCTGCCTTCTCTGGCCGCTTGATAATATGTGCTGTGGGCTCCGAAGCTGATGTACTTGGCTCCGTCGCCATACTTGAGCGCTGTCTTCACTGCCCGTGGATTCATACCACCGTACACAGTGTTGAGAATCAAGCCACCATAGACCTTGAAATCAGGGACCTCCCTGTTTACAAGCCACGCAGTTCCGTTACTCATCTCGAACACATCCATATAGACTATGGACTGCATGCCTGCGTCTCTTGCCTTTCTTGCGGCTTGAAATGGATCTACTCTACGTGGGCTGCTGAATATGTGGGGCCCAGCGTGTACGTGAATATCAATGCTGTTTTTGAGCAACTCCTGTGACAGCTCAAAACTTCTTCCCTCTGGTAGTATCATGAATATCCTGAACAGATAGGGTTTATTGGATAAAAACTACTCCATAAAACAGACAATTCATAGATAAAACATCAAAATAAAGCCGTCCAATGGATTACTCTATCTTAACCCCAAACCTGAGAATAGCCAAACCAATAAAGTTCACAACCACAGCGATATTGAATATACTACGGAAACCCATCAACTCGGCAAGATAACCAGCAACAACTGGAGTAATCGCCCCAATAACGCTACCCGGCATAAAAAACAACGCATACCCGAGTCCCCGCTGTTTTCTAGGCGTCAACCGCGCCATAATCGCACTCCTCGCCGCCATACCCAACACACCGGAGAACCCATATAGGATGTATAACCCCATAAACAACATGTTACTTGGTACTTGGAACGAGATAGCCAGAAAACTGAACGCCACAAAGAGCGATATCTCTAACCAGTTCTTATCCCCTAGACGTGCAGCCATATATCCTCCTATGGGGGCTGCGATTAAGCCACTCAATGTGTTGGTGCTTGATATGAAAGAGGCTAACGCTAACTCCATACCCCTGATATCCTGAAGATACAGCACTAAGAACGTGGTAATCATGCTTGTGCCTATGGTTCTGAAAGCCTGATAGGTTAGGAACAATACGAGGTTCTTGGTGAGGAATCGTTCACTGTCACCTGTTTCCTCAGGCTCATTTGCCTTTTTATCCTTCGGCTTATCAGCGGGAAGCCTGAGAACCATAATAATCCCAACAATCATTGGCGCAGCAAGGAAAAGATAGACCTGCCTCCACTGCCAAGCCAAAACACCCACCAATAAACTTACAGACAGAGGCCCAAGAGCATGACCAAGAGTACCTCCAGCTCCATGGAGTCCCAGAGCTTTGGCCCTGTCCTCTGGTTTAAACATGATTGTGGTAGCCGCGTAGCTTGCTGGGTGATAAATTGAGGTATTTATGTAGATCAAGCTAACAGCAACAACAAGCATCCACGGAGCCGTAGCCGTCCCAGCGATTACCCCACCCGCCACCGTGAATAAAAGACTCAATAAGAGCATCTTCTTGGGGCCAAACCTGTCTGATAGAAGCCCTACAGGGATACCTAGTAGAGCTGAGCTCAATGATGGAATTGCTGCAATGAGTCCAAGCTGCTGTAAGCTCAAGTTAAACTCGTTTCTCAATTCACCGAATATAGCCGTGTGCACGCCACTTGGTAGATGCGTCAAAACATGAGTGAACGCCATCACCAGCAGCCCATAGCTGATTACAGTGCTCTTTTTCTTTTCAGTCAAATTGGGGCCTCGAATGCCAGTTGGATGGATTTATGTAATTTAAATATAGTTGAATCCCTCAACTACTGGATCATAAACCAGTATTTTCGCTTATTTTATATCCGATCCTCTGATCGTTTACCCTATGTACAGCTTCGTGGACGCCTTCAGGGACGGTAAGACCGCTGAAAAAGTAGTACAATACATCAAACAAGCCTCCGGAGACAGACGATTCAGAATAGTACACGTATGCGGAACCCACGAGGACGCCATAATGAAAAACGGCATCCGCAACATGCTACCCCGAAACGTAGAAGTCCTAATGGGACCCGGGTGCCCAGTATGCACAGTACCACCCAACAGAATCGACTACACCATAAAACTAGCCGAACAAGGCGCAATCGTCACCACCTTCGGCGACATGATGAGAGTCCCCGCAGGCTTAGGAAGCCTCGCAGACGCCAAGGCAAGAGGCCACGACATCAGAATGGTCTACAGCATCCACGACGCAGTAAAAATAGCCCAAGAAAACCCAGACCGAGAAGTAGTACACTTCGCAGTAGGCTTTGAGACCACGGCACCAACCACTGCTAGTGAAATCCTTGCAGGTCCTCCCGAGAACTTTAGCGTCTACTCGGCGCATCTTTTGATTCCCCCTGCTATGGAGGCTTTGCTGGAGATGGGGGTCTCTCAGATTGATGGCTTCATTGACCCCGGTCACGTAAGCACCATTATTGGTGAGGTAGGGTATCAGGCGGTTCATGATAAGTATCCTGTACCACAGGTAATCGCTGGGTTTGAGCCCCTTGATATCCTATTCAGCATAGCTCTCATCATCAAACAGAAAAACGAGGGACGAGCCGAGATAGAGAACACCTATCAGCGAGCAGTCAAACCCGAGGGACTACCACAAGCACTAGCGATGATGGATAAGGTATTCCAGCCCGAGGCTGCGCCATGGAGAGGAATCGGCACCATACCTGAGTCCGGGCTCCAGCTACGACCAGAATATGAGCAATACGACGCTTCAAAGAAATTCGATATACTCGTAGAAAGCGACTACAGCATGCCACCAGGCTGCAAATGCGGTGAGGTACTACGAGCCATGATATACCCATGGAACTGCCCACTCTTCAACAAGACATGTAACCCAGACAACCCAGTAGGACCATGCATGGTAAGCCACGAGGGAAGCTGCTACATCGCTGCAAGATACGGTGTAGAGGAACTATGATCCGGGCACATATCACTGTAGAAGGCAGAGTACAAGGCGTAGGATACAGAGCCAACACAAGACGCATGGCAAACCAGCTAAAACTCAAAGGCTGGGTAAGAAACTTACGAGACGGAAAAGTCGAGATCATTGTCGAGGGAGAGGAAGAAATGGTTGATCGCCTCATCCAGTGGTGCCACAGAGGACCCACAAGCGCCTACGTAAGCAAAGTATCCTCTGAGAAATCAGAGGCGTTGAGTGAATTTGATAGATTCCGCGTGAAATCCAACCTGTAAAACAGGGAGGGGGAGGGGTAAGTGCATCGCAGCCGAAACCAGCCTTCTTATACTTGGAGACGCCCCAGAACAGCGTAGTTTCCATCTTGATCTATGTAAAAAACCGTGTCCTTAACGTTTTTTTTTGTATACACCTTCGTATACGGAAAAGGTGATATGAATAATCTCAAATTCTTCTAAAAATAATATGTTTTGTGAAAAATAGTCTCTACTATTATCTCTTCCCAATAATCGGGTTGATACCTAAACTATCCTATATATCCTATTATGCGTCAACAAAAATCCAGTTCGCGTTAAACTATTTTCGATTCGTGTTCATCATATTTGGGTTACTCTAATGGTGGGTCTATGACAAGAAACCACGACACCTGTTTTACTACATTATTCTAAGCATAATCTGCATAGGATTCGACGTCAAAGCCTTTCCTCGTCCAGTTATGTAGCGATACTTAGGCTCTCGGTGGATTTTTATCAACCACTGCTATATCTCACTCCATGATCATCGTAGTATCCGGGCTCCCCAGAAGCGGAACCAGCATGATGATGAAAATGCTGGAAGCCACAAAGATACCAGTACTCACAGACGAGATAAGAGAAGCCGACGAGGACAACCTAAAAGGATACTACGAGGACGAACGAGCAAAAACACTACACAAAGACAATTCTTGGATCAGTGAAGCCGAGGGCAAAGCCGTCAAGGTAATCAGCTACCAGCTACCACACTTACCGCCAGAACACCAATACATGATCATATTCATGGAACGCAAGATCGAGGAAGTCTTGGCAAGCCAACGAAAAATGATGAAACGCAGAGGCGAACCAGAAGACGACATACCCGACTCAGTCATGGCGGGAATATTCCAGAAACACCTAGACGACACAGCAGCATGGCTCAACGAACAGCCAAACATCAAGACCCTCTACATCAGCTACAATGAGACACTGGACGATCCAGAGACAAGCGCCGAACAGATCGCAGCCTTCCTAGAGCGAGACCTTGACATCGAGAAGATGATGCAGATCGTAGACCCCAAGCTCTATCGTCAGCGGAAATAAGCTTCAATCGCAAGTATTTTCCCTTCAAAACACACATTTCTCCCATGTTATCAGGACTAGATGGAGTAGCGAAACTCCGAGACCATAAAAGAAAACGATTCAGCAGTTATGATCGAACAGGTGGAAACAAGGATTATATTACTGTCAAGGCCGGGGAAACCGAGACCCTAGCCGAGATGAAAGGCCCGGGCTGTGTCAAACATATCTGGGTCACCATCAGAACGGACGAGGAATGGTATCTTAGAAAACTCGTGCTCAGAATGTACTGGGACGGCGAAAAAGACCCAAGCGTCGAGGTACCCATTGGAGACTTCTTCGGCATCGGACACGGTATTACCCAAAATTATGTATCAGCGCCTCTCCAGATGAGCCCAGAGGACGGCAAGGGCTTCAACTGCTGGTGGCCAATGCCCTACAGCAAAGGCGCAAAGATTACAATCGAGAACCAGGGAGAAATGGACGTAGCCAGCTTCTACTATTATGTTGATTATGAGGAGTGGAAGAAATCAGAGGAGGGCTTGGGTAGATTCCACGCCTACTGGAACAGACAGAACCCCACAGATGGAACCAGCGACAAGGGAGTAGATAACCGTGAATGGATGTTCATGGGTGAGAACCCTGTTGGTGAAGGAAACTACCTGTTGATGGAGGCAGAAGGCAAAGGACACTATGTAGGCTGCAACGTAAACGTAGTCAACCTACGTAAGACAGACAAGTTCAACTGGTACGGAGAAGGAGACGACATGATCTACATCGACGGTGAAAAGACCCCGAGCCTCATAGGAACCGGCACCGAGGACTACTATGGAATGAGCTGGTGCCCCACACAAGAATACTGTGCCCCTTATCATGGATTACCTATCCCCGGAGGTAAGAACTGGAGCGGCAAAATCACATGGTACAGATACCATGTAGAAGACCCTGTCTACTTCGAGAAGAGTATCAAAGTCACCATTGAACATGGACACGCTAACAAGAGAAACGATGACTACAGCAGTACAGCCTACTGGTACCAAACAGAGCCCCATAAACCCTTCATTAAACTACCAGACGTAACTGAAAGAATCCCGAGGAAGTAAAATGACGTACCTCATCGGCACCGACATAGGCACCATGGGCACCAAGACCGTCCTCGTAGACACAGAGGGTAAGGTGCACGCTGAAGCCTTCAAGGAATACGGAGTAATCACCCCAAAACAGGGATGGGCTGAGCAGTGGCCAACTCCATGGACTGATGCCGCTTATGCAACCATCAAAGAAGCTATCGATAAAGCCAAGGTAAACCCCAATGACATCGCGGCTGCATCAATAAGCGCCCTCTATGGTGGAAGCGGAATACCCGTTGACAAGAACTATGAGCCTATTCGTCCCTGTTTGATCTGGGCGGATCGACGGGCTACTGATGAGTGCCGGTGGCTCAGGGAGAACATCGGCGTCGATGAACTATACAGGGTAACGGCGAACGTCATCGACCCATATTATGGATATACTAAGATTCTATGGATAAAGAACAACGAGCCAAAGAACTGGAAAAAAATACACAGACTAGAGACACCAAACGCTTATGTTATCCGAAAACTCACAGGAATCGAAAGCATCGATCACAGTAGTGCGGGAAACATCGGTGGCATCTACAATCTTGACAAACGTGGCTGGAGCACTGAGCTCATGGAGGAATTGGGTATTCCAAGAGGGTTCTTCCCTGAAAAAATACTGAGCAGCGAGGAAATAGTAGGCGAGACTACATCAGAACAGGCGGAAAAGACTGGTTTAGCCAAGGGAACGCCTATCTGTGCTGGTGGTATCGATGCACCTGTAAGCGCTTTAGCCGGTGGAGCCATTTTGGATGGTGATTTATCCAGTATGCTGGGCACAAGCATGTGTAATGGATTGATCAACACCGAGAACCGCATCTCACCAAAGATGATCAACTATCCATACGTCGTCAAAGCAGAGGAAACTATCTACAGCTTCACAGGAATCAGCACCGCCGGCTTTTGTTTAAGATGGTTCAGAGACCAATACGGCAAAGAGGAAATGGAAACACAGGAAAAAACAGGCGTAAGCGCCTACAAGCAACTAGATCAACAAGCAGAAAAGATAGCCATAGGAAGCGATGACCTGATCTTCTTACCACACATGATGGTGGGTGAACGAGCTCCTTACTGGGATGAACACATCAGAGGCGCATACCTCGGACTCACAGCCTACCACACAAAGGCACACATGTTCAGAGCGATGCTAGAAGGCGTAGGATACGCAATGAGATACAGCATCGACGCCGCACGAGACACCGGCGTAGAGATAAAAAGAGCTACCCTTGTCGATGGAGGTGCAAGTAGCCCCCTCTGGAGGCAGATAATCTCTGATACCACCGAGATAGAGTTCCACTATATCCCTGATACCCTGGGTGCACCCATGGGAGATACCATACTCGCTGGACTAGGCTCAGGCGAGATAAAAGACCACAGGGTCATTGAGAAATGGATCGGGGAAAAAATAGCCACGAAACCTGATCCCGAGAGCATCAAAAAGTACAGGAAATATTATGAACTATACACTGTCGCCGTGGAGCAGCTCTCACCCTTTTTCTCCCGTTTTTAATGTTCAAAACTTATTACCCCGAATCATCGAGTATCTTTCATGAGAAAAACAGCTGCCTACATAGTATCCATCTTATTCCTATTCATGACAGGACTAGCCATTCTACACCCAAGTTATGATGCAATAGCTTCTTGGCTTAGTCCCCTCACAGGCGGCTTCATCTACACGATATTCATCGTATTCACCCTTCTCATTGCAGACCCATTCAAGTACATAGCTGTAGGCATGGTCTGGATACTGACTGGTTTACTCATTGGCGTAATCTCCCAGAAAAAACTAGGCTCCTCGATAGTCGCCTTCCTAACATGGCTATCCATGATCCCCACTCTAGGTATAGCAGTCTTTGGAGTCTACATGAACCTCGAAGCACGTGGCGTATTCACCCTAGAATCCATTGATCAGATACTCATAATAGTGCCAAATGTTCCTGCACAGCTAAGCCTCAACAGCCTCTTCGAGATCCCCATAATCAGCGAACTAGTATTCGAGCTCATAGAGATAATCCCCAATATGAGTGAGACCGCTGACCCAATGCAGGTAATGATCTCCTTACTAATGCCATATGCAACAGCCGTTGCATTGAAACCACTACTCATTATAATATCCTCCATAATTGGCGCCATCTTGGGCAATTTAATTTTCAAAAAAATCGACCTCAAACTGCTGCCCACACAAAAGACTGTCTCTATTATCCTAATCGCGTCTATAGTAGCCCAAGCAGTATACCTTCCCAATAGTACAGCTCAGATACCTGAACCGAGTGAAGAGCTTCTCGCGATGCTAGATGCTTTAGGTATAGATCCAGAGGAGCTGGACCCAGAGGCTCTTACGGAGATCGGTCTAACCATAGAGGACTTGGAGGCAATAGCTGCAATCGGAGTAGAGGAAATAGATTTTGAGACATTGACAGAAATGGGCATCGACCCAGAGATAGCGATAGCCATAATGATGGGAATAAGCGGTAGCATGAACAATACGGACATGGGTGGCCCCATGCTAGAGATTCCCATAAACACAGACGACGGTATCTACATTGAGTTAATGGGTGGGTTCGCTGAAAACCAAGGAAGAGCGGTTACCGGCGAAGCACTGATAGGTAGCGATATCGAGACTGTTTCCTCTTCAGCCCCATATACGCAGGGTCTCATAGCCTCTTTGATACTAACGCAGAAAATAAATGACCCAAGTTTCCTCTACACCTTACCCATTGAAGATATCACAAATTATGTTCAATTCGTTGGAATACTCCCCGAGATTGTAGCCGTTAACCTCTATCTTGGTGAAGATGTTGATGATATCTCGGCGAAATCTGATCAAATAATGGAAGATTATGAGACATTGTACGGCATAGAGTTCAGTAGAATAATAGCGATACAACAATCATTCGTAATGGAAGAAGAGGGTAACTCTGAGCTTCCCCTTGTAGTCTGCTTGTACCGTTCATCGAATACCCTCGATGAGATAACCGAAAACATGCTGTCTGGGTTTGAGGACAAGGGAGGAATCGCCTCCAGTTTCCAAGAAGTAATCGACGGTGAACCAAGAGACATTGAGCTATATGTGTTCGGACAACTTACGCCTTCCTATCTGCAAGAACTCATGCCTCTCCCAGAGGATATGGCGATGTTCCAAGAACTAATAGACGCAGTATTTTCAGAGACATTCACTTTCGCCGTTGGAGCACAGACCGATAATCAAGCAATAAACCCGGGAAGCGATATCTTTGATCTAACAGACTCGTTGGATATTTCGGCACCGAGATTCTCATCATCAGCGGACATTGGGGCAATTGCGGTCGCACGTCCCAATAGCACAGACCCAGATCCATTTGTCAATCTCAGCATCAATATAGACTCCTCTTCCCAAGAATTCATGTTCCTATACATGTATCTAAACACAATAATCCCGATTTACATGACCGGAGGCATGATACCTGATGCCCAAGACCTGCGGATAACACTACCAGACTACAGCTTACCTACAATCGAGGTAGAGAAAATAAGCCAGAAATCCGGAGACACTGAGACCGTATCCGTTACAGTCACTAATGATGGATCCTCGGTTGTTACCGATTTAGAGCTGGATGATGTTTTCCCAGAAAAATATGGTATTCTCTCCTCTGGATCCAATACCGCGACTTGGACAAGACTGAGTCCAAGTGAATCTGTAAGCCTCTCTTATGAGATGCAATATGAGCGTCCCGGGGTTTACACCAATATGCCCGCTGTTCTGAAATATGAGGAAAGTGGAGAGACGCGTACTAGTGTATCAAATATTCCCCCTGTTTCATCAAAGAAACCAAACGGCATAACATTACTTACCGAAAATTATCGAGCAACATTTGAGATTTTAGATATGCTGACTGGGAAGGGAGATCTGTTTGCCTTGATTCCAATAGCTTTCATAGTGTTAATTGCAATAGTTGATGTTTTCAAGATATCTAGGAAACGCTCTAAGAGCGATGATCAACCCTTAGATGAACCGGTATTTCCTCCTCCATCTCCGCCCGAAGAACCTCCAGATAGCTCTGAAGACCCTCTGTAAACAGTATCCCTCCTGAGAAAAACCAAGTCAAAGTATCGCCAATGTACATTATACCAAAGCTGGCTGCTTGATAAACACAGAAAGCATAAGCGTATTCAATGGATAGTATTAGACAGATTACGCCCAATATGATCTTAAGTAAAGGGTATATGAACTTGTTTTCTGTTCTCATGCGTTTCCCATTCTAGAAACATCCGCGTAACAGTTATGAGAAGTGTCACAAAAAACAAGAAAGAAGGGTAAAAACGGGTTTACATGATGATCCTAGCATCGACAATGCGTGCACTGTCAGGATAAGCCAGAATCGGGTTCATGTCAAGCTCCTTAATCTCAGGGCACTCCATCAGCATATTGCTTGTCTTGTAGAGTATGTCCGCAAGAGTAGGCTTATGGCAAGGTGGCATTCCACGTGCACCGTCAAGAATCTTAACAGCCTTGATCTCCTCGATCATCTCAGCCGCGTCAGTCTTCGTGATCGGTGCAACTCTGAAGCTTACGTCCTTGAGTATCTCGACGAAGATGCCGCCAAGACCGAACATCAGTGTAGGACCAAATGTTGGGTCTGTGGTGCTTCCGACAATGATCTCAGTGCCCTTGGGGGCCATCTCCTGAACAAGGATGCCGGTGATCTCTGCGTCAGCCTTGTATGCCTTCGCATTCTTGATAATCTTGTTAAATCCGTCCCTGATTCCCTGCTCATCCTCGACACCGACGATGACACCGCCAGCATCAGACTTGTGTAGAATCTGGGGGCTAACGATCTTTAGGACAATGGGGTAACCAATTCTCTCCGCTGCCTCTACTGCTTCGTCCTCTGTCTCGGCTACATGAATCTGTGTAACCGGCATATCGTACATGGCGAACAGCTTCTTGGCTTCGTGCTCGTAAAGGAAGTTCCTTCCCTCATCCTTGGCCACCTTGAAAATTTCATCAATTTTAGAGTCTCTCATTGAGTTAACCTCTATTCTTCATGTATGCCCGTCTACATGCTTTTAAAAATATGGCTTAGGTGTACAAAGTTTCTTATCCGCCGAGAGTGCCGGAATATATACTTTCGGTACTCGCCATGTTACAACCAATACAGATTGTTCTCATCAATATCGCCGTATTCTTCGGGCATTATGTCATCATAGCGGCGGCTCTTAACTTCCAGTTCGGCAATGCTGGTATTCCCAACATGAGTAGTAACGTGAGTGTTGCAATTGGCAGCTTCACTGTTAGCTCTATTGTGCTCAGGGTAAGCATGTGGATCGCAGGGAAAGCTGGACTTGTCTTTGGGGGAAACTGGGTTTACGATAATCCCTCCAATGTGAGTCTTCTAAACTCGTACTACGTACATAAACCAATACTCAGCGTAGCTATATTCTCATTCAGCCTAGCTATGGCTCTATTATTTGGAAGCGCAACTGGATGGGTGCTGGGAAAACTCAGCGGACGACTGAGAGCTACTCGTCTCATGATCTTCCTGATTATAATCAGTGATGCTACCTCGATAATCGCCGCAAATAATGAGGTTATCGCGGGAGGTACCCTTGGGGCGTTTATACCCAACTTTTTCGCATGGTATGAAGGTGAGCAGATGGTAATCTTAGCCTTAGTTATTTTGGCAGTTGGTTTGTTCGCCTATCTTATCATAAATACCATGGTGAACAGTCCATTCGGACGACTCATGCGAAGCGTACGAGACAACGAGATGACTCTTCAGAGTACAGGTAAAAATGTAACACAGATCAGAAGCCAAGTAATGATGTTCGGTAGTGGAGTGATGGCGATGAGTGGAGTATTACTCGCCTTCTATTACAGTTTTGTCCAGTACAATATGTACTCCAGAGTAGACTACACGTTTTGGCCATGGTTAATGATCACAATCGGTGGTTTAGGAAGTAACGGCGGTAGCTATATCGGTGCATTAACCTGTGTATCTATAATAAAGGGGCTGAATCTTTCAAAACAGACCATTGGTCCAATGCTTATTGGTACAAAGTGGCTTAAACTCATCAACTATCTAGAAGACATGATACTAGGCTTGCTTCTGCTTGTGTTCTTGATCTTTAAACCAGGTGGCTTGGTGCCTGAGAAAAACTTGGTTATCAAGAAAGTGGATTATATCGGTATTTTGAGTGAGAAAGAGTCTAAAAGTGAACGATAGAGCCCATATTGTCTTTTATCCACTTAGCTGCTCGCTGTAGTAATGGATTTGGTGTAGCCACTACAGGAATATCTCTTGGCCCCACTTTCAACGTAGAAACATACTCAGGCATCACCGCGTACATTACACTAGCCCAGTAAATCTTTCCATCTTTTCGCTCCTTCAATAACTCCTTAGTGTTGAAAGGCATGGGGCTGTGATAGAAGGCGATTCCCTCTGCCCAGTTTAGAATCATTGGGCGTCCTGTTTCCTGTATCAAGGCACTTGTCTGGGCTAGTTGCTCCAAGGTGTATTCTACCATTTCGAGTATGATGAGTTCCTTGGCGGGCATATACGTGAATTTCATATCAATAATACGGAGTGTCTCGGGTAAAAACCCTCCCAGAGTAATGAAATAACGGTAACCAGACACATACTTTCAAGTGAAAAAATAGCTTAAGTAGAATACTATGCTCATCTGTTTGAACACAATGACGGAAAACGTATACATCGGATCAAAGCCAGTCATCAACTACGTCACAGCACTAGTAACCGCCCTACAAAGAGAACCAAAAGTAAACGTAATGGCGCGCGGAAGAGCCATCAGCAGCGCAGTAGACGTCGTAGAAGTATGCAAACGCAGCTTCCTAAAAGACATTCAAATCGAAGACATACTCATAGGCACAGAGCAGATGGGTGACGGAGACGATCTACGAAACGTATCCACTATCCAAATAGTGCTTAACAAGGACGCCTAGAAGTCAACAAGCTGAGCTACAAGCTCCTCAGCGATGAAATCACCACTAAACAAGTCAGCACGAGCAGCGATAGCTATCTTCGCGGCAAGACTACGAGCTCTATTTCCACGTCTATTTCTTGGAGCCCCATTCACATACGGGTGTTGATAGAGTAAACCATGTTTTGGTGGACGAGCGTTGCTTTTAATAGCCCTGAACATGGCTTTTTCGGCGCCTAATACCTGTACCGTGCTTGATGGCATCATTCCTAATCGCTTCAATCCGCCTGCTTTCTCAAGGAGTTTCGCGCCGAGCACAGGACCCGCGATGTATGCTACGTTTGGTGCTACCTCGTTTGATACCAGTGTAATATATGAGATTAGGTCTTCTCTATACTGGTAAAGGTCTAGGGTCCGTTGAGCGTACTCTTGAACGATCCTCATATCTATGTCGTCAAAATCGGCTCCTACAGTAGTCTCTTTCGCTTCCTCGATCCTTTCCGCGTCCTTCTTCTTTAGGGTCATCTCCATGAGTCCCTGGGCGGTGATATTCTCCTTGTCACCCATCTTGATTATTATCTTAGCGTAATCACTGTGCTCACGTACCCTGTGCCCCATCTCGGGGAAGTGGACGCCATACCATTCTCGCATCCGACTTGATAACCCATTAAGCACAGTGTCAAGTTCACCTAGAAGCTGTACAGCTGGAATAAGTAACGCCTCCCGGTCTGAGAGTCTATTATGAACCTCCATTCGGGTGATCTCAGTCATCACGTTATGACTCAATAACCCGTAATCTGTCTCTGATTCGATTAAACCGCTCTTCATGGCGATATCAAAGAGTTCAGCCTTGAGCGCCCGCTCAGCCTCAATGTTTTCACTATTCTCAGCGTCAAGGCTCTCTTTCAATGTTTCCGCTAAAGCCTGATTCGGCGTAATCACCTTCACATCAGGTATCTTTTCCAGCTCTGAGACCAAATCGCTGATGACACTAGTATCTCCCTCGCGAAGCCTTCGCAATATCTTCGCGATAGTCTTCGGCTCATTTGCCCAGTTCTGCTGTACCTGTACCTTGTTTTCCGTATCTAATGCGTAAATTCCCGTCAGTGTTTCAACCAAGTATAGCTCCAAAATGTCATCCCCTAAAGTTTATCAATGGCTTCGCTGAGTACGTAGGGGAGCCTTGTCTAAATTAAGCTTAGCCGTAGAAATCTCTGGACTAAAGCTTCGCAACCCTCTTATGAACGCCGCCGGCGTCCTCGGTATGACCCCCGATATTTTGAAACGAGTATACGACTCAGGAGCAGGGGCAGTAATCAGCAAAAGCATAGGACCCGAGCCACGCAGAGGACATCCTAATCCGACACTGGTACGGGTGGAGTGTGGCGCATTAAACGCTATGGGGTTGCCCAATCCAGGGGTAGAATATTTTGTGGAAGAGATTCAAGAAATAAAGAAAATGGGAGTACCTATCATCGCAAGCTTCTTCGGAGGAAGCACACAAGAGTTTGCTGACGTAGCCTACAAGCTATCACGAGCAGGAGCAGATGCCTTGGAGCTAAACGCAAGCTGTCCAAATGTCGCGGAAGAACTAGGCATGCTCGCAGCTGACGCGGCTAACGTCGAAAAAGTGACCGCAGCAGTGCGGGATGAGACCAAGCTACCTTTATTCGTCAAACTCAGCCCAAACGTAACTAACATCAAGAGCATAGCAGTCGCCGCGGAGTGGGGTGGAGCAGACGCCATAACAGCTGTAAACACATCCAAAGGCATCGCGATTGACATCAATTTAAGACGACCCATCTTAGCAAACGTAACTGGTGGCCTCAGCGGACCAGCTGTAAAACCTGTCTCACTAAGATGTGTATGGGAGGTTGCACAGGCGGTGAAGATACCGGTTATCGGGTGTGGCGGAATCACCACCGGAAGAGACGCAATAGAGTATATTTTGGCGGGTGCCTCCGCTCTGGAGGTTGGTACCGCTGTGATGACTCATGGATTAGACGTCTACAAGGAGATAGCTGACGGCATAACTTGTTATATGGAGAATAATGGGTTCACGAGTATTTCTGAGATGGTTGGATTAGCACATGACTATGAGAACATAGGAGTCGATAACGCATGCCTGGGAATGACGAAATAAGAACAATAATCGTACTAGATGTACGCCGAGAAGCCGTAGATATATCCACGATATACTTCAAAGACGAGTTAACACAGACAGCAAAGCCCGGACAATACCTCATGGTCTGGGTTCCCGGAGAAGACGAGGTACCCATGTCCATTTCCACCATC
>Ga0190359_1001090_pt1 | contig 17692 bp, 12 predicted proteins | sample 48721823_MG_FD_161269 | JGI IMG/M metagenome (GOLD analysis project Ga0190359, IMG submission 161269) | Hydrothermal vent microbial mat bacterial communities from Southern Trench, Guaymas Basin, Mexico - 4872-18-2-3_MG | ecosystem: Environmental > Aquatic > Marine > Hydrothermal vents >... | reverse complement strand
CTGGGCTCGATGATGGGGTGGCGGGCAACCACCACCCGCTCGATGACCTTGCCGGCGGGATGACCGTCGGCCTCCAGGCCCAGTTCGACCAGGGTCTGTTCGATGAGCTGCTTTTCGTAGATCTGCTGGCGGGTGAGTTCCCCGGCGGCGGCAGGCAGCGCCAGCAGCAGCAAGCCCCACACCGGCCAATGCCATCTGCCTGCCGCCTGGCGCGGTGCTCGTCTGCTCAATACGCTTACCTGCCGGGGCGCATGGTGGACTGTTCGCGCTCGATCCTCTCCATCTCTTCCTTGTAGGTCACGCTGTATCGGGCCCAGGGGCGGGCCTTGAGGCGGGCGTAACCGATGGGTTCGAGAGTTCCCTCGCACAGTCCGTACTCGCCGCGTTCGAACTTGGCCAGCGCCCGTTCCACCTGCCGCAGCAGTTTCACTTCCTTGTCCAGGATACGCAGCTGCACGTCCTGGTGCTGGCCGGCGGTGGCCTGATCGAGTTCCTCGATGATCTCGCTGGGATCGATCTCGGTGTCCCGGTTCATGCGCTGGGAGATGGAACGGCGCAACTCGTCGCGCTTCTGCTCCAGGGTCTTCTTGAGTTCCTTGACCTGGGTCTTGGTAAGGCCGTTGAGCGAGCCCTTCTTGCTTGCCATGCCCTCACTCCTTGCTGCGTTTTTACTCGAACACCTCCACGAAGCCCAATACCATACTATCCGGCGGGCGCGGCGTCCATAAAAATCTCAACCGGGAACCGGCGGAAGGCCGGCCGGAAAAAAACCCGTCTCCCGCCGGCCGGCACCGGCGTGGGCCGGGCGAGCTTTTCCCGCGTAATACAAGGGAAAATATCGGACACAACATTTGGGGTTGACTTGACCGCCCGACCCCCATATATTGCGCAAAACTTGAAGTGATACTTTAAGTCTGGCATAATCGATTCGCCCGCCGGGAGAGAGGTGACATGGAGTCTTTCGCGCCGCAACAAAGTCACAGCCGGCCCCGTCCCACGGCCCACCTACCCCAGGTGGTCATCAAGCGTGACGGGCGCCGGGTCAAGTTCGAATCCGATCGCATCAAGGCCGCACTGGTCAAGGCCGGCCAGGCCTCGGGCGAGTACGACGAGAGCGAGGCCGAGCTGCTCTGCGCCCAGGTGGTCAAGGTACTCAGCTTTCGTCACGGCGACGGCCCGCCGCACATCGAGACCATCCAGGACGTGGTCGAGCAGGTGCTCATCCAGTCCAACCACCTGGCCACGGCACGGGCCTACATCGCTTACCGCGATCAGCACGCCCGCCTGCGCGACGGCCGCAAGACGCTGGTGGACGTGCGCCGCACCATCGAGGAATACCTGCAGCAGCAGGACTGGCGGGTGCAGGCCAACGCCAACCAGGGCTACTCCCTGGGCGGGCTGATCATGAACATCTCGGGCAAGATGGTGGCCAACTACTGGCTCAGCCACGTCTATCCTCCCGAGGTGGGCCAGGCCCACCGTGCCGGTGACTTCCACATCCATGACCTGGACATGTTCTCCGGCTACTGCGCCGGCTGGTCCCTGCGCACCCTGCTGCAGGAGGGCTTCAACGGCGTGCCCAACAAGGTGGAGGCCTCGCCGCCGCACCACCTGTCCTCGGCGGTGGGACAGATGGTCAACTTCCTGGGCACCCTGCAGAACGAGTGGGCCGGCGCCCAGGCCTTCAGTTCCTTCGACACCTACCTGGCGCCCTACGTGCGCCGGGACGGCCTGAGCTACCAGGAGGTCAAGCAGAACATCCAGGAGTTCATCTACAACCTCAACGTGCCCTCGCGCTGGGGTACGCAGACTCCCTTTACCAACGTCACTTTCGACTGGAACTGCCCGGCCGACCTGCGCGAGCAGCAACCGCTCGTCGGGGGCGAGCCCATGCCCTTCCGCTACGGCGAGCTGCAGGCGGAGATGGATCTCATCAATCGCGCCTACCTGGAAGTCATGGCCGAGGGCGACGCCCGGGGGCGGGTGTTCACCTTTCCCATCCCCACCTACAACATCACCGGCGACTTCGACTGGGACCATCCCAACAGCGAGCTGCTGTTCGAGCTCACCGCCAAGTACGGGTTGCCTTACTTCCAGAACTTCCTCAACTCCGACCTGGAGCCGCACATGGTCCGCTCCATGTGTTGCCGCCTGCAACTCGACCTGCGCGAACTGCTCAAGCGCGGCAACGGCCTGTTCGGTTCCGCCGAGCAGACCGGTTCGGTGGGTGTGGTGACCATCAACTGCGCTCGCCTGGGTTTCCGCTTTGCCGGTGATTGGCAGGGGTTGCTCGAGGAGCTGGACCGGCTGCTGGAACTGGCCCGCAACAGCCTGGAGATCAAACGCAAGGTGGTGCAGCGCCAGATCGACGCCGGGCTGCTGCCCTACACCAAGCGCTACCTGGGCACCCTGCGCAACCACTTCTCTACCATCGGGGTCAACGGTATCAACGAGATGGTGCGTAACTTCACCCACGGCGAACACGATCTCACCGGGCCCGAGGGCCAGCGCCTGGCCTACGACCTGCTGGAGCACATGCGCGCACGCCTGGTGGAGTTCCAGGAACAGACCGGCCACCTCTACAACCTGGAGGCCAGCCCCGCCGAGGGCGCCACCTACCGGCTGGCCCGCGAGGACCAGAAACGCTTCCCCGGGATCCTGCAGGCGGGTACCGCGGAAACTCCCTACTACACCAACTCCTCGCAGTTGCCGGTAAACGCCACCAGCGATCCCTTCGCAGCCCTTACCCTGCAGGAGCGGCTGCAACGCCAGTACACCGGGGGCACGGTGTTTCACCTCTACCTGGGCGAGCGCGCCCCCAGCGCCGGCGCTTGCAAGCAACTGGTCAGGCGGGTCCTGGAACGCTTCCGCATTCCCTACCTGACGGTCACGCCCACCTTCTCCATCTGCCCGGTACACGGCTACCTGAGCGGCGAGCAGCACAGCTGCCCCTCCTGCGGGGCCGACTGCGAGGTGTGGACGCGGGTGATGGGTTATCACCGCCCGGTGAGCGGCTTCAACCGGGGCAAGCAGGCCGAGTACCGGCAGCGCCAGACATTCGACGATGCCTGGGAGGCCTCGGCATGAGCGCCGCCGATATTCCCGTGGGAGGCCTGGCTCCCTTCACCACCATCGACTGGCCGGGGAGGCTGGCGGCAGCGGTGTTCCTGCGCGGTTGCCCCTGGCGTTGCCCTTACTGCCACAATGCCGACCTGCAGCGGGTGGCCGGCCCCCGCCAGCCCTTCTCCGAGGTACTGGACCTGCTCGAGCAGCGCCGCGGGTTCCTTGACGGGGTGGTGTTCTCCGGCGGCGAACCCACCATGCACCGGCAGCTGCCCGTGGCCCTGCGGCAGGTGCGCCGGCTGGGCTTCGCCACGGCGCTGCACACCGGCGGGGCCTATCCCGAGATTCTCGAGCAGATCCTGGCCGCCGGCCTGGTCGACTGGGTCGGCTTCGATGTCAAGGCTCCCTTCGAGCACTACCAGGGCGTCACCGGGCGGGCCGATTCCGGGGCCCGGGCCCGGCGCTCGCTGGAACTGCTGCAGCGTAGCGGGGTGGAGTACGAGTTGCGTACCACCGTCTACCGGCCGCTGCTCGGTGATGAGCAGCTGCAGCAGCTGGCCGGGCAGCTGGGGCCGGCCGCGGCCAACCGGCTGGTGCTGCAGCAGGCCCGGGAGTCGGGCGGCGGCGGCGACGATGCCTCCTTGCAACAACTGGCGGCCCGGCTGGTACCCCTGTTGGGGCAGGTGGGTGTCAGGTAGCACAAGTTCTCCCGGAACGGAAAGATGGATTGGGGCGCGGCTCATGCCGGTGAAGTCGCCCGTGTCGGCGAGTTGACCTGCCAGCGAAAGGCAAAGAGCCGCTGGGCGGGGCCGCATTTCGGCTGCAGAGGGTTTCCCCGGGAGTAGTTTTCCGCCTACAATCACCGTCATGAGCAGCAGCGAAGGCAGCCCGGCCGCGGCGGAGGAGTGCCGGCCCGGAGCGGTGCCGGCCGGTGGCTGGCCCGGTACCCCGGGCATGATGGCTGCCGCCGTTGTGGTGGGACTGGGGGGCGGGGCGGCGGCGGTGCTGTTTCGCCTGCTCATCCAGGGAGCCGGCTGGTTGTTCACCGGCGGCCGTTCCTTGACCGGGCCGTTCGGAGCCGAGCTGCCGGGCTGGTGGATCCTGTTCATGCCGGCGCTGGGGGGCGGGCTGGTGGGTCTGCTGGCCACCTGGTTGGCGCCCGAGACCCGCGGCACCGGCGTGCCCGAGGTCATGGAGGCGGTGGCCTTGCGGGGAGGGCGCATCCGCAAGCGGGTGGCGGTGGTCAAGTCGCTGGTGGTGGCCCTGTGCCTGGGTTCGGGAGGCTCGGCCGGTCGCGAGGGACCCATCGTGCACGTGGGCTCAGCGCTGGGAGCGCTGGTGGCCAGGCTGCTGCGCCTGCCGGTGAGCCTGCGCCGTACCCTGGTCGGTTGCGGGGCGGCGGCGGGAATCGCCGCCACCTTCAATGCTCCCATCGCCGGGGCCATGTTCGCCGGCGAGGTCATCCTGGGCCAGTTCGGGGTGGTGAGCTTCGCGGCCATCGTCATCGCCTCGGTCAGCGGTACCGTGCTGGCGCGTCACTTCATCGGTGACTTTCCCGCCTTCTCGGTGCCCGCCTTCCACCTGCAGCACACCTACGAGCTGTTGTTTCATGCCCTGCTGGGGATGGCGGCGGCCCTGGTGGGGGTGGCCTTCATCCGTGCCCTCGACCACTGCAGTCGCGGCTTCGAGCGCCTGCGCCTGCCGCCGGTGCTCAAGCCGGCCCTGGGCGGCCTGCTGGTGGGGGCCCTGGGCGTGGCCCTGCCCCAGGTGCTGGGAGTGGGTTACCCGGCCATCAACCGGGCCTTGCTCGCCGACGGCTGGCAACCGCTGCTGCTGCTGTGGTTGCTGGGCAAGCTGCTGGCCACCAGCCTGACCCTGGGTTCCGGCGGTTCCGGCGGTGCCTTCGCCCCTTCGCTGTTCCTGGGGGCCATGCTGGGAGCGGCCGGGGGTGGGGCACTGCAGCAACTGCTACCGGGAATGGTAGCCGGTCCCGGTTCCTATGCCCTGGTTACCATGGCCGCCTGCGCCGCGGCCACCACCCGGGCACCCATCACCGCCATCCTCATCGTCTTCGAGATGACCAACAACTATTCCATCATCCTGCCGGTGATGCTGGCCTGTATCCTGGCCACCTTGCTGGCGGGTGCGCTGTCGCCGGCCTCGGTGTACCACCTCAAGCTGCTGCGCCGGGGTGTGGACCTGTCCCGCCGCCGCGATGTCAACCTCTTGCGCGGCGAACTGGTGTCGAGTGTGATGGGTCCGCGGCTGCCCGAGATTCCCGAGCAGGCGCCGCTCGATGCCATCCTCGACCTGGCCGTGGAGCGAGGCGAGAGCCACTACCTGGTGGTCGACGGCGAGGGCCGCTACCGGGGCCTGCTGCGCCTGCGGGAGCTGTTGCCCGGATTCGGCCGGCGCCGGGAACTGGGGCCACTGGTGGTGGCCGCCGACCTGGTGGAGAGTGATATTCCGCCGGTACATGGCTCGGACAGCCTGGACGCGGCGCTGCGCCTGATGGACAACCGCGGCATCGACGTGCTGGCGGTGGTGGACGAACGCGGCCATCCCCTGGGCCGCATCACCCTGGACGATATCGTGGAGACCTACCACCGGCGCCTGTTCGATCTCGACCCGGCCGGGGAAACCGGCGGACTGATGGTGGCGGCCGAGGGCGGTGGCTGGGTGGACCTGGGTGACGGGCAACGTCTGAGCCGCCTGGAGGCCCCGGAGGCCTGGGTAGGCCACAGCCTGCAGCAGTTGGATCTGCGCAAGCGCCTGGGAGTGCAGGTGGTACTGGTGCTGCGGCACGGCGACGGTGCCACCAGCCGCTCGGTGCCGGGGCCCGACTACGTGGTAGCACCCGGGGACGTGTTGCTGGTGGTGGGGGCGGCTCGCAAGCTGCGCCGGCTGGGCCACGCCGCCGGCTAACCTCACCCCTGGGAATCTTCCCGGCGGATGTCGAGCTGCTTCATCTTCTTGTGCAGGTTGGTACGCTCCACCCCCAGGGCCTGGGCGGTACGGGTGATGTTCCAGCCGAACTCGTTGAGGCGGGAGATGATGTACTCGCGCTCCACTTCCTCGCGCACGTCCTTGAGCGACATTTGTCCGAAGCGCTTGATGTCCACCTTCTCCCGGGAACTGCCCAGCCACTCGGGCAGGTGGGCGCTGGTGATGATTTCGACGTCGGCGCCGCCCATGATCACCATGTGCTCGATGACGTTGCGCAGCTCGCGGATGTTGCCCGGCCAGTGGTAACTGCGCAGGGCCTCGAGGACCTCGGCCTGCACGGTACGGGGACGGAAATTGTTCTCCCGGCAGAAGTCGGCCACGAACTTGCTCACCAGGGCGGGAACGTCTTCCAGGCGTTCGCGCAGGGGCACGCAGCGGATGGGCACCACGTTGAGGCGATAGTAGAGATCGTCGCGAAAAACGCCCTCGCTGACCGCCTGGCGCAGGTTCTTGTTGGTGGCGGCCAGTACCCGCACGTCCACCTTGATGGTGCGCTCGCCGCCCACGTGGGTGATCTCGCCGGTCTGCAGGGCCCGCAGCACCTTGGCCTGGGCGGCCAGGCTCATGTCGCCCACCTCGTCGAGGAACAGGGTGCCGCCGTTGGCCAGTTCGAACTGGCCCTTCTTGCGGGCGGTGGCCCCGGTGAAGGCCCCCCGCTCGAAGCCGAACAACTCGCTCTCGATGAGCTCGGCGGGAATGGCGGCGCAGTTGACCTTGACGAACGGCTTGTCGGCACGATTGGAAAGCCGATGCAGGGCGCGGGCCACCAGTTCCTTGCCGGTACCGCTCTCGCCGGTGATGAGCACGCGCCCGTTGGTGGGGGCTACCTTGCCGATCTCTTCCCAGAGCTTCTTCATGGCGGCGCTGTCGCCCACCATCTGGTAGCGTTCCTCGTCCTGGCGCTGGGCTTGCTGCAGCTTGCGGTGCAGGTTCACCTTCTCCAGGCAGTTGCGCACGGTGAGGATCACCCGATCCCGGTCCAGGGGTTTTTCCAGGAAATCGAAGGCACCCAGGCGGGTGGCTCCCACGGCGTCCTGGATGGTGCCGTGACCGGAGATCATGATGGTCTCGCTGGCGGGAAAGTCACGCTTGAGACGCTCCAGCAATTGCAGGCCGTCCATGCCGGGCAGCTTGATGTCCAGCAGCAGCACGTCGGCCGGTTCTTCCTGCATCAGGCGCAGGGCTTCCTCGGCGCTGGCGCAGTCACGCACCAGCAGGTTCTCGTCGCCGAGCACCATGCGCAGGGTGCGGCGGATGTTCTTTTCGTCATCGACGATCAGCAGGCGATTGGCCTCATTGCTTTGCTCCATGATCGACTCCCGGACGGTTGTCGCCAGAGGGCGGCGGTTCTATCTGCTGCTTGTCCGTGCGCAACCTGATCTCGAATACCGTACCATGAGGATTGCGGTCGGTCACCGTTATTTCCCCGCCGTGCTGCAAGACGATCTTCTTGACTATGGCCAGGCCCAGACCGGTGCCCTGCGGCTTGGTGGTGAAGTAGGGCTGAAACAGTCGTTCGCGGGCCTCCACGCTCAGACCCTGGCCGCTGTCGGCCACGCGCACCGTTACCCAGCCCTGGCCGGTCTCGGACGTCAGTTCCACTTGCTGGTGCTCCGGACTGGCCTCCAGGCCGTTGTTGATCAGGTTGATGATGGCCCGCCCCATCATGACCCGATCCAGCTGTACCTGCTGGGCAGGTCCGGGGATGAACTTCACCCGCCCGGCCAGGTGTGGATTGTGCTTGAGCAGGTCGGCCAAGTAGGCGTTGAGTTCCACGGGCTCGGCCTGCACCGGAGGCATCTTGGCGAACTCGGCGAAAGTTTCCACCAGCCGGCGCAAGGTGCCCACCTCCTCCTCGACGATTTCCAGGGAATCGTCCAGCTTGTCCTTGAAGGAATCATCGTCGCCGCGGTAGGAACGATGCAATTCCTGTACCGCCAGCTGAATGGGAGTAAGGGGGTTCTTGATCTCGTGGGCCAGTCGCTGGGCCATGCCCTGCCAGGCCGACACCTTCTCCAGGTAGACGATGCGGTCGCGGCTGCGGCGGATCTCGTCGAGCATGAGATTGAAAGAGGCCGAGAGCTGGCCGATCTCGTCCCGCCCGCGCACCTGCACGCGCACGTCGAGATTGCCCCCGGCGGCCAGCCGCGTGGCCTGTACCAGCCGGGTCACCCGCTTGGTAACCGAGCGGGCCAGCACCACTGCCACCACCATGGTCATGCCCAGGATCCACACGTAGATGAACAGGAACAGTCGATAATAAGCTATCTGCCAGGGACCGAAATTCTTCTTGACCTCTTCCAACGTCAGCACCAGCTCGCGCAGGTTGTCCGAGGTCTTGAGAAACTGCCGGTCTATCACCAGCGTGAATTCCAGGCGATAATTGCCGGCAATCTCCCAGCTCTCCAGCCGCGACTTGTAGTCTTGGGGAGGAAATTCTCCGGAACTGGCCTCGGCCACCGGCTGGCCGGCGGCCAGCAGGCGGGCCCGGGCGATGGTGGGTTGCGAGGCCACGGTGTCTTCCAGGAGGCGGGAGACGGCGGCCAACCGCCCCTCTTGCAGGGCCTGCAACAATGCCGGGTCGTGTACCAAGGCCCGGGCTTCCAGGCGTGCCAGCCGCAGGCGTGACTCGATGACTTCCTTGAACAGGTCCACCCCGATACGCAATCCTTCCAGCACCCGGTCATTCACCCCCACCGACATGCTGTCACGCACCAGGCGATCGACTATCACGGTGGTGAAGGCCAGGGGCGTCACCGCCGTGACCAGCAGGGCGACCATGATCTTCCACTCGAACTTGCCCACTCGGCGCACGGGCTCACTCCTGCTGGGGGCGTACCAGCTTACGGGCAGGTGAACGGTAGGTGTAGATCATGTCGGCCTGGATTTCCTTTTCGTCGACGAAGATGCGCGAAAAGGAACCGAAGAAGGAGCGGGGAGAACCCAGCGGACTACTGCCTCCCGGGTTGGCCAGGTACTGGCGTACCTTGCGCTGGAGCCTGGGGGAAGTGGGATTGACCGTCACCCGCAGCTCCGCTTCCACCTCCACCCGGGCGGGCAGGGCCAGTAGTGGTGCCAGTTCCAGGTGTTCGATGCGACCACAGGTCTTGACCACGTCGGCCAGGCTGCGCAGGCCCAGGTCGTGACGCCGGCCGGGCAGTTCGCGCCTGACGAAGTAGCGTTCTTCCCAAAGGTCATAGAGCACGGTACACTGCAACAGTGCCCGGGCCAGGGGAGTATGGTGGTGTCGCTCCCGCAGCACCACGTCCACCAGCAGGCGACTGGTGAAGCCGCTGGACAGGCGCCGGCGCAGGCGGGGGGTGAAGACGTCGGTGAAATCCACGCTCAGGCGCAAGCGTCCCCCTTGCCAGGAGATGTCCATATCGCGCTTGATGGTGCGCCGTTCCATGTCCTGGGAGAACACCAGGCCGGCGGTCAGCAGCAGCAACCAGGTTGTCAATACCAGGCGACGCATCTTTCAAAATACCAGGTCCATGATGTAGCCCAGCGAGAGGGTAAACAGGCCGACAGGAGTTTCCACCTTGAAGCCCAGGTCGAAGGAGAAGGGACGCTTGGTGCGGCCGCTCCATTCTTCCTTGGATGCCAGGAAGGAGGCTTTGGTCACCACCGAAAAGTTGCCGGCCAGGTAGACGTAGCCACGGTAGAAGAAGCGGCCGTCGGACCACAGGGGAACATCGTACTCGGCGGTGAGCGAGGCCATCAGGTCGCCGTAGTCGAAGACCTCGGAGAAATTGAGTTCCAGGTTGCGCGGCAGCGAGGACTTGTTGATCAGGAAAAAGGCGTAATCACCGACAAAAAAGCGGGTGAAGAAGGGACTGCCGCGTTCACCCACGTCCTGGATGAGGCCGCCGGTCACCGACAGGCGGAAGGCGTGATCCAGGAAGGCGGGGAAGGAGTGCTCGTACTTCACCAGGTACTTGGAAAACTCGTAGTCGCTGCCGAAGACCTTGCTGGCTAGTTCCACGCTCACGACCAGGTGCATGCCGTGTCGGGGCAGGAAGAAGTCATCGCGGGTATCGCGCTCGAAGCGCAACTTCAGGGAAGAATAGGTGCTGGCCCCGGGCCGAATGTAACCGTTGAAGGGATGATTGGGACAGGACTCGTTGGCATCCAGGTCGGCCTCGATGTGTTCGGCGTGGAAGGTAAGCAGCAGGCTGTGGCTGCGATCCAGGCGCACGCCGAACAGGGCTTCGCCCCCGGCCCGCCAGTAAGGCAGGGAGATATCGGACTGGCCCAGCGCCTGGCATGCCACCGGGCAGGAACCGGCCGAGCACTCGGCGATACGGCTGGCCTGGGCTATTTCCCGTCCGCGTGTGAACAAGGTGTTGAACCCGGCCTGGAAGCGGGAGTTCATTACCGAGGGCCAGAACAGGCCCAGCCGCCCGGCTTGCTGGTTTTCCGAGCCCACGGCGGCGCCGCTGAGCACCAGGCCCCGGCCCAGGAAGTTGATGTCTGACACTCCCAGGCCTCCCCAGAAGGTGTTGGTGCTGGACCAGCCGAAGAACAGGTCGTCGATGATGATGGTGTTGCGCTCGCTCACGCTGACGATCAGGCGTACCCGGCCGCGGGCACTGCCCTTGGCCAGGCGCATGTTCACCCGGTGAAAGTAACCGGTAGCCAGCAGGCGAATACGGCTTTCTTCCACCTTGAGCTGGTCGACCACCTCACCGGGTTTGAGCAGCAACAGGGAGATGATCAGATCTCCCCGGGTCTTTTGGTTGCCCTCGACCTGGACGGCCTCCAGGATGTAGCGCGGGCGGAAGGGATCCTCCATACCCAGCCGATTCTGCTCGGCCCGCTCGCGGGCTTCCTCCGCCTGTTCGGCGGCCAGGCGGCGTTGTTCTTCCTCGTCCTCCTGGACAGCGCTGGCCGGTTGCCCGGTGGTCTGTGCCGCGAGCGGCGGTGTCGACAGCATACCCGCCACTGCCAGTATAATCACCAGTGCTGGACTTCTTGCCACCTGAACCTCCCCGGCCCCGCTGCCCGGGCCCATGGCCAATTTCTACACTATCAACACTAGTTGTGGCAAATTGCCCTTCGGGTTGACAGTACCGGGCCAGGCATCTACATTGCCCGCCGGAGTCGTGAACCATGCCAGCCAGAGACAGTGTAGAAGTGGAATACCTGGAGGGTCTGCACCTGACTCGCAGCATTCTCTGGTTGGATGCTCCCCGGCTGGCCGAGTTGTGTTTCGTCTCCAATGCCTTGCTGCACCCGGTAGGACCGCACCGCCGGTTGCTGCTGTCGGAGCGTACGGCCGCCCTGCTGGGGCCGGGGACGGGTGCCAGACCCCACATGTTGGTCACACCCTTCTACCGGAATTTCGTGGTGGGGGAACTGCAACTGCAGCTGGCGCCGTCCGGCCACATGCCGGGTGCGTCCCAGCTGCGCATCGGCCGCGGCCGGCAGCAACTGGTCTATACCGGAGACTTCAATCCCCGACCCAGCCTGTGCGCGGAACGCATTCACTTCTGGCAGGCTCCCCGGCTGGTGCTCAAGGCCCACTACGGGTTGGCCGGAGACGTCTTTCCCGCGGTAGAGCGGGAGCAGGCCCGGGCACTGGCCTGGACGGAAAAGGTGCTGGCGGGAGGAGCCACGGCGGTATGGCTCTATCTGCACCCGCCCACCGCCCTGGAATTGCACCAGTTGCTGGGTCGCGCCGGTTACACTCCTTTGCTGCACCGCAGCCTGCTGCCGCTGGCCGATGCCTATGTCCGGGCGGGGATACGGCTGGCATCCTACCGGCGCTCCAGCCACCGAGCCCGGGTCATCATCTGGCCCTGGCGACTACGCCTCTCCTCTGCTTTGTCCCGGCGGGGTCGGCTGCAGATGGCCCTGGCCTCGGGAGAGGTACTGCGCCCGGATTCTCGTCGGCGCCTGGGGGTGGAGCATGGCTTTTGCCTGTCGACCCGGGCCGACCGCAACGATTTACTGGCCATGGTCGAACGGGTGGGCGCCAGAAAAGTCTACCTGACCGGTCGTTGTGCCGAGGAAGTTGCCCACTGGCTGGGGAAGCTGGGCCTGCGGGCCAGTGTGCTGGCTCCACCACGACAGTTGCAGCTATTTGGCGCAAGCGGCGGAGGCGGCAACTCTACCGATGGCCAGAACCCGCCTGGAAGTGATATGGAAGTAGAAGACCAACGGTCCCAGGACCAACCAGGAGAACCGGCATGAGCAGTTCCACCTCCAGCCCCAAGAAGGTCCTACTCTGCGGCTTCACGGCAGTGCCGGGGCCCAGCGGCCTGGCCTGCTGGCTGGAGGAACAAATACGCCTGCTTGGCAGCCGTTACGACCTGGACGTGCTCACCCTGAAAACGGAGGATCTGTCACACATAGAACGACTACACGGGGCGCGATTGCTGCGCGTGCCGGTGAGCGACGACTCCATCCTGAGTGCCATCCAAACCTACCAGCGGGCACTGGCCCGCCAGCTGGAGAGCGAGGATTACCTGTTGTGTCACTACCACTCGGTGTGGGAGGGGGTAGTGCTGGCCTCGCACAAGAAACGCTCCGGCTACAAGCTGGTCTACGAGGTGGGCGGCCTGCCCTCGCTGGAATTCAAGGCCGTGTACCCCAAGGAATGTGCCCAGCTGGAAAAGTCGCGTCCGCTGGCACAGATGGAGCAGTACTGCCTGGAGGAGGCCGATGCCGTACTGGCTGGCTCGGAGCAGCTGCGCCAGGCCATCATTGCCCGCGGCTTGCCTCCCCGGCGGGTGGAGCTGGTCTATCCGCTGGTGAACACCGGGTCGTTCGATGTCACCGAGACGGCCCGTCATCCCGGCACCATTCTCTACCTGGGCTCGCTGGCGCCCTGGCAAGGACTGGGTACCCTCCTGCGGGCCATGGAGATGATGGTGGGTTCGCCGGTGAAGCTCAATATCATCTGCCCGCACGGGGATCCGGCCCGGCGCGAGGTGCTGGGCAAGGTGCAGATGATGGGACTGGGTCGACGGGTGGAACTACTCGACGAGGTCTCGGCGGAGAAGCTGCCGGTGGTGGTGAAGCGCAGCGACGTCTGCGTGGCCCCGCTGGGCAACCATCCGCGCAACGGCAGCGCAGCCGCCTTTCCTCACAAGGTACTGGTGTACCTGGCCAGTCGGCGCCCGCTGGTGGCGGCCCGGCAGCCGGTGTTGCAGGAGATTCTTTCCGAGGGAGTGCACGCCTTGTTTTTTACCCCCGGCGACGCCGCCGAGTTGGCGGGCAAGCTGAAACAAGTGCTGTTCGATCGGGAACTGGCCGAGGGTCTGGCCAACCGGGCGCGCTTGTTGATGGACGAAAAGCTGCGCCTGGAATCATCCACCGGCAAGATCCGTGGTCTCTACCGGCGTTTATTGGCGTTCGCGGAAGATACCGATCGTCTCCAGGTGGCGCCGGCCGACACCGATACCGTACCCGGCATCTCTCCCCAAGGGGGTGTCCAGGAGGACACCCAACCACGGGAGAAGTTGCTGGCCGTAACCGAGGATACGGTCGAGTTGCCCTTCAAGGTCGCCGGGGGAGAACAGCCACCGGCCACCCGGGAGGATATCGTCTTCCAGCGAGTGGAGGATGAAGACACCGCTCCGCGCAATGTTCCCGACGAGTGGCAAGTGGCTCCCTTGCAGACGGTTCGCTTCCCGGAACAGCCGGCGGAAGAACAAAAGTCGCCCGGCCGCTGGTTGCTGGGCGGGCCCTCCTACCCGGTAGGCGCCGAGGTCGGTGCCGGGGAACAAGAACAGCCGGTTCTGCTGTCGGATTCCGACGTGGTGCTCATCGACGGCGAGACTCCGGCCACCGTGCAGGCACCGGCGCCCGAAGGTGGGGCGGAGCCGGGCGGGGGAGAACCGGAAGAATCCGATTGATTTCCCCGGGGCCGATCATGTTTGCTCGGCCGGTGGCCGGCAGGGAAGGCGAATCCGCACGCCGGCGCTACCGGGCCGGGAAATGAACTCCACGCTTCCCCCCAGCAGTTGCACCAGGCCGGCGGCTACCGGCAGGTCCAATCCGGCGCCGCCGTACCTGGCTGGCCGGCTGAAAGGGCGCCAGGCGGTGTGTTGTTCCATGCCGGTCGGTGGCTGGAAACCCGCGGCAGTCAATTCCAGTATGAAATAGCCATTGCCGGTGGTGCGAATATCACCACGGACCGGCTGGTTGTCACCGGCAGAGGCCAGGATCTTCAGCAAACGACCAATGGCCTGGTTGAGGCGGGTGACATCGATCAGCACCATGTTTCCGGTGCTCCCTTCATCCAGATACCAATCGACGGCTGCCGACTGGGGCTGCTGCTCCCGGAAGCTGTCAGGCAACGAAGCCAGCGCCAGCTGCTCCGGCTCGGTTCGCTCTCGTCCGGATTCCAGACGAGCCAACAGCAGGATGTCATTGATGAGCGTCAGCAGGCGTTCGCCTTCCTGCTCAATGATCTGCACGGCCTTGCTTTGCTGCGGAGTGAGTTTGCCTTCGAAACCGCCGGAGAGCAGATCGGCATAACCGATGATGCCGTTGAGGGGGGTACGCAACTCGTGGCTTACCCCCGCCAGGAAGCGCTTCTGCATCTTCTCGGTGCGCCTGACCCTCTCGGTGAAGTTCTCCAGGCGCTGGTGGCTGGCCTCCAGGCGATCGGCCAAGCGATTGAAGGCAGCGGCCGCTCCACTGACTTCCGTGGCGGCCGGCAGGGGCAGCCGCTCGAGCAGTTGTGACGAGCCGACTCGTTGCAACTGTGCCCGCAACTGGCTCACCGCGGCCTGCATTTCCTGGCCCAGGAACCAGCCCACCAGGGCCGAGAAGAACAGCACCCAGGCCACCGTTTCGGTGATCACCTCTGTCTGGCCGGGTGGCACGGCGGTTGCCGCCGGTAGCCCCAGGAGAGCGGTCGTGTACAGCAGCAGGGCCAGGCCACAGGCGAAGATGCTGGCCAGCAAGGTCCACAACACCGCCCGCGGGCGCAGTCCCAGCCGCGGTCCGTGGACCTCGGTCAGGTCGAGCAGGGCCAGCAGGGAATAAATGGGCCGGCCGGCCGACATCACCGCCCCGGTGCCGGCGGCCGGCAGGTACAGGGACAGCAGCAGGAACACGTTGCCGACAGCAGTGGAATTCTTCCAGGGATGCACCAGGATCACCACAACCAGGGAAACCAGACCGCCGAGAGTGCTGGTTGCCAGCAGCAACGGCTGCAGCCAGGCCAGGCGGATGAACAGGTGGCGGGGCCGGTCTCGATTGTCGCCAGGAGAAAATTGCCGGCTGGTCAGGGACCTGGTGAGCAACGATAGTAGCAGCAGACCGAATACGACCAAAGCCGCCAGCAGTAGCAGCGCCTGGTCGCAGGCCCGGACCAGCGCTCCGGGTGCCAGCCCGTCGAGCAACATCCGGGTGGTGATGTAGGTAACCAGCAACGGGCCGAGGCTGCCGCCGGCCACGGTTGTCAACAGGTGCATCCGCTGGCGATAGCGGGGCAGGACGGAGAGCATGTTCATGACGCCACTGCCTCCGAGGCCAGTGGCAGGGTGAAGGCGAAGACGGCTCCTTTCCCGGGACGATTCCAGGCACGGATGCTGCCCCCGTGCAACTCCACCAGGCGGCGGGTGATGGCCAGGCCCAGGCCGGTGCCGCTGGTTTCCTGTCCGGCACTGGCCCTTTCGTATTCATCGAAGATGCGTTCCAGGTACTCCGGAGGCAGGCCCGGTCCGTTGTCGATGACCTGCACCTCCACCTGCCGGTCGGACTTCAACTCGACGGCCACGGTTATCGGCTCGGGTCCGGCGTACTTGATGGCATTGGAGATGAGGTTGATCATGATCTGGCGCAGGCGGGACTCGTCGGCAAGAACCGGCGGCAGGTGCTCCGGAAGTTGCAGTTCGATGGGTTGCTCCGGGCCGGAGGGAAGCCGGGCCGCATCGATGGCCTCGTGCAGTACGCGTTGCAGGTCCAGCGGTCGTCGCTCCAGGGCCAGCAGGCCGGATTCGATCTTGGTGAGATCGACGATGTCGTCCACCAGTCCCAGCAGGTGGTGGGCCGAACGGAGGATGATGGCCACGTCGGCACGCTGGGAATCGCTTAGTTGCTCGTCCTCGGCCAGCAACTGGGCGAAGCCGGTGATGGAATGCAGGGGGGTACGCAGGTCGTGGCTGATGGCGGTGAGAAATTCCACCTGGTGGCTTTCGGCCCGTTCGGCCTCGATGGCCGCCTGGCGCAGCACCAGGGTCTGCTCGACCAGGTGCCGGGCCAGGCGGTTGAAATCGGCCGCCAGTTCACCCAGCTCGTCGTTGCTGGTGACAGCCATCCCCCCCAGGGAAGCGGCCTGCTCGACGTGGGAAATCACCTCCAGTTCCCGGGCGATACGCCGGATATGCTGGCGGGCGTCCCGCGCCAGGTGGAATGCCACCGCCAGCGTGCCCAGTGCCAGAAACACCCAACCCAGATCCAGGGCCAGGATACCACCCGCCACCAGGGAGTTGCCGGTGTATTTCTGGACCACCGACGAAGCCGCGTGCAGGTTGCCCAGGGAGACCGTGCCCACTGTCAGCCAGGCGGCGCTGACCGTACCTACCAGGCCCACGGCCAGGCGCCAGAAGAGATCCGGTTCTCTCGGCAGTGCCGCCACCAGGCCGGCCGGAAGGATCAGGAAGGGGCGCATGGCCCGGCGACAAACCCCGAACAACAAGGTGGCCAGCACCAGTCCGTGACTTGACGACAGCAACACCAGCAAGAACACCACCCGACCCGGCGTGGGGGTACGCCGTATCTGGACGAGCGCCACGGTGACAGACATCAGGATCAGCACCAAGACGGTAACGGTAAGCACCAGGTAGGGGTAGCGTATCGCCCGGCTCAGCAGTTCCCTGGCCTCCTCCACCGGGCAACTGACCCGCCGGAGCTTTTCGAAGCGGCCGAACAGCGGGCGCAGCCACAGGTGGTTGCCCAGCAACAGCAGCACTCCCACGGGCACCAGCAACAGGGGATAGCCGCGCAGCCGGGCCACGGTCTCGTCGGGCAGGGCGATCCAGTGCGGTACCAGCAGTTCCCAGCTGGCCACCATTCCCAGCACCAGCAGGATGATAGTGATCTCCAACCGGGCCAGGGAGGTGGTCGCCCACCCGTTGGTCGCTTTACCTGCCGTTTCCATGTGGCGGTTATGATACCGCAACCGGCCGGCCCCTGGCAAAAGCGATTACGATACCATGGCAACTTTTTTCCCGGCGTGGAATTTCAGTCCGTATCACCTCCATGCCCGCCGGCAGACCAAGGATCTCTTTTTCACCGTGATGTGGCCTCGATACTCAGTCTGTTCCTCATGGCCCCCTGAAAAGGTCCGCCTAGGGAAGTTCCAGCTGCAGCACGGTCTCGGGGCCGGTGATCTCGCCGCTGCGGTCGGTGGAACGTTGCTGGTATCCCAGGCGCACCGTCAGCGGGGCACGGTAGAAACGCTCGGGAGCGCTGGACCAGGGCCGGTCCTGGGTGACGGTGAGTTCCAGGGTGTCGCCTTTCAAGCGGTGTTCCTCCGCCAACGCCAGGCAACCGCTGCCGCTGAGCCACTGTTCGAAGAACCAGTCCAGGTCCCGGCCGGCGGCGGTGCCGGCGCGGGAGATGAAATCCGCGGTGCCCAGCGGTTGGGTGCGAAACTGGGTTG
>Ga0190359_1001086_pt1 | contig 17738 bp, 13 predicted proteins | sample 48721823_MG_FD_161269 | JGI IMG/M metagenome (GOLD analysis project Ga0190359, IMG submission 161269) | Hydrothermal vent microbial mat bacterial communities from Southern Trench, Guaymas Basin, Mexico - 4872-18-2-3_MG | ecosystem: Environmental > Aquatic > Marine > Hydrothermal vents >... | reverse complement strand
AAGACTATTTGAAATTCCCGAGTTTACTTTCTATGCCTTTGGAGATGGAATAAGGGCTGTTTTTTGCGCTTAGTCCTTGTTCTGTTACTAACCTGATTTAAAAATATTAAAAACCCCAAACAACTCACTTTCTTCTAAAATTTTTGAAGAGGTCTATATCAAAAAAGGGGTTGCCTTTACCAGACAACCCCTTTTCAGTTCTAAAGACGGTTTATTTCATAAATGTCATTTTTCTGGTTTTAACGATTCCGTCAGATTTTAACTGATAGAGATAGATTCCGGTGGAAACATTTAATCCGTTCTTGTCTTTCCCGTTCCAGACAAAGGCATACTGTCCCGGCTGCAGATTATTATCAACCAGGGATATGACCTCCCGACCGAGAATGTCATAAATAACGAGTTTAACATGATCGGCTTTCGGAATTTCGAAGGAAATCGATGTGGTGGGGTTAAAGGGATTGGGATAATTCTGGTTCAGCTTATACCGGTCGGCAATCTTTACATCCGAAGGTTTAATTCCGCTTACAACCTGACCTTCAAAGCGCAGGACTTTACCGGCATCTGTAAAGATATATCCGAAATCATTACTCTTGAATACCCCTGACAGATAATAATCGCCCGTCATATCTACCGTCGGCGCCTCAATATGCGTCCAGGTCTCTCCCAAATCGGTCGTATAGTATGCGCCAATGTCATCAAGGCCGACAATGATATTGGTTCCCGGAATCCAGACAACGCCGTTAACCCAGCTGCTGGAAGAGGTGTCCGGATTATTGACCTTTACCCACGTCTCGCCGCCGTCATTGGATTTTAATACGGCGCCGTAACGGTCGCTGATCATACCGTTGTCATTGTCCATAAAAGCGATTGAACGTGCATATTTTTGGACGATAGTGTCCATCTTGAAGCTTTCCCAGGTGACGCCGGCATCATAGGAGCGGAATACATATCCTGAATCGTAAGCCGAAGTCAAACCGGCACACCAGATACTCTCGCCAACATTACAGGCACCGTTACCAAAGGTATAATAACCGTAGGATGCGCCGAGATAGTCAATACCCTCAATTTCGGTCCATGTGGCGCCCTTGTCGGTTGTGCGTACAAAATGCATGTCGCCCGGTGTTTCGGTGTCTCCGAAAGCCACCGCAACACTGTCGTTCAATACTCTTATCCCGTCAAACCATCCGGGAGCCAACATTGAGATATTGTAAGAATATGCTTCTGTAAACGTCACACCGCCGTCGGTTGTCCGAAAAATCTTACCATTCGCCGTAGCGACGACTGCAATGTTCTGGTCGAAAGCATCCATCTGCGCCGCTCTGCCGCCGAGGCCGGTTGCATTGTGGGTAAACGTTTTGCCATCATCAACCGATCGGAAAACATAGGTTTCTTTGGCGGAGTTATCCATACCGCAAAACCAGATGGTGCCATCGTCGAGAATACGACCCGGTTTGAACAACAGGTTGGTGGGAATCTCGCCGTTTAACAGCACCTCTTCGGCAACGACAAGATTCGGAAATTCAACGGCGCCGGCATAATCGAGAACAATAATCGGCGCTGTCGAAGACATCAGACCCCCCATCGGAGTGCTGGATGTATAAACCACTTCCATTTCCGGGTCGTCATCCATATTGGCAATATTAACGATACTCCAGATACCGTCGGATCCATAATCTTCATCAATCACGCTTAATTCATAACTGTCCGGATTGGTGATGTCTCCGCCTTTATAGGCGAATCGGAAAATCCGGGCATTGACATCGCCGGCACGAGAACCGAATACATAATCAAGATAGCCATCCTGGTCAATGTCTCCGACCGCTCCGCCCCAGGCTCCCCGGGAGCCTGACGACCAGTAGGAGCTGATATTTGCCAGTTCGGTTTGTTTTAACGTATCTCCGTCTTCCTGAAGAAGCATAATCGCCTTTTTACTGTCGTCTCCCCAATCGTAAACGGCACAGAGAATTTCTTCGGTACCGTCTTCATCCAGATCAACGGCCATAGCCGACTGGTTTGATGAACCCCCGGCCATCGGAGACAGTGCGGTATAATTCCATGCCGAGCCGTCCCAGGACAATTTCGATATTTCGGCTTCACAAAAAGCATAAAAATTATTCCCGACAACAGCAACGTCCCATTTGTTCTGTATTCCGGCACCCAAAGTAAAGTCTTTGCCACTCATTTCCAGTGTCCAGGTTTCTGAGCCGTCGGCATTATCCGGAATATTATCGACTGAGCAGACTCCGAAATAGTATCCGCCATCGGCGCCCTTCCGATCAGCAAAAATAATCTCATCGACGCCGTCATTATCAACATCGGCAATTTCCCAGTCCATGGGCCTCAGATTGACATTATCATCGGTCACGATTGTCCAGGTGGAATTCGGCGAATAGGTTCCGTCACCATTATCAATTCCAAAATCGTCGCCACCGGCATGTTCATAAACCACGATACGATCAGGATTGGCCGAAACGGAAGTACTGTTTACCGGTCCCCAGACCAGTTCCTGCTTGCCGTCATTATCAAGATCGGCAAGAGATAAACAGGGCCAGGTGTTCTGATAGAAGGGATCCAGTGTTGCGGACCAGACAGTCTGCCAGTTAGTGCCATCGTATTCCAGTTTGTAGATCCGTGGTATCACTTCGGTTGGTCCATCGTTCCAGTTGTTATTGACCAGGTAGATTTCCAGCAGTCCATCTTCGTCAATATCAACGCCGGCAATCATATTTCCCGCACCGCCATTATTCAATGTGGCCTCGGGAAAGGGGATTTCCGCGACGCGGTCGAAACCGTTAATTGCAAACAGACCTGTCGTTAACAGCAAAAATGCCGTCACAACCGTAAATAACGTAACATTTCTCATAAGTCCTCCTTTTTTGAGAATTAATAAAATCATGTTTTACAAAGTAAACTCAATTGAAAAACGGTGAATCGCCTTTAATATGCCCATATCGGCATAGGAATAATCCGCCCGCAGATTCAGGTCTTCGCCCATGTGCAGATTCAAACCGCCTCCCAGTGAAAAGCCGCCTTCATCGGTGTTAAACCGATAACCACTTCGGATAAATATCAGGCGATTCATCGAATATTCAAGACCTAAATTGTATTGTTCCAGATTATTGTTGGAATGTACGAGATCCATGGCCGTTTTTAACTGGTTTACACGTCCATCGATAACATTGAGGCTGACACCGAATCTGAAATTCACCGGTAGTGAATAGGTCTCGAAGGTTTTCGGGACCGGCGGCTGAGCGCCGTATGATTTATCATCACTATAGTCAATATAATCACCGCTGAACTTGACATCCGGGCCGAAATTTAAAATCGACATGGCAATATTCAGCCCGTGGAATCCGGTCCGGTACATTGTTCCCAGATCGATAGCCCAAGTGGAGTAAGAGTAATCCCAATATCCTTCGTGAACCAGTTTCGTTGTCACACCCACAGAAACCTTATCGGTCAGATAGCGGGAATAGGTTAATCCCAGACTATAATTGGATATCGCAAAATATTCTCCGGTACCATTGGGATGCTCTATCGTCGTAATTTCCATATCATCGGTCATCAGATAGACCGTATTCACGCCGAAAGTTCCCAGATTACCAACTTTTATTGCCGCGGAAAGTCCCCCGATGGAGATACCGGCGGGCCAGGAATTATAGGCTGAATACAGATTAAACCATTTGACATCGGCCAGTCCGGCGGGATTCCAGAAAACGGCGCTGGCATCGTTGATCACCGCCGTAACCGCTTCCCCCATTCCCGTAGAGCGGGCGCCCATACCGATTTCCAGGAACTGTGCAACGGCAGTTCCGACAGGGGCAAATTCCTCCGCCGACAGCGACCCTAAAATCACCAGATTCAGAATCAATAATATGGTTAATATTTGTCTTATCATCTTGGTATTCCTTTTATCTTACAATTACAAATTTTCCAACCTTCTGACCCAGTGACGGCGAATCCACTACATACATATAAATACCCGGCGCCGCTTCCTGATTATTGCGGGTCATCAAATCCCATTCCGCTACACTGGGGCTGGACAAATCAACCGACTCGCCAATAATCACCGTCTGATTCGACTTGACCTTCGCCACATAATCACCATCCAGCGTGAATATTTTCACCGTTGCATCCGCCGGTAAATTGGTAAACTGCAGACGGTGTTTCCATGGGAAATTATCACTTGGTGAAGGATTGTTCCATTTGGCGCTGCCGATATATGGATTTGGAACAACTTTGACATCGTCAAGAGTCTCGGTTGCGGTTGGATTCGAAGGTGAAATGATTTTATAACTTTTAGGGTCTGTCAGTTGACTCCAGGCCTGTCCGAGGGGAATCGGATCATTGATTTCTTTCGTATACGCCTGCACGGAATAATGATAGACATACCCGTTGATCACATCGGTATCGATCAGTTGATAAGTTCCGGACGTCGGCCCCGACGGCGGCGGCCAGGATGTACTTCCAACGGTGTCAACATAGGTTGCCAGAGTATCCCAGTCGATACTTCCATCCGCCCGTTTCATTCCTTTTGATACTTTGTAATATTGAAAGTAGGAGTTGGTCTCAGCCTGATTATCCCAGGTTAGCATTACCCCTTCAGTAACACCGTCAACGGTATACTGTTCAATATTCAATATCGGAGGTGTTGGTGCTTCTACGGCAAGAACATAATCATTATCAACAATAAACTGCGCCACATTCATGATCTGTACCAGCTTCTTCATGCTGTAAATCCGTCCGCTGTCCGGATCACTGCCGACACCCAGGGCCAGGGTTACAACCACCGAGTCACCGGTGGGAAAATCCGCCAGCGGACCAATCGTGTAAATACCGCGGTAATCATGGGCCGGAAAGGGGACTCCGGAACCCTGATAATCGGTAATATCTTCAAATTCATGGACACCCAGCATACGATCAAAAGCTTCCTGATCTGTGGCCGGGTCATTATAAATATGGCAGACATGGAAGGAACTGGGTTTCATTTCCGGTACGGTTTTCAAAATCTTAATCCCAAGGAAACCGGGAGACTGTAATTTACCGTCAACCCCCGGGTTGCCCATATCATCATCAACCGGAACGCCGTCAACAACATATTCTGAAGGATAATATTCATTATCATAATCAAACATGAAAACCATGCTGCTATCAGCCTCCTCAGCGGTCAGTCCGTGATCGTAACCGGCCATCTGGGGACAGCGTTCCAGCCAATCCCATTGGGAATTGCACATGACCCAATCATCCTGGTTAGAATATTTATCTTCGGCTCCCCACGTCGGCAATTTGGACACATCGCCATCCAGCCGAACTGTAAAATAAAAATCCCGGATGTCCTGCGGCGTATCCGGAAAATAATCGCCGTCGGAATCAATCCCGACATTCTTAATCGTATATTCATATATAATAAAATCCCCGGCATAACTGGCGCTCCAGGCATAGGTCCGCTCGGTGACCTCCAATCCCAGGGGCACATGGGCCGACGCACCCGGGGCATAGACATCATAATAGCGGGTAAAGGTTTCCTGATCCGCCCGGGTACTGTTTAACGTATCCAGAAAAACCGAGTCCAGGGGTGAAAATTCTTTATCTTCTCCGGTGGTCAGATGAAACGTTCCATCGACAAAACCACCCAGCCAGAGCGTTCCGCGATAGAGATAAGAATTCCCCGAACCGCCAGGGTAATCACAGGAAGGAGTCCGGTTTTCATAGGCATCGTCGCCCATGTAACTGAAATTGGTCACCCGGTTCCACAATGCGCCAATCTTATGAAATTTCCAGTTATTGGCAACAACCGGGGAGTCCATCGCGGAGGGCTTCCGAATTTCCTTTTGTGGCCTTACCCGATCGGCTGCAAACAGCATTGTCATACCCAGCAATAAAGACAAAACCACTGTCCCTGATTTTCTATGTAATTGTTTCTTCATTCATTTCCTCCTGGGAATTATATCCTGTCATTAAAATTGTAGCGCAATACCAAACCGGAACTGGCGCTCCGTGCTGTATACCTGCGGATTGCGGATATATTCACCGCTGATGCCCTCTTTATACACAACCGCCGGATCACCAGTGGTGTTCTGGTCCACCTGGTAATAATAAGAGCTGCCAATCCAGTCAACATTTTTACGATTGAAAAGGTTGAAGATATCGAGATAAACATTCATGGTTACCCTGGAAATATCGATATCCTTGCTGATTCGCAGATCGGTGTTGCTCGTCGCCGGCATTCGCAGATCATTGATCTTACCGGTTCCATAAGAGGAGTAAGGCAGACCGCTGCCGTATTCAAATTGCACATTTGCCGTCCATTTTCCCCAGACCCGTCCGAAGCGGGCAGGGGTTTTGACGGTCAGATTAGCATGAACGGTGTGGGTTTGATCAAAACTCAGAATGTTCAGTCTCCGCTCGCTGTCAAAGGCACCGGCGCCGCTCGTAGAACTCGAACTGCGCCCCTTGGCAACCGAAAACGTATAATTTGCTGATCCACCCCAGAACTCGCCGATGCGCTTGATAAGGGAAAACTCCAATCCCTTCATATTACCATAATCGGCATTGACAAAAATATTGGCTTCCGTACCATAGTAATTCCGCAGCACATAATGGTAAATATTCATTAGGTTTGTAACATCTTTATAATAGCCATTTACTGAAAATTTTATGTCATCACTAAACAGATGCTCAACTCCGATTTCATAGGCAACAGTCTTTTCCGGTGACAGGTTCGGGTTGCCGATATAATTTCCGGCTTTTGTCAAACTCCGATAGGTCAGATTTCGAAACAGATAATACCCGTCCGGCCGCTGAAAATAGTGTCCGTAGGAAAAGCGGATCATATCGCGGTCGGTAATCGGATGAGATACGGCAATCCGGGGACTGATCTGGGATTTCGGAGTCACTTTCTTCGGGTTGATAAGAATAGCATCGCCAACTGAATCAACATCGGTAAAGGGGTTATTAAAATCAGCGGGGTACTCAATCCGGTCACCGAATCCGGAAGGATTAAAATAATCATAGCGCAAACCAATCAGGGCAACAATCCCTTCATAATCCACTTTGTCCTGGGCATAAATACCCAGATCAACCATATCCTGATTCCAGATATCCAGACGATTCGTACCGTATCCCAATGTCCAACTGATATTCTCGATATCCATCTGATGATGGGAGAACTCAAACCCGCCTTTAAGCAGGTGATTAGGGTTCAGATTGGAAACCAAATCGAGTTTTACGGTATTGGTGACCGATGTTTGATCACGATAACCCGGATCATCGCCGCGCAGCCACCAGTAATTGTTTAATCGCTCCCGATAAATCGGATGAGGTCCCGAAAGGTCAGGATCCCAGACAAGATCCTCGGTAGTATTTCCGTCGCCATCCCGGTCTTCCACATCCGGGGTGGCATAATGATAATTGGAATAAAATCGCTGATAACGGAGATCATAATAGGTCTTCGATGACAGCTGATGAGTCAGAACAATATATTGATTGTTACTTGACTGAGTATAATTCCAAAGATAGTCCTGCATCGGTCCTACATAAATTGTTGAGACCGTATCACTCTCTAATGTATCACCGGCAATAATAAACTGAGTTAATGAATCATAGCGGGTACCGTAATCATCATGTTTGGAAGGATCATCAACATAAACATAGTGAAGAATCGTGTTGTCTGTTGACGATTTATATTTTCCGTATTCATTAACCTGATAATCATCACCCGGGCCAAATCTGGAAGCCGGAAAATAAAACTGATCCCATTCTCGGTGGGAGTAAAGTCCGCCGACCGACAATTTTATATTTTTACCTAAACGGCTCGTTATTTTACCCTGAAAGGATTCCTTTTTCAGATTTTGATTAATGAAATATCCCTGTTTGCGATCAGTCAGTTCACCGGACAGGGAAAAATTCATATTGCCACTCGAACCGGGAATGACCGGTCCGCTCAGGGAAAATTTGTAGATATTTTCCAACTTATGCATATATCTGGTGTCAAACCAGTAATCCCTCTCGCCCATCAGAAAATCATTCAGACCTGAACTGAAATTGGTGGAGGATACAGATACCTTGCCGGAATACTTCGAACCGCCCTCCTTCATTGCTAAGTTGATGATACCCGACTGGACATTGCCATATTCCGCACTGAATCCACCCAGAGTAACTTCCATTTCCTGAATACTGGCTTCGGGAATATCTGCCGTAAATCCGCCCATGTCGCCGGAATAATTACCTGCGGGATCACGAACCGGCAGACCATCAACAAGGATCATGACTTCACCAACCCGGCCACCCCGGAAATGACTGCCAACAACACCAGCCTGGTTCCGGGCAATCGACCGAAAATCATCAATGGGCTGAACTTCAATCTCTTCTTTACTGACCGTTGTTCTTGATGTAAACTCATCACGCTTGAGGAGCGGTCTCTGGGCCACTATCACGACCGATTCAGCCGCTTCGAGAACTTCGGAATTCATTTCAATATCAACTTTTGTTGCTAAATCGATTGAGACCCGCACGTTGGAAACCGTTATCTTCTGATAGCCGATCATTGTCGCTTCGATTTCATACTCGCCGGCCGGAACATTCAGGATTACATAGTACCCTTCCCGGTCGGTGGCGGCACCATAACTTGTTCCCTTGAGAACAATATTGACACCCACGAGCGGTTGACCATTTTCTCTGTCTTTCACAAACCCTTCGATATTTCCGGTAACTCCTGCGAAAATACCGGTCCAACAGACTACGATGAAAGCAACCAAAAGAATTACTTTTCGCATTGACGCCCTCCTAAGAATGGTAATCTTCAACAGCGCCTTCATTGTTGAGATTAAAACACCATTTCCCACTTAAATTTTATTAATTATTCGCGTACCAACGTTTTAATTTAGCCAAAATGAAAACGAAATCAATAACAATCTGTTAAAAATAGAGGAGAACCAGGCATATTAATCTTTGTTAGGTATCCTAACTAATTATCATTAAAGCGGTTATCTCAATGCAATTTTATTGTAACGCAACTTTATTGCATTCATCTAAAGGGTCAGAAAACAGGAGTATCACCATGTTTTTAAAAGATGATGACCAGAAATTGATCCGAAAAGAACTCGAAGCCATGACCGCTAAAGTTAAGATTCTGCATTTCACCCAATCCATTGAATGCAGCTACTGCCGCGAAACCAGACAACTTCTGGAAGAACTTGTTCTGTTGTCCGATAAATTATCCCTTGAAGTCTATAATTTTCAGCTGGACAGGAACGAGGTTTCCAAATATAAAATTGACAAAATTCCGGCTACAATTCTTTTGCCCGAAAGCGGGATTGATCCCGGGGTCCGCTTCTTCGGAATTCCGTCGGGTTACGAATTCATTAGTGTTATTGAAGATATTATTGACCTTTCCAATAGCAACCACGGTTTTTCCGACGATATTCTGGCCGAAATAAAAAAAATCCACCGGCCGGTTCATATCGAGGTTTACGTCACCCCTACCTGTCCCTACTGTCCCTCGGCCGTAAGAACGGCCCATCGTCTGGCAATGGCCAATCCCAATATTACAGGAGATATGATCGAAGCAACGGAATTTCCCCATCTCGCCCAGAAATACAGCGTCCGTGGCGTGCCTAAATCAATTATTAATGAAACATCATCTCTGGAAGGGGCCGTTCCGGAGCAAAAGTTTCTCGACAAAATCGCCGAAGTGTTGGCATAATATTTTTTGCTGTTTTACAATTGAGACAAATTGGATGATGGTTTTTTAAAAGTCAGATTGCTAAATTAATGCACTTTGGAAACGAAACCGCAATTCAATGAAGAAGAACTTGTTGCAAAGGCTCAACAGGGTGACAGGAACGCTCTAAGCCAGCTGGTTGTCAATTATCGCAGCCGAATCTACCATCTCGGACTCCGTCTTACCGGTACCGAACAGGATGCCGAGGATATACTCCAGGAAACCTTTCTCATCATGGTAAAAAAAATTCACCAGTTCAAAGGTCAATCGTCGTTTTATACCTGGCTGTACAGAATTGCTGTCAATATCGGTCTCCGTAAACTGAAATCAAAACCCCACAAGTATCAACACGTTTCCATTGACGATCCCGATATCGAATACATTAGCTCCACCGAGATTGCCGACTGGCCCGATTTCGACTACAGTAAGTTTGCCCGGAAACATCTTCGTAAAAAGCTGGATCAGCTGATAGAAAAACTACCGGATATATACCGTACTGTTTTTATCCTGCGCGACCTTCATGAACTCTCCACCGAAGACACCAGCAAAATTCTCCAGATTACACCATCAAACACAAAAATTCGCCTCATGCGCGCCCGAAACTATTTGAAAGAAGAACTTGAAAAGATTATCGATAAAGAAGGTTTGATATGAAAAACGACTCAGAGTTATATAAGCAGATTTGTGAATATCTTGGCTGTGACCTTGACTCTGGGCCCTGTAAAGAGATTCAGGATCATCTGGCTAAATGTCCCAGCTGTGAAGTATATATCGATAAGGTAAAGAAGACTGTTCACCTTTATAAAGAAATTGAAAACTGCGATGAAATTCCGGAGAAGGTCTGTCAAAAGCTCTTCCTTTCCCTCAATCTCAACGAACCGAAAACAAACGAATCCAAAACAGGAGCCGACAACCATGATTTCCAAAGATTCCGACATTGAGGACATTGTCAGTGATTATCCCCAACTGATCCGCCCGCTGAAAGAACACGGCATCGCCTGTATTGTCTGCGGTGAACCGGTCTGGGGTACACTGGACGATATCGCCAAATCCAAAAACATCGAAAACCTTGACCAGATCATAGAGTCAATGAACACTATAATCAAGAAGGACAAACAACCGTAATGCAAGTAACTCTACACCGCGCCAAAGGATCAACATTTATAGCCAAAGGAGATTCCAATCACTGGGTTGTTCTTGACTCGGTGGAAAAATTCGGAGGCAGCGATGCCGGCTCCAGGCCCATGGAAATGGTATTAATAGCTCTCGGCGGCTGTACGGCTATGGACGTTGAATCACTGATCAATAAAATGCGAACCCCCGTTGACGAATTTCATATCGAAATAAGCGCCGAGCGTCAAGATGAGCACCCGAAAGTGTTTACTAAAATACATCTTATATACATATTCAAAGGCACAAATCTAAATAAAACAAATATTGAAAAAGCCATCAGGCTATCGCAGAAAAAATACTGCCCAGTTACGGCGATGCTTATCAAATCTGTGGATATCAGTTACGAAATCCAATATATCGGCGAGTCACTTTAAGGCCGATTATTCCTCTTCCATTTTCAGTTTTATAATCTTAGCGCGCTCTTTTTCGATACGGGCGGGATTTTTCGATTTTTTCTCTAATACATCCAGCAACTGGAGCGCTTCGTCGTATAGCTTCTGTTTTTTAAATACCTCAACCAGGGTAAATGTGGGAACCGGAATTTTGAGTTCGACCTTACTACCGTTGGACTTTATCCCGGATGGCTTTGGAGATGTTTTCTGAGATTCGGAAATCTTTTTTCCTTCAGTTTGAGTCTCCGGTGCCCGGCTCAAGGGTTTAACATCTTCCTTTTTTTGCTCATCCTTATTCGTCGCTCCGGTAAAACCGATTTCTTTTTGTATCTCTTCCGGTTTCTTTTTGGAATCACTCTCCTCTTTGAGAGGAACCGTATATTTTACATTTGGTTTTCGTAACGGTTCGTCCTCCTTTGGCGGTGGTTCCGGGGCTTCCACAACCGGGAGTGTCCAGTTTTCCTTTTGCACCTCTGCCAATGGTTTGGTTTTCAGTTTTGAAAACATTTCATTAATTGCCGAAGGTGTTGCTCCGGACAATTGTGACGGAGCTGCCTGCTCTTTTTCCGATTCCGGTAATTCCGGCGGAGATGGTGCCGGTTCGGAAGATGGTTCTTCTTTCGGCTGCGGAGAGAGGGAAGGTTCAGGCTCTGCTTCGGCTTTTGCCTGGGGCTCAGACTCGGGTTCCGGCTCACTGTCAAAGTCTGCTGGTTCAGCGGAAACTGCTTCGGATTCGACAGATTTGATTTCCTCCGGTTCCTCGCCTGAATATGGTTCGGTCTCTTCATCTTCCGGTATCATTGGACCCAGATGGGCTTCCTCTTCACTGAGTGCCGGTTGTTCGCTGGTCGGTTCCGCTTCGGATTCGGCAATTTCAGGCTTTTCCCCGGCAGGTGTTCGGGATGCCGTTTTGTGAATGATTATTTCAGGAAGATGAATATCTCTCAAGCCCTCGTAATCAGCATTTTCGGAAATGCGTCCGGACTCCGTGACCGCGGCGTCATCAAGAGGATTCAGAAAATGTATCTTTTCATAGCAGGCTTTCAGGACACCGGGGGGCAGTTTATCTCTGCCGATTTCAATCAGCAGATGATAGGCATCGAGAAAACCGCTATCCAGATCAACAGTCTGCTTTAGATGTTCAATGGCATGGTCAATTTCTCCGGACTTAACTTCGGCCAGCGCCAGCAGATAATATCCGTAAGGTGAACGGGGATCATCTAATATGATTTTCCGGCAAAGCTCAATGGCCTCATTTATCATGTCGTTCTGAATATTCAAATCGGCTAACAAGGGCATCAGCCGGCTGCCTTCCCGGGAATCCAGATACGATTCCAAATCGGATTTATTCTGCAGATTCATCTGTTACTCCTTTGAAAAACATCATTACCAGTGAATTTAGTATCAAATGCCGATAAAACCACAAATTTTTCCGATTGAAGACCATTACAATAATCCTTTATCAGCAAAACTGCTGTACCGGTTTCCGGCAATGATAATGTGATCCAGTACCGGAATATTCATCATCTTGCCACTCTCAACCATTTGCCGGGTAAGCTGAATATCCTCCCGGCTGGGCTCCGGATTTCCGCTGGGATGATTATGAACCAGGATTACCGCCGCTGCCATGCCCATTACCGCTTCCCGGAAGACTTCCCGCGGCGTCACCACGGATGCATTCAGAACACCTTCGGAAATAATACAATCTTTGATTAACCGGTTATTGCTTGCCAGCAGCAGTACCATGAAAATCTCTTTATTTAGATCGCAGAGACGGGGCGTATACAGTTTGGCGACTTCGGCGGATGAACGGAGAATCTTATCATCGGTTGATGATTCCTCAACCTGTAAACGCCGGGCCAGTTGAATCGCCGCCGCCACCGTAACCGCCTTGGTTTTACCGACTCCCTTGATTCCGAATTGCAGGATATCGTTATAATCGAGCCGGGCCAGCCGGGATAAACCACCTGCCCGACCAATCAATTCCCGGGCAACGTCCAGAGCCGATTTCGAACCCGCTCCGGAGCGAATCAAAATCGCCAGTAATTCTGCTTCACTCAGTTTCGTCGGCCCGTATTGCATTAGTTTTTCGCGGGGGCGCTCTGACTCCGGCCACTCGGTGATAGGCATTCTGTAATAGGAATTATCCCTGATCTTCATATCGCATTCTATTTTAAACGACTGTCAAGCACAAAGGTTACCGGCCCCTCATTGACCAGATGAACATCCATCATTGCGCCAAAGCGACCGGTGGCGGTCGGCACCGATTCCTCCCGGCAACGTTGCACAAAATAATTGTAAAGCCCGGCCCCTTTTTTCGGTTCAGCCGCACGGATAAAACTGGGACGTCGGCCCTTGCGCCAGTCGCCGCAAAGCGTAAACTGTGAAACCACCAACAGACTGCCGTTAACATCTGTCAGCGAGCGATTCATTTTCCCGTTCTCGTCATTGAAAATGCGCAGATGGATGATTTTGGAAATCAGGAAATCGGCATCCGCTTCGTTGTCATCCTGAAAAACGCCCAGCAGAACCACCAGACCATGGTCGATTCGACCCACTTCTTCATCGGCCACAGTGACTGAAGCCTGTTTACATCGCTGAATAACGGCAATCATTTCTCCACCCAGACATTGTCGTCACCCAGCAGTTTGATGAGGGCCGCGATATACTTTTTATGGGGACTCACTTTCAATTTGCTCCTCACGATTTTTCGCAAATCATCAGAGTATTCCAGATGAATGATTAAGCTGCAATCACCGGCATTTATTTCCGACAATTTTTTTATTTCTGTCAGGCGATCATCGCTGAATGTCAGACTCGGTAGACGGATATGAACTTTCTTGGAATTTTTATCCATGTATCCATCAAGCGGGCAGATTTCTTCCGCAATGATTTTTCCGTCGTCACCGCCGCGACTGCTGACCTTTCCGTGCACAAAAACCGGTTTATCCAGGACTATAAATTCACGATACTTTTCAAAAATATCCGCAAAAGTCAACACTTCTACGGTACCGTTCAGGCTTTCCAGCTTTAAAAATGCCATTTGGCGATTTTTACGATCCAGCAATTTACGGATACCGGAGATCATGCCGCCCAGCTGAATCGGCGCTTTGTCCAGTTTGTTCAGGGGTTCGGTAAAATCATAATTGGAAAAGGAGTCTATTTCGGTTTTGTATTGCAATAACGGATGCCCGCTCAAATACATTCCCGCAGCCTCTTTTTCGCGGGTCCAGCGCTCATTATCATTCCAGGGAGAAACATCTGGGAGGTGAGGCTCCTGCATAACCGAATCGGGACCACCACTGCCGAAATCAAACAGGCTGACCTGATCGGTATTTTGTTCTTTCTGAATCCCGCGGGCATACTGAATGGCGGCATCCACCGCCGCAAACTGCTGAGCCCGGGACCCTTCCAGACAATCGGCGGCGCCCGCCGCAATCAGACTTTCCAGCGCTTTGCGGTTAACACTCTTCAAATCAAGGGCGCTCACAAATTGAAACAGCGTCTGAAAGGGGCCGGATTTTTTTCGGGCGGAAACCACACATTCGGCCGCCCGCCCGCCGACATTTTTTATGGCGTTCAATCCATAGCGAATTCCACCGTCTTCCGGAGTAAAATTAACATCGCTGTGATTAATACTGGGTGGCAGTATCTCCGAACCCATGCTGCGGACCTCGTTTGAAAGAATCACCACCCGGTCGGTGTTGTTCATTTCGCTGGTGAGGTTAGCGGCCATGAATTCAGCAGGATAGTGGGCTTTCAGATAGCCGACCCGGTACGCCAGCACCGCATAGGCCGCCGAGTGGCTTTTATTGAAACCGTAGCTGGCGAATTTTTCAATTAATGCATAGATCTCTTCAGCCAGTTTTTTACCGATATTTTTTCGAACGGCACCCTCAATAAACTCCTTTTTAAGATTCTCCATCTCGGATTTTATCTTCTTACCCATAGCCCGGCGCATCTGGTCCGCCTTTGCCAGAGAAAAACCACCGATAACGCTGACAATCTGCATCACCTGTTCCTGATAAACAATTACACCATAGGTATCTTTCAGAATCGGTTCCAGATCGGGGTGAAGATAGGTAATTTTCGCACGTCCCTGTTTTCGGTCGATAAAATCTCCGATCATGTTCATCGGTCCCGGCCGGTAGAGCGCATTCATGGCGATTAAATCTTCTATTCCGGAGGGTTTCAGTTTCTTCAGATAATCCCGCATACCGGCGGATTCAAACTGAAAAATACCGATTGTCCGTCCTTCGCCGAAAAGCGCCAGGGTTTTCGGGTCGTTTTCGGGAATATTTTTCAAGTCCAGTTCAATTCCCCGGGCCCGCAGCGCGGACAGTGTATTGTCGATAACCGTCAGGTTTCTCAACCCCAGGAAGTCAACCTTCAGCAGACCGATTTTATCGATGCTCTTCATGTCATACTGTGTGGTCACATCACCATTTGAAGACCGGTAAAGGGGCACATAATCGGTCAGAGCGCCGGGGGCAATAACCACCCCTGCGGCATGGGTCGAAGAATGCCGGTTCATTCCCTCAAGGACCAGAGAGATATCGAAAAGTTTGCGGTGTTCCTCATCCAGTTCGGCGGCCTCTTTAAGTTCACGGCTATTTTCGAGAGATTCGGCCAGTTTGATATTCGGGCCCTCCGGAATCAGCTTGGCAATCCGGTCCACCTCGGGCAACGGCATGCCCATAACCCGCCCAACGTCGCGAATCACCAACCGTGCTTTCATTTTCCCGAATGTAATAATTTGTGTAACACTGTCGGAGCCGTATTTTTCTTTGATATAGTCGATTACACGACCCCGTTTTTCATCACAGAAATCGATATCAATATCGGGCATGGAAATCCGGTCAGGATTCAGAAACCGTTCGAAAATCAATTTATATTTCAGGGGATCAATATCGGTGATTTCAAGGGCGTAAGCCACAATGCTGCCGGCCGCCGAACCACGTCCGGGACCCACCGGAATATCACTATCTTTCGCAAAACGGACAAAGTCCTGGACAATCAGAAAATACCCTGCAAAGCCCATTTTGCCGATAACGCCCAGCTCATAATCCGCCCGCTCCCGGATTTCAGGGGTAACATCGGAATAACGTTTTTTCAATCCGGCGTAAACCAGATCTTTTAAATAATCATCGGCGGTTTCATATTTTTTGTCCGCCGGCAGAGGAAACCGGGGTAAAAAGTTTTTCCCGATATCCAGTTCCACATTACAGCGCTCGGCAATTCTGACACTGTTTTCGATAACCTCCGGATCACCGGGGAACAGCGCCGCCATTTCATCATAGGACTTTAACCAGTATTCATGGGGTTCATAGCGCAAGCGGTCGGGGTCCTTCAACTCCTTACCTAAACCGAGGCAGAAATGGACATCGTGGGCCTCCCAGTGTTCCGCCCGGGAATAGTGCGTATCGTTGGTGGCTACTCTGGGCAGTCCGGTTTCATCCGCCATTTTTTTTGCAATGTTATACCAGCGTTCTTCTTCTTTCAGTCCGTGATTCTGAACCTCGAGGTAAAACCGATCTTTAAAAATCCCGGCATAATCCAGAGCCGTTTCGGTTGCACGGTCAATGTCGCCTTTCAATGCCTGTCGCTGAATTTTCCCTTGAATGCAGGCTGAGGTTGCAATCAAGCCCTCATTATATTTAACCAAAAGTTCACGATCCACCCGGGGGCGATAGTAAAACCCTTCCAGGTAGGCCAAACTGACCAGCTTGATCAGGTTTTTGTAGCCCTGATTATTCTCCGCCAGGAGCAGAAGGTGATTATACCCGCCACCGCCCTGGCTTTTGGGCTTTCTCTCAAACCGGCTGTGTTCCGCCACATACACTTCGCAACCGATAATCGGTTTTATGCCTGCCTTTTTGGCGGCAGTATAGAAAGGCACGACACTGAACATATTGCCGTGCTCCGTCAGTGCAACCGCCGGCATATTGAGTTCGCTGATCCTGTTTAACAGACCGTTGATTGTCTGAGCGCCATCGAGCAGACTGTAATCCGAATGGTTATGCAGATGAACGAATGTTTTCATTTAATACTTTCCTACAAAGATTGCCAGTAAACCGAAGAAGATGTCTGCTTTCAATAACGATGACAGACGGCCGCAATTATCAGGTGAGCTGTCCCGGCCAAGGGAATATAAAAAATATATGAGGGGAATTTCAACCGCAAAAATCAGCACCAGCAAATAAAAAACACCATAGATATGCAGATAATAGGGAATCAGAGCGCCAATCATCAGCAAAATTGTCAAAAGAAAAACCAGACGCCTCGCCAGCGGGATTCCATACTGCAACGGAACTGTCCGTGCGGCGACCTTCCGATCGCCTTTTACATCCTGGATATCTTTAATGATTTCCCGGATCAGAGTGAACCCGAAAGCCAGGAAAAAGGGTGGTATTCCCCGGCCAATGTCCCCAAAAACTGCTCCGGCAAACAGG
>Ga0190359_1001083_pt1 | contig 17758 bp, 13 predicted proteins | sample 48721823_MG_FD_161269 | JGI IMG/M metagenome (GOLD analysis project Ga0190359, IMG submission 161269) | Hydrothermal vent microbial mat bacterial communities from Southern Trench, Guaymas Basin, Mexico - 4872-18-2-3_MG | ecosystem: Environmental > Aquatic > Marine > Hydrothermal vents >... | reverse complement strand
TATATGTCGGTTGGTGTCCCGATTTATGGGGGTCTTAAGCATTACTTATAGGGCATGAGAGAAAAAAAGACATACCCATGCTCCCTGGCTTTATGCAGGCCTTGTTGCGCCTTATTCAGTGACAGATAACCCAACTTATTGAGAAGAAGTTACATATTCTGCTGAGATTAACAGTGAAGGTCTAACGGTTTTGGAGGTTAAATTATGGAGAAACTGATAGTAATAGGCGGAGTTGCCGCCGGGCTATCTGCTGCGAGTGCCGCCAAGCGGCTAAAAAAGGAAAATATAAACGCCGTGGTTTTCGAAAAATCAGGATATATATCTTATGGGGCATGCTCTGAGCCATACTTCGTGTCAGGACTTGTTCCTCAACCAGAGGATCTCATTGAAATTACTCCAGAGGAGTTTGAACAGAAACGTTCTATCCCTATACACAGGATGCACGAGGTAGTTGAGATAGACTATAAAAATGGATATGTCACTGTTGATGATCTGATTAACCACAGGAGTTTCAAAGAGTCGTTCGATTACCTCATGATCGCCACAGGTGCTACTGGTAAGACTGCGGGCGTTGCTGGAGAAAAACTGAAGGGCGTGCATACCTTACGCACCGTGGAGGACGCTATTGCTCTCCAGAATAGCGCGCGAGATGCAGAGAATGTAGTAATCTGTGGTGGAGGATATATCGGCCTTGAGATGGCAGAGGCCTTTGTGACCATGGGAAAGCATGTCACCATACTGAAGAAGACGTCTCAGATGCTATGGAACTTTGATCCGGAGATGTCTGCCCTGGTTGAGGAAGAGGTGAGATCAAAGAGTGTAACTATCGTTACTGGTGTGGACATCCTTTCCTTCGAGGGTTCCGGTAAAGTGGAGAAGGCAGTTACCAACAAGGGGGATGTGAAAGCTGAGACGGTACTCATTGCAAAGGGGGCTGTCCCAAACGTTGGCCTCGCTAAGCAAATAGGTGTGGAGATAGGTATAACCGGTGCGATTGCTGTGAACAAGCGCCAGGAAACAAATTTAGATCGTGTTTACTCAGGGGGAGATTGTGCTGAGGCATATCACATAGTGCGTGGGAAACCAGCGTATATACCACTTGGAACAACAGCCAACAAGGCAGGAAGAGTGGCCGGTGAGAATATTGGAGGGATGAATACAGAATTCCCAGGCATTGTTGGTACCGCTGTATCAAAGATATTTGACCTGGAGGTCGCACGGACTGGACTCAGCTTAAAGGAGGCCATTGGTGATGGATTTGATGCCTATGCAACTACCATCCGCCACAGGTCTCGGTCTAAGCATTATCCCGGAGGTTATCCAATCACCGTTCACCTTATCACGGAGAGAGATACCCGCAGATTACTTGGTGCTCAGATGATAGGCAGGGAAGGAGTTGCCCACAGAATAGATGTTATGGCTGCGGTCTTACATGCGGGTATGACGGCAGAGGATGTATATCATCTGGATTTGGGGTATGCACCACCCTTTGCCCCGGCATGGGATCCTATCCTGATTGCTGCAAACAAGGCCAGAAAAACTTAAGCCAGTGCTCACTCAAAAAAAGTGTGGGGGATTGTTAAAAGGACTGAAGATATCCTAAATAGAATAAAAAATTTAGAGCAAAAGCAAGCTATAGTAGAAAGACCAACTAATCATTTGTGGGTTGAATATTTTACGTTCGTAATTAAATTGTAGTTATAAAGGAATCAAGAAAGGAGGCGATTTACATGCCAAGAGGAGATGGCACAGGACCAGCAGGAAGAGGCCCGGGGACTGGAAGGGGCCTTGGACGAGGCGGAGGTCGTGGCAGGATGAGTGGCGGTAGCGGACTCGGAACCGGTGGAGAATGTGTATGCCCTAATTGTGGCTATAGAACTACTCACCAAACAGGTTCCCCCTGCTACGAACTTAAGTGCCCTAAATGTGGGGCGCCAATGACACGATAAGTAACCTATATAGAAACAACCTGGCCACTTCGTTTCTTCAATAAGAAATGGCCAGGTTAGAGGAGAACCAAGCAATGGCCAATGTGGTACTTGAGTTTTCACATGAAGAGGCTATGAGGATAGAGGCGATACTCATGGACAATGATGCCGAAGATGCATTGCGTTTCTTAAAGGAAGTAATTAAACCGAAGATAAGGTCAAAACGCTCCAATGAGCTGGATATGGGTAAATCTACGGGTATTATGACCTGAAGGATAAAAAGTCAAAAGGCATTGTCAATCCCGATAGATCGGGATTGCAAAAAACAATGGTTCGACAAGCTCACCATCCTGAGCAAAGTCGAGGGGTTGATATTTAATACAACGTTAATGTATTTCATTCTAAAGGCCAAGGGAAGCTGAAAAAAAGGATTTATGGAAAATCGGCAATCGAATCGGCCTTCTTCCGACCGCTTAGAACAGGCCTTGAGTAGCATTCTTGGCGCTGTCAAGAGTACCAGTAAACTATCTCAGGTTCTTGCGTATGCCGCTGTAAATGGCACTGTTTCTTACCAGGAAACAAGAGAGATTATCAAGGATGATCCAGAGGATGTGCTTCTTCTGGCAGATAAGTGGAGATTACTTTTGCCAGTGAGGACAACTAAGAGCGCTGGGTGGGAAGATCGAGTATTAATGCTTAGGGATGGAGAGAAATATGAGATTCCAAATCTGATAAGATATTTAGTAAAAGATGCCCTTGATACAGGAATATGGGATCCTGAAAAGACTATAAATGAGCTATTTAAGGAATTTGAAGATCCAGACCGGGAAAAAGTTCCTGGATTAGTAAGGAGCATTTTCGAAAAGGCGACTGATTATAAAATTACCGGCAATCAAATAAAGAAGATATGTATTCAGTCTGGTCTCAGCAATAGAGTTGATGGGCTGATAGCAGAGCTTAAGGCGGCGGGTATTATAAGCCCCAGGTTGGGCTCTATTCCAGATGTACTTGGTGCACAATCACCTATCTATGAGCTAAACCCGTCTGTAATAATTTAATGCGCCTTAGGCGCATTAAGGAAGGGCATGTGTGTCTGTGACCTGACTTTTTTGCTAATAGACAAAAGAGCTGGTTTGATCAACAAAAAAATGCTTAATGGGAGGTTTCAAGAAAGTGGATAGAGCTATGGATGCCATTCATAGCAGCTTATGAATGTATTCTATCAATTTAATTCTGAAAAATGATTGGAGAAAAATGGAAACGGATAACTCTTTTAAAGATTGTGTCATCGTCTCGTGTGGGACCTTAAGCCCGGAGATAAACTACCTGAAAAAGGAAGGATTCTTAGATGCAAAAAAGGTCTTGTTCACTACTCCTGGGCTTCATGAGATTCCGAAGGAATTAGAAACACAACTAATAGATAGAATTAAAAAGGCACGGGAATACTCAAATAAGATTATCGTTGTGTATGGGGGTAAATTCTGTTATGTCAACTCTGTTGATCTTTTCAGGACAATAGATACCATCATTAAGGAACAGGGGGAAGGAATTGTAAGGGTCCAGGCATCTCATTGTGTTGATATGCTGGCCGGTAAAAATGAAAGAGAAGAGATAAGCAGGGGGGAGAAGGTCTGGTGGATGACACCAGGGTGGATATTATTTAGAAAGCATGTATTTAAGGACTGGGATAAAGGGCTGGCAAACGAAAACTTTCCAAAGCATACTGGAGGGGCGATTGTCCTTGATGGGATAGGTTTCTTTGATCACTATATAGAGGAGCATACAGAGGAAATCCTTGAATACTCTGACTGGATGGCTATCCCGATTATTCCTCACGAGATTACCCTCGACAGATTCAAGAAAAAATTACTTGATCAGCTTCACAAATTACAAGAGGGTGATACACAGTAATCATCTGATTTGATCTGTTTTCACAAAAAGACTATCAAGGTCGCAACCTGTATGCAATTTTTTCCCTCAAGCGAACTTATCTCAAATCGCCTAAGGTAATACATACAATGCATTTTTTTAGGTAATTTTTTGATCAATTACTATTAATATACCGCTTGCCCGGGTCTAACTGATGATGGTTTCCTTTATTCCAATAGATTTAGCTGCTGATTTTACCGACATGTCGGAATTAAACGTCAAACGATTCGAGATCTTAGCTTACATAGAAACATAATTCAAATGATTATGAAAATGGATGAAAAAAGGCTATCTGAACCTACTCGGCTTGAAACTGAGACTGAGATCAAATTGAAAGGCGCTACGATCTGTCCTGGTATCGGCATTGGACAGGTGCGGATTCTCGATCGGGAATTCATTGTTCCAAGAAACGAGATACTTGAAAGTCAAGTGCAATCAGAACAACAACGTTATAGCGAAGCGGTAAAGACAGTCAGCGATCATCTCCACGAACACATTGAAGAGACCCATACCGGTTCATCTCTAAGTTCCTCACTCATATTGAAAACCCACGAAGCAATGTTGACAGATGAGCAGTTTCATAAGGCGGTGATTTCCAGAATTTCAACCGAATACAAGAATGCAGCGTGGGCCCTTGAGGTGGAGGGCGAGCAGATCGTCGCAGGGTTAGAGGCAAGCAGAAGTCCATATCTCATGTCCCGTGCAGAAGACATTCGCGATTTAGTTGCAAGCATTGTAGATGCCCTCTCCCCAACTCCTAAGACATACAAAAAAGCTTTACGGCAGGATGGGGAACTGAAAGTGTGTATCAGCGACAATCTTTTCCCATCTTCAGTAATGGAGGCCCGGCGTTTCCATTCCGTTGCATTTGCCACTGAGAGCGCTGCACTCTCATCCCATGCAGCGATACTTCTCAAAGGTTTTGGAATCCCGGCCGTAGGTGGTCTGAGAGGCCTCAGAGAGTCTGCTGCAAATGGAGATCAGATAATTGTTGACGCAGTCAACGGCGTCGTTATCATCCGACCGGAACCCGAAACCGTTCAACGATATATTACCTTGAAACAGGAGCTGGAGGTCCCTGAAAAATTGCCTCCTTCACCTCCGATTAGTTCCCGTACAAAAGATGGCTTTGATATTCATTTGATGGCGAATATCAATAATCCAGATCAAATCCAACTCGTGCTCCGCAATCGGCTTGAAGGGGTTGGACTATTTCGCACAGAGTTTTTTGTCTTGGAGACGGAAAGCTTTCCAACAGAGCAGGAACAATTTGACATCTATCATCAGGTGTTCACTGCGGCTGGCGGGAGACGGGTGGTGGTCCGTACATTTGATATCGGTGGGGATAAACAGATTCCTGATCTTCATTACTGCACCGGGCAAAATCCCGCCCTGGGGGTTCGGGGGGTGCGCAGGCACCTCTTGCGGCGCCCTGATGAACTTCAGACTCAATTGCGTGCCATTCTTCTTGCCGCTGTTGGATTCCCGGTCGGCATATTATTTCCGATGATTACCACAGTGGATGACATAAGAGAGATAAAGCGCCTCCTGGAAAGTGTTAAAGAGGAGCTGCGTGCAGAAGATAGGCCGTTTTCTGAAGAGATTCAAATCGGTGCTATGATTGAAATACCTGCTGCAGCGATAAGTGTCGGCGATATATTAGCGGAGGTAGATTTTGTCAACGTTGGGACAAACGATCTGCTCCAGTACTTCGTGGCAGCTGATCGAGATAACGATGTTGTTCTCAGATACGAGAACTTTGAAAACAAGGCATTTCTCTGGTTGCTGGGATTCATCATAGAGCGGGCCGCTGAATTGGGCAAGGAAGAGAACGTGACAATATGCGGTGAGGTCGCTTCACATCCGGAACTTGTCCCTCTTTTACTCAGGCTGGGCTTCAGGTCTCTTAGCATCACGCCAACCTCTGCTCAACCAGTCCGTAATGCCATAGAAAACACAGATTTATGTGTTTCATCGATTAAGCCTACCGTTAACTAATATGTACTTGAAACAGATTTAAATATGCAGTGCCGTTATCATCCCGATAGGGAAGCCAGGGTAATATGCCAGAAGATGGGAGTAGGATACTGTCAGGAATGTCTGGATAATTGTGAGGCCTGCACAGATCCCTGCGTGTATTGTAAATTTAGGTCGTCATGTATGATATGGGAGCTGTGTAAAAAGAGTGAGAAACGCTACCGTCTGGAGAAAGCAGCTACTGGTGAAAAGAAAGAGTAGTGTAAAATTGAGAAAAAACAGCTGACATCGATCGAATTATAAGAGAGCTGAATAAAAACAGAGTATCAATAAAATACCCCGCCGCAAGCAGACGGGGTAACTCCAGAGGCATTGAGCCTCCCGCAAGGCGCAATCCCAAAGTGATTTAAGAACTACAATTCCAGCCAGGAGTCGGAATAAAGCGCTTTTTTAAGAAGAATACGCGCTGTTTTTACATAATCCTGCAGCTCTTTTGAGATAGAGGACATATCAATAGGCTCTTCATCCATTACCTTACCAATAATCTCCACTATATCTGATCGCCTTCCCCTTGCTATGTCTACCAAGTCTTTATCATAGGCATCAGCAATAGCAGAGTATAAACCATTCTTCTCTAACATAACCATATACGTACGATTTATTATAGGTCTCAGGTGATTAGGAGACCCATTGGAGACATTGGACAGCCCGCAGGTAGATCTCAGCCCTTCTCCCAGATCTTGAACCATTGGCATAAACTGAAGCAAAGAATAAACCTGATCTTGTTGAACATTAACGGGGGTAACAATTCCGTCTATAAAGATATCCTCATTGGCAATGCCTGCCTCATTGGCTGCATATACTAACTCTACTGCCAATTCAGCCCTCTCATGCTCGTCTCTGGGCATACCATGAGGCCCCCATAGAAGCGCGATCATGCGCGCATTATATTTTGCACAGATAGGAAGCATCTTTTCATATCGTGCAGGTCTACACATGATGGAGTTAATAAGAGGTCTCCCGTTGCATACAGCCAGCCCGGCCTCTATGGCCTCAATATTTGATGTATCAAGGGCTAACGGTACATCGTCAACTACCTCCTGAACAGTCTTTACAACCCACTCCATCAATTCAGGGCCTCCCTTCCTGGCGGGGCCCAAATTGATATCAATAAAGTCCATGCCCAGTTCCTTCTGTTTTTTGGCCTCCTCCTGGATTGGAACGGGATTTCTCTCTTTAAAGGCGCGGCCTATTTTTGTAGAGATAACATTCAAACTTTCTCCAATTAATAGCATTTCCCTATCTCCTTTTTTAATTTAAACAGTGAAGTCCTTGAGGAACTTTGTGATCTGAGAAGCCTCTCTTGGCCCAACAAGCACCTCGGATCCTTTAACCTCCTCTTCCAGATCACCACTTATAGCAGCAGCATAACCAGGTATGATAAGTTTTTTATGATTAACCTTATCCAGTATCCCGCATTTGTTGACAAACATACCAACTGCATCACCGACAAAGCTGCCAGCAGCCCAGGCCGTCATAACTGAAAGGCCTTCTGTATCCATTATCAAAAGCCAGGTTGGAACCCTGCTTGCATCTATCTCAGCGCTTACAATAAAGTATGTAAGGGCGAAATTAGTTGTAATAACAACAGGCGAATTTTCATCAGGCCCATTGATGTCATAAATGCCCTCATCTACCATCATTGGCCTCTGTGGATCCGTATAGATATTTAATCTCTCTACCAGAAGGGAAAAGAGGCTCTCGCCGATAAAATCAGACAGTATAATAATGCCTGCATACTTGGCTATAAACATAGCTGCAATAACGGTTTCCTTGTCAAGGTTGTCCGCCATCTCACAGGGGAATGTAATGGTTGGAAAACCGAGGGACCTGTTCTTTTTCATAATAGCCTCACGGCGCAGCCAGACCTGGTCCTCAAAGGCCCTTCTAACCGTCCTCGAATTAGAATCCAGGATGAGATCCTTCAGCCCTATACCGGTCAATTTACCTGTTAGCTCCATAAGACCGTCCATATCATCCGCCTTGATAGCTAATGGAAGTCCGGTTTCCTTGGCAAGCGCCCCCATATCATCTGCATTGTCCTTTGTGGCTGCATATATTACCGGTTTTCTGTCGGCGCAAGAATCTATTCCTGCCTTCATTACCCCAACATCTTCACTCATCAAGACCAGACAAAACTCGCTCTCATCAACCACCTTTTTAGCCAGCGCCGCAAACTTTCCCGCATCGCCGTTAATATCCTTTATAGCGACTAACTCCGGTCTCAGGTTAAAACCAACCCTTTCAAACTGAAAGGTGTCCCATATCTTCAACTTTTCTGACAATGTTCCTTCATCCATGTCACTGGTTACCAGCACCCCAATTCCAGGTGGATTGACAAATGTTTTCTCATGCCTGAAAAGCACGGTTTCTCCACCGATTTTAAAGGATCTATCGCCTGCGCCAATCTGCATCGGCCTCACTGGCGGCGCAGATGCCTCGGCAAGCTGCTCCTTTGCCTCATCGCTCACATAGGGGCAACTGTCTAACTCCGCCTTACCTGATGCAAGGGCCATCGCAAAGGCCAGGCATGTGGGGTGCCCGCATTCCTTGCAATTGGTCTTTGGCAGCATCTTAAAAATTTGAATTCCTGTTAAACCCATGGTCTTCTCCTTTTTGGTATTATTATTTCAATTTACTAAATTAATTATGCTCAAGTATTATGATAATTGTCGTTAAACTGATTTTTACCTCTAAGAATATCTAATCCCCGCATATAACATCCTAACACAATTTTCTTGAGAAGATAGGATAGCTAAACCTCAAGGATCCCCTCCATTTCAAGCGCAGGATGCTTTTTCTCTTGAAGGAAAGGCAGGATCTCCTCTTCTGTTGTGCCTACGGTTTCATCTGCCACCCTGTCTAATAAATCTGGGACACCAAGTTCTTCTGCTCTTTTAACAAATCTCTCCTTGATTTCCTCCTTAAGGTGCTTGGGCATCCATACCATCCGCAAGAGCCCCCCTTCGTACCTGAGGAACTTTCTCTGGGTTATATTGTATTTTCCATGGCCTACAAAGCCCGGGGTTGAAACCCCACCCCCTACTGTGCCGGCAAGCGTGCTAAACTTCATGCCACATGGCGTCATCCCAGTGAAGTCCCTGTCAACGGTCATGATTCCATTGCATGTGGGAAGAACGGCAGCGATGGCCTCGCAACATCCACAGGTTGTCATTGGATCATGGACAATACTGTATAGATTGTAATGGTCTATATTGCCCCTTGATGCCTTAGCTACAAATTCATTTACCCCCTTCCACTGACCAAGTTTTTCATCAAGCAATTCCCCCTTGGCTATTGGCTGGTTAGGGCCTGTTGGATTAATTTCGTATGAAGCCTTGCAGTCCATCCAATTGTATGCACCGCAAAGGCCAGTCCTCTCAGGGCTAATCGTGCAGACATGGTTAGGCGCAAAGGACTGGCATAGGGTGCAGGAATAAAATATATCAGTAGTCTCATCTGTCATCCCCTCTATCCTGGCATCCCTTGCTGCGTATACCTCTCTTGCTGTCCTGGTTAGCTCATCCACATCCTTTTTTTCTGTGTAAAGTGTGACCTGCAGTTTATCAAATATCCTTCCGAAGTCCTGATGAAGTTTTGCATGAAGGATGGTGCCAATATCCTTCAATGTAAATCCCTTTTCTGCTGCTGCATCACTGACCCTTACCCAGGTTATATCCCTCTGTCCAATATGCATTATACCCTGAGCATAGTTAATTAGGTGGTGAATCTGACGCTCAAGTATAGGCTCGAAGTCCTCTTCCATCTCCCTGCCTGCCACTTGAACAAAGATACCCAGAGGCAGTACATCCCCCTTCTTAACATCACCTACATCAGGGCCTTTAACAATGATCTTTCCGTCATCAATAGCGTTCATATCAGCAATTCGCACTAATTCAGTGGCCTGGGAAACACTTCCGCCCAGCTCCAGATAAACATCGCCTTTTCTTACCCGCTCACCCTCAAAGGCAGGGCCGTAGGTAACGGGGATATCAATCTCTGTGACGGATACCTTCAGTCCCCGAACCTCGATAGATTTAGCGGGAATCTGGTCGTGTGGCACCTCTGACACAATATGCTCATAGGTGCACACACCCCAGGGCAGCACCTCAGGTATGTCCGTATCTGCAATAGTCGGGAAACCCCAGTTTATAGCGCCCGCTGCATTGGCAGCCCATTCCGCATTGACATCGCCTAATGCATTTATGAAGGCAAAAATTCGGTTTTTTTGATAGGCTAACATCCTCTTGTAATCTCCTGGCTGTATGCCACCAAAGGAGAGCCCTGCCCTGTTTGCAAATCCAAGGGCATATACCGCTGCTGAGATATCAGGGCCAAAGGGCACAATACGGGTACCCCAGCCAATCTGGACACCTGCCTCAATCAATTGCTCAGCAACACAGGTTCCATTCTGATTCGCAGCCAAAAATATGTAGAGATTTTTCTTCTGATACTCCTCAACGATATTTTTTGCTATTTCAGGGGTCGGGGCGGCACCAACAATAGCTGCGAAACCAGGGGCAGTGCCATCCACAAACTCAACCCCCCTCTTTCTCATAATCACGTCATCGGCTGCGCCAAGCCAGAGCTTATTATTGTCGATGTCCGGATCCTCGACCATAGGTTGATAGAAATCAGGCTCTTCCACATAGCGAATGGCCTCGACTATCTCTTCAGCAAAAAGAGCGGCCATACCAGCATCCAGCAGAGGACCTAAGTATGGAACATGGCAGTCCTTTTTAACATGAGGCGGGAGCAAGGCCCTGCAACGTTTCATAATAGGCTCTGCATCGCCCAGGGTCTCAATCTTTTCTCCCAGTATAGAATATATAATAGGAAGATAGTAGGCCGTGTTCGGAAATCCTATCTCCTGCTTAGGGCCATATTTATCTATGGCCTCCTTTAATTTTCCCTCTGCCTTGGAAACTATATTATAGCCACCCTGTATGGCAGCAAATGCTACTAATTTTGACATATCTCTCTCCTCCTTATTCTTAAGGTATTCTTCAATTCAATTTGATGATATCCTTTAAGCTGCCTCTAACTCACGCCGTGCAGCCATATCAAAGAGCACCCTTTCTCTTGCCTTGTCAATTTTAAGGGCATGCCTTTTTTTATCAATATGTGCAATCATCTTCTGGGCATGTTTTATTGGATCTGGCTCAAAATCCCACATTCCACCATATATCTCTTCAAATTCCTTAAAGAGATAATCCTGAAAAACAGGTGCCCCGCTTGTGGGAAAGGTTACACCAAATACAGTATATACACCAGAGGCCACAAAGTAGTGTCCAATGCTGATCGCCTTTTCGCTCATCCACTCAGGGGCAGATCCGGCTACAGGAACGTCGCTTATGTCATCTCCCAGTCCTCCTTCCTTAACCACCTCGGTTGCTGCCATCAAAATTCTGCTGTTATCAACACAGGAACCCATATGGAGTACTGGAGGAATTCCCACGGTCTCACATACCTCTGCCAGCCCTGGGCCGCAAAATACCTTGGCCGACTCTGGCGTTAAAAGACCTGCCATACCTGCCGCAATGGCATTGCACCCTGTGGTGAGCACTATTACATCGTTCTTGATCAACTCCTTTAACACTGTAATATGATCACTATTGTGAATGGTTCTTGCATTATTACAGCCAACCACTCCGGCGATACCTCGTATCCTCCCATTGATAATATTCTGATTGAGAGGCGCATAAGAACCCCTGAATGTGCCTCCAAGGTGATAGTTGATTGCCTCGTAGGAAAATCCAGCAATGAGGTCGGATTTTTCATCCGGAATCATTACCCCAGTCTTTCTGTTAGGAAAATTCTCAATTGCGGTTTTGACAATCTCTTTGGCTGTCTTCATAGCGTCTTCTTCATGGAATTCCATATGGATAACGTTTTCCTCTTCCATCTTGGCAATCGGCATGGTTGTAATCAATTTGGTATGAAAACAGGCGGCTACATTGGCCACATTCTCCATGATACACTGGATATCAACCACCATGGCCTCAACTGCTCCGGTAATAATGGCAAGTTCCTGCATCAGGAAGTTCCCGGCTAAGGGGACACCCTGTCTCTGGATTATCTCATTTCCCGTACAGCAAATACCGGAGAGCTGGATGCCATTTGCGCCTACCTTCTTGGCCAGCTCCTGCATCTCTGGCAGCTCCGCTGCCACCACAATCATCTCGGAGAGAAGCGGTTCATGACCGTGGATCACAAGATTTACCATATCCTTTTTAAGCACACCTAAGTTGGCCTGACTCTTTATGGGATAGGGTGTGCCAAACAGGATGTCCTGAAGGTCAGTGGCTATCATGGAGCCGCCCCACCCATCGGCAATAGCAGCCCTGGAGCCTTGGAACATGAGGTTTTTGTAGTCCTGATCAACACCAATATGGGTCCTGTGCATGATCTCGACTATTTCTCTGTCAATACCACGAGGGAAAACCCCAATTTTCCTCCACTGCTCAACCCTTTTATCCGGTGCCCTTCGGGCAGTCAGGAGTTCACCTTCCTGCTGACCAAATTGTTCTAAGGCTTTTTCTCCAACCTCAACAGCGATATCATCTATTTTGCGTGGTTTTTCTTTATCCCCTTTTCCCGTAGTCAATGCCACGCCAAAATCAGGGGCAATTTCTAATAACTTCTTGGTATCTTTGATGACATAATCCTTTGTCTCTTTTTTAGCAGCAGCTAAAAATGTCTCTGCCACACCCCTGCCATGATCTGAATGGGCGGCCGCGCCCCCAGCTATCATTCGGATAAAATTCCTGGCTGCTATTGTATTTGCCGTGGCGCCACACAGACCTCTTCTCTCATCTTTTCCTTCAATCCCACCTTTGGGCAATGGGAGTCTACACGGACCCTGACCGCAATTTTTGCAGCATGTCCCCTCAGCGCCTATAGGGCAAGGCTTCATCTTGTCTGCCCTGTCAAAGATCGTCTCGATCTCGAGCTCCTCAGCGCGGGCAATCATCTTTAATGTTGCCGTATCTATACTCTTTGGTCCGGTCTTCTTTTTCTTCTTTGGAACTTCTTTCTTTACTTCTTTTTCTTCTTCTTCCATCGTAACTTCCTCCTTCTTAGGATGAATATATTAGACCTTCTTGATCTATTTAAGTAATGAGCTTATTAATTCTCTGCCATAAGATCATCTATCATCTCTTGCGCCAGCTTTATGGATTCAGGATGTCTCATAATGAGGATATCGGATCCTGCGAGTAAATAGCAAACTGCGCCTACAGCCTCCATCAGAATGGCCCTTCTGCCAGGCTCCCCCATATTAGGCACTTCTTCTTCTGGTTGGCCTGCCTCTTTACATTTCCAGATCTCATTTCCAAGGTTATTGATCATGGGAATCTGAAGCTTTTCATCCTCCTGGGTCAGGCCTGCCTGGGTTATCCTTTCCATAACCGAATAGGCATATTCAATGCCATAGCCAAGTCCGCCTGTAGTAGGATCATTAAGCAACTGACTATCTGGTACGCCAAGGTTGCCAAGTAGGATATTGAGCTGTTTTGCCAGATTAATATCAATTGGCGTTGAGGCCACCACTGTGTGCTTATATCCAAGGGCGCTTGCGCCTACACCCTTGTGAATAGGCTCTTCTACAGGAGAAAGACTAACATTTTCTCTCTCACACACCTCTGCTATCTTCTTAAGAACCTTTTCATCCTTTTCGTTAACAGCAGTTCCCCAAAAGACAACTGGCACTGGCACTGCATCAACAATCTTTTTAGCCATATCTGCTGCCTCATCAGCCGATCTATCTTTATCATTTGGATCAGTGCTTTTTAACTGGACAACGATTATCTGCGCTCCGTATGCCTCGACACATTTCTTGGCCCATGCTGGTGGGTCGGAAATGACATCCTTAAATGGCTCGATGGCAGCTTCTGGCCAGCCCTCTGACTCCATATCCCATATCTCCATGGCAATAATGGGTTTGTGAGGCATACTCCCCTCAAAGAGATGAAATGGAAAGCAGTCTCTGCCTCCTACCGTAGCTGTTTTTTTGCCAGCACCTATAGTTATTTCTTTGACTTTACCCGTATAATTTATTTTGGGAATCTCAAATGACACTTTTCTTACCTCCTTTTTGAAAATCTATAAAAATTAGATTTTTTTAAATTACATTTTAGCTGTGATGTAACTATTATTTTTATTTTATCTTGTCAATAAAAAATTAAAAACAACACAAAAACATGGGAAACCAAATCTAATTGAACCGGGAATTCCTGTCAAGTAAAAATCTTTGATTTAAAAATTCTATGGCTCAATACAGGGGAAAATCCTAACAAATCCAAGGAAATGAAAGTAGAGTGTGGTCAGGCAAAAGTAAATAAGTGTCAATAAAAGCATATCACCAAGTATGTCTGAATCAAACCTGTGCTTGCCACTGATAACTATTCAAATAGTTGTCATATTGTGTCATACCCTAAAAGGGTTGGAGTGACAAAATCCAAAGGTGCGAAGCTTGCTGGAGCGTGAGTATGGATTAGCGAGGGATTGAGGAATGCCACATCCCTTGATGCACAAGATTCCACCTTGCCTGTTGAAAAAAGTTTAGAAATCAATTATAAATGAAATACGATGACAGATATAAAGATAAAGTGCTTGGGTGGTATGGTAGGTAGCGCTCTCGGAGATGCTATTGGTGAACTTGCATTCCAATATCGTAACAAAGAAGACATTTGCATTCAATTAGACCGATTAAAAGAACTCCGTTACACCGACGATACTGCCATGTCCATTGGACTTGCAGAATCGCTTGTAAAAAAAGGGATTCTTGATCAACAAGATCTGGGAGAAACCTTTCGATACAACTATGAGCGTGAGCCGTGGCGCGGCTATGCCTCGGGACCGCCCACTATATTCTCAATGGTAAAACAATCAGGAATTACCTATGCTGAGGCTGCAAGGGGTTTATTTGGAGGCACAGGTTCCCTTGGTAATGGCGCTGCCATGAGGATTGTTCCGGTAGGGCTGTTTTTTCATGACTCCTCTGATCTCTATGAAAAGGCATGCATGTCTGCTGCTGTCACCCATGCGCATCCTGTGGGTAAAGACGGCGCTGCAGTCCAGGCAAGGGCTGTTTCTCTTGTAGTGAAACTTGATCCAAAGGAGGCATTCTCATCTAGGGCATTTATGGATACATTGATTGATTTCTCCAGAACCCCTGAGATAGAAGAAAAAATGCGCCTTATTCAGAAACTGATCAATGCGCAGAGCCCTCCATCTTTAGCGGCAGAGCAACTTGGTCAAACAGTTGCGGTGCATGAATCTATGCCATTTGCCCTCTTCTCCTTCCTCCGCCATCCCAAATCATTTGAGGATTGCCTTTTTTGCGCTACCTTAAATGGAGGAGATAGGGATACTTTAGGCGCAATGGCCTGTGCTATCTCAGGAGCTTATTTAGGTATTGAATCTATATCCCAATCATGGAGGATGAAACTCGAGAATCGATCGTATATTGAGGATCTGGCATTGAAGCTTTCAGAGATTAAGCCGGTTGATTAAAGACTTTCCCCGATAAGCTGTTGTAGCATCTCGTTCGGGCCAAGATATATCTGTACTATCTTTGCATCCCTCATATACTTTTCTACCGGATATTCTTTAGAATATCCATATGATCCCATTACCTGGACACAATTTGATGTAACCTCCATGGCAATATTTGTTGAATATACCTTTGCCATGTCAGAATACCTTGCCCTATGGGGATTTTTTGCCTTCAGAGACCATGATGCCCTGTAGACAAGAAGCCGTGCTGCATCGATTTTTGTGGCCATATCTGCAAACATCGCTGAAATCAGGCTGTGTTTGATAAGAGGCTTTCCACCAACAACCCTGCCTTTACAATACCCAAGCGCATATTCAAATGCACCTCTGGCTATCCCTACAGAAATCATCCCAGCGCCTAATCTGTTATATGCGACCGTTGTTTGAAGTATTCTATGGCCATCACCTATTTTTCCAAGAAGATTGCTCTTTGGAACACGAACATCTTCAAATATAACCTCCCTGTTCTGGTCTTCTGGCATTCCCATCTTTCGTTCTACCTTACCAAAGGAAAGACCAGGTGTGTCCTTCTCAACTACAATTATCGCTGACCCCTTGTCCTCTAACCTTGGGTCAGTTGTAGCGATAACAACATAATGAGATGCTATACCGGCATTACTTGGCCATATCTTTACTCCATTTATAATATAATCATCCCCGTCTTCTTTAATAACTGTTTTTACGGTCCTTAATCGCATCCTACTGTCTTCAATATCAGCGCCTGAAGCAGGCTCTGTCATACAGATGCATCCCAGATTTACCTCCTCTCTCGATGCCAGTGGTCTCAAGAAACGTTCTCTCTGTTCATCATTGGCCGCAATTATTATAGGTGTCTGAGCGAACCATGTATCACCGATAACGCAGGCCACACCACCATTTACAGCAGCAAGTTCTTCTAAAATTGCCATAGTTGTCATTCCATCCGCACCTGTACCACCGAATTTAGGATCTATGGTTAATCCCATAAAACCCAGCTCTGCTGCTTTCTTTAATACTTGTGGCATATATCTGTGGGTTTCCCAATCATCATCAAACTTATCATTAAGAGGTTTTACCTCGTTTTCAGCAAACTTCCTTGCCATCTCTTGAAACTGGCGTCTTTCCTCTGAAAGTTGAAAATTATACATGCTTTTCCTCCTATGTTCTATTTAGCCACAAAGACACAAAGTCACCAAGATTATAGAAATTGACAATTAAAAATAATTCATTTTTTTCTTTGCGCCTGCCCGCCATCAGTTGGGCTTCAGGCGCTTGCAGGCGGGTCTTAGTGACTTGTTGGCTGAATATTTCAATTCTTTAATAAGGGCCGGGATAATCTCATTAATATTTCCTATAATACCATAATCTGCAAAGTTAAATATATCGGCCTTTGGATTTGTGTTTATAGCTATGATAAGCTCACTATTTATCATTCCGGCAGAGTGTTGGATAGCCCCTGAAACACCACACCCTATATAAAGTTTGGGTCGTATTGTCTTTCCAGTCTGACCAATCTTTTTATCCTCGGAAACCCAGCCCTCATCTACTGGAAGGCTTGTTGCCCCCACTTGAGCACCCAAAAGCTTTGCAAGTTCCTTCACCATTTCAAAACCATCTTGATTGCCAACGCCCATGCCTGCAGCTACTACCTTATCTGCCTCTCCTAATGAAATACCATCAGATGCTGCTCTCATAGTTTCAAGAACCTTAACCTTGATATCCTCCTCCTTAAGCTTTACATCAATATAAATCAGCTCCCCATGCCTTTTTCTATCCTGATCCTTTAACTCCATAACACCTGGTCGAACGGTTACCATCTGGGGTCTATGAAAAGGACATATGATGTCTGCCATGAGATCCCTGCCAAAGAAAGGTTTTGTAGCCACGATCAACCTCATCTCTTTATCAATATCAAGTTCAGTGCAGTCCGCAGTGCACCCTGTGTTCAATCGTGCCGATAGTCTCGGCGCCAGATCTCTTCCTATGCAGGTTGCTCCAATCAACAGTATATCTGGTTTTTCCTTTAAGGCCTGTTCAGCAATAATCTCTGTGTGGGTCTCTGTCCGGTAATCTTGAACGATAGGGTCATCTGCTATGATAACCCTGTCAGCCCCGTAAAAAATAAGTTCTTCCGCTATTTCTGAAACATTGTGGCCAATAAGGATAGCTGTAACATCCACCCCAAGTTTTTCCGCCAGGTCACGTCCTTTTCCCAATAATTCAAGGGAAACTCGAGCCAGTGTTCCATCATTTTGCTCTACAAAGACCCATAATCCACTAGATTCTTGTATATTGCCAATTGACATATATGCCTCAAACAAGCCCCT
>Ga0190359_1001082_pt1 | contig 17759 bp, 20 predicted proteins | sample 48721823_MG_FD_161269 | JGI IMG/M metagenome (GOLD analysis project Ga0190359, IMG submission 161269) | Hydrothermal vent microbial mat bacterial communities from Southern Trench, Guaymas Basin, Mexico - 4872-18-2-3_MG | ecosystem: Environmental > Aquatic > Marine > Hydrothermal vents >... | reverse complement strand
CCTTGAGTGATACAATGGTATCACCCCTTTTCAGATGCATCTCCTTCACCATCTCTGACTCATATTGATTCAACTTGCACCCAAGTGTGAGTATAGCAACCTTCATGCCAATAAATATAAGTTAATTTATACAGGTGTCAAAATCTTTAAGTTTGAATTCACTGATTGACATCTATCATTTCTTTTGTATCATGGTTAAACATAAAAAAGGAGGATGAGAAGATGGGTAGTAAAATAGGTATCTTTCTTCTTCATGGTATAACAAAGAATTCAGGGGAGCTTGCTTATGTGAAAAAGTCTCTGGAAGAAAAGGGGTATTGTGTTGAAACGCCTAATTTACCAAGGCATGGTCTTTGCCCCAGAGAGTATGAAACCTGCTGGAGGGATGTGCTTCAACTGAGCAAAGAGGAATTACTGATGGGAGTAGAAGAATCATTCCGGAAGTTTAATGAAAAGGTTGATGAGATTTTTGTAGGAGGGAATTCTATTGGTGCAAATTTGGCATTCTATCTTGCAAGCAAATTTCCAGTTAAAGGGATTCTTGCCTTAAATCCTGTTTACAGATTGGCCAAAGGACTTGAGTTTATACTTAGACACGAGCCCAAAATAAGTGCCTTTCTTTTAAAAAAGAATGGGAATTCCAATAATAATGATTTGGTTTTTCATAATTTTAACATTGGTTCACTATTAAGTCTTCTGGAAATTGTAAGAGATACACCTCAATATGTAAAAGGACTTTCTATACCGACACTTCTTATATTTTCAAAAAATGATGACATTCTCTCTCCAAAGAATGTAGTGATTTTTGATAAGTGGCTAAAATGTGAAAAAGAACTGCATATAGTTAATGAAAGCGGACATGGGTTGCCTTACAATTCAGCAGTTTTGCCTCTGATAGATGAATTTATCAAAAATTATGCCCTGACAATACATAAATAGTTAAATTCTGATAAGGTCTATATTGTTTTTTCCTGTCTGAAGAAGGGGATTGTCTCTGATACCTCTGCATGGTGGGTGCAGAGGAGGAGGAAGAGGTTGAGAAACCACAGAATTATAATCAGGTTACTTACACCAGAGAAGAACATGAACACAGAAACAGGTAGCATTCCTATGAGGATAATCGTGGCACTGTTTTTAGGTGAGACCTCCCTTCTAAGGATGATCTTTATTATAATAAACAGGAAGAGCAGGCATATTGCCCATGCAAGGGAAACCCTGAAGAATTCAATCCCGCTCCAGACACCAAAACTCACATCTATTGCCTTCCCGCCCTTGAACCCCATGAATGGTGAGAATGCATGACCCAGAACAGGTGCAATTCCGACAGGGATTACCCCCCATCCGGACACAAGCCCTGATTTAATAATGATGAAGGCAGGAAGAAACCCCTTCATAAAGTCAAGCACCACACCAAGGAAGCCCCAGAAAGGTCCCTTTACATGCCAGAGGTTGAATGCACCTGGATTACCATCCCTTATGTTGCGCAGGTCAACACCAAGTAGTTTCCCAATCCAGTATGAGAACATGAGTGAACCTGATAAGAAGGAGAGGATACTCAGGCTTAGTACATTCATTTTCCCCATCCCCTGATTGATATGGCTCTGTCCTTCCAGGAAACAATGCCCCTGATGTAGTACCTGTATATGGAATTTAGAAATATTGAGAGGAAGAAAACTGATGGGAATATGTGGAAAACAGGGAGAATGAAACCGAAGTTCCCTATGAACCTCCCCAGTGAAAGCAACTGTAAGGTGTATAGAAAGTAGAAGATTGCATAGTGGTTTAACTCAAGTGTTCCTCTTAGAAGGTTTAAGAAAAAGACAATACCTGTTGATAGGAGCCCTGAAAACCAGAAGATGAGGAGTGATAGGGTAGGGAGGCTGATGGATAATGCACCCTTTGCTGTGTTCTTTGTGAATCCCTCAACAAGGCTCATGTATCCATCTGGATACATCCTGAATGATACAAGTCTGTAACCAAGATATGTTTCAACAGGTATACCCTCCTCCTCAAACATCCTTCCGAGTGCCATATCCTCAACAATCTCTGCCCTCACACTGCTGTGTCCTCCAATCTTTACATAATCATCCCTTGTGCAGATAAGGACAGCACCACACATCCCACCCTTTTTCAGCACCCTCTCAAAGGGAGAGGTGAATGTCAATGCACCCAGAAAGTTAAATAGTATGGAAAACTTCTCATAGAGCCTCTCTGTGTAATGGTAGGGAAAAACAGATATGACACCATTGGTTTTTCCCCTTAAATAAATCAATTCCTCAATTGCCTCAGGTTTTAACCTCACATCCGCATCAAGGAATACAAGTATATCACCGCTTGATTTAAGGAATCCCCTCCACACTGCCCAGGATTTTCCAGTCCATCCCTTTTCCACTTTTTCGTTCCTCACAACCATTGCACCGTATTTTTTTGCAATCTCAGAGGTCTTATCCTCTGAACCATCGTCAACAACAATGATTTCATAGGGTTTAAGTGTCTGATTTTTGAGGGAATCAAGCAGGTGGGGTAAGGAATGCTCCTCATTCCTTGCAGGAATAATAACAGATACCCTGCCGGGATTTTTTACATCCCCTGTTTTCCTTCTCAGCAAATTTTTTGCTGAGAAGAGGAGAAATCCAGTTATCCATTCAATGAACAGGAGTATTGCATTCATGGTTTAGTTAATTTTACACCCCTGAATAAAAAGTCAAGGACAAAATATACCTGTTGATTTTTTCTGAATGGGCATGATAATAAATCCTATGGAGGATTTACTCAGACTCCTTGGAGATAGAAAGAACAGTGAGGGTGTATTTAATCCCTATGTAGATGACAGGATTCTGAATAACCTGCGCATATTCTTTGAGGCAATCCGTGAGAAAAATTCAGGGATTCTTTTTGTTGGTGAGGCACCTGGTTATCTTGGGGCAAGGATAACTGGTATTCCATTTACAAGTGGGGATGTAATACTCTCTTTGAGCCATCCGGTTTTTGAAGGAATAAGGGAAAGAATTTTTCTGAGCCGTATTGTTTCTGAAAGGACTGCTTCCATTTTCTGGAAGGGGATGACTGATAACAGGATTATCCCTGTTGTATGGAATGCCTTCCCTTTTCATCCACATGAACCTGATAAAGAGATGTCCAACAGAAGACCTGCCATCTCAGAACTTGAAGAGGGAAAGGTGTATCTGAAGATGGTGATTGATTTATTCAAGCCAGAGAAAATAGTTGGGATTGGCAGGGTTGCTGAAGGCGTACTAAAATCATTTGTTAAGAATGTATATTATCTCAGGCATCCATCAAGGGGTGGAAAAATGCTATTTCTGGAAGGACTGATGGCACTTTTGAAGGGATGTTGAAATTATTGTTTACAGGTGTAATATATCCCTATGGGACACAGTCATCACCACCATAGAGAGAGAAATCTTGGTATAACCGTTTTTCTGAACCTTATAATCACGGTTGCTGAGGTTGTGGGAGGCCTTCTCTCAGGTTCACTTGCCCTGCTCTCAGATGCCCTTCACAACTTTGGTGATACCATTGCTGTTTTAAGTTCATTCATTGCACTGAAGATAGGGAAGAGGACACCTGATGAGAGGATGACCTATGGTTACAAGAGGGCAGAGATACTTGCCGCACTATTCAATACACTCTTCCTGTTTGCAAGTTTGCTTATAATTTTCAGGGAAGCAGTTTTGAGATTGATAAATCCCATTGAAATTAAAAGCACTTTGATGCTGATAGTTGCAGTTATAGGGCTTCTTGCAAATCTTTTCTCTGTTCTTCTTTTGAAGAGGCATTCAAAGGAGAGCATCAACATTCGTTCTGCGTATCTCCACCTGATTGCAGATACCCTTTCCTCTGTTCTTGTTGTTCTTGGAGCAATCATAATAATGTTTACAGGCATAAGGATTATAGACCCCATATTCACTTTTCTCATAGGTATTCTTGTATTGAAGGAGGGGATAAGCATTCTCAGGGAGAGCGTTGCCATTCTCATGCAGTCTGCTCCACCAGGTGTGGATATGGATAAACTGAAGGAGAGGGTGGAGGAAGTGGAGGGTGTGAAGAACATCCATCATCTCCATATGTGGAGGAGTAATGACAGGGAGATTTACCTTGAGGCACATGTTGACCTTGAAGAGGATATGAGCATAAGTGAGGCAGACTCCATAAGAAAAAAGATAGAAGAGGTTATATCAGGTTTTGGTATAAACCATACAACAATCCAGATGGAATACGATGTTTGTGAGGACAAGGATTTGATAAGGAGGAAGTCTCCATGATATTCATTTTGATTTCAGGTATTGGTCTTGCCCTTGGTGGTGGATTTGCCAATGGTTTTGGTCACATTGGGGTGCTGAAGGTTTTTGAGGAGGAGGGCATTCCCATTGATGTTATTGGAGGAACAAGCATGGGGGCTATTCTGGGTGGCCTTTATGCCTGTGGTTTTTCACCTGAAGAGATGGAGTCAATAGCAGGTGATGTTGATTGGGATAAACTCTTTGAAAAATCGCCACCACCAATAACCATCTTTGAAAAGAAGACATTTACACAGGGGATGGCTGAATACACATTGAGTTTTTCAGGGATAAAACCCATCCTCCCTTGGGGAGTGAATAATGGATTCAGAATAGAAAATCTTTTTACATCTGTGTATCTACCCTTTTCACTGAATCCACAACTGAATTTTGACTCTCTCTTTATCCCTTTTTTCTGTAATGCAGTGGATCTCCTGTCTGGGAAAGAGTTCATTTTCCATAATGGGGAACTGGTTTCTGCAATACGCTCTTCAATGAGTGTGCCTGCCGCCTTCACACCCTACAGGACGAAGGATTGTATCTTTGCAGATGGTGGTGTGCTTGATGATTGCCCTGCTGAAAGTGTTTCTTCATATAGAAGGCCTGTGATTGCAGTAATAATTCTCACACAGCCCTTAGATACAATAAAAAACCCTGTGGATGCAATCACACAATCAGGAATTCTGTATGGTAACAGGGTGAAGATTGATGCTGTTAAGCAGGCTGACCTTGTGATTCCAATTTATTATCCTGCCTTAACTTCAATGGAATTCAAGAGATTCAGGGAATTTATTGAAAGGGGAGAGGATGCAGCAAGGAGGTATATGCCCCTTGTTGATAGCCTTCTCAAGGCATGGGGTGTTGAAAGGGTGAATAAGGTGGCAGTGGAAGAAAAAAGGCGTGAATTCAGGAAACATGTAAGATACCCGGTTTTAAGGAATCTATATTTTGAAAATACAGGAATAAATCCTGTTGTTCTTGCACGATGGGTTGGATTTAAATCAGGGGATATCATTACCCCCTCTGTGCTGGAGAGTACATACAACAGCCTCTACAAATCAGGTGCATTTGAGGGTGTGAGATTAAAACCTTTGCGCTATTTCAGGGATAGTGTTGACATAACACTCCACTTCTTTAATAAACCAGCAGGCTTTCTGAAATGGGGGATTCTTCTTGATACATGGTCACCGGGATTGCTGACAGTTTCATATGGGGTGAGGAACTCAGGTTCAGTATATACAGGGATTGTGTTTGGTGGTTCTTATGGAGACATAAACAGTCTTTACACCAGGTTTTCCTTTGAGGAGGTTTTTAAGCGTGGATTTTCTTTATCTGCAGGTATTCAGTGGAGTGAGCGGTTAATTCCAGGTATAGGGCGTTATGTGGTTTTTATGTCTGATGCCAGGGCGAGTTTTGCTTCCGGCGATATGTTTATGGAAGGATTTGTGGAGAAGCAGTTCAACAGAAGGGTCTTATCCATGGGGCTTGAGGTGAGGAATTATAGGGGAAATGTCCCCATATGTGAAAATGGGAGGGATGTTGGTGTTCACCTTGAAATGGACATACCAGGAAGGTCGGTTTATTCCTACCACCTTGCAAAGGGGCATGTTCTGGTTATGCATGGCATGTGGAAAAGATTTTTTATGCAGTTTGGTGGGTATTTTTATGTTTCTCAGGGAAATGTGCCACCAGAGAAAAGGGAGTTTCTGGGTGACATTGACAGGTACCTTCTCTTCCCTGTGAGGAGTGTTTACTTTACACGATATGCCACAATCAACACCAAACTCTCCTTCCTTGTTTTGAATACCTCTGCTCTGGATTACAGTTTGAAGATTGCGCTATCCCTTTCCCTGTCAACATGTTTCACTCCTTCAGAGAGACTGCCAGTCAAGGTTGTGCCACTGATTGAGGTCTATCCAGGGTATCTCAGGTTTGGTTTTACAGAAAAGGGGCTTTATTTCTCACTGGGGAAGAAGTTTATGTAATTCCTGAAAGGAGTCTGTTCCCAACGGTTTTTAAGATTGTTTTTGAGCGGGCAAAGTTGAATCTTACAAGTCTTTCCCCTGCCTTTTTATCATTGTAAAAACTTGAACCAGGAACAACGGCAATTTTTTTGTTCTTAACAAGATACTGTGCAAATGCCCAGTCGTTTCCATCCCAGATTTTTTCAAATGAAGCAAGTATGTAATAGGAACCTTCAGGTACAAAGAATTCAAAACCTGCACTCTTCAGTATCTTAACAAAGAAATCCCTTCTCTCAAGGTATTCCTTCCTGATTTTTTCAATATACTCGTCCTCCATCCTGAACTGCTCAATTGCCCACTGGAATGGTGCAGGTGCACATACAGTCAGGTAATCATGAACCTTCCTTATCTCATCCATGATTGGTTTTCTTGCAACAACATATCCAACACGCCACCCTGTTACAGAGAAAATCTTGGAATAACTTCCCACAAGTATGGTTCTGTCAACCATCTCGGGTATCTTCAGGGGGGAGAAGTACTCCTTTTCATAGGTGAGATGTTTATATGTCTCGTCCACAAGAAGAATGGCGTCCCTTGAAATCACAGTGTCTGCAACCTTTTTTACCTCTTTTTCATCAAAGACCTTGCCTGTGGGATTGTGTGGTGAATTGAGAATGAATACACTGAATTTTGGCAGGTTATCAAGGTCGTTCTGTATAAATGTAAAGTTGTTCCTCTTCAATTTTATAAAAATGGGTTTACCACGAGCAAGAAGGGTCACAGGAACATAATTTTCATAGAATGGTTCAGGAATAACAACCCCTGCCTCACCTTCTATCTGGGAGAATATAGAGGAGGCTATGCCCTCACTTGCACCTACTGTTATAAGAACCTCTGTTTCAGGGTCAAACTCAACCCCTGTTTCATCGTAAATCTCCCTGCTCACCTTTGCCCTTAATTCCCTCTTACCCCACGTGATTGTGTAGCCATTAAAACCGCCTTCTATTGCCTCAACAGCATATTTGAGCAGTTTGTCAGGTGGTTCTATCTCTGTTATGCCCTGCGCAAGGTTTATTGCACCATACTGGTTTGCAAGCCTTGTCATTTCCCGAATAACAGATTCTTTAATGTTTTCAAGAATCGTAATCATTCATTCCCTCCATGTTACTCTTCATTGATTGACAGTATTGAATCCCTTCTCAACAGAAAAAGGTCTTTGTCCACAAACACATAGAAGAACTTATCAACCTCACTAAGAAAGTCTGAGAGTCTTGGTCTATAAATCTGGGGTTCGTATGGTATAACACATTTTATGGTGTCGCCTGAGATAAAGGAGACATTCACCTTACTCTCCTTTGTGCTTTCAGTCTTTACAAATGATGATTCCTCGTCATCATTGATTATCATATACTTGATATGGGATTTATTGATAAAGTGAACCCTATTATCTTCCTTTAGAATGAAAAATGATGATTGTGAATTCATGAACTCCTGAACGGATTCCCTCCTCTGATGGTATCTGCTGGTGGGAGAGAGGAACAGGTCGCCTTCAAGTTTGCTTCCATCAAGGAGGAATATTCGAGTGGAGATTCTCACCTTCTCAAGGTAGAATTCGTCAAACATCTTTTCTCCCCGGGAGATAGATTTTGAATGTGGTTCCCTTACCCTGCTGGCTGTCAACCTCAATCCAGCCATCATGGTCATCAATAATCTTTTTCACAACTGTCATGCCAAGCCCTGTTCCAGCCTTACCAAAACTGAAGAAGGGGTCAAAGATTCTATCAAGGATGGAGGCTGGAATCCCAATACCTGTATCAGATAGGCTTATCACAACACCGTCCCCTTCAGTTTTTGCTGAAATATTTATTTCACCTCTGTCTGGAATGGCATCAACACTGTTTTTTAGAAGATTGAAGAATACCCTTCTCATCTTTACAGGATCAATTTCTATGTACATGTTTTCTGGAACATCAATGGATATATCTATTTCCTTGTTTTTTATACCCTTCTGGAAGAATGCAACAAGGTCTGAAATAAATTCTGAGAGGTTGACCTTTTGAAACTTCATGCTTGACCTGTCCCTTCCGAACTCAAGCACCTCCTCAATCATGTTCAGGATATAATCAATGGCCTCTTCCATTGTCTCCACGTATGTGGACATTTCAGGGTCTTTTATGTCCTTTTTCAGAAGTTCTGTGTATCCCTTTATTGCACCAAGCGGGGATTTTATATCGTGGATTATGGTGGAAGAGAGTTTCCCCAGTGTTGACATTCTCTCTTCCTGAAGTGTCTTTTCCACAATCATGTCATCAATCTGTCTCAACCTCCTTGAGAGTGTTCTCAATATTGATATGGCAACCTTTGGATGTTCCTCAAGGAGTTTCAGGAATTGCTCCTTTGTAATCCTGTAAAGTTTGGAATCCTCTGTTAGTATCACAGTTGCAGAGCGGGGCATTTCATCAATGGGGGACATTTCACCTATTACTGAGCCTGCACCGAGTTCTGCAATAAACTTTCCCCTCTTTGTAACCCTTGCATGCCCCTCCTTGAGAATATACACCTCTTCCCCCCATTCACCCTCTTTAAGGATTATACTTCCACGTGGGAAGGACACAGTTTCAACTATTTCAAGCACCTTTTCCTGCTCTTCAGGGCTCAATTCCTGAAAAAACAGGCCTTTCAATTTTTCCATACAATTATCATAGTTTAAACATACTGGGGTGTCAAGTGAAAAACAAACTATCAAATTCTCAGGTTAAAGTCTCTTGTGGAGGATTGACTTCATTTTTTGGTTTGTTAATATTAAAAATCAGGACGATAAATCTATATGCAAATTAAAGGAGGAGGTGAAAAACTATGAAGATCCTTGTCGTTGTTTATTCAAGAACGGGTAACACTCTTTCTGTTGCCAGGAGGATTGCAGAGTATTTAGAGGCTAATCTTGAAGTCATAGATGATAAAACAAACCGCAAGGGGGTATTGGGTTTTCTCCGATCTGGATACGAGGCATTGATGAAGAGAATTCCTGCGATTGCAGAACCCAAGCAGGACCCGGGGAATTATGACCTTGTAATTATTGGGACACCCATATGGGCAGGACGGATGTCTAGTCCCATAAGGGCCTATTTAACACGTTTTAAAGGCCGCTTTAAACAGGTTGCATTGTTTGCTACATCAGGCACCGGAGGCCATGTAAAGGCTTTTGAAGAAATGGCCGAAATTTCAGGTGCAAAATTAGTGGCCACGATGGAATTGACCATGGAACAGTTGAAGAGAGGAGGTTATTGGGACTCTATTAAATCCTTCATAGAGAAGGTCAGTTCCTGAAACATGTATTTACTTTAATCTGGCTAACCATTGCTCTGGGTTCCCTTAGAGATTCATTGACTTTTTGCTTTTTTGGTGTATCATAAAAAATATGGGCATTAAAACTATCGGAATAGTGACACCTGGAGGAGATGCACCTGGTATGAATGCAGCAATCAGGGCAACCGTCAGAAAGGCCCTGAGTGAAGGTTTGCGTGTATTTGGCATCAGGAATGGCTTTGCTGGACTTATATATGGCGAAATAGAGGAACTTGATTGGAAGTCTGTCAGCGGGATAATGGACCTTGGTGGAACCATTCTTCATACAGAGCGATTTGAGAATTTTTCAGACCCTGAAAACCTTGCAACCGCCTCTGAGGAATTGAAAAGAAACAGGATTGATGGACTGATTGTTATTGGTGGTGATGGTTCGTTGAAAGGCGGTTATGCCCTTCATCATTTTGCAAAGATTGGGGTTGTTGGAATACCTGCCTCCATTGATAATGATATCTATGGAACGGATGAGACAATAGGCTTTGATACTGCGTGTAATACTGCTGTGGACGCAATAAAGAATATAAAGGACACCGCAACTTCCTATGAGCGTATCTTTGTTGTTGAGGTTATGGGAAAGAAAAGGGGATTTATAGCATTACATGTGGGATTGACAGTTGGTGCAGAGGCTATAATAATACCTGAAGAGAAATTTGATTCTGAAAGGTTTGCCCAGGAACTCATTAAGGGCAGAAAAAAGGGAATGAGGAGGGCAATCATTGTGTATGCTGAAGGAGCAGGCAATAGAGAGGAGTTTGTTAGGTTTTTGCGGGAAAGAACAGGGTTTATTGTCAGGGAAAGCATCCTTGGATACATTCAGAGGGGTGGTTCTCCCACATACAGGAGCAGATTACTTGGTTCTCTTTTCGGAGAGAAATCCATTGATGTTTTACTAAAGTATCCAGAGGAGGCTAACATGGTAGGTATAAAGGATAATTCCCTGACCATTACCTCTCTGAAAGTGGTAATAAATAATGAAAAACCCATAAACCTTGACTTATTAAGGGTTCACAGAGACATATCAGTCTTTAAGGTGTAATCATGAAAAAAATATCCAGGGCTGGTATTGCATATGAATTGATTATAGGTATTCTGGGAATTTCTATCCCACTTTACCTTGCAATAAAGGGAGGAATTGTTCATCCTCCTGTACTCCACTGGATATTCTTTGGTATCTTCGCCCTGTGGCTTGCACATACCTACATAACCTTCGGTAACACGATTGTATCATTTGAGATACTCATATACTACTTTTTGTTTTACAAGTATGGTTATGTCAATGCAGCAATAACTGCATTTGCTGTAATTTTTCTCCTATGGGGTTATTATTCCATAAGGGCACTGAAGGTCTCGGGAAGGGAGAGTTTTTATTATCTGAAAAGGGGTCTGTTCAATGCAGGTTCCTATGGGCTGATATTCACATTCACAGGTTGGTGGGTTTCGCACATTAAGACAAATATAGATGTGTTTATTGGATTGACCATTGTATCACTTGTTCTTCTTAATGAACTCCTGATATTTATAGATACCTGGCTTTATGGGGAGGATTTGAAGCACTTTAAGACATGGAATTACTGGAAATCCTCATTCATTGAGGGTGTAATTTATTCTGTTGGTGTTTCCTTTGGTGACCTTTATCAGTATAAAGGTTTACTCTCAACATTTCCCATCTTAATGGTAACCCTTTTATTATCGTATTTTGGACGTTCTGCCAATATAACAAGCCAGAGACTGTTGAAGAGACTTTCCTACCTAAGAGAGATGAACAGGATACTCAGGATTCTATCAAGTATTCTGGACCTTGATACACTTCTTGAGTCTATAGTAAAGCAGACCTTCAGGTTTTTTGGTGCAAAATTTGTGACCCTTTGCATATCTGATGAGGATGTTGGTATTTACAGGGTTTACTATGATGGAGAGAAGGTGTCCACTGAGAAGGATGGTAAACCCTGTATTCCACACAACTCAACAATAATATCAAAGGAAACGAAGGAAATCATTTTCCCCATTCCAAAGGGGGGTGGTGTGCTTGGTGAGATGAGGCTGCTTTTAACAGAGATTGATGATGAGAAGATTGGATTTATTGATGTCCTTGGTAAGAATATTGGCATATCCATAACCAATGCACTTCTCCACAGAATGTCAATAGAGGACAGTTTAACAGGCCTTTACACAAGGAGATTTTTTGACAAGAGATTGAGGGAGGAGTTCAACAGGTCTGAAAGGTCTGGGGAGCCTTTGAGTTTGTTGATGTTTGACCTGAACGATTTTAAACTCCTGAATGATACATATGGCCATGATGCTGGAGACATGGCACTTATTATGTTCACCGGCTACCTGAAAAAATATACAAGAACATATGATACAGCAGCACGATGGGGTGGGGATGAATTTGTGGTTCTCCTGCCAAGAACCAACAGAAGCGAGGCTGAGGCATTCATGCAGAGGATACTCAAGGAGACCAGGAACACGACCATTGAGTTTGACGGCAAGAAAATAAAGATAAGTGCTTCTGCAGGTATTGCTGAATATGACCCAAAATCAAACCCGGACATGACACCAGAGAAACTGATTTCCATTGCGGATAGAAACCTTCTTAATTCCAAAAAACAGAATTTATAAATTTTACCAGATTAAACACTTTACAAACTTGAAAAATATGTTATATTTAGACCATGGAAAATGAAAAGGAATTTTTAAGGTCACATAATATAAAACCTTCAATCCAGAGGATTATGGTCTTAAGGTTTTTGAGGATGAATCCTTTTCATCCAACAGCAGAGGAGGTTTATCAGGGCCTTATACACGAGATACCTACCCTTTCAAGAACAACCATTTACAACACCCTGAACTTCTTTGCTGAAAAGGGGCTTGTTAAGGTTTTGAATCTTGGACACAATGAGACAAGGTATGACCTGAATACTGACGAGCATGTTCATTTTAAGTGTATTAAGTGTGGAAGGATATACGACCTTTATCTGAGTTGTAATCTTCCCCAGAAGGGTGATGTTGTTGATGGACACATCATAACGGAGAGAGAGGTTTTTCTAAAAGGTATATGCAGAATATGTAAAGGTAAAAAAGGAGGAGATGATGAAGTACAGGTGTAAGATATGTGGATATATCTATGACCCTGAAAAGGGAGACCCTGATGGTGGTATTGCTTCTGGAACCAATTTTGAGAGTCTCCCAGAGGACTGGGTCTGTCCTGTGTGTGGTGCAAGTAAAGATAATTTTGAAAAAGTGGGGTGAATTATGGCAGTATTCAAGCTGAATGACAGGGTTTTCTATGTTGGTGCTATCCATAATGAGAGGAGGGTCTTTGACCAGTTGATACCGCTTCCAGATGGAACCACTTATAATGCTTATATCATAAGGGGGAGTGATAAAACTGCACTGATTGACACGGTTGACCCTGAAAAGAGGGAAGACCTCTTCAAAAATCTTGAAGAACTTGGTGTTGATAAAATTGATTATGTGATAGCCAATCACGCAGAACAGGACCATTCAGGCTCAATACCGTTTGTTCTTGAAAGGTATCCCATGGCAAAGGTTGTAACCAATGAAAAGTGCAAAAACTTTCTCAAGGATCTGCTCCATCTAAGGAAGAATGACTTTATCACCATATCTGATGGAGAGGAACTCTCCCTTGGTGATAGAACACTGAAGTTTGTTTTTACCCCATGGGTTCACTGGCCTGAAACAATGGTTACATTCCTTGAGGAGGATGGTATCCTCTTCAGTTGTGATTTTTTTGGCTCTCACCTTGCCAAAACCATTCCTTTTATTGAGGAAGACCCCAGGGTGATTGAGGATGCCAAGAGATACTATGCAGAGATTATGATGCCATTCAGACCAACCGTTAGAAGGAATGTTGATAAGGTGAAAGCACTAAATCCCAGGATAATAGCACCAAGCCATGGGCCTGTTTATAAGAAGCCAGAGATAATAATAAATGCCTACCTTGACTGGACTTCTGAAAATGTGAAGAATCAGGTTGTCCTTCCATACGTATCCATGCATGGAAGCACAAAGGTGATGGTGGATTATCTTATTGACAGACTTACAGAGAATGGGATAGAGGTTTTCCCCTTTGACCTTTCTGTGACAGATATAGGTAAATTAGCAATGACTCTTGTTGATTCTGCAACACTTATCCTTGCCACCCCTCAGTTTCTTGGTGGAGCACACCCCCTTGCTGTTTACGCAGCATTCCTTGTGAATGTACTTCGTCCCAAACTAAAATACATAGGCCTTGTTGGTTCATTTGGCTGGGGTGGAATGATGGTTGAACAGATAAAGGGGCTTGTTGGTAATATAAAGGCTGAATTGATAGAACCTGTTTTGATAAAGGGCCTGCCTGATGCCGAATCCATCAGGTCACTGGATTCGCTTATTGAGAATGTGATTAAAAAACATGGTGAAGCAGGGCTTTTATAACAGAATATGGCAGATACAAAAAAGATTGTCCTCAATATACTGAAAAAGAAAGGTAAACCCATGGAGCCTGGTGATATAGCAAAAGAGGCAAGTCTGGATAGCAAAGAGGTATCCATGGTTGTCAAGGAACTTAAAAAAGAAGGAATTGTCTATTCCCCAGAAAGATGTTTTTATGCGCATAGAGGGGGTTGACAAATTCTGAATTGTAATTATTATTAAGTTGTAAGCATTACAAAAAAGGAGGTTATCATGGAAGGAAAAATGCCGTTGTTAGGGGAGAGGTTCCCTGAGATTGAAGTGGTTACAACCCATGGAAAGATGAAGTTGCCCGATCAGTTCAGAGGGAAGTGGTTTATCCTTTTCAGTCATCCAGCAGATTTTACGCCTGTGTGTACCACTGAGTTTGTGGCTTTCCAGAAAAGGTATGATAAATTCAAGGAGCTCAACACAGAACTTATAGGATTGAGTATTGACCAGGTGTTCTCCCATATAAAATGGATCCAGTGGATAAAGGATAACCTGAATGTTGAAATAAAGTTTCCTGTGATTGCAGATGATACGGGCAGGGTTTCTTCCATACTTGGCTTGATTCATCCAGGGAAGGGAACAAATACTGTGAGGGCAGTATTCATTGTTGACCCAAAGGGTATTATAAGGGCAATCCTATATTATCCACAGGAACTTGGAAGGAACATGGACGAAATACTCAGGATGATTAAAGGGTTCCAGGTTTCTGAGAAAGAGGGTGTTGCAATCCCTGCAAACTGGCCGGAGAATGAGATAATCGGGGATGAGGTTATAATACCACCAGCAATGGATGAAGAGACTGCAAAGAAGAGAATGGAACAATATGACTGTTTTGACTGGTGGTTGTGCCATAAGAAACTGAAATAAGGAGAGGACAAATGAAGAAGATGACAGAGAAGTCCCTTGGTGAAGCATTTGCTGGTGAATCCATGGCACACATGAAGTATCTTATATTCAGTGAAGAGGCAGAGAGGGAAGGGTATCCAAGTGTTGCAAGGCTATTCAGGGCAATTGCCTATGCAGAGTATGTACATGCAAAGAACCATGCAAGGAATCTGGGATACATAGGTAAGACACCTGAAAATCTATCAGCAAGTATTGAAGGTGAGACCTTTGAGGTTGAGGAGATGTATCCAGCATATGATGCCATTGCCGAACTTCAGGGTGAGGATGGTGCAAGGACATCAATTAAATATGCACTTGAGGCTGAAAAGATACATGCAGAACTCTACAAAAAGGCAAAGGAAGCGGTGGAGAAGGGAAGCGATGCAGATGTTGGTGAGGTTTATATATGTCCTGTTTGTGGATACACCCATGTAGGAACACCACCTGATAAATGTCCTGTTTGTGGTCTTCCATCAGAGAAGTTCAAAAAGTTTGAATAAATTCCTGCAGCATCACGCATGCTGCTTTTTGGGGGAGGCTATGCCTCCCCTTTTTTGATTGCCATAAATCTTGAAATTGTAAACTGATTGCATTATAATACTCCCATGGATGCTAAACTTATGAGGCAGTTAGAGGCATTCCAGAGAGAGGAGAGGACAGAGTATATCATCTATTCCTTTCTTGCAAGACGTGTTAAGGGGAAGAATGGTGAGGTGTTGAAAAAGATTGCCCTTGATGAATTAAAACACTACGAATTCTGGAGGAAGTACACAGGAAGGGAGTTGAGGCCCTATTACTTCTCTATCTTCAAGTATATCCTTCTCCAGTTCTTCTTCGGGATTACATTCACCCTGAAGTTGATGGAGGGTGGAGAGAAGGATACACAGGAGCTTTACAGTAATGTCATAAAGGAGATAGAGGATGCAAGGGATGTGCTCCACGATGAGGTGCTCCATGAGAGGGCACTCCTTAACATGATTGATGAGGAAAGGATTGGATATATAAGTTCAATGATTCTTGGATTGAATGATGCACTTGTTGAATTAACAGGTGCACTTGCGGGTCTTACATTATCTCTCCAGCACAGAAAGACCGTTGTGCTTGCTGGTTTTATTACAGGTATTGCTGCAGCCCTATCCATGGCAGCATCAGAATACCTTTCAACAAAATCAGAGGCTGAACACAAGAGAAGCCCCGTCAAATCGGCCTTTTATACAGGTATGGCGTATATATTCACAGTTATTCTACTTCTCCTGCCATACGTATTCATTCCCAACATACTTCTTGCATTACTCGGAACTGTTATAATTGCTATATTCATTATCTACTTTTTCACATTCTTTGTTTCTGTTGTTCACGAAAAACCCTTTGGTCGCTCCTTCCTTGAGATGTTCATTATCTCAATGGGTGTTGCAAGCATATCCTTTGGTATAGGGTATCTGATACGCAGATTTCTAAACATAGACATATGAAGATTCTCTCCTTTGAAAATCTCCTTGACGGTGTTTTTATTGAAAGAAGGAACAGGTTTCTTGGTATTGTTCAGATGGGTAACAGGTATGTTGAAGTGGCTGTCAGGGATTCTGGGAGGCTGGAGGAATTGCTCTTTAAGGGGAATAAAGTTAAGATAATTCCTTCAAAAAAATCGGGCAGGAAAACAGAGTACGACCTTTTGTCTGCTTATTCTGATGCTGGTTTTGTGCTGGTTAATTCTTCTCTCCACAGGGATATTTTTCAGAGGATACTTGATGAAGGCCTGTTGTTTTCAGGTGATAAGGTTATCAGTAAACCAGAGGTAAAGGTTAGGGGAAGCAGACTCGATTTTTTTGTTGAAGTTGGAGATAGAAAAATCTGGATAGAAACAAAGGGTTGTACACTTGCAAGAAACAGGATTGCCCTTTTCCCTGATGCACCTACCCTGAGAGGGAAAAGGCATGTGGAAGAGTTGATTGAACTTAAAAGGGAAGGTTATGAATCAATGATTGTATTCCTTGTTTTCAGAAGTGATGCGGAGGTCTTTTCACCAAATTTTGAAACAGACCCGGAATTTTCTCATGCTTTTATCAGTGCTATCAAAGAAGGAATAAAGGTCTTTTGTCCTGTATTTGGGTTCAAGGGTGATTCATTGTATTATTTAAGGAATATACCAATGGTTAGGATTTAATACTCCCCAAAGGCCCTATCCCCACAATCACCAAGCCCTGGCACAATGTATCCCTTATCATTGAGCCCTGAAAATTCTCCTTCCTCATCCATTGCCATCGTGTAGATAATAACTTCGGGGAATCGTTCCTCAATTTTTTTTATACCATAAGGTGCAGAAATAACAGAATTCACAATTATCTTCCTGGGATTTCCCATTCTCTTCAGCCTTTCAATAACACTGATCAGTGTTGCACCTGTGGCAAGCATGGGGTCATAAATGATCACATACTTCCCATCGGGTGAAGGGACTTTAAAGGATGTTATCTCAATGGGGAAATCAAGCCCATGTGCATTTTCCTCAACACGTCTTGCGTCAACAATTCCTATTGTTCTTTTAAAGCTGAGTTTGTCAAGGAGTACACTCCCACCATCCGCAAATGGGAGCCCTGCTCTCATTATAATTACCTGAAGGATTTCGCCTGTGAATATTTTTACAGAGGTTTTTTTCAGAGGAGTTTCAATCTGTTCCATATTCATCTGGAATTCCCTTCCAAGTATCTCATAGGTTGTCAACATGCCAGAGAGCCGCAGAAATTCTCTGAAATCAGGTGATGGTGTCTCTTTGTTTCTCAAATGCCCG
>Ga0190359_1001081_pt1 | contig 17762 bp, 14 predicted proteins | sample 48721823_MG_FD_161269 | JGI IMG/M metagenome (GOLD analysis project Ga0190359, IMG submission 161269) | Hydrothermal vent microbial mat bacterial communities from Southern Trench, Guaymas Basin, Mexico - 4872-18-2-3_MG | ecosystem: Environmental > Aquatic > Marine > Hydrothermal vents >... | reverse complement strand
GTCCCGATTTTCTTTAAGAAAAACTATGATAGTCAGAATCGGGACAGCGTATAAATAAAAATGGAATATCAAGATAGGATTTTTGAAAATTGCAGTTAATTCAAGTCCCGATTTTCTTTAAGAAAAACTATAATAATCAGAATCGGGACAGCGTATAAATAAAAATGGAATATCAAGATAGGATTTTTGAAAATTGCAGTTAATTCAAGTCCCGATTTTCTTTAAGAAAAACTATAATAATCAGAATCGGGACAAATCTCTAATCAATATTCGATATTCGGTTTCAATAATAAAAAGAATGCATGTATGCATTCCCTACATTTGTTCTTTTAATTCAAAATTCAAAATTTCTTATCTCTCATCACATCACGTTAAGGAAAATACTCCACGCCCTAAACCTATTCACTAATCCATTTTTGAATAAAAAATACTTGCATATTAAAAAAAACATCTTAAATTTAGTTGCAGCTAACTTTGTTATGCGCTACTAACAATAATATGCAGAAATGAAAAACAGAACAAAAATATTAAAAATTCTGATTATTTTAATTGTTTTTTCTCTTTTGTGGAGTAATTACAACTACTTCTATAATACGCATTTTCACATTGACAGCAAAGGCCGTTTTGTTTTACACTCTCATCCCTATTCAAAAAACAGTGCATCAAGAGATCTACCGAATCATCATCATAATAAAAATGAATACTTTGCCCTTCATGTTCTGCAGAGAATATTTTCAATACTGTTTATTCTGCTGTTTATCATATTTTTGTTTATTTCGCAAAAGAAAAAACCTTCTGTAACAAATGTTTTATTTGCCAATAAAAATCTTCTTAACCGTAATATCTCTCCCCGCGGGCCGCCTCTGTTTTTCGGTATCTGATAAATTTTATTTGAATACAACTAATACAAATATCTGAAAACAGATAAGAAGCAGGCTATTACTTAAGCATTCGGATCATTGCCTGCCCACGGCACCTGAAATTCGTAACAGATTTCCATAATTGCAGGAACCGGCACAATTACATCTGTTTTCCATTTACCGAATTATGATTAACAGAGGTTAACTATGAAATCAGGAAAATTTTATATATTTATTCTATTTATTGTAACATTCAACATCTATGCAGCAGACAAAGCAGATCATACTATAACTGCAAGTATAACCGGCAGAGTTCTTGATGCAAAGACAAAACAGCCTCTTCCGTTTGCCAATATTATGATCAAGAATACAACTATGGGCGCTGCTGCAGATGAAAACGGATATTACACGATCAGAGGAATCAGACCTGGCAGGATCCGCATTATTGCAGCAATGATGGGATATAAAAACAGAAAGAAAACAATCCGTATAAATCCCGGACAAAACACGCAGATAAACTTTATGCTTGATCCCGCTGTTCTTGAAATGGGTGCTGTAGTTGTCACAGGTACATCAACCCCGCACATTATAGAAGATGTGCCTGTCAGAACAGAGGTTATACCAAGACGGATAATTGAGCGCAAACAAGCAAATAATCTTGCAGAAGCATTGAGTTTTCAGACAGGTGTACGTGTGGAAAACAACTGCCAGAACTGCAACTTCACTCAGGTACGCATTTTGGGTATGTCCGGCAAATACTCTCAGATTCTGATTGACGGAGATCCTGTTATAAGCAGTCTTGCAGGTGTTTACGGATTAGAGCACTTTCCGGAAGAGATGGTGGACCAGATTGAGATTGTTAAAGGTGGCGGTTCAGCTTTGTACGGAGGAGGTGCAGTCGCAGGTGTAATTAACATGATAACACGCCGGCCTATGACAAATCAGGTAAGGATAAAATATCTTCAGCACAACACAGGAGGCAAACCTGACATACACATTGGTGCTGTAGCGGGAAAAGCAGGAAGGTCAGGCAGATCCGGTGCATATATTTTCGGTTCATTCAGAAAGCGTGTGCCCTATGACTATAATAAGGATGGATTCAGCGAACTTGGAGAGCTTATCAATGAATCAATAGGTTTTAAATGGTATTACAAACCTTTTACTGACTCTGAACTGATTACATCCTTTCATCACATACATGAGGAAAGAAGAGGTGGCAATAAATTTGATCTTCCTGTTCACCAGGCGGACATTGCGGAGTGGATTGAGCACTGGCGTTCCGGAGGTACGGTAAGGTGGTCACACAGAATCAGCCCTCTTTTTGATTACAGGATATATTACTCATTCTCTTTTGAAAACAGAAAATCCTACTACGGCGGACTTGACGGAGATACTCCTGAAGAGCGTCTTGCAGCTCTTTCATTTTACGGAAAATCGGACAATCCGTTGTATCTCACAGGATTTCAGGCAAATTATAAAATCAGCAGTCATCTTCTGACATTCGGTGCTCAGTATTCTCACAATAAAATGAGTGACAAGACAGCAGCGCAAACTGCATATCACATAGATGCAGTTTACACAAACACAGGATTCTTTTTACAGGATGATATGCAATTTGGCAAAAATGAGAGATTTGAAATAGTTTACGGTTTAAGGTTTGATAAGCATTCGCAGTTATCAGAATATGTAATAAGCCCCCGTGTAAACGGTAAATTCAATTTGACTGAAAACCTGAAATTCCGTGCTGCATTCACCACAGGATTCAAACCGCCTCAGATATACGATGAAGATCTGCATCTCTGCGGCATACAGGGAGATCAGCGTATAATCAGAAACTCTCCTGAATTAAAGGCTGAAAACAGCAGATCAGTTATCTGCGGATTTGACTACTCCCGGAATTTCAACAACTATTCTGTTATGCTTACTGCTTCAGGATTTTATACACGGCTTGACAACTCCTTTTCTCAGAGATTTGTAACAAAAAAGGGCAGCACCGAACTCTGGGAGAGAATAAACAGCGACGGAGCTGAAATTAAAGGTATTGAAATTGATTTTGGTATGAGTGATTTTTCAGCATTAGAGGTAAGAGGAGGCCTTACATACAAAAAGAGCTTATACGATTCACCTAACATTGATTTTAACACCAGAAATTTTATGCGTACTCCGGATCTGTCCGGTAATTTACGGCTCAATCTGTCATTAAGTTCAAATTCGGATATTTTTATTGCAGGAAATTACATTGGGCAGGCATATGTACCCCATGAAAAAGTTGCAGAAGGGCAGGAAGATCCTGAGCTGATTTTAGAAAAAAGCAAAGACTTTTTACAGATTGATGCAGGTTTAAGTTTTAATCTGAAACAAAATAACAGTCTTACAACAAAGGTGAATTTTGGCATCAAGAACATTACTGATGCATATCAAAAAGATCTTGACAAGGGGCCTGACAGAGATCCTGCATACTTTTACGGGCCAATACGTCCGCGTACTTTTTATGCAGGAGTTGAGATTATATTCTAGGGGATACTGATAATTACAGGAACGCAGCTACTCCCTGTATCTTTACTTCACCCTTCGGCTCCGCTCAGGGTGCAACAAAAAGATAACCGTAAGGGCACAGCGCGCCGTGCCCTTACAATTCCCCCTTTGGCTGAATCTGAAATATCGGGCTGAAGCTCGTGGCAATTTACATTCAATTTAAAATTTATTCTCACTGAAAATATTCTTGAATCTGAAATCTCCAATCGGTATTCGGTATTCTATTTCAATAATAAACCAATGATGTTTACGTAGGGAACGGTCGCGACCGTTCCCTACATCCTAAAAGACCTCTCAAGGTCGGTAATCCGTGTTAATTCGTGTAACCGTGTCCGGCTGCTGTCGGACGTGTCAGGGCTTTGACTGACGTGTCCGGCTTTTGACGGACGTGTCCGGCTTTTGACGGACGTGTCCGGCCACTGCCTGATTCGTGGATCAGAATCAGGAAAATCTCAAATCGACATTCGATATTCGTTTATAATAATAAAATGAATACATGTATGCATTCCCTACATAAAGAAGAACCGAAATTTTTATTGACAAAATATCAAATAAGGAAATTATAATTCCTGATAATCAATCATTCAACAAACGTAAAACCGAAGAAGATAAGGTTTGAATTATGATATGCAGGCACTCCGGGATCGGGAGTGCCTGCAACATACCAAATTAAAAAAATACTAAACAGTCATTGTTCCAAATCTGACTACTTCTTCCCTTTGCCAAAAGCTTTGCTCAAAGGTATGACCAGCCCAAGTATGAGTGCCAGTTTTGCAGAATAACCAAGAGCAACAACTCCTGCTCCGTGGAAAATCAGATTCCATAAATAGATAACAACAAAAACCACAATAAACGCAATAATACCTACTACAATCATTTCCAGAATAAGGTCTTTGATCTTCATTTCCCGCCTCCCTTGTTAATAAATTTTCGGGGCAATATGGGTGTCCCTTTCCCTTTTATGCCGGAAACCGGCATAAAGTATATTTAACAAAGAATTTTCTCTACTGCTTTTTTCATCCTTTCCAGCCCTTTAAGCAGAACAGATTCCGGACATCCGAAATTCAATCTTACAAATCCGGGAAATCCGAAATCTCTGCCGTCCGCAAGTCCTGTGCCTGCATCTTCAAAAAATGCCGCAGGATCTTTAACAGGAAAACCTGTAGCATCAATCCATGCAAGATAAGTTGCTTCTGTGTGTGATATCAAAAGACCTGGAATAGATTTAACATAGGATTCTGTAATATCCCTGTTTTTTCGTAAATAATCAAGCAATTTAACATGCCATTCATACCCATATCTGAACGCAGCTTCACCAGCAGTAAATCCCATAACATTTACATGCGGAACAATTCCCTCCATGGTTTTTGCAAATTTTTTTCTGAGGTCAGAATTACTGATTATTGCAAATGAAATTCCCAGCCCTGGAATATTGTAAGTTTTACTGGGTGCCATAAGCGTTATTGTTCTTTCCGCTGTTTCCGGAGAAAGTGATGCTATGGGAATGTGTTGTTTGTCTTTATCAAGAATGAGTCCGTTATGAATCTCGTCCGAGCATATAATCAGATTATGTTTAATACAGAATGATGCAATATCCGAAAGTTCTTCCTTTGAAAAAATTCTCCCTGTGGGATTATGTGGGTTGCACAGAATAAAAAGTGAGGTGTTGGTTCGGACAGCCTTGTTAAGAGCTTCAAAATCCGGTTCCCACTTTTCCCCCTGTGTTAATGGAGCAGTAATCAGCTCTTTTCCCGATAATTGCGGTGCGGAAAGAAAAGGAGGATATGCAGGTACATTTACAAGAACGGAATCCTGTTTTGAACCCACTGTTCTGCACGTTACATTAATTCCCGTAACAAGACCCGGAAGCCACACAATCCAGTCCGGTTTAATTTGCCAGGAAAATTCATTCTCTATCATTTTTATTACTGCTTCTGTAAGGCTTTGAGGAGGAACAGTATATCCGAAAACTCCGTGATCTGCTCTTTGTTTGATTGCGTCAATAACTTCCGGAGGAGACATGAAATCCATATCTGCCACCCACATGGGGATTATATCTCTTCCTTTGTACTTATCCCATTTAAGGCTTGAAGAATTCTCTCTGTTAACAGGCGTATCAAAATCAAACATTGTTCTTTCCGTTCCGGTTCATGGTTAAATATTTTGTCACTTCCGAGAAAAAGTTGCTAATTTTCTTATACCTATACAACAAGTTTAAAATTAATAGACTTTTTAGTTGTAACATAATTAAATTAAGCAAACACAATGAATTCAAGACATTATCGAATATATTGCATATCCTCTTTTTCTGTCCGGCATCTGAAAATCTCCGCCTGGAAATGCGACGGATAGAGCGTTAAAAAAGTTCGGCTGTCTGAGTCCCGATTCTCTTTAAGAAAAAACTATAATAAACAGAATCGGGAAGAGTTTCGAACTTTTAGCGAACGACCGCTGTAGGGGCAGGATGCATTCCTGCCCTTTTTCAGGAGATTTACAGATGCCGGGATTTTTCCCGATTTTCTTTAAAAAATATAATAATCAGAATCGGGATAAAAAAAGTGCCTACCCACAATCCTTCCAAAATCAATAGATTATAACTGAAAACAAAGAACTTTACTCTTACAAAATATATTAAAATCAATAAAGAAATGAAAGATCTCCGCTGTTCTCTTTAATAATTAACAAAAATGATAAAAATAGCGTTCTTATATTCATTTTAATTAAAATTCTTTAACAATTAACCGAATACTTCCAACTAAAACCCGGAAGAACCAATATTTTTATTATTAATTACAAGAAGTCTCGGCTCTGTCATCTCTTCAATTGCATACTTAACACCTTCTCTGCCGAACCCGGATTCTTTTACACCGCCGTAGGGCATTGGATCAACCCTGTAAGTAGGCACATCATTTATTATTACTCCTCCCACATTCAGATTGTTAAACGCATAAAAAGCTTTGCCTGTATCATTGGTAAAAACCCCGGCCTGAAGTCCGTAAACAGAATTGTCAACCATTCTGACAGCCTGTTCAAATTCTTTGTAAGGCTCAACAGCAATAACAGGCCCGAAAATTTCTTTTTGAAGCACAGGAGAATCCTTTGGAACATGTGTAAGGATTGTGGGAGTGTAAACGTTTTTATCTCTGGAGCCGCCTGTTAAAATCTTTGCCCCCCGTTTTTCCGTATCATTAACCCACTCTTCAACATGTTTTGCCGCATCTTCTGTAATCATGGGACCGATGTCTGTTTTGTCATCAAGGGGATCGCCAATAACAAGAGCTTCAGCTCCTTTTATAAGCCTTTCTGTAAATTCATCAAATATCTTTTCATGGATGAAAACTCTCTGCACAGATATGCAAACCTGCCCTGAAAAAGAAAAAGCGCCCATAATTATTCTTTTAACAGCATAGTCAAAACCCGAATCCGGTTCAACAACAACTCCTGCGTTTCCTCCCAGCTCAAGCAGCACTTTTTTCTTATATGCCATTTTCTTTATACTCCATCCTGCTTCCGGACTGCCTGTAAAAGTTACTATTTTGATTCTTTGATCCTTAATCATCATTTCTGCTGATTCTGCTCCAACAGGCAAAACATTTACAGAACCAGGCTCGCAGCCGGCCCGCTGAAAAATCCTGCACAGCTTCAAAGCAGTTAAGGGAGTAGTTCTGGAAGGTTTTATTATGATACTGTTACCTGACGCAATTGCCGGGCCCAATTTATGGCAGACCAGATTTATGGGAAAATTAAAAGGAGTTATTCCCAGAACAGGCCCCGTGGGAAATCTTTTTACAATTCCGAGCCTTCCGCCTCCTGCAGGCACACAGCTTAAATCAAGAGCTTCACCGGGAATTCTCTTTGCTTCTTCCGCAGAAATAGAAATCGTATAAAAAGCTCTGTCAACTTCTGATCTGGCGTATTTTATCGGTTTCCCGGATTCCAGAGCAATAGTTTTTGCAATATCATCTTTTTCTTCTTTTATTAAATTTGCCGCAGCACCAAGTATTTCAGCCCGTCTGTACAGGGGCATTCTTTGTGTAATTTTAAAAGCTTGCACTGCAGCTTCCAGCGCCTTTTCAAGATGATCTGCCGATGGCATAAAACAATCCGCAACAGACTCACCTGAAAAAGGATTTCGCACAGTAAAGGTTTTTCCTGATGTTTCTTCTTTCCCGCCGATTAAAAAAGGTTCAGCTTTTTTCATTTACTTCTCCGCAAATAATAACTTTTCAAAATAATACACAGGGTGACAAATAATTGTAAATCAATCTCTCCACAACCTCTGTAGAAACGCACAATTGTGCGTCTTTAATTCAATAGAATGACTGCTGTAGAGACAGGATGCCTCTTGTATCTTTTATACCCATAATCCTCTCAAAATCAATAAATTATTCCAGGATCTTCACCGTTTCACAGAGCAAAATAGTAAAAATGATAAAAATATTGTTGTTATATGTATTAAAATATTTTAACAAATAAGCGAATACTTACAAATAGAACTCTCAGGAATCAAAATATTCCGTCCTTAAACAGAATAAATCTCTTACAAATAATAATACCCGATTATACTCACAGAAGGACCGCTGAAATCGTCTATTCCGCCGATTGACTGGTTATATCTTACATATTTATAATTAACTGACAACCCCAGACCGAACCTTTTTGTTATTGCAACATCAAACCCTGCGCCAAGACTAAATCCTATACACGCGCGTGCCTGCTTTAATTTTGCACCAAGGGGGACGGTCTCATTTTCTATTCCCCAGTAAATACCCGCACTGTAAACAGCAAATGCAGAAAATCTGTTCCCCGGAATAAGCCAGTGTTTTAAAGTAAAACTTACCGGATGAATCACAAGAGAATGCACATCCTCTTTTTTTTCAAGATCCCTTACTGCCCAGAATCCTGCGCTTAATCCTATTCCTACTTCTTCTGTTATTTTTATCAGAACCCCTGTATTCACATGCGGCGTGGAGCCGTTAGCACCAAAGTTCAGTAACGCTGGTTCGGAATTGATACTGTGAGGCTGCCATGTGCCCCATTCAAGATAAACCGCTGTATGCTGGCTTGTTATCTGAGCATCAAGTTTTGGAATACCAAAGAACAATAATAACAAAACTATCTGTTTAAGCAGATGCTGCCTTACAACTCTGACAAGTATTGTTTCTGACATCATTTTACTTTTTACTATTGTTTTCCGTTTCAGAAGGTTTAAATCCGAACTGTTTTGTAGGCGGCATACCAATATCTTTTATCTCTCCAAACTCATTCTCAAATTTACCAATTGTATCTTTAAGTGTTTTTAACAAAGACTTTGCATGCTGGGGAGTCATGATGATTCGGGAATAGACCTTTGCTTTAGGAACTCCGGGAACCATACGTGAAAAATCAATAACTATTTCTGCAGGTGAATGTGTAATTAAAACAAAGTTAGAGTATATCCCTTCCGCCTCTTTTTCTCCCAGCTCAATATTTAACTGCTGTACTTTCTGATCATTCATAAGCACTCCGACATTACTTTAACTGCTGCATTTGATTATAATTTAAGTATAACGATTTCCCGATTAATTGTCAAGTTTCAAAGAACAATTTATAACAGCATAGAAAATCAGTCAGATTATTCTTGATTTTAACCTGCCCTGTGGGTAGATTGAACTGTAATTAATCAGGACTGTGTTGAAAATTGTGAATGCCCTGGAATTCCCTGACAACCAATCAACAGTCTGTGAAAAATTTTCAGAATAAATAAGGAAACCGTTTTATATGGGTCAATCTTATAAAAAAGGTGACATTCTCACTCTTTCTGTTGATGCACTTGCATTCGGTGGATACGGTGTTGCGAGAGATAACGACTTTGTCTGGTTTGTGGAAAAAGGCATACCAGGACAAAAAGTTGAAGCAAGAATAACATCTGTTAAAAAAAATTACGGGAAATCTTATGTTACAGAAGTAATATCAAAATCCCCTTATCAGGTTGAACCCAAATGTGCTATGTTCGGAATATGCGGAGGCTGTCAGCTTCAGCACCTTGATTACAATAAACAAACAGAAGAAAAAGGCAGGCAGGTTAAGGAACTTATAGAACGAATCGGAAAATTCAATAATGTTGATATAAAAGAATGTATCCCTGCAAAAGTTGTTTACGGATACAGAAACAAAATGGAATTTTCATTTTCTTCGAGACCCTGGATTACACACGGTTCTGAAAGTGAAATTCCGGACTTTGCTCTGGGATTGCACGCACCGAGAAGATTTGACAAGATTATTGATCTTGAAAACTGCCCCCTTATGTCGGACACAGCAAACACTGTTTTTCTTTCAATGAAAAATGAAGTGATAAATTCCGGTCTTGCACCGTATGATGCGGTAACACACAAAGGATTCTGGAGAAATCTTGTAATAAGACAGGGATTTAATACCGACGAACTTATGATAAATATTGTTACAACGAGTCAGGATCTTGAAAACAATAAAAATACCGTAACTCAGATTTTCGACAAAATCGCTCTACAGCAAAGTAAGATTACAACTTTAATTCACAGCATAAATGACGGTGTTGCAGATATAGCAACAGGTAATATAAAAAAGATTTATAAAGGCAGCGGGAAAATAACCGAAAAAATTAACAACAGGATTTTTGAAATTTCTCCGAATTCATTTTTTCAGACAAATACCATGCAGACAGAAATGCTTTTTGATGTTATTAAAAAACTTGCCGGCCTTTCCGGTTCACAAACCGTCTATGACCTGTACTGCGGCACCGGTGCCATTGGTATATGCCTTGCTGATACAGCAAACCAAGTTCTCGGTATAGAAATTGTCAGAGATGCTGTTGAAAACGGAGCCCGCAATGTTGAATTGAACAATCTTGACAATGTCTATTTTGTGCTTGCAGATATGAAAGAGGCAATGAGTGATATTTACAAAGTTGTTGACAAATACGGTATGGCTGATGTTGTGATACTTGACCCTCCGAGAGGCGGTACTCATCCCAAAAGCGTAAAAGGACTTTTAAATCTGCTTCCTGAAAAAATTGTATATGTCTCATGCAATCCTGCAATTCTGGCAAGGGACATAGAGATTCTCTGTAAAGATCATTATGACCTTAAAGTTGTTCAGCCTGTTGACATGTTCCCACACACAAAACATATTGAAGTTGTTGCTCTGTTCCAGAAAAAATAATATCCGGTAATTTATGAAGTACAATAAAAAAACATACTATGATATCTACCAGTCTCCGTTCGGACCCGTTGCAGCTGCAATGGAAGATGAGTACATTGTCAGGATAGTACTGCCAAGAACAAACCAAAATGAGACGCTTTCCGTATTGTTTGATAAAAACAATAAATCTGCTTTTGTAAGAGAGCCTTCTCTCTTTAAAGATCTCTTTAATCAGTTTGACAAATACTTTGCAGGCAGACTTACCGCTTTTTCCGTAAAGATTAAGCTGGCAGGTACGGATTTTCAAAAACAGGTTTGGGATGCTATCAGCGAGGTACCTTACGGGGAAACCGCATCTTACGGAGACCTTGCAAAAAAAATCGGCAGGCATAAAGCGTACAGAGCTGTAGGCAATGCATGCAATGCTAATCCAATACCTCTTATTGTTCCATGTCACAGAATAATTTCATCATCAGGTAATATGGGAGGATTCGGAGGCGGAGTTGAACTTAAAAAACATTTACTTGAACTTGAGGGAGCATTATTAATAAATTCAGTTTGACATCCTTTTTGCGCAGTATTGTTATTTACATATCAGGCTTTATTAAAAAAACAGGAGGATTATTTAATTATGTTTGATGAATTAACAAAATACAAGAACAATAATCATTTCTTTTTTACATCAAACGAAGAACTTGAAAATGTATGTAATGCGCCAAAAAACAAAAGCGGTATTTATATCGTGTATGAATTAAAAAACGGACGAATTGAATTGGTTTATGTTGATTATTCCGGCAAAATTCAAAACAACGGCAGGATTAAACATCACACTGGTGGTCTTTTTGACAGAATTGTTAATGGATATCAATTTGGAGAAATACCAAGAAAAATATCCTGGAAACAAAAATTATTTAAAGAAAAAATTGAAGCATTGGATATTTATTGGTATGATACTGTAAATTCTGAAACTATAGATATCCCGGCTTTTGTAGCAGCTACCATAATACAACGTTTTTTCGAAATTAACGGTCGTTTGCCCCGCTGGAATAAAGAATTATAGTGTGATTACAATGAGAAAACATGTTTTACAAATGGAAAAACAGTTGAAAGCAACAAAAAAAATGCTTTTAAAAGATTGTGTTTTAAAAAATGACATTGATTTTATTTATGATTTTATTCTTCCTTTTTCAAACGCAGAGAGAATCAAAGATGTTAAATTGATTTTCATCGGGCAAGACCCAACAGTTAGAAACCGAAAGTCACGTGAAAAGATTAAAACAACATTAAATCTTGATAAAGAAAACAGCTTAAAAAAATACCTGAAAACAGTGTATGATATTATGCAAGTTGATATTGAAAAAGAAATTTATGCAACAAATTTATACAAATGTTTTTTTAATAAACCTCCTGCTGATGACCAAACAATATTAACCAGACAATTTAAAATTTGGATGGATTTACTTATCAATGAATTGTCAGTACTTAAAAACACATTTGTAGTGACGCTTGGAGAACCATTAATAAACCAATTAATACATACCAATAGTAAAAAAGTAAAAGATTATTGGGATTATACAGGAAAGACAAAATCCGGAAAAAATTTTAAATGCAATGAACCATATGAAAATTACCTGCAAAGGCGAATTTATCCGATTGCTCACCAGCCAACATGGAATAGAAATAAATTTTATAAAACATATTTAAACGATTATTTGGAATATATAAAACAAAATGAAAGAAAAAGCTCAAAAGCCTGACACTGTATAAAGATATATTACACGTTCTTAAAATCAACAATCCGAATCACTAAAAAACACAAAACCCCTGCTAATATCCAATTATACATCTTCATTATTTTGCTTTTCGCTGCTGATGTTTTTGTAAGCATTTTATCATTTTAAAATCAAAATCTTGCAAATTATGTGTCAAATTTGTAAATTTATATACCTACCATTTAACAGGCTGAAGGAGGGGAAAATGAAAAAAGTTATACTTGCGGGTGTTGTTTTCAGCACTCTGCTCATGCAGGGTATCTGTCCGGCACAGACATCAACCGGCATGTTTCCATTGTGGAAATCACTGGCACAGGACAAAGATATGCCGTCACCGTTTGGATTCGGAGTCAACGTTTATTATCAGGATCAGCTCTTTACTTTTAAAGAATCAAAACTGATTATTCCCGGGTTCCCTGTAACCGGAAGCATACCAAATGACGTAAAAGTAAAAAATAAAATTACTGAAATCAACTTAAAGGCAGACTTGTGGATTTTTCCGTTCTTGAACATCTTTGGTATTTTAGGATCAATAGACGGCAGAACCAAAGTTGACTACGAACTGATGAACGAAAAAATTGTTATAGATTACGAGGGGATTGTATATGGCAGTGGTATCACTCTTGTAGGGGGAGTAAAAAACTTCTTCGGCACCCTTACAGGAACCTTCTCACAAACGAAATTAAAAGAAAGCCAGTCTGCTGCCAAGGCTCTGGTCGTCACTCCAAAACTGGGAATTACAGGACAGGGCCTGCAGATGATGAAAAACTGGAGTTTCTGGATTGGCGCAATGTATCAGCAGGCAGAAGAAAATCATAAAGGGAACATTACTGTTTCAGGGGAAGATATCGGGGAACTTAATGTACAATACGATGTAACCCTTGAGCAAAATAATACATGGAACCCGCTTGCAGGATTTGCTTTTATTTTTAAAAACAATCTTAGTCTGGAAGTGGAAGGAGGAATCGGAGACAGAAAGCATGCTATGGCTTCTCTTATTTATCGTTTATAGCAAAGCCTAAGGCAAGGTTAATTAATAAAAAGGCCATTTTATGAAAGTATTAGACATTGCCATGGTTATGATTTTAATTGTCATAATTATTTTGTTTTTAATTGTTGCACGCGATATACTTATACCAATGGTTATGGCTGTTTTCATCTGGTATCTTATTAATGTAATGGCAGTTACAATACGCAGGATTAAAATTTTCGGAGTACAGATTCCTTCTTTTGTATCGTATATGGTTTCCATAACCGGCATGCTTGCACTGCTGTTTTTTGTTACGGTTCTCATCACATCAAACATATCACAGGTTGTAAAAGCAATACCAGTGTATGAAAACAACTTTCAGAGGGTTACAGCTCACCTGATGCAGTTTCTTCATATTGAAAAAACTCTTGATTTAAAATCCATGTTCAGGGATATTGACATTTCTCATATTGCCACACAGACTGCTTCTGCCCTTACAGGGCTGGTAAGCAAGACCGGTCTTATAATACTCTACATCTTTTTCCTGTTTCTTGAACAGAAATTTTTCCCAAGAAAATTGCGAGCAATGGTTCATGAACAGAAAAAATTTCAGGACATGCTTGAAATGATAGAGATGATAGACCGGGATATACGAACTTATATCGGTATTAAAACTCTGGTAAGCCTTTTAACTGCCATTCTCGGATATCTGATCATGGCAAGTGTGGGCCTCGACTTTGCCGGATTCTGGGCATTCCTGCTTTTTCTGTTAAATTTCATTCCTACATTAGGTTCTTTGCTGGCAACTATTCTTCCCTCTCTTCTTGCTCTGGTTCAGTTTGAGACCCTTACTCCGTTTTTAATTGTACTGGGAGGAATACAGACTGTCCAGTTAGTTGTAGCAAATCTTATTGAACCGCGCTTAATGGGAGAGAGCCTTAACCTCAGTCCTCTTGTTATAATACTGTCTCTTGTTCTCTGGGGAACTCTCTGGGGAATCCCGGGAATGTTTTTTTGTGTGCCTCTTACAGTAATCTTTTTGATAATTCTCTCCCATTTCCAAAAAACCAGACCTGTGGCTGTTATGCTGACAAAGGAGGGAAAATTAAAATACGGAGAAAAATCTTAGTAAATAGTGAAAAGTAAATAGGGATAGGCGTCCCGTACTGACAAAGGTATATGGAGTATAGTGGAGGGGCTCCCCGCGCTTAATTAAAGACCTCAGAGGTCTCCGAGACCTCTGAGGTTGTTTTTAATCCGTGTAACCATGTCTGGCTACTGCCGGACGTGTCCGGCCTTTGACTGACGTGTCAGGCCACTGCCTGATTCGTGGATCAGAATCGGGAAGAAACCAGGGGTGGCGAACAATACATGCAATCCTCCGCTCCACCCCATGGATACCTCCCGATTCCATCGGGACGGGTATGACAGGATTGAGATTTTTCTTTACCGGTATCTGAGAATATCAAATAATCTGTTTTTAATTCGTGTTAACCGTGTCCGGCTTTTGACGGACGTGTCCGGCTTTTGACGGACGTGTCCGGCCACTGCCTGATTCGTGGATCAGAATAGGGAAGAATCTCCGCATGGAAAACCAACCCATCCTTACAGATTCTTACCTTTTAAAACAATATCAATTTTTTGCCCTTCCGGAACTGTCTTATCGAAAATAATATTCCGGTACTCTTTGACTTTAATATGTATTTTATCCCCTTTTCTTTTAATTAATACATCAAAATCGGAATTGAATGCTCTTATATGTTCAAAGCTATACTGATCCCACTCTGAAGGAAGTCTTGGTATCATGTAAAAAGATTTGAATCCTGTAGGTACAATCCCGAGAAGCCCTTCTGTAAATATCCTGCAAAAAAGTGCACTTTCTGCGGAAAGATGAGCCATGTTGCCCTCAGGCCATGCTTCAACTACATACGGTACATGAAAACCAAGAAGCCTTACCCTGGAATATGATTTTAATTTTTCAAGAGCTCTGTCTTTTGCTCCGGCTTTAAAAGCTCCTCTGAATGCATACAAAGTACCTCTGTCCCAGAAAAGGTCAGGCTCCTTCAGATTCGGATTGAACTCAACTTTGATTCCGTTGGGAGTCCACAGTTTTGTAAAAAGAGCTTCCAAAGTTCCCTCTTTTCTGTTGTTGATCCCCATTACAAGAGGAAGACATATCCAGTGCCGCAGATATTGATGCCCTTTAAAATATCTGTAGGTTTTAAGCCCCTCAATTTCCGCTCCGAAATAATTTTCAATGGCATTTTTCAGATCTTCAGCCTGATTTATTAACTTATTGACAACATCGTCTCCTTTGTTAAGAGAGTGTGCAAGATTTGCCGAATTAACAAGTGCGCCGTAATAAAGACTGGATGTGGCAAGATTTGCTCCTCCTGTGGATATTCTCCCTTCCATTTCATCTGTATCTGAATTTATAACACCCTGTTCATTTTTCCTGGAATCACAGTAATCAAGGCTCCATTTAATCAAAGGCCATAAATCCTCTGCAATTTTAACATCGCCTTTTGCAAGGGCAAACTGGCTTGCGCCAAATGCAATCATTGCCGCATCTCCTCTGTCAGCGCCGCAGCAGGTAAGATCTCCTTCCATTTCAAATGATGACCAGAAATGCCCTCCTTTGGAAGGAATATTTCTTTTGAACATCAGATAAGCATTAAGCGCTGCAGTATTCCCTTTTTTATATCCGAGATACGGGAAAAAAGGCCCTGAGTATTCACACTGATCATTTGCCCAGACTCCTGCATAATATCTTCCTCCGCCCGGAGAGTGAACAAGTCCCATTTTGGTTTTGTAGATACTTTCCGCTGCTCTGATTTTGGAAAAATAAAAAAGCGTGTTCAATACCGGATCAGGAGTTTTTAAAACCAGATTTTCATGTATATCATTTAAAAAATTCTGCCTCTCTTTTTCAGCTCCGTAAAAAGTCTGTTTTATTTCCGGCTCATTATTCAGATATGCAGAAAAATATATGCCGAATTCATATTTCCTGCCCGGTTTTAAATTGATTTTGTCTTTGGCATCAGAATAAATTTTAATGCGGTAATTACCCTTTATGCCTTCCTGGCTTTTAATCAGCTCTGTTTTTCCTATGCTTATATTCTTTGGTTTATCCGATACATTTTTAATTTCCCATTTTTCTACAAAAAGCCGTTCTGTCATTGAAGGTAAAAAAGTCCTGACTATTTTTAATCCTCCATACTCTTTGTGGAAAAATCTGAGTACTCCTTCAATGCGCACAGAATCAACCTGTCCCGGTTCAACTCGTTTTTTATCAGAGACAATAACAGGAAGGATCTCATCGCTGTATCTGCCTCTGAGATATGCTCTGTACTTCTTCCATTTTGAGTCATCCGGTTTGATAAAAATACGTAGCTGCGGAAAAATTACATCCCTTGTTATCCTGACTTTTTTAGTATTATCAATTTCATATTTTATAATTGCAGCCACATTCTCACCACTCATTTCAATGTTATCATCATGGGGCAGGTTTTGTTCCTGGCTCACATTCCAGACAATTGCATTTTCGTTTCTTGTCTGCCAAAAAATTCTGTTTATAAGATCCTTCTGCTGTGCTCCCGCAATCATCTGAGAAACAAAAAAATAAAAAATTATCGGGAGAAAAACTGTTTTTTTCATATCTACCTCTTAATCAAATTATTAAACTATTTTGGTTCTTCAGAGAAAGAGTCGGCAATTTTTTTATGTTTGTAAACAAATTTAATATTAATCAACTTTATTTCCTCTCAAGTAGTGAATTCATATATGCATTCACTGCATTAACATCCTGTTTTAACCATATCTATTCCACCCTGTTCACAAACCCGTCATTTCGATTCCGCGCCAGCGGAAGATAAATCTTATTATTTCTCGCAACGCCCGCAACGAACGCAAAGAAAAGACAAGGATAAAGGCAATCCCGATTCTCTATATAAATTATAATAATCAGAATCGGGATTTTGATATAAAAAGAAAACACGCTCCTCTTAACCCAACTTTAACATATAAAACACACACTCAGCTATCTATTAATCCCGATTATCCTTCAGAAAAGGTTATAATAGTCAGAATCGGGATTTTGATATAAAAAGAAAACACGCTCCTCTTAACCCAACTTTAACATATAAAACACACACTCAGCTATCACTTAATCCCGATTATCCTTCAGAAAAGGTTATAATAGTCAGAATCGGGATTTTGATATAAAAAGAAAACACGCTCCTCTTAACCCAACTTTAACATATAAAACACACACTCAGCTATCTATTAATCCCGATTATCTTTCAGAAAAGGTTATAATAGTCAGAATCGGGATTTTGATATAAAAAGAAAACACGCTCCTCTTAACCCAACTTTAACATATAAAACACACACTCAGCTATCTATTAATCCCGATTATCTTTCAGAAAAAGTTATAATAATCAGAATCGGGAAAATCTCCGCCCGGAA
>Ga0190359_1001080_pt1 | contig 17767 bp, 12 predicted proteins | sample 48721823_MG_FD_161269 | JGI IMG/M metagenome (GOLD analysis project Ga0190359, IMG submission 161269) | Hydrothermal vent microbial mat bacterial communities from Southern Trench, Guaymas Basin, Mexico - 4872-18-2-3_MG | ecosystem: Environmental > Aquatic > Marine > Hydrothermal vents >... | reverse complement strand
AGAATGATGAGCACAGTGCGGTACGGATATATCCGTGATTGTGGGGGAATACGATCGCATGCAGTATATGGCTGATCTCGCGTGCATCTGGAGTGTCAAAGATATTTCCCGCTTTATGGAGAACTGACGGTATATGAACATGGGACAGTGCGCGCTTGACATCGCGCGCCTGTGAGCCTTTCCTTACCAGCACCGCGATATCACCGGCTCTTATTCGTCGCTGTCCGTTGTCATCCTCAAGTGTTCCGTGGGTCAGAAGCAGGCTGATTTCCCGCGCAATTGCATTGCAGAGCAGTTGTGTGGCCCTGCCGACTGGAATGGTTGCGAAAGAGCCGTCCTTTTTAACGCGCGAGAAACGGCTGCTTGAGCAGTACCACAGGACAAAAGGCGCTTCCGGTGTTTCTTTACAGGATACTCCGTGAGAAGGAGTATCGGGCGGTTCTTTTACCCGCACATATTTTATGGCGGTATACACAAATGGATCGTCTGTATTAGTAAAGAGTGTATTGTATGCCTGTATGAGTGTAGCCACAGAGCGGCGGTTTATCCGGAGCGTGTGGCGATTTTTCGGGTCTGTTTTGTCAACAGCATCGATAAAGGTAAAAATATCCGCACCGCGAAAACTGTATATTGCCTGCTTGGGGTCGCCGATAAGAAAGAGCGGGGTGTCCTCTGTATCCGCAAATAAGGGTTTGAAAATGGCATATTGAACAGGATCGGTATCCTGAAACTCGTCAATAAGTGCCGCGCGGTACTGCCGGCGTACCGATTCGACAAGTGCGCTCCCGGTATCCTTCCTTAACGCATGATAAACATTGGTCAGCAGGTCGTCGAATGTATGGATATTGTAGCGCTGTTTCTTTTTGTCAATGGTAGCGTGTACATGGCGGAACAGATCGTATTTCAGTGCAATCAGTTTTTGTTCAAAAAGTGAACAAAGCCGCGCGGACTCCTCCTGCAGCCTGTCACAGAGACTGAAAAACGGATGTGAGGGTGGTGTGCCGCCCTTTTTGGTATATGCGGTTAACTCTTTTGTGGTAACCTTTTTAAACGCCTCAAAAAGCTGCGGGGCCATGCGGCCATAGATTATAAAGGTATCAAAATCGGCTGCAAGGGAGGAAATGGCATTTTCCGCATAACGCAGTTTGTGGAGATTGCTCTGCAGCAACAGTTCCTGTATTTCATCACTGACAGCAGGCCATGCTTCGGCAACGGCCTGAAACGCATTGTCGAAAGAGAGCTCCGCTGCTGTCGTCTCAGGCTGAGGAGCCGAAGGAATAACCCGAAGTGTCGGTTGGGCGATGTGGTGACTGATTAGCTCGGTGAATTTTTCCGGCGCCCATCCGCTTTCCAGGAGATATCGGGCAAAAAGGGGTGATGCACCATAGATATGGGTTCGCCAGAAATCCTCGACTGTTTCCTGTAGCAGGGTATCGCGATCTGTAACCAGCTCCGTATCAAAACGCATGCTGCTTTCAAAGGCATTGTCCTTCAGCACACGTTGACAAAAGCTGTGTATGGTGCAGATCGATGCTTCGTCAAAGGAGGTGAGTGCCCGGTAGAGAAGCGCTCTGGTCAGCTTTACGGAAATTTTCTTACTGTGCGCGGAAACAATGGCGGTGCAGGTTTCATCGGCAGGTTCTCCGTCCAGATACCGAAGTGCACTAACGATTAATTTACGTATCCTGTCACGCAGCTCTGCCGTGGCTGCATCGGTGAAGGTTACCACGAGGATGGAGTCAACGGGAATCTCTTTCTCAAGAAGCAGCCTGAGAAATAGATGCGCAATGGCGTATGTCTTGCCGGTTCCCGCACCGGAAGAGATACAGTGCGTTCCCGAAAGGGGACAGGTGATGCAATTAAAATCCTTCATAACTGCTTCGGCTGCTCGTGTGAAAAAATCGGACTGAAAATAGTCATGGCACATTCACGGAATTTATCGGTAAAGGGATCCAGGTCGCCGGGAAAAAAAGCGTACCGGTCATCGCGGCTTTCTCCGGGGGCGTACTCATTGCCATGCCAGGCCTCTTCCGCTTTCCGAAGGGCATATTCTTCCGGTTTTCCACTGTAAACCGCGTATGCATAGGCATATGATGAGGCAGGGAAAAACGGCAGCGGTGAAGTAAGCCCCTTGGTATAGCAGTTAAGCATGGTAGTAAGTATTGTTTCGGCCTCCTTGACTGGGGAAAACCGATAAGCCTTGAAACGGTTTCTTTCGTCCCTGCCGGCCAGCAGGGTCGTATCAGGTAATGTATCATTATGCGTCAGGTTGAGGATGAGGTGATTAATCCATGCCCGCAGACGGTCTTCGGGTTTTATTCTTGCCGCGCGGTACTGCACAAGGGAGTCCTTTGTAATCAGGCCGATATGACCGGTCAGGGTAAAGCCGGCCAGGGAGATATCAACGGCAACCCGGGGCTCCTCTGACGGGTGAGACAGCAGTCGTGTTAAGGGCGCGGTAAACTGTTCAATTCGTTCACACACAGTGAAAAAAATGCTGAGTCCCGGAGCGCCGTGGGGGAGAATCCCAGTCGCCCGGGCTTTATGATACTGCTCCCGGATATTTTGCCCTGACAGTTTTTTGTCAAGAAGCTGTTGCTCCAGCAGGTAGGTATCAAGCGAATCCAGAGCAAAGGGCTCGGTATCATCGACAATTCCGCTGACAGGTGCGGGAACAATCCCGAGGCGGTTTTCGAGAAAAGCGGCGACCGGGCGCAGCCAGAACCGGACGAACTGCTCAATTGTCAGAGTACGCCACTCGGTATCGTCGGGAAACGGTAATGGTTTGGTAATAAACGGCGCAGGCTCTTTGGGATGCGCCGCAGCAGCGGCGGCATTTTCCCGGGAATAACTGAAATACCTGGTGTGCGGATTGTTCGAATCGGAAAAGTATATCGGATTGCATGCGTTCAGCCGGTGATGGGTGGTGATATGCTCGATAAGGGATTCCGTACCTTTTCCGGCCAGCGTATAGGCCTGAGAAAGATAGTCGGTGAGTTCGCTGACAAGAACCGACGGTGGTATGGCGCTGTTATCGTTTATATCATGGCCGGTATAGCTGATATACAGTTTTTGACGGGCTGAGAGCAGGCATTCGAGAAAGCAGTAACGATCCTCTTTTCGTACCGAACGGTCGCCGGGTCGCTGATGCGTGGCTACGAGATCGAAGGAGGGAGCGGTGTCTCTGCGCGGGAAGGCCCCGTTATTCATACCGACCAGGCAAAGGACCGGGAAAGGAACGCTACGCATGGGCAGTAGGGTGCAGAAGGTTACACCGCCGGCCATAAAACCCCTGCCGTATTCTTTTTCGGTAAGGACCGATTCGAGGTAAGTGCGAATAACGGCAAACGGTACCGGGTCACTGCATCCGGATTTTTCTCCCAATGTCGACAGGTCGGTAACGGTACGGCGCAGTATCTCGAAGGAATCTTTCGTGGCATCGTCCGGAGTGAGAAAGTTTCTGATTAGGGTAACCAGAAAGTCGGACCATTCCTGCAAGGTGCGTTCCTGTTCCAGGTCGCGTACAGTAGAAAACAGTCTCTCCAGAAAAGCGGCAACCTTTCCCAGCAGGGCGGCGTCGTTGCTGTCTAACGTATCGCCGGGTGCAGTGCTGTTGAACAGGGCGTCCTCGTGAGCTGCAAGGGCATACCCGAGAAATAGTCGATCCAGGCCGGCTGCCCAGGTGTTTTCGGAGACGCCCGGTAAACCGAGGCGTTCGCGGTCCTCCTTGTCAATACCCCAGCGGATACGGGTCTCTTCGACCCATTGGCGAATGCGGTCAGTGTCTTCTTCGTCAAGGCCCGCAGCAGCAGTGATCGCCTCCGATGATAATATTGTCAGCACACTGCTCGCCGGGAAACGATTTTTTCCACAATCAAGGATAGTAAAAAAATCCGTAATAATACGATGATTCTTTCCTGTAGACAGATCCGCAATGGTGTAGGGTATCGGCGGGATTGTTTCCGATGCGGCGTCAAATACCGTCTGTATAAATGGAACATAGGTCTCAATGTCGGGTATCATCACAATAATGTCATCGGGCATTAATGAAGGGTTCTGCTCAAAACAGGCGAGAAGGTTGTCGTGAAGAACTTCAATCTCCCGCAAAGGACTGTGGCATATCTGGATCGTTATTGAGCGGTCGCGCCTGGAAATCGGTAAGAGAGTATCATGGGAGCGCAGGTGCAGCAGATCCGTCTGCAGCATACCAAGTAGCGAAGTATCCGGCGGATCGATGAAGGTGCTTGATTCTTCACACCCGAGTTCGTGCAGAAGCGAAAGGAACTCGCGCCCGTAAGAACCGAGTGACGCCAGCAGGGAATTGCCGGTCTCATAGTGCAGGAGCTCGCTGTCCAGTCCCTCCCGCAGTGAATCCACTGATTTCTGTGCCTTATACTTTTCGGATACAATATCGTCCCAGAACCGGCTGCACGGGTTGAGCATAAAGCAGTGAATATCAATATGGTGAGATAGAGCCTGCACTATTTCAGCATGAAAGCCGGGCAGATAGGATATACCGAAAAACAGAACACGTTCCGGAAGCTTTACTTTCGCATTTTTATCATTTTTCAGAATTCTTAAGAAATCGTTTCTCAGCGCTGCCCAGTGTTTTTCGGGGATATCCTGAACGCAGACACGCCAGAGTTCTGCCTGCCACTGCTCATGAACGGAGTCTGTTTTTCCACCGGATTCCCATTTGAGAAGCATTGCAGGCCGGTATATTGTGTAGTGGTCGAAAATCAGGGCGATGGCGCTGCTGAGTTGAAAGAGTTTTACCGGATCGGACTCATCACCGATATAGTGTTTGATCTGTGCAAATGCCTTTTTGTGAAGTAATGATGGCAGGACTTCTTTAATGCGCCAGGCAAGTATTTCCGGACTGAAAAATGAGCGGGTCGGGATATCCGGGAGAACTCTGCGAAAAATATCATGGATAAAAGCGTTGGGAAAGGGGAATTCAATGTTGGCGCATACCATCTGGTTATTCGCCAAAGTGAATGCGATAAACCGCTCCATACCGCTGCTGGGTATGACAATAATCTCGGGGGTCATGGGTGGTAGTGGATCACGAGCGATTATTTCGGTTACTTTTTCCGCGCACCATTCTATGCGGTTGCTGGTATGTAAATAAAAGCCGGCCATGTTATATTGTAACGGTTTTGGTTAACAGTTGACGGGAGCGCCTCCTCAATACGGGATTGATACACTCCTTCTGGATTCTAAGGATACAGTCCGCTTGCCTGACATATCATTTTCACCTCTTGCTGTATTGAGCCGGGCGGTAAAAAAGATACATGCGGTATTCCTGAGTATTCTATAACAAAATGAATTATGGAACAGCTCTATTGAATATAAATATAAAAAGTAAAATCCATAAGGGTTGGCAAATATTGTTTTTAAATGGATGACAAAGAGACTATATTTTTAAAGGCTAAGGCTACTGAAGAAAGTTTTTTGTCCAAAGAAGGCGTTATGGAAGAGCAATCTGGAAAAAGAGGGAAGTCCGTTTCCGGGATTATCAGCAAAATTACTCCGTCATCGACGAGTAAAAAGCAGATTAAGCGGGCACTTGCGGTCAGCGAAGAAAAGTATCGAAGCGCCTTTGAGTATACCGGCACCGGCATGATGATTCTTGATGAGGATATGACCATTTTCCTGGTCAATCAACAGGTGTGCGGGATGACTGGGTATACCCATGAAGAGGTTGAAGGGAAGCGGCTATGGCCGGAGCTGGTTGCGGAACATGACCGTGAGCGGATGATGTATTATCACCGGGAGCGGAGGAAGAATCCCGCTGTCATACCCACCGAGTATGAATTTCAGTATAAGCATAAGAGCGGTTCATTGCACGACGCACTCGTAACGATAAGTATGATACCAGGCACGAAGCAGTCACTGGTTTCCATGATTGATATCACTGACCGTAAAGCTACCGAAAAGGATCTGATTGAGAGTCGCCGCCGGTTTAAAGAGACTGCCGAGCTGCTGCCGACTATTATCTGTGAGATAAATACCGATATGCGTTTCGTGTATGTCAACAAGATAGGGCTGGCCATGTTCGGCTATTCGCAGGAAGAGTTTGAGAAGGGTATTGACCTGGCGCAGTTGATTCACAAGGACGATCTGGAACGGGCACGGTCTAATATTGCACATATTCTGCAGGGAGAAACGCTCATTCCACAGGAATACCGGCTGGTACATAAAAACGGCACGGTCAGGGATTATCTCGTTACCTCATCGCGTATCACGAAAGATGGGGAGGTGGTGGGTATTCGCAGCAGTATTCTGGATATCAGCGAGCGTAAACAGATGGAGCGGCAGCTTCGGGAAAGTGAAGAGCGGCTGCGCAGTATTTATTCCGCCTCACCCATTGGTATCGCCCTGTTTAATGAGGAAGGCGGCATTCTTGATTTTAACCGATCGTTTCAAAAGATGTTCGGGCTTCCGGATGATGTAGCGTATGACAGCATTGCCTTTTCTCTGTTTAAGGATGTAATTAAGCTTAAGGATGGGAAGGAGAAAGTAATTAAGAAGGGTGGTATGACCTTTGAGTCCGAAAGTGATTTCAAATTTGCAAGAGGAAACGAGGGATATGAGGTTGTCCCCATGTCCAGACGCTGTCTTAACTGGTGCATTACCAAGCTGGGTGGGGATTCAGGCAGTGCACCCCAGTTTCTTGCACAGGTACAGGATACGACGGAGCGGAAGAGAGCGGAGGAAAAGAAACTCTCTCAGGTGCAGCGGCGGGCCGATGAGGCGCATCGGATTGTTGAAGGGCTTCGTAAGGAGGTCTATCGAAATGCCCGGTTTCACAATATGGTAAGCCGAAGTCCGGCAATGCAGGAGATATTCAATGTGCTGCCGGAAATTGCGCAGACGGTAACCACGGTACTGATTACGGGAGAGAGCGGCACGGGCAAGGAGCTGGTTGCCAGCTCGATCCATGCCCTGAGTCCCCGAAAGGATAGGCCGTTTGTTGCTATTAATTGCGGCGCGCTGCCCGATAATCTGCTGGAGTCGGAGCTGTTCGGTTACAAAGCCGGTGCGTTTACTGATGCAAAAAAGGACAAACCAGGCAAATTCGCCCTTGCCGAAGGCGGAACGATTTTTCTCGATGAAATCGGCGATATTTCTGCTGCAATGCAGGTAAAATTACTGCGGGTAATTCAGGAAAAGGTGTTTGAGCCGCTCGGCGCTACACAACCGGTGAAAGCCGATGTAAGGATTATTGCAGCGACGAACCGACATCTCCCGGATATGGTGAAAAACGGTGCGTTCCGGGAAGATCTCTACTACAGGATTAAAGTGCTTAACCTGGCACTGCCTCCTTTACGGGAACGGAAAAGTGATATACCGCTTTTATGTGACCATTTCATCAGTCTGTTCAATGTGCGTTTCAAAAAGAATATTACAGATCTCTCCCATGAAGCGCTGGATATCCTTCTCGCGCATGACTACCCCGGTAATATCAGGGAACTCGAGAATATTCTCGAGCACGCTTTTATTTTTTGTAAAGAGGAAATTATCGAGCCGGCACATCTGCCGCGGGAAATTGTCTCGGCGCAGAAAAGTGCGGGAAAGCAAAACGGAATGTTTGAAGGTGTTACCCGTTTTGAAGAGCTGGAAAAGGTATTTATCGAGCACATTCTCAGTGAAACCGGCGGCAGCAGAATAAAGGCCGCGCAGCGGCTCGGTATCCATAAGGCAACTCTGTTCAGAAAGATGAAACGCCTGGGAATTACCGAGGTATAACACCCGCCGGTTATGGTTGCAAAATGGTTCATGCCTGCGTTCGATGGCGCAGGCATGATTTATTTCTGTTATATAAACCGGATGAGTGTTAAAAAAACACGATGTAAATGTACAATTGACACGATAATAACTTCTTCAATACACCTTCCTTCTCCAAAAACCGATCCTGATGAATTGCGAGTCCTTTTTATTGATAATATGACTTTTATTCAGGCGCGTTCATGAAATCCATTAAAAAATCAGTACCGGATCACGATAATAATGTGATATATTTAAAACAGAAACAATGAAATTTCTTAATCGTTTCAGAGGTACTTATGAAAAATTTATATCGTATAACCGATCCGGATAAAAAGAAGGCTGCCGGAATATGTGCCGGTATCGGGGAGATTTATAATCTTGATCCGAATCTGGTCAGAATTGTCGCCGTGTTTTTATGCATATTAACTCAGGTAGCGCCACTGGTTATTGCCTATCTCGCAGGCTGGTATCTTATTCCTGAAAAAAGGACGGAAGTGTCTGAAAAGGAAGAAAACGTAACCTGATTGCTCTGTTCGGCAATACTGTTACGGGCTGAAGAGTTTCTCATTTAAAGAAATTATATTTCTATTGTCAGCAGTACCACAGTTACAGAATTTTCCTACAGCAGTACCTTATCTGTCTGCTCTAACACTTTAGCATGTAATATAATAAAGTGTTCGGTTAAGCTATTGTGTAATTTTGCCTGAATTGCGAAATAAAGTACACTTATGTCAATTATTTCCTAATCAATTTCTAATGGATATTTTAAAAAAAGTACTTTGAATTTCAGAATAATAAGTTATATTGTTGGTATACTTATTGCTTCATATTATTATAAAAGGTAAATCTAGAGTTATTTAAAGCAGGACAGCATGAAAGAAAGAAATTTGATGGATGAATTACATCTTATGCTTGAAAAAGCCATGAGGGAAGAGTACAAGAAGCTCCTGACCGGCCGACCTGCACGTGAACGTGAAATTAATAAGGAAGATATTCTTAATCTCAAGATTGCGCTCAACAGTTGTACCTCGCTTGAAGAGTTTCTCAGACAGGTGTAAGCCCGCTATATTTCCGATCCAATCATTTCATAATGCAGGTTTCTGGTTTTTTCCGGAAGGTGGAGGAATGTATTTATTTCGTGAAGCATTCTCTCCCTGTCATCCGGCAAGGTGCCTCTGACCTGGAAATAGTTGTTCGAGTGATCACATACAACGGTACTGTGAATACCGTTCAGGCGCTCTATGAGTCTTTGCAACTCCAGCACAGTACCCTCGGGTGTCTGTGGCTTGAAGCTCCCGTTTTTAATATCGTGCCACAAGGGGCTTTCAATATTAGGCAGTCCGATATCTCCCCTGTATATCCACAACCGTCTGAGTCGGATAAAATCGGGATCGGTTTGATTGAGGATAGCAGCGGTGGCGTCAATGTGCTCTTTCCACCTGTCAATGCCGCCGAGTCCGAGAAGCACGTAGTATGAGAGTTCCAGACCGGCTTTTTTTATCCACAGCCCTGTACGGAGGAGTAGCTTTGGCGACTGTCCTTTTTTATGGAATTTCAACAGTTCTGCGCTGCCGGTCTCAAGACCGGTATGTATTCTGTCAAGACCGGCTTCTCTGAGCAGGCACAGCTTTTCTTCCCCGAGCTTGAATATGGTGGAGGAGCGCGCATAGATAGTAACCCGTTTCAGTGCCGGTATTTGATCGCGAAGGTATTTGATAATTTCGACACTCTCTTCAAACGGCCGGCTCAACGGATCGGCATCACCGATAAAAGCGGTGGTAAGACCGCGCATGTTGCCGGCAAACCAGTCAATGTCCTGTTTCACATCTTCGACCGGCCGGATAGAGTATTCGGGCTCGCCGAGGGCGGTATATATGCCGCAGAATTTACAGCGGTTCCAGTTACATCCGCGTGTGGAGCGGATAAGCATGCTGCGCCATTCACTCGGCGGGCGGATTATCAATGGTTCTGGTCTGTTTCGCATGTTAATAATATATCTAATTAGTTCTTGTTAAATATATACAAATTTATGCTTCGCATTGCGTTGCGTCCCCTGAATCCCCCGAAGGGAAGGCAAAGCGACAGCTTACGCTATGCCTTGTAAGGTGTTGATTTTGTTATAATATTACTACTTTAAAAGTCCCCCTCCGGGGCATTTAGTAGGAACAACTGTCAAGTAATAACAAGAATTAATTGTTCCCATTACAATAATTCGTGCAGCGCCGTTAAAAGATTTTGAACCTCGGAATGGGTATTATAACTTTGTATGGTAAGACGGAGCAGGTGTCGGCTATTCCATGAAATAACCGGTATTTCAATTCGGTATTTCCGATAAAGTGCATTTTTTAAAGTAGCCGGATCATCGATACGCGGCAAACCGGTAACTGCCATCTGACGGTAAAAGGAGTCATCGATATACATTGATTCGCAGGAGGTTGTTTTTTCAATAGACTGCAGGGCACTGCGAAGCAGTTCATGACATTCGTCACGTACCTCGGAAGGATTATACTCCCTTTGGAATTGAATCGCCGCCGGTACACTGAGATAGGCGGCATAGTCATTGGTACCGGTCCACTGATAATAATCGAGGAAATCCGATCCGGTGGAGAACTGTCGCTCCTTACCCCATCCCCAGCTTACGATAAGAGGTTCGATTACATGCTGCATCTCTTTTCGTGTATATAAAAATGCCGCTCCTTTTGGCGCGCAAAGCCATTTGTGGGCATTGCCGGTGTAGAAGTCGGCCCCGATATCTTCCAGGTCAAGAGAAATCTGGCCCGGTGCATGTGCACCGTCAATGACAGTAATAATTCCGGCTTTACGGGCACGCGCACAAATCTTCTTTACGGGCAAAAGGTATGCTGTCGATGAAGTAATATGACTGAGGAAAATGACTTTGGTACGATCCGTTACTCCGCTCCAGAACTGCTCAATACACTCTTCGTTTGATGCAAGCGGAATCTGAATGGGACATTTTATATACAGTGCGCCGGTCTTATTGCAGATAAACTGCCAGGTTTTATCACAGGCGCCATACTCGTGATTCGTGCTGAGTATTTCATCACCCCGGCTGAGCGGAAGTGAGCGGGCCACTGCATTTACCCCGAACGTGGTGTTGGGGATAAAGACAAGGGAATCTTCGGAAGCATGTATATAGTCTGCCAGTTTTTTACGTGCGTTGTGCAATGCCGGCATTAACAGCTCGTTGAAGAAATAAATGGGTTGCAGTTCCATTTTCCGCTGCCAGTGCTGATACTCTTCAAACACCCTTTTCGGACAGGCACCAAAGGAGCCGTGGTTGAGAAAGATGATTTCCGGATCTAGCAGAAATAATTGTTTTAAATTGCTCATGGCGACCTGTTTGTTCTATAGTGACAGACAGCTTTTACATAGTGATGTGCACCGGCGTATTTTTTCCGTGCTATACGACAGGTACGTTTTTACTAGCGGCACTGTGACAATTCTTTCAATACATACGAGATATAATATACTGTTATCACCTGTGCCCAGGGTATAAGAATCGTCCCGGAACGGAGTATCACCGCTGAACTCTTTTTACCCTATCAGCCTTTCTTACGGTATGTTTGTGTTTTCGGTTCTGTACCGGTCCAATGAGCACCTGCACCGGTTCGGCCTGTTTCCCGTCGCCTGCTTCCGGTGCATCAGGAGAAGCTTTTGAATATGTACGCAGCATCCGGTAAAAGGATCGCTCCTTGACACGGGTACAGAGTATACATGCTCGTATAATGAGCGCCATACCGATACGTTTTATAGCAGCCATAGGGCCGAAAATTTTCAACATGCTCAACGAGGATGTAAATGTGTAGAATCGGTGAAGCGCAGTAAAAAATTCCTTTTGTAATTGCACGGGGGACATATTTTTTGGATGGAATACCACATGCATCATATCATAGTAATCCCAGTTTTTTGTGATAATCCTTTTCTCTTTTTCCAGCCTGTCAAACAGGGGCGTGCCCGGTAATGGCGTGAGGGGAGGCGGCTGGAGCGAGTATGCATGTGTTTTTCGGCAATAATTCACAGTTTGATGTATATCTTCAGTTGTATCACAGTCGGTACCGAGTACAAGACTGGCACTTAATTTCATGTTATACTTCGCTAACTTTTTAACACAACGTTCTATCTGCTCGACGCTCTGCTTTTTGTTAATAGAATCCAGGGATTTTTGATTGAGTGATTCGATACCTACCAGGACGATGGAAAAGCCGGCTTCTTTGAGAAGTACCAGCAGTTCTTCATCGTTGGCAATATCAGTTCTGCCGAAAAAGAAACCGTTTTTGTAAATGAGATTATGGGCAACCATTTTCCGGAGAATTTCCTTAGCCCGTTTTTTATTGGCGGTGAAGTTGTTATCCTGGAAATTGATATTGCGGTACCCCTGGTGCCGATATCTGAGAAGCCCTGCAATGACATTATCGGGAGTTCTCTCACGATAGGGGTTGAAGAAACGGGAAGAGGTACAGAACTCACACTGAAAAGGACAACCGCGGCTGGTGGTAATGTTTATTGTTTTAACCGGTGTCTTAATAAGGGAGTAGTCGGGGAATGGTATTGTATCGATATTGTTAATTTTCGGTGCATGAACAATCGGATCACTGATTGTTCCCTCGATCACGTCGGTGATAACGCTTTCCGCCTCACCGACCACCACCTGATCGCAATGTTTGAGTGATTCCCGGGGTAGCGCCGACGCATGCAGGCCCCCCATGATTACCCGCTTTCCCTTTGCCCTGAAATAATCGGCTATGGTATATGCGCGGGGTGCGGTCGCAGTCATCGTGGATATACCGATGACGTCTGCATCATCAAACAGGTTAAAATCAAGATGTGCGTATAATTCTTCGTATACCGCTACCTCATGACCGGCGTCACAAAGAATTTTACCAAGAATAAGAGGACCGGGAATGGAATTCGCACTTTCATATATTAGATGCCCGATACGGTAAAAAAAATTACGGCGCAAATCCGATGCAGGAGTAATGAACACTACCTTCATAGCACCTCCTTGATAGAACAATTCAGCAGATCTTGCTCCGCAACACCCCATCTTCATGCCGGTAGTTCCCATGGGTATCAGGGGCGCTTCTGTAAAGTCTTAACAAAAAATAATCAGACATAATATAATAATTATTACAGGGTTCAGAAAAGCAAATTACCGGGAAATCGTATTGGAGAACAGAGTATTTCCACCGGTGGTTTATATAAAGGGATTCTTACGCTACTTATTAAAAGCCGTCTTCTAACCGACGGATAACATACTGGAGTTGTTGCATAATTTAAAACACGGGAAGTCACGGCTGTTTTATGTGTTTACTTCGATATATGTTTTTTACCGCTTGTCGCCTGTATCGAGACAAGCGGTGGAAAAGATACTCGGTACGAACGTGGTATATTTGTGCATCTTATGATGAAATGAATTATGTAACAATCCTGTTACCTATATACAGGAAGTTTTATCTGCATCCCTGGACGGATTTATTGCTTCCAAAATCGTGTAAAATAATTTAGATTAAGAATCTATACTTTTACTATTATCATTACATGCAAAAGGGGGCCACTATGAAAAAAATACTCGGAACAGTACCGGTTCTTATTTTAATCGCTGTTTGTTTTTCCGTCAATGCTGAGCAGGAAACCGATCGGAGTGCTGAACAGGCTGCGGAACAAAATACGGAGGTAGCTGCGGAACAAAAAGCAGAACCGGCTGCCGAGCAGACCGGGAAGGAGCAAACAGTAGAGGTTCCGGAGCCCGCTGCCGGAAAGGTTATTATAGCAACCTGGAATATGAATGACATGTTAACGCACAGTGAGGTTACCAGGCGTAAAGATTCCCTGAAAGCTTTCGCAGAAAAAGTCAGGCCTGATATACTCTGTGTTCAGGAGGTGGTATCGTATGGGATACTCAAAAACATAGCCGTAACCATGGGGTTTAAAGATTATCATGTTGCCTGTTCCGACTTTTTTCAGAGTGACGGTGCTCACCGGGGGGCTTTCGAGGTTGGTGTTATCAGCAAATACCCTTTCGGCCAGGTCATTGAATATGATCCGTCACCGGACAACAAGAACAAGGAAGGAGAACCGATTGAATCGGTTATACGGCCGATGCTTAAGCTCGGGGTGAAAAAAGTTGAATGTAAACGGGGATATCTATGGGTATCCATACCTGCGGTAAGATTGACAATCTCCGTGGTGCATTTGAAATCATCTTTCGGACGGACGGCGCGCGCCGACAGTATCAACGCCGCTAAACGGGAATTTGTCACCGGTGCGGTTGCGCTGGGTGTTATTGAAGATGTGCATTTTTTCCCTGGTTATTCATACGTTGTCGCGGGAGATTTTAATGTCGGGCATTCCGATGCTTCGAAAAACGGTTCGGACCTGAAGAGTGATTGTTATGCAGATTGCGGCGGTGCCGATTTATATGACGACACCCATGCCATTTTATATGCGGGTATAGCAGGCGGATTATCCATGACAAACCTGACCGGTCACATAACGGAATCAACAACCTCAACGATTTCCGGCAGCCCGGTAGACAATATTTACGTGTATGGCGGCTATGAGGATCATTTTACCGGCGCCCGGAAGATAAACAAGACCTACGGCTCCGATCATGTGCCGGTGTGGACTGTGTATAGTGTACCATAAAAACAGAAAAGTATTATAACTCTATCTGCATACCTTCCCTGGCAAAATCAATCATGAAGCCCTTTCCTTCAGCGCGCTTTTTCATATCGGCTTCATACCCGGCGAGTTTTTCATCGGAGTTCATGGGTTCGTGGTGAGTAAGAATTATATGTTTAATACCGGCCTTTTCAGCCAGTTCGAGGTCTGCGCTGAATGAGCTGTGGCCCCAGCCTTTTTTCGCTTCATATTCTTCATCGGTATACTGACCGTCCCAGGAGACCACATCGGCGTTTTTACAGAACTCCATGATTTTTTTATTCTGTTCTTCGGCATTCTGATCGAGTTCTTTCAGGAAATCCTCATCCATGTCTGCCCCGGCATCGGAGTCGCGGTAGATATTTCTGAAGGGTTCGTGATCGCCCCCATAGATAAAAATATTTCCGTTATACACTACTTTATAGGCCAGGCAGGCGACCGGATGATTTATCCGGCAGGTATACATCTCCAGTCCGTCAACATCAACCTTCCCCTCCTTGCAGTCAACATAGTTGATGGTTGCGCCGAGTTGGGAGAGGCTGATAGGGAAGTATTCATAACTGGTCTGGAATTCCATAATCTGTTTGAGGCTCTGATTCTGTACATCCGACGGCGGACCGTAGAGAGTAAAGGTATTGCCCGGAATATAGGCCGGTACAAAGAAAGGAAATCCCTGAATATGATCCCAATGGGTATGGGAAATGAAAATCGAGCCGGTAATGCTATCCCCTTTGGAAAGCAGATAGTTACCACAGACACGAATACCGGTCCCTGCATCAAAAATAAGAATCGTATCGTCCAGTTCAACCGATACGCAGGCGGTATTACCGCCGTAAACAACCGTGTCCCTGCCCGGTGTGGCAATGGATCCTCTGACACCCCAGTATTGTATTTTCATACTTTAAGAAACTCCGCAGCTTTGATAATTTCATCTTCAAGAACTTCGAGAATTTCGCTTTCGATTGATGCATCGATACCGAGCTTTTCATACACCTTCGGGTCCACTTCGACAGGCGGTTTGTCCAGCACCAGTCCCACAGCATTATTTTTGCAGATACTATTTGCCAGATACACGCTCAGGGTTACTGACGACGGTTCTGCCTGATCAAAGGGGGCATGGTGCCCGAGCATCACATTTTTCAACTCCTCCGAGAGCGTCCATTTATCCGCAAGTACCTTTCCGATACTACAATGGGTCAGTCCTTCGAGTATAACTTCCTCGGCATCATAGACACTGATACTTTCGATGGAGAGAAGAATGCGCTGAAACTCCTCCGGATAAATCTTGGCCTCGACCAGAATCCCGAGATCATGGAGCAGGCCGGCAATGAAATAATCCTCGATAACCTTTTTGTCAATTCCCCGTTTTTGCGCTATTAGTTTGGCCGTAACTCCCACGGCGAGGGAATGTTTCCAGAAACCGTCGGCGTCAAAATTGTCGGGAAGCGATTTTGCCTTCATCTGCGCCAGCGTTGCGGCACTGAGCGCGAGGTTTTTTATCGTATTCAGTCCCAGCATGATGACCGCTTTTTCAAGCGAAACGATCTGATTCGGCAGGGCAAAATAGGAGGAATTAACCAGTTTCAGCACCTTGGCAGACAGTACCGGATCCAGCTTGATAACCTTTGTCAATTCCGGCGGCGGCGTGTTGATGTTGTTGGCCAACTGCATTACCTTTGACGCGGTAGGCGACAGAGACGGCATGTTGTCGTCAAGCAGTTTTGCAACTGATTCAAGATCGTAGGGCATGACAGAAGCTCCTTGCAGAAAACGGTAACATTCTCTCATTGTTCGAGTTATTGATATTATTAATGGTACATTTCAGGACTTAAACAATCAATCATAAATTAATAGAATAATTTTTTCTGTTTTTAACCCGATGTATTATTATTTTCAGGGCTGGAAAGCGTAATTGATGTCGATGCCGGTTTTAATAAGGGAACGGTTCAGTGTCGTCGGTACAGGGCTGGAGCCTCAGTACCTGGGAGGATGAGATAAGCATGTGTACCGGCTGGTTGATAAAGCCGAAGCCGGATACCTCGTCGATGCCGTACTGGGAAGCAAATATGCCTGATGAATGGAAAAAACACGGCGCGGAAATACCGGAAGAAAACATCATCGGTTTCCGCACACCCTTTCAGGCTTACAGTGACTATACATTTCAGGCACTGCTGAATCAGGAATTTGTGTATGATTGCAGTATTGAGGAAGGGGTGCAGAGTAATCAGGACGGGTCTAATTATTACTGGCCCTATACCCTTGACAATGGGAGTCCGGCTGCGCCCAATATCGGTAATCATCCCGGATTGTGGGAGATGGGGTGTCACCTGGTGGTGAAACCCGACGGAAGCAAGATGACCGGCCTCGATTATAACATGTGGGTTGACGCAAAGATGTCGAAAACCGAGTTTGTCAACACTCTGAAACACACCCTTGACCTTCGTTTGCAGGGAAACCGGTGTCCGTTTCTGTTCGGGGCACACAGTGATGAGTATTCAAGTAAATGGACCGGGCAATGCGTTGCAAACATACAGGAGCGCCGTGAAGCACTCGTCGAGTTCTTTGAATATGCATTGACTAAACCGGATGTGCGTATTGTCAGCTATGATAAAGTACTTGCGTGGATACGGGAACCGGCGCCGCTGGACGGAACCGGAATGTATATGACAAAAGAGAATGCAGTGAAACCCATTGTCGGGATTTACCACAATACGGTTTTTATCAACGATCTTAATGAGGGAACGCTGGAATTTGATCTCTATACGTTGCAGGGTAGTCGTGTTGTCGCGGAAACTGTTGGAGTCGAAACAAATCGGGTGGAAGTAAACCTTACCTCGGTGCCTTCCGGGGTGTATGTGATCCGTTTTAAGGGAATGCCGAAAATGTTGAAACGGATTACTATTGCGCATTAATATAATACACACATTACTCAACGATCACAAGGGGATACATCTTTTCTCCTGTCCCCTGTGCAACATGCACAAAATAAGTACCCTGTGCAGGCTGTAAAGAATGTACCGGAAGCGCAAGTTGCGTTTGAGCGTTACCTTCATAGAGTACTGCAGCCATTTTCCCGCAGAGTGTAAATAGTGTGACTTTTAGTTGTTTATTAAACATGGCTTCTGAATTGTTTAGTACAATAGTTCCGGTTATCCGATTATATTTACAAATAATATTTTCCATACCGTACAGCGGGATTGTTTTGTCATTATCCTGCATGACGGTGGCAACGGTCAGATCATAAGGCCGTCCCTTATCGAATGCCACCATCTGATCATAGAAGTAGCCGTTGTCATAGGTACCGTTATCCTTT
>Ga0190359_1001079_pt1 | contig 17768 bp, 10 predicted proteins | sample 48721823_MG_FD_161269 | JGI IMG/M metagenome (GOLD analysis project Ga0190359, IMG submission 161269) | Hydrothermal vent microbial mat bacterial communities from Southern Trench, Guaymas Basin, Mexico - 4872-18-2-3_MG | ecosystem: Environmental > Aquatic > Marine > Hydrothermal vents >... | reverse complement strand
TCTCTCCAGTCTGTAAGGGCGGGGGGACAGTATTGCTTCCAGCAGTATGATCAGGGGAAGCACCAGAATGATGATGTGAATTGAGACGGACCAGATATCGGTAAGGTTGGGACTTCCGAGCTTCCATAACGAGATGAGAACGAATCCGGTCCATCCCGCAACCCCCATCCATTTCTTTTCAAACAGGAATCCGATGAGGACGGCAGCAAGAGGGAGGGTGTAGAGCGGGTTGGGATCTATGTGGAGCACGGAAACAAGGGCAAGATAGAGGACCAGGAGATAACCGATCATTGGCTCAACCTCCTCAGACCGGATATGACAAGCTCCCCCCTCTCTTCGGGATCCACCTCTATCACCCTGACACCCCCTGCCCTCAGCGATCTCAGGAGCGTCTGTTTCTCAAGGTAATCCTCGTACATCCTTTCCAGCCTCTTCTCGGAGAGTTCGGTATCCCTGATATGATAGGGCCAGGAGGATGGCGAGACAACGACCACGCGGTGCTTTCTCTTCACTGCCATCTGGAGACTCCTCATGATGGCAGGTCTGTTGGTCTCCAGGTCGGAGATGACAACCAGGAGCATACCCGTCTCCTCGAGGAGCTCCATGGTCCTGATCGCCTCGAATATACCGGAGGTCCTGTCACGGGTGAAGCTCCTTCTCTTCCCCTTGACAAGAAAGGGGCCTACCGTATCAAGGAATCTTTCCTCACCTTCCGCCTTGCCCCCCTTGTATCTCCTGGGCATGCCGGGATAATCGGCGGTCTCGACGGGGTTGGGCAGCTTGAAGAGAGAGAGAACGATGTCGTCAAGCTCGCATTTCCCGGGTGTGAGATGGTCCATTACCTTGAACTCATCGAAAGTTATCAGACCGACCGGGTGTCCATTGTTGTGCATGACAATGCCGATCTGCATCGCAAGTGCAAGTGCGTGATCCAATTTGGCCCTCTGTCTGACCACTTCCCTCATGGAAATGGAGCAGTCGACCATGATCATGGTCGGAAGGCTCGTCTCGTGTTCGAACTCCTTCGTCATGAGCTTCGTCAGCCTCGATACCGCCTTCCAGTCGATATCCCTGAACCGGTCCCCGGGCATGTAATCCCGGACGGACTTGAAGTCCGAGATGTAGGTCCTCGTGTGCCTCCTGTGAGCGGGTCCTGTGATCTCGAACTGCTTTCTCCGGGACATGAGGTGTGCCATTGCTATATCCTTCTTGGCAGCCCTTACGAAAATCTCCGTTCCGGGATGCAGTGACATCTCCCTGGTGAACAGTCCTCGTGCCTCCATGAGGGTCAATCCGAGAGGCGGGAATCTGAAATAGCCCCTCTCCTTGGGGATGATGCTGTAGATCGTCGAAAGGGGTTTTTTCGGACTGACGGTGCCTGTTATCGATATATCGCCGGAGGAATGAATGAAGGTCCTGGGCGGTCTGTCGGACACGATCATCCTGATGCTCTCGTCGGATTCTATCTGGAGCTTGATCGAGCAGGGCGAATCCTTGTGAACGACCTTCTCGAGAACGGTCCTTTCTATCCTGAGGTCCACCCTTGTTGTCAGGGAGTGGAATTCCATTCTTCTGTAGGCCAGATAGAGGAGCACCGCCGCACCGGTGACGGCCATCAATGTACTTGAGAACATGTAGGCGGAAATGAAGAGGATCACAACCAGACCCACGATCAAACGCCCGGTGAAGGTGAATCTGCTCCCCATCATTCATCCCCCCACATCTATACTGAAAGAAACCGTCTGCTCTTCGGTCCCATCGTCGAACAGGAACGATACCGTCCACGAGCCGTCGGGCAGTACGAGTCCGATCGGCATCACGTCCACCGAGGAGGTTGCATTGACATGCAGCTCCAGCACTAGCGTCACCCCTTCTTCGAGTTCGAAGGGTCCTTCTGCGGGATCAATTCTCCGGACCGTTCCACCATCGCCAGTCCGGATCCTTACCTGCACATCTCTATCCGTATCGGTCGGATTTCTGACCCCCACACCCACTCCGACGGTCTCGTTCGAACTAACGCTGTCCGGAAGGCCCGAGGGGTCGCCGTCCCATCCCGTGATGAATGTTTCCAGTCCATAAGTGCTGTTGGAGAACCTGCCCGGGGAGAACACCTTTATCCAGATATGGAGGTCGCGGTATTCCTTCTCACCGCGAAAGAGAAGGAACCTCAGCTTGTAGGACCCTGTCTCGAGGACCGAGAAGTTGCAGGGGAGCTCCAGTGTCTCCCTGTCCCCGACCGAGATCTCCATGGACGGTTGATTTGTTCTCGAAAGGGTCACATGGTCCATGCCGGTGACGGTGTTGTTCCTCGCTTCCGGGGAGATGGTGAGAACGATGGTGTAGTTCATTCTCCTATGTTCGTGGTTCCCGATACCTATGATTACATACTTTTCCTCCTCAAGTAGCATGTTCCGGGGATATTTCTCCGCCATTCCGGTGGGTCCCAGGATGTAGAATTCGGTGAAGGCCTCCCCTTCCCTGGGAACGACTATGATGTAGACAAGGAGTGTAACGGATGCCAGCATCATGATGACTATTCCCGCGGTGAGGAGCTTGTCCGTCGTGGAGTAGTCATCGGGGATGGATATGTCGATCACGATACCGTACCTGTCCTCCTTCGGAACCCTTCTCCTTCGGAGGATGGCAGCTATCCCGGTGATCACTATGAAGGCGTAGATGGAGATGAGGATGGGGAACAGCCTGATACCGAGATGTTCGGGGTCCCAATCATAGGTGTAGTTGAGGACCAGCCCTATCAGCGGAGTGATGGCTATGGAAAGTCCCAGGGAAAGGGCGACCCGCTCCAGGTCATCCAGTCCCTTTCCGCCCGGGATCTCATCTCCGCCGCCCTCTTCGGATTCCCCTTCTTCCACGATCCTTTCCCATTCCTCCCTGGTTATGGGCCGCCCCTCCCTGTCGAAGTATCTCTTTCTCTCGGGGTAGAGTGCGGAGATGAGCATGTAACCGGGAATGAACAGGATGAAGGGCAGTCCCAGGACGACCCTCAGGACCTGGCTTCCGAAGCCGAGCACCTCATCGAGAATGATGATCGCCACCAGAAGTGTTGACAGGACCAGAGCTGCATACAGGTCATGGGGTTTTTCCCGGATCTCGATCCTCATCGGGGCCATTGAGGTTCTACATCGATATATCGTTTGTGGCGTGGATCCGTCCCCTGTCAGAGGGGCGTGTCCTCCTCTTTCTGAGGTTTGAATCCCAATCCATAGACCTCGTGAAGGTCCGAGATGACCATGAAGGCTTCCGGGTCCTCCTCGACGACGATCTGTCTGACCTTGTATATGGACCTCCTTGTCACGACACAGAAGAGGACCTCTTTCTCCGAGCGGGTGTATCCACCCATGCCGTGAAGGACCGTTACACCCCGGTTGATCTCGGACAATATCCTCTTCATGATCGTCTCCCAGCTGTCGGAGACGATGTACAATCCCTTCGTGTTGCCCAGCCCCTCGATCATCACATCCACTGTCTTGGAGGAGACGAAAAGTGCGATAAATCCCAGAAGTGCGAATCCGATTCCACCGAAAACCAGGGCGCCGATCGAAATGACGAGAAAGTCAAAGGCCATGAAAGCCTGTCCCGCAGTGGCCACCCTGTACTTTACGGCCATCTGGGCGATGATATCGGAACCCCCTGTCGAACCCTGGGCCCTGAACACCAGGCCAAGGCCGATACCCAGCAGTACCCCCCCGAACACGGCGGCCAGGAGAGGATCGAGGTCGCTCAGAATTGATACGGAGTCCGGATCACTGAGCAGATATGGTTCCTTTTTCAGTATGAGGCCGTAGATCACATTGTCGATGACATCGACCATGACCGAGAACATCAAGAATCCGTAGAGGGTCCTGATCCCGAACCTCCTCCCGAGGACCCTTAGTCCTATGAGGAACAAGGGAAGGTTGAGAATGAACATTGTCACACCAAGGGGTACTCCCAGGCTGTAATTCACTATGATGGAAATTCCGGATACTCCTCCTGCGGTCACCTTATAGGGGTCGAGGAACCACAGCAGGCCAAGGGACATGATGACACATCCGATTGTTATTGCGATGTAGTCCCTTGCCATCCTTTTCCAGAGATTCCCCGAAAGACCTTTCCTTCCCGATAGAGGTGGACCGTTCATCGACCGGACCCAGTCAGATGACCTATAATAATATTGTGTAATGGTCGTTCCCGCCAAGGATCCTTTCCGGAGGAAATCTCTTCTCCGCTCCTTCAACCCCATTCCTCGATCTCTTCCTCCCCGTCAAGTTCCTCCGTCTCCCCCCAATCCTCCAATTCATCGAACTCCTCCAGTTCCTCGAGCTCCTCGAGGTCTTCATCCTCGTCCTCATCCCAGAGGACAACATCCTCGGGAACCTTTCCGGAAACTCCGCGTTGCTCTCCCACCTCTTCCAACTCCTCCATCTCCTCTTCTTCATCATTGGTGAGCTTGGAATGGGGTTTGGATCCGGGTCCGGTATTCTCTTCCACTCCTTCCTCTTTGCTATCCGACCCTTCCCGAACATCCGGGCTCGACTCCTCATGAGGAGTGCTTTCCGGCGTATCCGATATACCCGATGCTTCCTCCTCACTCTCGGGGATCTCCATCACCTTTTTCTCCTTCCTCTTCTTCTTTCTCTCAGGTCTGATGTATCCGGTGCCTGTCTCGGTCGATTCCATTCTAGGGGGTGCGGATGTTGGGGGAAGGTCTCCAAGGGAGACCATATTCGGAGGGATCCCATCAGCAGGTTGGGCCGCAGGTATGTTCAACTTGATCCTGCCGGGTTTGCTGCCCATCTTCTGCTTCCTTCTCTTCTTCTCTTCCTCCTCTTCCCTCCTCCTCTTTCTTAGGGCGAATATGCCGATGATTATGAGAAAGATGACGAAGATTATGACGCAGATGACGGCGATTAGCGTGATATCCAATCCGCCTCCATCCCCCGGCTCGCTCTCCGTGTCGATACTGACGCTGAATGTCCAGTTAACATCTTTCCTGTTATCTGCCCGGTCAATGACTGAAATGACGATCCAGTGATCGCCCGGGGAAAGTCCCTCGAACGTGTAAATGCCGTCCGAGAGCACTTCCTCTTCCTCGCCACCATCAAGCGATATGATCGTCCTGCATATGCCGGAGCCTTCGTCCACGGATGACCAGAATATCTCAACAGAGTTCGATCTGACCTTGGTCCTGGATTCATCGATCATGATCCGGGGAGGTTTCAGGTCGACGAGCAAACCTTTTTCCGTTGTCAGTATCGTTTCCCATCCGGCCGAATCCCGCGCCTTCAATGTTATGAAATGAAGCCCCTCGGTGAGTTCCAGCGTGTAATTCCGCACTCCGGGGTCCAGGTTCTCGGTACTGCCGTCAACTTCGATGGAGAGTGAAACGACCCCCCTCTCCTCCATGATGGTCCACGATATTGTTGCGGTTGTTGTTGAAATGGCTCCTTCAGGTGGAATGACCCACTGGAGGACGGGTTCCGTGAGGTCGACGATCAGGGTCAGTGTCACGGAGGCCGTATTTCCGGCCCCATCCACTGCCATCAATGTCACGGAATGGACCCCATCCGTTCCGATGGTCGTCAGGTGACTGCTCTTCCCCAGCACCGAGATATTGCGTGCGCCATCGATCGAGAGGTTCAGAAGGACGAGTTCATTGTCGTCCGATGCCTCGAACCTGAACTCGGCTCGTGAGTCAGCAAGAACGCTGTTATTTTCCGGGAATATGAACCTCAACATGGGAGAGGTCCTGTCCACCGTGAAGGACATCTGATTCTCCGCGATGTTTCCCGCGATGTCAACGGCCCTGACCCGCACCACGTGCTCACCCTCGGAGAGGGAGGTTTCGTAATGATCGTTTGTACCCATGTCCATCCAGTCCCCCTCATCCAGGCTGATCAGGTATGCAGAGATGGGCATGTCATCGTTGTCCCTTCCTCTCCATTCGATCCTCGTGATATCGGAGTTCACGAGCGATCCCCTTTCGGGTGATATGAAATCAACAATGGGAGGGGTCGTGTCCTTGATGATGATATGGGATGTCTCGATGTAGTTCTGGAAACTGTCAACTAGCCGCAGGGTAAGCTCATATTCTCCGTCTTCGGTCAGCGTGATGTTGAGGGTCCTCTGATCGAAGATCTCCTCGAATTCTCCGGATCTTCCCACCTGGATGTAGGAATGGTTCCAGATGAATGGTCCGTCATAATCCCATGTCACCTCCATGATGCTTTCCCTTGTGGCTGTTCCGTTGGGAGGTTCCAGAAATCGGAGAAGAGGCGTATCGCCTATGGAGAACGATACTCTTCTCAGAGCCTCCCTTCCCGATAGGTCGACGGCCCTGATCTCCAGAGTGTGGTTGCCGTCCTCGAACAGTGTGGAATAGGAGGTCTCCTGCAGCGGTCTCGGCTGCCAGTCTCCCTCGTCGAACCTGATATCCAGGTGCATCAGGCCGAAATTGTCCTCCGCGCCGTAGCTGAAATGGACAAATCTGTTGGAAAGCGTCGAACCCGACTGCGGCGCATCGATGATGACCTGCGGGTCCGTCAGATCGATTGTGAAGTTTATGTTCTCCGTAAAGGTCTTTCCGTATTCATCCCTGATACTGATACTCAGAGAATGCAGCCCCTCGGGAAGTGTTGGTCTGTAGACCCTCTGCAAGGGGTCGAGGTAGGTTGTCTCGCCGTCGATCGTGATGGACTGGTTCCGCACCTCGAAATAATCTGCCACTGACCATGCCACATCCACGTACTGGCTCGAGAGATAGCTCCTGTCCGCCGGTTGTTCGATGTCCATGACATCATAGGTGTCCTGAAGTATGAACTGCGTTGTGGTCGTGTCGAAAAGACCCGCCCTGTCCGTTGCTCTCAGATGGACGAAGTGGGATCCCTTCTTCAGGAAGATCGAGCATGAACCGACATTCTCAACCCGGGACCAGGGTCCATCGTCGATCCCAAGGTCTATTCTATCGACACCGGAATTGTCATCCGAAGCTTCCCATTCCATGACGATGTAGGACCTCCCGGGATACAGGGTGGTGGGCGATGTTATCCTGATGCTCGGCAGCTCGGTATCGAAGAATGGATTGGCAGACGGTCTGGTATCACTGCCCCCCGTTGTGATTGTGTACGGAATATCGACAATGCCGTCATGGTCGTCGTCAGGGGTCTGGTGGTTTGCCCAGAAGTTTCCGATATCGCCCCATGTCCAGGAGTTCTTGTATGCTGCCTGCCCCCAGTTTGCCTGTTTGCACTGGGACCCGGTGGTCACGTTATCGGTTCCCGCATTGTGGTAGAATATGTTGTGCCACATCCGGTTCGACATTCCGTTGCCCCAGTCTATCGCGTACGTGGAGCAGTTCCCGAAATAATTGTGATGCACATTGTAATGCGAGGGACGGACCTGCCAGTTATTCCTTACCCCTATGCCCTTATCGCAGTCGACGAAGGTGTTGTTCTCGATCGAGCCGTATGTGCTCGTCCAGGACCATGCCCCGCTGTAGAAGTATATTCCCTGGTCTCCCGTGAATGCATTCTCCTCTATGGTCATGAAATCGCAGTTCAGGAGTGTGAGGCAGTCCCCACCAGGTACCAGGAAGGTGCTGGATCTAACTGTTCCACCCTGGGCGCCGTCTGTGAGGGTGACCGGTGAATCGATGAATGTGCAGTTGGAGATTAGACCGTCTCCGCGGAAGTTTCCATCTTCGAAGGGAATACCCTCGAGGTAATTTCCGGAAAAGACCTGATTGGACCCCTGATTGTCGAAGCTGATCGCAGCGGAACTCAATTGATCCTTCCGGACAAATCTGCTGTTGGATATGGTGAACCTCAGGCCGTTCACGATCCTGACAACATATGTCTGGGTCGTGATACCGGTTACGTTGCAGTGATCGAACCTGATATTGTCACATCCGGAAGAATAGAGGAACAGACCCCTGTCCGTGGAGGTCACGTTCTCAATGATCAGGTTGTTCGCATTAACAAGATAGAAGGCCCATGAACCTGATGCACCGAAAGTGATGTTCTTTATTATGACGTGAAGGTCGGTGTTCTCGATCCTAATATAATGCCCGCTCATGTTCCAGTCGGAGATGATCAGGGGGGATGCGGCGGAACCGTTTCCCGACCTGACAAACGATGAGGAGCTCAAGGCGGAGTTTGTCGTCACATGAAGGTTGCTGGTCGCATCGTCCAGGGACGCCACATTCATCGTAAGGAAGCTTCCCTGCACAAGGACCATGATGACTCCAATGACCGAGAGAAAAACCCCGCATCTCATATCGAGTATTAAGTGAAACCCCGACTATATAAGATTTGGCAGAAGCGTTGCTATCTGGACTATCTTCTCCCTATCTTTCTTCTGTGTCTGATAAGATCCACAAGTTCGTTGATGTCCCGGGAATCCTTCACCTCCCGCGCGGAGATCAGGGGTGTGCCGGCGATATTTCTCGCTTTCACGGGGCCCGTTGTCACTATGAATGATTCATTCCCCGTTACCCTGGATATGTTCGAAAGGGTTGTACCCAGTCTGTTAATGCTTGCTCCGGGGTCCCCGATGGAGGTCATGAACATCTCGCCCTCCGCTCTTGTGAGTGCATCGAAGGGGCATTTCGGGGTGGGAATCACCTCCATTCCTATCCTGTCGAGGTGTTCCAGCACCTCCGATGAGAGTTCTTCCCCGCGCGACATGCTGTCCCTTATCTCATCCAGTTCCTCACTTCTTGAGAATGGGTCAAGGGGAAGGATCAATGTCACTTTGAGCGCCTCCTCTATCCTGATGGCGATCTCAAGGTCCGCCCCCATTCCCGATTCGTACATCTGGACGGCCCTTCTCGACACCCCGACATCCTTGGCAAGGGCTCCAAGGGATATCCCCGATCTTTCCCTTGCCCGCCGCATGCGTTCTCCATCGAGTGCGACGTAATGACCTCCCGAGCTTGTATACACCATGGGCGGCACATCCTCGATAAGATGTTCCTTCAGGGTTGCAAGGGTCATTGTGGGGATGCCGTGTGACAGGGAGAGGACACCATCCTGAAGGTCCCCCTGTGGCGACGGTACGAGGAGAAGGGGGGATGCGGAAAGTACCCTGGACAGATACCGCATATCCGACGAATCCCTTGTGGAGAACTTCCTTCTGTCCTCCATCAGTTTGATGAGGGTCAGGAGGTCATCCCTCCTTGCAACGAGATCGAAGTTCATGGATCGGGTGCTTCTTATTCCCGCAGCCTCGAAATCGGCCCTCCTGAGGATTTCCAGGGTCCACTCGGAAAGTGCCTTCATGTCCATACGATATCATCTTGCGATATGGTCGAACAATAATAAAGAGTGTTGCAGGGGTCTCGGAAGAGAGGATTGTTCAGCATATTGGAGTGATACACCTAAGAAACAGCTACTCCCCTGCAACGTAGTTCGTATAGCTTGTTGTATGGGGCGATGAACCACACAACGTATGGTAAGCTCTTTCAATGTTAATAAATCTTGTTGGAATCAGTATACCTTTGTGAATCCGGATCCTTGTGTTGGACAGAAACATGAAAGGATACGTTTTCAGAAAGAATTATATCAGGGTTGTTTCTAGGGAGGCCGAATCCGGAGATGATAGCTTGAAGAGGGACCTTCTCGGAATATTGGATATCAAGGATGAGTTAAGGGAGATCATAGACCTTGCCATCATAATGAAGGGGGAGAGCAGGGAGGGAATGGAGAACATCGCTTTCAAGGGCAGGACCCTGGCGATGATATTCGAGAAACCCAGCCTCCGGACCAGGGTGTCTTTCGAGGTTGGATTCACCCAGATGGGTGGAAACGCGGTATATCTGTCCCCCAACGAGATCCAGATAGGAAAGAGGGAGAGCGTCCATGATGTGGCAAAGGTCCTTTCCAGGTTCGCCGATATGATAATGTACCGTGCATTCGACCATGAGAACGTGGTCGAACTTGCCAGATATTCCGACGTTCCCGTTATCAACGGCCTTGATGATGTGGAACACCCATGCCAGGCAGTTGCGGATTTCATGACCATGACCGAGGTGAAGGGCGATCTCAGAGGCAAGACCCTTGCCTGGGTCGGGGACGGCAACAATGTTCTTCACTCCCTCATGCTGGGTGCGGCCATACTTGGAATGAACCTGAGAGCTGCCGTCCCCGAGGGTTATGACCCGAAGAGCGGCATAACGGAGGAAGCGAAGAGAATAGCAGGTGAGAATGGGTCCGGGATAGATGTCATGAGGGATCCCCGGGAGGCCGTGAAGGATGCTGATATAATCTACTCGGATACATGGGTCTCGATGGGGGATGAAGCGGAAAAGGAGAAGAGACTGCGGGATTTCTCCGGCTTCCAGGTGAACCGGGAGCTGATGTCGCTTGCACAGCCGAACGCGGTATTCATGCACTGTCTACCGGCTCACAGGGGGGAGGAGGTTACCGATGAGGTCATGGATTCTCCGTCTTCCGTGGTATTCCAGGAAGCCGAGAACAGGATGCATGCGCAGAAGGCCATAATGATAAGGCTTGCCGGACTCAGGTGATCTCCCAGGCATACATGGTGTTCGGGAGCGAGAGCTCCACCACCCCCATCTTTGCAGGTTGGGGTTTGAGGTTCATCATCTTCTGAAAGGGTGTCTGGGACTGCCAGGTGGAACCCTCGATGAGCTGTATGCCCTTGTATGTATCCATCTCGAACCTGTGAACATGCCCTGACACGAATATGTCCGGGACATCCTCTATGACGAGCATGTCATCCTCTTCCGGAGCAAGCTGGTTCCTCATCCCGTAGGTTGGTCCGAAATGTCTTGACCTCAGCATCTCCTTCATACCCTGTATGGGCCTCTCGTAGGTGACATCCTTGAAGAGTGTGACCATATCATCTATGGATTTTCCGTGATACGCCGCCACTCTCACACCCGATATGTCGAATGTGGTCGGGTTGGAAAGGAAATGTATTCCGGGGTTCGTGAAGAGCTCCCGGAACTCCTCGGGTAGAGGGGGCTGCGGTTCGGCCAGTCTCACAGCATCGTGGTTGCCGGGTATCAGGATAATCTCGATGTGGTCGGGAACAAGGGAAAGGGACTCGGCAAGTGCCTCGTACTGTTTTGTGATATCCTTGTGGATCAGGTCCCTGTCCTGATCGGGGTAGATCCCTATGCCATCGACAAGGTCTCCGGCCACCACCAGGTACTTGACCCTCAGTCCGTCCTCGGCCTTGAGTGAGGCCGCCTCCTCTCCTTTGAACCAGCGTATCATCCTCTTCCATTCCTTTTCCAGGAACATCCTCGAGCCTATGTGGATGTCCGACGTGAATGCGGCAAGCAGCCCCTTGTCTGGTGATATCCTTCTCCTGTGATGTGAGGGAACGTCGACCTTGAGAATTGAATCCGCGAAGACTATGCTTCCCCCCCTCCCACTGCCCGAACGGAACTTCCCGGTGATCCCTATGACCTCATCCTCCACCACCTTGATGGACTGGAGCTCTCTCCTGTTCTTGGATATGAGGACCTTGATCCTGCCGGTGGGATCTTCCAGTTCCAGCATGATGTGGCCGTTCTTTGTGGTCCTTGCGGAATCAACGATGCCAACGAACCTTGCCGCCTCCTCAGACCCCCTGAGGTCAGAGATGTTCTCAACGGGTGAGAGATCACCATGCTGTTCGAGCAGTATCGAACGAAGCTTGCGGTACCTGCTCAGGAACAGCTTCCTGAAGTCCTCTATCTTTCCCTGACTGCCCATGCTCGAGGAAGGGTCCCTCACTATTCTGAGGTCCGCATCGAACTCGCGGGCCAGGGCCCTGCTTCCGCTCTTAAGTCCAGGTGTATCGAGCTCCGTCTTTCTTCTCCTTTTCATCAGGTTCGATATGGAATCAGAAATGGGGGCCATGTCCTCCGGTTTCACTTTTTCATTCTTCCTTTCGGGCAGCCTGATCGCCTCTTTCCGGGCAGGCGGGGGGGATCCTTCCTTCCTTTTGATGATATTATCGTCGAGGCCGCATCTCTCTATGTCCTCGGGTTTGATCATCAGGGGCAGGTCGACCCCGCTCTCCAGGGCGCTCACGACCCTGTCCAGCAGGGAAGGGGATTCCCTCAGCATCCTGTCGGCCTCGGGGGTTGCGAGCCTGGAAAAACGTATGAGCCTTTCGGCTGTCTCTGCCATCGAACGGGAATGAGGACCTCCCGTTTTTATCTTTCCCGGGAGGGCACCAAAAGTAAGGAGGAATGATCGGAATGTCTTACGGAATGAGGGTTTTGTCCGACATTCTTAAATAATTGTCTGTCACATATACGGTTCTGTCTTGTAAATAGAGGGTATCGAATGGAAAAGGCCGACAAGGTTACCATCCGGCTGACACCTGATCAGGCCCAGGGCCTTGACCTCCTTGTGAGGGAAGGCAGGTTCAGGAACAGATCGGAGGCCATCAGGTCCTCCATCGACATGCTGCTTGCAGGTCCCGAGGAAGAGGACCCTGGTGTGGTGAAGGTCAGGTTGTCGGACACCGTGAGGTCGGCGATAGAGGTGCTTATCTCCATGGAACACTTCGTGAACATGGAGTTGGGTGTGAGGGAGCTGATCAGGAACGGCCTTGATCAAATCGATATACACAAGTTGAAGGCGAGACAGGATCTGCTCGCCGAACTGGGAGCCGAGAGGACGGCGAAGGACCTCCTCGAAGCCCAGTACAGGAACATGCTAAAGGAATGATCAGTGAAAGAAACAATGTGGGAACCAAGAATGGGATGCACTCTGTAGGGACCCTGAAATTATTTTACTTCGGGGGAACGGGGTCCCTACTTTCTTCTATTTCTTTGATATCTCTCATTTTGGCGGTCCATTATCCATCGGTCCATTCCGCACAGGCGGTGATGCCGCCATTTCTCCATCCCTCATCGAGGGTGATGAAGGTTGTGGGTACTGTCCAGAAAGGGGAGGAGATCGGTTCCCCTTTCGCTTCAGGATGAAAACGGCAGTACCTATCAGTATGAGGACCAAGATAAGACCGGAGATGATCACAGCAATCAGCAGACCATTATTGGACCGTGATGTATCCTTCAAGCTCGTATCGATATCTGCCGGAGTCATCACTTCGACCTTCACCACATCCGAGGAGGACCTTCCGAGATCATCGGTGACAGTGAGGGAAACATTGAAGGTCCCTGGCTGGTCGAATGTGAATGTAACTATCATGCCGAGAAGCGTAGTGTTGCCGAAATCCCATAGGTATTCCTCTATGATCCCGTTCGATGTGGATCCGGATCCGTCGAAGGTCAGGGTATCTCCAACATTCACCTGTCGGTCCTCCCCTGCATTTGCGATGGGTGGAGGTCTTTCGATGATCGTGAAGTTGAACCAGTCGTCGATCGGACCGGTGAGAATGACATGAACTGTATGGTCTCCGCCCATGGACCTGAAACCGTACTTGATCACATGCTTGGTTCCGGGGGCAAGGGAATCGATGGTCAGGTTCTTGACGGTCTGCCCGTCCATCATGATCTTCACCTCGATCTCGTTGGATGCAAGGTTCCCGAGGTTCGAAATCGTTGCTTCGATCCTGGCATCGCTACCCTCGGTTGGGGATGCAGGGACCATTCCGATCCTGAGATCTATTATGGGTTTGTATTCCACGACCATGATCTGGACCTCATCCGTGGAGATGCCGCCAAGACCATCATCCACGGTCAGGGTTATCAAATGGTAACCCTCCGTGAAAAGGACCTCTATTACATCTCCTTCGCCCAGGAATCCATCGATGTTGGAGCTCCAATTATAGAGAAGGTCATCTCCTTCCGGATCCGTGCTCAACGAACCGTTCAGAACCACGGGCACATCGGTGGAGAATTCATCCAGTTCCAGTGGTGATGCGATCTTGGCTTCCGGATCGAGGTTCTCCACATTCGGTCCCACAAGCTCATCCTCACCGGGAGGGAATCTGACAGTGAAAGCCCCTTCTTCGAACTCGAAATGGTATTCGTGAACGCCCAATCCGAGACCTATTTTCACTTCGTACTTTACACCGGTCTTGAAGTTCACGTCGTCGGTGCTCATATTGTAGGCGGTTCCGTCCATGAAGAGCTGGGCCCTTGATGGTCGATCACCGTGAGTGTCCCGATATCCCACGGAGAATGTGAACGTATCCAGTCTGTCACCTTTGAGAGGTTCCACCGTTCCAGCATAGAGAGAGGGGGGGTAGTTCGCTCTTTCGACATCAGGTCCCTGGAATTCCCCCGTCTCGGGTAATCTCACATCGTTCTTTTCGTCGGAGAACTCGAAATGATATGAATGGTTCCCCACGGAAAGAAAGGTAGTATAAGTGAAGGTCGCCCCCCCGACATAGTCGTATTCCGACGACCTCATGGAATGCCTCTCACCATCGATGAATATATCGTATTTGCCGGGAGCATCCCCATCTGCATCACTGTAGATCACGGAGAAGGTGTAATCCATATCATCGGTGCCTTTTGCGGGATCCACCGAATTCGATCCGAGCAACGGAATGTGGTTAACGATGGGTTTTTTCAACTCGCCCTCCGTGGGAAATCTGGCGGTCTTGCCATCCGCCTCGAATTCGAAATGAAAGGAGTGTGCCCCCTCCATCAGGGTGGTGGTGAACTTGTACAATGCTCCCGTTCTGAAAGTCGTGTCCGTTGTCGTGAGTTCGTGACGGCCCCCATCCAGGATGAGCTCGGCTTTCGACGGGGCAGTATCGGGTCTGTATTTGTACAGAACCGAGAACTCGAACTCCGTATCCAGTGTTCCCTCGTCGGGGTCAACATCACCGATATACAATCCCGGTTGGTAATCGGGTCGAATGTATCTGTAGGTCTGGTTGTGGTACAACTTGGTCAGGGTGGAGGGATAGTTCTCGTAAACGGTGGCCGGTATGGGAGACGGGCTGTTGTAATCATGATCCTTAATAAGCGTCTCGGGATAGTACTGGGAATTGAGCGTGTTGAAGTTCATGTCCGTGTCGCAGATCATGACATCCACCCCTTTCAGCTCGGGGTATTTCGACATGGTGTTCATGGTGTTGGTTCCGGAGGAACATGTCCCGTGATACCAGGTGATTCCGCTCGGCATCTCCACAAAGAATGTATTCACCTGAAGTCCGCTGAAACCCGTGTGTTCCATACCGTAAGAATGGATCGTCAGACCCAGAGAGGTTATCGAGGTGGAAGCCTTCCCTCCCATTGTAGGTGAGACCTCAAATATCTTGCTGGATGAGATACCTCTTGCGGTCATATCGCTCTTCAATTTGGAGTTCCCCACTAGGTATGCCCCGGTGTTCTTGGCCACGGTTGCAACCTCGTCCGCATCGTAATGTGTCATATGTCCGTGGGGCGCCTGGATGATCACATCGGCCCTTGTTATGGTCTCCGGATCCCAATCACACGCCGTGGAGTTCGGGAATGCCTCGATGAATATCACGAGATCGTCATCCCAGACCCGGAATGCCGTGGATCCGAACGCATTGGTCCCATCATGGTCCAGATATGTGAAGTTCAGCTCCGGTCGGTGGGATCTGGTCATCATGGATCCGGCCGAACCTATCATGACCTCATCGGAGATTCCGAACAGACCGAAAAGACCCGTCATGGTCAATAACATGGCTAGAACAGAGGCTGTCCATCTCAAATATATCACCCCGGAAACGATCTATGGAGGTTTGCTGCAACAATCAAGAGGTAATAGACACCTTACTCCGGAGACTCACTGATATAACGACTATAAATCCGTTTCCATCACATGAGACGGGGAAGAATGTAATAAACCGGAAGGTCCTGACAGGAAGGTTCGAAATGTCCGACGATGGGTTCGTGGAGAAGAATGCGGTCCTTGCCTGGATATCCGCGGATGATGAACTTGTGGAGGAGACCAGGGAGCTCTGCCTCCACGCCGGTTACCGGGTTGTCCGCGAGGTAAGGCAAAAAAGGAGGGAACCGGATCCCAAATTCTATCTGGGTCCGGGAAAGATAAGGGAGCTCAAAGATGAGAATGACGCGGAATTCGTCGTGACCCCAACCGACCTGGACCCCACGCAGATATTCAACATCTCCAAGGCTACCGGGCTCTCGGTTTCCGACAGGATAAGGGTGGTCCTGGAGCTTTTTCATTCAAGAGCCACCAGCCCGGAGGCAAGGCTGCAGGTGGAAATGGCGGATATACGTTATCAGATTCCAATCCTCCGTGAGTACATCCATCAGGGGACGCTCTCGGACAGACCCGGCTTCATGGCCGGTGGGGAATACCGGGTGGATTATTATTACGAGATGGCAAGGAAGAGGATGGCCCACATCAGGGAGCTTCTAAGAAAGGAAAGGAAGAGAAGGGGCAGGACAAGATATCTCAGAAAGAGAAGAGGGACCTACCTCGTGTCCGTCGCCGGATACACAAATGCCGGGAAGTCCACCCTGGTCAACGCCCTCTCGAGAAACACATCCCCCGATAAGACTCTGGAGACCGCTGACAGGATGTTCACGACCATCGCAACCTCCACAAGGAGAATGAGAGGGAGGAGGGACTGCATGATAACCGACACTGTTGGCTTCATTAGGGCCCTTCCGCCTTGGTTGATTGAAGGGTTCATGTCAACACTGGAGGAGCTGTTCAGCGCGGATGTGGTACTGCTTGTGGTGGACGCTTCCGAGGGGAGGGAGAAGATCGCATCCAGATTGGGAGAATCCATGAGCATCCTGAGGAACGGGAACTGCTCGGGAAGGATATTGCTGGTCCTGAACAAGATAGACCTGCTTGATGATGATGAGCCGCTCTCTCTCCTTGATATGGTTCAGCCGGGGAACATGGATATGATGGACGAGGTCGTGCCGGTCTCGGCGGCATCGGAAGAGGGAATATCCGAACTCATCGAGGCAGTGAACAGGGTTCTCCCCCCCACGGTCAGTGTTTCGATAAGGGTTCCCATGACGGAATATTCCCCCCTCATTGCCTCCTGGATACATGCGAACACATTCGATGTCCGTATCGTATATACGACGGAATCGGCTGTCATCAAATGCAGAATGGAGAAGAGATGGATGGGACACCTGGAGGGGATCCTGGAGTCCGTGGGCGGGGCCATTCTCGTTTCGGACCGGGATGGACCCTGAAGTGTGTTTCGGGGTGATGGTGCTCGGATAAAAAGGGTTTTATTCCATTAGCCGTTCATTAGCGAAGGAGGACATTCGATGAAGGCAGTGATACCCGCAGCGGGACTCGGCACCCGTCTGCTTCCCATCACCAAGTCCCAGCCGAAAGAGATGATGCCAGTCCTCAACAAGCCTGCCATCCAGTATGTGGTCGAAGAGGCATCGAGAGGCGGTTTCGATCAGATCCTGATAATCACCAACAGGAACAAGAAGGTGATGGAAGATCACTTCGACAGGAATCTGGAGCTTCAGGAGCTTCTGCTCAAGAAGGGAAAGAAGGAGGCCCTCTCGGAGCTGAGGAAGATCGAGGAGCTGGCGGACCTCTTCTACCTCAGGCAGAAGGAACAGAAGGGACTGGGGGATGCCGTTCTGTGCTCGGAAGCATACGTCGGGAACGAGGCGTTCGCGGTCCTTCTCGGTGACGACATCATAATCTCCGACATTCCCGCGATAAAACAGCTGTGGGACGCCCATCTCCAGGTGAATGCCCCCATAATTGCGCTCGAGGAGGTCTCGGAGGATCATTTGGAGCGATACGGCATCGTGGAGCTCGGAACGGAGGTGTCTCCCGGACTGTTCAAACTGAACGGGATAGTGGAAAAGCCCAGCAGGGAGGAAGCTCCCTCGAGGATGGCCGTGA